>Ga0233369_1000105_pt1 | contig 43093 bp, 32 predicted proteins | sample ElkDunMinimDraft_26_FD_191537 | JGI IMG/M metagenome (GOLD analysis project Ga0233369, IMG submission 191537) | Fecal eukaryotic communites from dung pellets of Tule Elk in California, USA - Elk Dung D16 | ecosystem: Host-associated > Mammals > Digestive system > Large intestine > Fecal | place... | reverse complement strand
AGGACTTTCTATTACTTTGCGACATTTTTTCAAGAAGATACCTACTATAAAATATCCTGAAGAAATCAGACCTTATTCAAAAAACTTTAGAGGACAGCATTCTTTGAAGCGTGATGAGCAAGGTAGGGAGCGTTGTACAGCGTGTGGATTGTGCGCATTATCTTGCCCTGCTGAAGCTATCACGATGACAGCGGCAGAACGCACAAAGGATGAAAAGCACTTATACCGTGAGGAGAAATACGCAGCAGTATATGAAATCAATATGTTGCGTTGTATATTCTGTGGATTGTGTGAAGAAGCGTGTCCAAAAGAAGCGATTTATTTGGATGGGCCACATGTGACAGCGGATTATTTGCGTAAGGATTTTATTTATGGTAAAGATAAGTTGGTCGAACCAAAATTTGATATTACAAAACTTAATGTAAACGGGTAAGCATAATGGGTATATTTTATTTTGTAGCATTTTTGTCCATTTTCTTTGCGTTGATGACCATCTTCACAAAGAATCCAGTACATAGTGTGCTCTATTTAGTTATTACGTTTTTCACGTTTACGATTCACTATATCTTATTGAATGCACAATTTCTGGCTGTTGTGAATTTTATCGTATACATGGGAGCCATTATGGTGTTATTTCTATTTGTATTGATGTTGCTGAATCTCAATAAAGATACGGAACCCATGAAATCCACCGTTGTGAAAGTGATGGGTGCAATTGCAGGCATGTGTCTGTTGGCGACTTTCTTAGGTGCATTTCGTGTGTTGGAAGGTCAAACGGAATTTGTAACGGGTAATACCGATGTCGGATTGGTAAAAAACTTAGGTAAAGTATTGTTTGATGAGTTTTTGTTGCCATTTGAATTGTCCTCTATACTGTTGTTGACAGCGATGGTCGGCGCCATATTATTAGCTAAAAAAGAAACGAAACAAGGATAATGGGAGATATTATTCAAAATATACAAGGCATTCCATTAAATCATTATTTGATTTTCTGTAGTGTAATATTTGCTATTGGTGTAGTTGGTGTGTTGATTCGTCGTAATGTCATAATCATTATGATGTCGATAGAATTGATGTTGAACTCTGTGAACTTATTATTGGCTGCGTTTTCAGCTTATTATGGCGATGCAAGTGGTCAAGTGTTTGTGTTTTTCGTTATGGCTTTGGCGGCGGCAGAAGTTGCTGTCGGGTTGGCTATTGTTATTATGGTTTACAGAAATACAAAATCTGTAGATATAGAGTCGTTGAGTAAATTACGTTGGTAAAAGAGTAAAACCTAAATTATATGATGGAACTAATCTGGCTGATACCGTTGATACCTTTATTAGGTTTTATAATTAATGGACTAGGGCAGTATAATTTTTCGAAATTCGTAGTAGGTTTAGTGGGATGTGGTGCTGTGTTAGGCTCCTTCTTATTAAGCTGCATACTATTTTTACAAGTGTTTCAAGCACGCAGTGCAGGTGAAGATGGGACTACAGTGTTTCACTTGTTTGAGTGGATTTCTGTGGGTGGATTTGATCTAAGTTTTTCATTCTTGCTTGATCCTTTAAGTGCGTTAATGCTTCTTATTGTAACAGGGATTGGTTTTTTGATTCATTTGTATTCCTATAGTTATATGTATGAGGATGAGTCTTTCGGTAGATTCTTCTCGTATTTAAACTTGTTTATCTTCTTCATGCTTTTATTGGTATTGGGTTCAAATTACCTAATAATGTTTATCGGATGGGAAGGAGTAGGGCTTTGTTCGTATTTGTTAATAGGATTTTGGTATAAAAATTCATCATACGCAAGCGCGGCAAAGAAAGCTTTTGTAATGAATAGAATTGGTGATTTAGGTTTCTTAATTGCTGTATTTGCTATTATTGCCACTTTTGGAACATTAGAATATGCTGATGTATTTGCTCAAGCTTCTCAATTTCCAATTGGAGATGCGACTTTACTATTGATTACTTTGTTACTGTTTATCGCTGCAACGGGTAAGTCAGCGCAGATTCCATTGTTTACGTGGTTGCCTGATGCGATGGCTGGACCTACGCCAGTTTCGGCGTTGATTCACGCTGCTACGATGGTAACAGCGGGTATCTACATGATTATCCGTTCGAATATTTTGTTTACCTTATCGCCTTTGACTATGCAAATTATTGCAGGTATAGGTGTGGCGACAGCTTTGATTGCGGCATTTATTGCAGTAACTCAAAATGATATTAAGAAGGTGTTGGCATACTCAACAGTTTCGCAATTAGGCTATATGTTTTTGGGTTTGGGTGTTGGTGCATTCACAGGAGCGTTTTTTCATGTAATGACACACGCCTTTTTCAAAGCATTATTATTCTTGGGTGCTGGTTCGGTAATCCATGCGATGCATCATGAGCAAGATATGCGCAAGATGGGTGGACTAAAGAAGCATTTACCAGTTACGTATGTGACAATGTTGTTAGGAACCATTGCAATCGCTGGTATTCCTCCACTTTCAGGCTTTTTCTCCAAAGACGAAATTTTGGCATTTACATTTGAATCTAGTCCGTTTCTATGGGGATTGGGATTTGTAGGGGCATTATTTACGGCTTTCTATATGTTTAGAATGTTGTTTCTGACATTCTTTGGCAAATTTAGAGGCACACACGAGCAAGAACATCACTTGCATGAGTCACCAGCACAAATGACTATTCCATTGATTATTTTGGCAATTCTCTCTGTATTGGGTGGTATAATAAATATTCCATCTGCTTTGGGAGGCGGTCATTGGTTAGCGAATTTCTTAAGTCCAATATTTGCTTACAGCAATTCACGCGTACCAGAAGTTCATTTGGATCACAATACAGAATATGTTCTAATGGCGGTATCAGCTGTTGCAGCAATAGTGATGGCGGTGTTGGCGTATCATAAGTATGTGAAGAAAGCAGATGTACCGCAAGCTGATGGTGTAGCGCAAGGGACATTATATAAATTGTCTTACAATAAATTTTATGTTGACGAATTGTACAATGCTTTATTTGTAAAACCGTTGAACGCATTATCCAAAGTATTTTATAAAGTCGTTGACAAATCTGCTATAGATGGTGTTGTACATGGTGTAGCTGATTTTATCAGTGCTTCAGGACGTGGTATTCGTCAATTACAAAGTGGCTATGTCGGGTTTTATATCTTTATGATTGTGCTCGGTGTAGCGGCGATTATGCTGTATGGTCTTTTGAATATTTAATAGATTTGAAATAGAAGATAATCAATGAATAACCTTTTTATACTGCTATTACTACCTGTTGCAAGTGCTATTTTGTTGGCATTCGCAAAGTCATCTTCCACTGCGAAGTGGATTGCGCTAGTATTGTCTCTCGTTCAAGTTGTATTAACGATTCCTTTCTTGTGTACTTTTGTGCCGGACGCATCTGTGCAGTTTGAGCAATCATTCGATTGGATTTCAAGTTTGAATATTCGTTTTCATATAGGATTAGATGGAATTAGTTTGCCGTTGGTCTTATTAACAAATGGACTTTTTCCTTTAATTATACTATCGACATTTAACAAAGAATATAAACACAGTTTTTATGCGCTTGCAAGCTTTATGCATGCTGGATTATTGTTGGTATTTACTGCGCTTGATGCTTTCACATTTTATGTAGGCTGGGAAGCAGCATTGATTCCAATTTATTTTATCTGTGCACTGTGGGGAGATGGGGATCGAATTAAAGTCAATTTGAAATTCTTTATCTACACCTTCTTCGGAAGTTTATTGATGTTGATTGCGATTCTTTATTTAGGTCAACAAACACCAAATAAAGATTACGAATGGAGTTCTTTTGTTGCATTGGATTTGAGTGAATATGCGCAACGTTGGTTATTTTGGGCTTTCTTCATCGCTTTCGCCATAAAGATTCCAGTTTTTCCTTTTCATACCTGGCAACCGGATACGTATACAAATGCGCCTACAGCAGGTACAATGTTGTTAGCAGGTATCATGTTAAAGATGGGTACCTATGGTGTTATTCGCTGGTTGATTCCAATTGTTCCGTTTGGGACGAATGCCTACGGCAAAATTGCTTTGGTGCTATGTATTATTGGTGTCGTCTATGCTTCAATCATTGCTTTCAAGCAGCAAAATGCAAAGCGTCTTATCGCGTATTCTTCAATTGCTCACGTGGGTTTGATCACAGCAGGTATTTTTGCATGGAATCAGGAAGGGCTACAGGGGGCAGTATTACAAATGGTAAATCATGGTATTAGTGTTATCGGGCTATTCTTGGTTTTAGATATTATCAAATCGCGCACGGGCACTATTACATTAAGTGAATTAGGTGGTCTTGCGTATAATATGCCAAAACTGGCTATTTTCTTTGTTATCATCATGATGGGCGCAGTAGGATTGCCTTTGACCAATGGTTTTATTGGCGAATTCTTGTTGTTAAAATCATTATATAGTATGAATATTTGGTACGCGGCATTTGCAGGTCTTACGTTGATTTTTGGTGCTGTATATATGTTGCGATTATTCCAAAAAACGATGTTGGGATCTTTAGATAGCAATTACGTAAAAGTAACAGATGCAAGAGGTGCAGAAGTGCTTGTATTGCTGATCGTTAGTGCGTTGGTAATTGCTTTAGGTGTATTTCCGAATAGCTTATTGAAATTATCAGAAGCCTCGGTAGCACAATTAATTCAGTCAGTAAAAATTTAAAATAAGTCAAAATACACAATCATTTATGGGTGCGATTATTACACTGTCACTTTTGGGAATTCTGGTTTTATATTTGGGCTTATATAAAGCGAAATCCTTATTGTTGCCTGTCACCTTATTGGGATTAGTTGCGGCATTAGGTTTCGAAATAGCGTCTTGGAATAAGGGTGAAAATCCTATCTATAATGGCATGGTCTTATTTGATAATTTTGCCTTAGCCTTTTCTATACTTTGTATCGTTATTACTGGACTTATTTTATTGTTAAGCAAGGAGTATTTCCGGGCTATTAGCAATAATGTTGCGGAATATTACTGCTTGATACTTTTCTCCCTTACAGGGGCGTTGATGGTCTGTTCGTACCACAATTTTGCGATGTTATTCATTGGAATAGAAGTGATGTCCGTTGCGTTATATATTTTGGTAGGCATTCGTAAAACAGATTTTGCATCGAATGAAGCAGCCTTGAAATACTTCTTAATGGGGGCTTTTTCGACAGGGTTTTTGCTTTTCGGTATCACATTGCTATATGGAGCAACTGGCACATTTGATATTACAGGCGTTAAGAATTATTTAATCTCTAATCCGGCAGCTGTATCACCATTATTTTATGGAGGAATTTTATTGTTGTTGGTCGGTTTATTGTTTAAAGTAGGTGCTGCCCCATTTCATTTTTGGACACCGGATGTGTATGATGGTGCGCCAATTCTGATAACTACGTATATGAGTACAGTGGTAAAAGTGGCATCATTTGCAGGCTTCATGAAATTGTTCAGCTATGTGTTCTCGCCTTTGCAAGATTTTTGGACACCTATACTTTTAATCATTATCGTAATAACATTATTTATCGGAAATATCACAGCATTGCTTCAGACAAGTTTTAAACGCATGTTAGCTTATTCAAGTATTTCACATGCGGGATATATGTTATTTGCAATTATTGCTCTGGGGGCTAATGCAGATTCAAGTATTTTGACTTATGGGTTGGCTTACTCATTGGCTTCTGTTGCTGCATTTGCAGGATTAATATTGGTGAAAAGAAGTAACGGTTCAGATCAGTTTGTTGCTTTTGATGGGTTAGGGAAATCAAATCCATTGTTGGCTTTAGTTATTACGGTAGCTATGTTGTCACTTGCAGGAATTCCTTTGACAGCAGGTTTTATTGGTAAATTCATGTTGTTCCGAGGGGCGATGGCAGATTACCATATTATTTTGCTCGTGTTGGCGGTAGTAAATGCCGCAATAGGTATTTATTACTATTTGCGCGTGGTTGTTCATATGTATTTTTATCCAAGTATTAAAGGAGATGATACTGTTGCTGTGCCGACAAGCTTTAATATTGTACTCGTAGTTACTTTATTACTAACTATTTTAATTGGGGTATATCCCGATTGTATCATATCGTTGCTATAAATTAAATTAAAATATGATTAAAAAGCTCTTCATCGAAGAGCTTTTTAATTAGAATAATTTTGAACTTTACGCACAAATTGTATCTTTATAATTGAGCCTCAACACGTATGAAAAGAGCGAATTACTATCTGATACGATTTATTTATGCTGCCCTCATTTTGCTAGTTTCAGTTTTGACTGTAGAGGGACAGGTACGTATTAGAGGTAAAGTACTTGATGCCTCAACTAAATTTCCCATTACTACGGCCAGTATTAAATCACCAGAAAATAAAACTGGAACAGCGACTACTAAAACAGGTGAATTTTTATTGACTCTTGAAAAAGGCACAAGCGAAATTGTTGTTTCAGCTCTTGGATATTCGGATAAAACAGTGGAAATAGATTCATTTGTGAATTATTTAGAAATTTCTCTTGAGCCTAAAAGTTTTTTAATCGATGCTGTTGAAATCAACAGAAAAAGAAAATACAATAATAGAAACCCTGCCACGGAATTAATTGATCTTGTAATAAGGAATCGCTCGTTGAATAAGCTAGAAAAGAAAGATAGCTTATACTACGAATCCTATGATAAGATCAAGTTTGGGCTTATGGATCCCAAAACTGTTTTCGGACGTGGAACTAAAAATTTAGCATTTTTTTATACTAACATAGACAGTTCTGTGGTGGATGATAAAGAGGCATTAAGCATTTTCATGCAAGAATCTTTGTCGGATAATTATGTAAAACAATCTCCATCAACAACAAAAAAGATCATTAAAGCGGAGCAAAAAACAAAGTTTGATCCGCGTTATATCAATAATGCAAACATTGAGTCCTTCATGGAATATATGTTTCAACCAATTGATATTTACGAAGAAAGTATTTATTTTATTAATAAGCAGTTTCTTAGTCCGATAGCAAGTAATGCTAAAACATATTATAAATATTATGTAAAAGATACTGTACGTACAGAAAAGGACTTCTTTGTGCGCCTTGAATTTGAACCTCGTAACCCTACAGATTTATTGTTTAAGGGAGAGTTATCTATTTCAATGGATGGTCGTTATGCTGTAAAGTATGTCGACATGCAGCTGGATGAGAAGGCTAATGTGACTTGGGTGAATGATTTGCATCTACGTTTGTCTTATTTCAAAGATCAATCTGGCGTGATGTTACAAGATACTTCTGAGGTAACGGTATTGTTTGGTCGTGGCAGTAAGGATGCAATATTTGGAAATCGTTTTAGTGTAAATCAAAAATACGATTTGCAACATAGAGCTGGAGAGAATATTTTTACAGGTGCTCCAGTAGAAAAAAGAATGGTAGAAAGATCTAATTTGGCTTCAAATAGACCTGTGCCCCTTAATTCTGCAGAAAGTTCAACGTACAAGAATATCGATAGTTTAAACAACCTTTCTTCATTTCGTACGATGATGGCCATGGGTTATCTTTTTTCCCAAGGCTATTTTAATTTAGGAAAATTCGAGTTGGGACCCTTAGAATATTTGTATCATCAAAATGATGTTGAGGGAAACCGCATACGGTTGGGGGGGCGCACAACTGCAGAATTGTCAGAGAAAATGTATTTGGAAGGTTACTTGGCTTATGGAGTACGGGATGAAGCTTTGAAATATAATTTGCGCACAGCCATTTCATTGAACGGTAAAGCTGTTACCACATTCCCCGCACATTATATTGAAGGATTTATTCAGCACGATATATTTGAACCAGGTAAAGGATTGGGTTTTCTAAAGGGAGATAGTTTCTTTCGAAGTTTTAGATCTAATCGACCTACCAAATTTATGCAAACTGATGGGTATAGATTGGGACACGTAATAGAGTTTGGTAATCATTTGAGTGTATCGTCCATGATGACTTTACAAAGACGTAGTCCTGTGGGGGATTTAAAGTTTGCGCTCTCTTCTGATTCTAATCAGTTTTTAAGAAACATTAATACATCTGATCTTCAGCTTGTATTACGATGGGCTCCTAATGAAAAGTTTTATTACCGTAATTTGAAGCGGAGTACTATTGTTGAAAAATATCCTGTATTTAGTCTACAGTATAATAAAGGTTTGGATGGGTTTTTAGGTGGAGATTATGATTACGATGCACTACGGTTTTCAGCGTCCAAAAGATTATTTTTAAATCAATTGGGTTTTGGGGACGTGACGGTCTCAGTTGGTAAAATCTGGGGAACGCTGCCTTATCCTTTATTAGAAATGCCAAATATCCAAGAGCAAAAAGATCGCCATACCATTTCTTATGAGCGTGTGAATTCAATGGAATTCATAGCAGATCAATACATGAAACTTAGTTATAATCATAGGTTGAATGGTTTTTTACTAAACAAAATTCCTTTGGTTAAGAAATTGAAATTACGTGAGATTTTTGGTGCGCGCATGTTTTGGGGAGATTTATCTACAAAAAATAATCCTTACCTCAGTGCAGATGTAGTTTATTTTGATCGAGACAAAGAAGGTAAAATCATGACCAATGTCATGACTAAAGAGCCTTATTGGGAGGGATATGTGGGATTGGATAATATTTTCCGTGTGTTGCGCGTTCAATACTATGTGCGGATGACTTACAATGAAATCAAAGAACCGATTAGAGATAGATTTCGTGCATCATTACATTTTAGTTTTTAATATATGGCTACTTATGAAAATATCCTTGTCGAACATCAAGGTAAAACTATAGTTATCACAATCAATAGAGAGGACAAGTTGAATGCATTGAATTCTCAAACTCTTGGAGAATTATCAGACGTACTGGATGATATTTTGCACGATAACAGCGTTCGGGGGGTAATCTTGACCGGAAAAGGTGAAAAGGCTTTTGTTGCAGGAGCAGATATTAAAGAGTTTTTGAATCTAAATGTATCCGAAGCAAGTGAGCTATCACGATCTGGACACGAGAATGTTATGAACAAAATTGCGAATTTTCCAAAGCCTATAATAGCTGCTATAAATGGTTTCGCATTGGGTGGAGGGTTAGAATTCGCATTGGCGTGTCATATGCGAATTGCAGTAGAAACAGCTAAAGTAGGTTTACCCGAAGTGTCTTTGGGCATAATTCCTGGCTATGGTGGTACGCAGCGTTTGACGCAGTTGGTCGGCAGGGGGAAGGCACTGGAAATGATTCTAACAGGTGATATGATCGAGGCTGTAGAAGCCCTTAAGTGGGGATTAATAAATCATATCGTAGCGACACACAGTGAACTTTTAGCCAAGGCTAATGCAATATTGGAACGTACTTATACACGTTCTTCTAAGGCTATTGCGGCAGCGATCGAAGCTGTTAACACTGGTCTTATGGATACTGAGCAAGGTTTTGAGAAAGAAATTGAATTATTTGGCAAAAGTTTTGGTTCGGCGGAAATGAAAGAAGGTGTTACAGCATTTTTAGAGAAACGCAAACCAAACTTTTAATAGTTTGTTGTTATTCATAAACCCCAACATTTATGAATAACCCTGTTTTTTCACAGAAAGAGCGAAATATTATAATTTTAATCATCGTTCTGGTACTCGGTGGTATCCTTTTGTACGCTATGAAAGGTATTTACGGTGCTTTTTTGGGTACATTTGTAATGTACGCTCTTTTTAGAAACCTAAATATATACTTAATTGAAAAATGGCGCTGGCCACGTCCATTATCCTCTGTTTTTATCATAATTCTTTCTTTACTAATTATAGTTTTGCCTTTTGCGGGTATCGGCGCTATGCTTGTAAATAAGGCATTGGAGCTGAAAAATAATCCAGAATGGCTAACCCGACTTGTTGAGGCTATCAATAATTTTGTTGGGGATTTAGTTGGGAAACCCGATGTGATCAAAGAGCAATTGGAGTCTAGTGCGGCCTATTTGGGTGGTTTATTGACTATTGTGTTAGGAGGTGCTGCAAATGTATTCCTCGAGGTTTCGGTTATGTATTTTATCCTGTACTTCTTATTTATTAATTATAAAGGATTTGAAAACAGTTTCGTGCATTACATGCCATTTGATGAAGAAAATGCGGTGACATTTGGGGAGGAATTAAAAAATATTACGTATTCTAATATTATAGGACAGACCTTTATTGCTATAGTGCAAGGGGCTTGTCTTGCGTTGGGTTTTTGGATTTTCGGTGCCAACGATGGATTTTTCTGGGGCGTGATCTGCGCTATTCTATCCTTTATCCCGTTATTAGGGCCTCCATTAATATTTGTGCCAGCCTCAGTTATTCTGATTTCTCAAGGAATGACGTGGCAAGGGGTAGGGTTACTAATCTGGGGGTTTGGGTTAGTTATTAATATTGATAATGTATTGCGTTTAGTTATTGCCAAAAAAGTTGGGGATATCCATCCAATAATCACGGTAGTAGGGGTCGTAATTGGTATTCCTCTATTTGGATTGATGGGGTTGGTATATGGACCTCTCTTGCTTTCCTATTTTTTGATTGCGGTAAAGATTTACAAAGCAAACAAAAGACTAGCACTCAAGAAGCAAATGCTGGAGGATAGTCTTCAATAGCTATTCTACAGCATAACCTAGCATGTAATTTTGAAATTGCTCGTAATAAACTTCGTAAGTTACGGTTTGGTTATCTTTTGTCAAATCCAATAACATAACACCTTGGGGCTTGTAATTAAAAGTTTTTATAGTCATGTCATCCAAAAAGGAAACGCCTTTGTTTCCTTGCAATTTATACACTGCTTCTTTGGCGCACCAGCAGGCATATAACTGTAATATTTCGTTTTCAGGATTAATAAAAGCTAATTCCTCGGGTTTGAGGAATTTCTCTTTGATACGCAAAACTTTATCCATCACCAATTCTAAATCCATACCGCAATCGCCTTGCGTACTCAGCATTACTCCAGCATATTCAAAAGAATGAGTTAAAGATATTTTGTAGGGATAATCGGGCAAATAAGGTTTGCCGTTACTATCTGATGGACAGTGAATATATTCATTGGTCTGAAGCAAATAGCGCAACAATACACGTGTCGCTAGCCAATGTAGTGTTCGCTTCCCCTTACTTAGGTGACGCAATTTCTCTTGTTCAGCATCGTCTAATTGCAGTTTGCTCAACAATTCCTCTGCCGTTTCTTCTATCTTCCAAATGGCAAATTTGGTTTGATTATTCAGTTCTCTAAGATATACTAGCGCCATAGTCAAATGTACACATTATGGCAATAAATCTTTCATATCACAGGCATTTGATTTGTTTCGGTACGCTTAATACTGTATTTTTGAAACCTATTTGGTTTATTGCCAATGTAATATTGATCCGTATGATTTTATCCGATAAAAGAATTCTTGAAGAAATAGAAAGTGGTAGCATTGTAATTGAGCCTTTTGACCGAAAATGTCTGGGTACAAACTCATATGATGTACACTTAGGAAAATACTTAGCCTGCTATAAAGACGCTGTTCTAGATGCTAAAAAGCATAATGAGATAGCACATTTTGAGATTCCTGCTGAAGGGTATGTATTGGAGCCTGGCAAATTATATCTGGGAGTGACTTTAGAATATACGGAGACGCATGGTCATGTACCATTTTTAGAAGGTAAATCAAGTACAGGTCGTCTAGGAATAGACATTCATGCGACAGCCGGAAAAGGGGATGTCGGTTTCTGTAATACGTGGACATTAGAAATTTCGGTAGCTCAACCTGTGCGTGTTTACGCTGGTATGCCAATCGGACAGTTGATTTATTTTGTCGTAGAAGGTGATATTGAAACCTTGTACAACAGCAAAGGTAACGCGAAATACAATAACAAAACTATTCGTCCTGTCGAAAGTATGATGTGGAAGAATGCTTTCTAATTTTCGGAAGCAGTTCCTATAAATATAAAATGCCCTTGAAAAATTTTTCAAGGGCATTTTACGTTAAATGTTTTATGAATATTAGTCTAAACCAAAGCCTAATTCTTTTTCTTTATTGATTAATGAAGCAATACTTGTATCGTTTAATATTTGCAACATCGCATTGCGCACATCTACAAAAGTATCACGAATACCACAAGCATGCTCTTCTGTACACTCGTCACATGAACGGTAGAAATTCAAGCTCACACAAGGCAATAGAGCGATAGGGCCGTCAATAAGACGCATAACCTGAGATAAGAAAATATCTTCAGGTGCTTTGTTCAGACTGTAGCCACCGCCAGCTCCTTTTTTAGAGTACAAAATTCCCGCATTACGCATTTCTAATAAGATCTGCTCAAGAAACTTTTTTGGAATACGCTCTTCTTCTGCAATTTTGATAATTTGCATCGGCTCTTTTCCATAGTTTCTCCCCAGAACCATTAATGCCTTAATGGCGTATTTTGTCTTTTTAGAAATCATAAGTATGTGATTTTTCCCTCAAAAATACAAATTTTAATTCTTTTATTGCCTTTAAACTTCTTCTATAAACTTCCTCGGTTCGACTAATGGATGCTATTTGAGGTGGTTTTTTAGGTATGCACCTGTAAAACTTTCCTCGCATTTTATTAAATCTTCTGGAAGTCCAGTGAACACAACGTTACCGCCGCGTTGACCGCCTTCAGGACCAATATCGATCACCCAATCTGCGGATTTGATCATGTCCATATTATGCTCAATCACTAATATACTATTTCCTAGGGCAATAAGGTCATTAAATGAACGCAAAAGTTTTTGAATATCGTGAAAATGTAACCCTGTGGTTGGTTCATCAAAAATAAACAAGGTCTTTTTACTGTTATTTCCCTTTATTAAGAAGGAAGCTAATTTAATGCGTTGGGCTTCTCCACCCGATAATGTGCTTGAGGATTGACCCAATTTTACATAGCCCAATCCAACATCTTGCAACGGTCTTAATTTTGCTAAAACTTTTGGCTGATCCACGAAAAACTCTAAAGCTTCGTCGATACTTAAATCCAAAATGTCCGAAACAGATTTTTCTTTGTACGTTACATCCAACACATGTGGTTTAAATCGTTTTCCGCCACATGCTTCACAAGGCAACACAATATCCGCCATGAACTGCATTTCAATCTTCACTTCGCCATCACCTTGACATACATCACAACGTCCGCCTTCGATATTGAATGAGAATGCAGCTGGTTTTAAGCCATTAGCTTTAGCGGCAGGCAATCCAGAATACAAAGAGCGAATTTCGTCCCAAGCCTTGACATAAGTCACCGGATTAGAACGTGAAGAGCGTCCAATTGGATTCTGATCGACCAATTCGACTTGTTCGATTTGCGAGATATCGCCATCGATTCCATCAAATTGACCCGTTTGCTCGCCCGAATAATTACCCATCGTCTTTTGCAAAGCAGGATAAAGCACTCTTTTAACAAGTGATGTTTTTCCTGAACCGGAAACACCTGTTACAACTGTAAACACGTTCAACGGAAAGTCCACAGTTATTCCATTCAAATTGTTTTCTCGCGCACCTTGAATGGTGATTTTATCCGTCCATTTGCGACGAGATTTTGGAACAGCAATCTCGAGTTCACCGCTCAAATATTTTCCTGTTAAGGAATGCTTATCCTTAACGATTTCTTTATAATTTCCCGCGAACACCAATTTACCTCCATTGATTCCCGCTTCTGGACCAATATCAATTAAATAATCAGCTGCTTCCATCATCTCTTGCTCATGTTCCACGACAATAACCGTGTTGCCAATATCGCGTAGTGATTTCAGAACTCCGATAAGACGATTGGTATCCTTCGGGTGGAGACCAATACTAGGCTCATCCAATACATAGATAGAGCCGACAAGCGAACTTCCTAAAGAAGTAGCTAAGTTGATGCGTTGTGATTCACCGCCCGAAAGCGTGTTGCTTAAGCGATTCAACGTCAAATAACTTAAACCTACATCACACAAAAACTGAATACGATTTGTAATTTCAGTCAATAAACGTTTGGCAATGATTTGTTCATTGCTGTCTAATTCTAGATTTTTGAACACCTCCAAAAGCTGATCTATTGGCAACAAAACCAAATCTAAAATAGACTTTCCATTTATTTTGACATAAGCTGCATCTTTACGCAGACGCGTGCCTTTACATTCTGGACAATCCGTCTTACCGCGATAACGAGATAGCATTACGCGGTATTGAATTTTATATGTTTGTTCTTCGAGTTCTGTAAAAAACTCATTCAGACCGCGAAAATGTTTATTTCCCGTCCATAATAATTCTTGCTGTTGAGGAGTTAAGTCTGCATAGGCACGATGAATAGGGAAGTCAAATTTGAGTGCTGTACGCACCAATGCTTCTAGCCATACCCCCATTTTCTCACCACGCCAAGGTGCTATTGCGCCATCGTATACAGATTTACTCTTATCAGGCACGACCAAGTCTGGATCAATACCAATTATTTTCCCGTAACCTTCACATCTTCGGCAGGCTCCATATGGATTATTGAAGCTGAAAAAGTTGGGAGAAGGCTCGTCGAATGTCATGCCATCCAATTCAAATTTCTCCGAAAAATGATGAACTTCGCCATTAATATCTACATAGCATTCACCTTTTCCTTCGAAATAAGCTGTTTGCAACGAGTCTGCTAGGCGAGAAGCTGTTTCTTCTTCACCATCTAATTTGATGCGATCTATAACAATACGTACATCGCCCGTTTTGAAATTTTTATTGGAAATAGACTTGTCTTCAATAATACTTTCAATCTTTTGGATGCTGTCTTGAAATAGGATACGTACAAAACCTTTTTGAAGAAGAATAGATAATTCTTCTTTCAGTTTACGTTCATTTGTCGAAATGAGCGGACTATATATCGTTATTGTGCTGTCTAACTCATGCGCTGTGATGGTATCAACAATATTCGAAATAGAGTCTTTAGTTACCAATTGACCCGAAATAGGGGAATAGGTTTTTCCGACACGTGCAAAAAGGAGTTTTAAATAATCATAAATCTCAGTAGAAGTACCAACTGTAGAACGTGGATTTGACGTAATAACCTTTTGCTCGATGGCAATAGCAGGTGCAATTCCCTTGATGTAATCTACTTCAGGCTTATTCATACGTCCCATGAACTGACGTGCATAGGAAGATAGACTTTCCACATAGCGACGTTGTCCCTCGGCGTACAAGGTGTCAAAAGCTAAGGAAGATTTTCCAGAACCCGACATGCCAGTGATCACGACTAACTTGTTTTTCGGTATTTCGACATCAATATTTTTAAGGTTATTGACGCGCGCACCTTTGATTAAGATATATGATTTGGGATTAAAATCCTTGTTTTTTTGCATAACTGACAAAGTTAATCATTTCTAAGAAGTTGAAAGTTAAATCAAAGTAAATGATTGGATATATTGTATTGATTTTCTTTAGTAAGAAAAAAACCAGATGACTTTTGGTTCATCTGGTTTGTATAGTCTTGTAAGAGTTTTTTTTAGCGTGGTAAAGATTCAGGTCTATTCATTCTATATTTTGTAGCTGTTGTTGCTTGCAAAAAGGCTGCAATAGCTTGAATTTCTTCTTTCGTCAAATCCAATTTTTTCAATAGAGGATCTGTTCTTGGGAACATAGGATCGGCATGTTGTTCTGCTGTTTTGGGATTATTCATAATCATACCGCTGTTATACAAATTCAACAGTCCTATAATATCTTCGAATAATCCGTTGTGCATCCAAGGTGCAGTATTCATCACATCACGCAACGAAGGCGTGCGGAATTTCCCAACGTCGGCTGGGTTTTTAGTGACTTCATAACGACCTAAATCTTCGTATTTTCTCTTGTAGTACGTCAATCCGATGTTGTGAAAATCTTCATCCGTCAAAAATTCCCCATTATGGCAATTCATACATCTTGCTTTCGTACGGAAAAGGTGCATACCTTGAATTTCTTGATCCGTCATTGCAGTATACTTACCATCCAAAAATTCATCAAAACGGCTACGACGACTCGTTAATGTACGTTGAAATGCAGCTAAAGCTTTCATCACCTCAGGCATGGAAAAATCTTCCTCTCCGAATGCTTCTTCAAATAATTTGCGGTAGCCTGGGATAGCTTTTAATTTTGGAATTAATTTAGTCAATTCCATCGCCATTTCGTGATGCGCTTCTATAGGGAATAAGGCTTGCTCTTCTAAAGTTTTTGCTCTTCCATCCCAAAACAAGCTTTTGCGCGCATGCACATTCAATAATGAAATCGTATTGCGCGTTCCTACTTGATGGTCATGCCCTACAGGAACGGTCAAATGATCTCCCCAAGATGTTTGCGGATTGTGACAAGAACTACAAGAAATCTGATTCGATCCAGATAATAATGGGTCAAAGAATAGTAATTTACCCAATTTGATATCAGGTCGCTCCATCAAACTAAAGTAACTGGTATCTATCTTTGGTAAAGACTTAAATTCTGACCAAACCACACCCGAATCAATAGTCGGTTTTGGCCATTCGGAGATTGGTCGACTGTATAGTGTGCGTAAGTCATCTATCGATTTATTACTCATGAAAACCACAGCTGCTACGACAACTCCACATAAACTCAATACTGCACCTAATTTTTTCATCGCTACAAAATTAAAAAACAAAACCAGATGTGAGACCAAAATTTGTTAATGCATAAGCAAAAACATGGGAAGCATTTGCTCCTATATAAAAAGTTTGGAGTTTTGGGACAGGAAAGGAAAGTCTTGCTCCAAAGTCTACAAACGAAGTTTGGGTATTTTTATAATTATAATTGTTTAATAACATGGCATATCTGTTTGTATTGCTCGCAAAGCTGTTCCATTCTCTTGTGGCAGAAAGCGGATTGCTATAGTTATAGATGAAATTAAGGCTTAGTAGATTTTCTTTAAACCTTTGATTCCAGCCAAATTGCCCTTCGATATTGATAAACTCAAATTTCTCTTCACTCAAAGGAATTTGGTAGGTTTCATGTTGATTTATTAGCGAAGAGCTGACTGTTGCAAACCAATCATAGTTGTTGCTATTGCGTTGTAATGATATGTAGCCAGTCCAATCTTTAGAAGTAGAATTAAACAGATTTTCTCTTGATAATATGGGCATTAGAGATTGTTCGATGTGAAATTTAGCTTCTACACCTTTTAATTTTTTATCCGTGTAATTCATGCCAATTTCTAGTTTTGAATGAGAATTTACGGCCAGCTTATGCCCTAATTGAATTTCAAAGTTGTCTTTGTATGCTTCATTCATTATATCAGCAAGATTCTGAACCCTCTTGTCAATTGTAGTGCCGGTGTATTTTGCTAATGCGAACCAGCCCAATTGATGTGAAGGAACAAAATGTAATGATAGTCCATAATTATAGCCTAAATATTCTGCATTATCTCGAGAGCCAGCCAGGAGTTTGTTGAAGTTTCCAAACCCTGTTTCGTGGATAATATTTGGTCGCCCTAACTCACTGTTGAATTCAACCTTTGCTTTTTGAAAATAGCGTTCACCAACTACAGCAAGCGTAAGATTATAGATTGAGTTCAGTTTTTGATTCGCCGAAACTTTAATGTTAAAGTTTGAGCTGATATTCTGGGTACGAGGATCGCGGTTTCGAATAGATTGTTTTCCAATAAATGAGCTTTCTAGACCTAATGTTGTTTTGTTGAAAAGTTTTGAAATTCCTCCTGAAATAGCATAATGCTCATCTTTTAAATCTCCCCCCACAGAATCCGCCATGATGTAGGGATATAGGTAATCGTAATCTAAGGTTTCATTATAATTGACTTCTCTAGCAGCTATATTATTGTAATAAAAGCCACCCCAAAGGTTAATGTCATTCTTTTTTGCAAGGAATGAATTGATATTTATATTGAAATTGTTGAATCCTGAACCTTTTTGCCAAATATACTTCTCACTTCTCTGTTGCTTATAATTGATGTTCATATCTGTATAGGGTACAGGCGAATTTAAATCCTTAAGTGATGGAGCGTCGTAATAATTGTTCAGCTTGTCATTTAATAACTTATGCTGTTGCAATTTTAAATATGTACTATCTTGTGCTTTTGAAATGGTACATATGGAAATATATAACGTTATAATAGATAGTAATCGCATTTACTTGTTTTTTATAGAAGGTGTTGCTTCTGGGATAAAATCGACAGTGGAATTGTTTGTGTCTTGATAGATTACTCTGCCATCAGGATTGGTTGTAAGCTCTTTTCGCAGAACAGATTTTCCAAATCGATTCGTATCACCATCTAACTTCCCCGCGTATGACGAACCCATATCCAATTGAGGAGACATAACAATCCATTCAAATACCGTAGGAACTGTTAGGTTTACCGCATCTAAGATGTAAGAATTAGGAATTTTGTATGCATTTGCAGTTACAATTCTTGTACCTGAAAGGTAGCTGTATGTATAATAGTGTTCGGTTTTAAAATCATCTACAGATACATTTTCCGGTAATCTCGCCAATACATAGGATGTAAAACCTCTGTTGTGCATCGTCATGGATCCAGAAATGGTAATAGTATTAGTGACTTCTGGGTTGTCAACATTGATAGCTGCCAACAATTGCATTTCAAAGTCAGCATTTTTCAAGTCAAAAGAATTTGGGTTTGATTCTGTGTGATCTATCGCGTTGCTCGCTATCAAAAGTTGATGACCTGGTGCAATCGGATAATCCATCCCGTTTCCTGGGATCATACATATGTCTGTAGTCGTGAATGCCTCATTCATGACATTCGGCGTATACTCTCTTTTGGTCGTTGTTAGAAAAGTGGATTGCGATATCAGCAGCTTGTCAGCATATAAGGTATCCTCAGAATTATTGTAAATCAAAAAATATTTATCGCCTTGATAGAGTTTATTCTCAGGTGTTTGTGTGCCTGTGAAAAATATTTCTTTGAAAATAAAACCCGCATTATCATTCGCTAAGAATAAATCAAGACTAATTGTCTGATCTTGTCCAGTTAAGGCTATACCATCTTTATAGCTTTTTACTTTTTCTACAAAACGAATATTATCTCGGCTATAACCTATTTTACCATTAAGTGTTACGGTATACGACCCTGTTGGTAATACCTTGTCCAATTTATCCATTTCATCAAGCATTGCTATTGTCTCTATGCCTGTATTGGATTCTTTGAAGGTAAGTATAATTTCTGTTAAGTTAGGATTTTGAATACCGGTGGGTACATTTAATTTTATGCGTATACCCGAATATTTAATATCAAAATTATCACGCTCGCAAGCAGCGAAAGTGAACAAAATATTAAATATAACAATAAGAGAATATATGCGCTTTTTCATTGTATATCTTTATAATCAGGATTAAAGTGATATCGTTAGTTCCATTCCAAAGTATGGAGCGTCTAAAGAGCGAACCACATTTAATCCCAAAGCTGAAGTGTATTCTGGTCGATGCAAAAATAATCTATTGATAAAGACTGAGGCTTTGATATAGTTTTTAAAACTTTTTGAGGCTTTCAAATTCACTTGTAAATCTAAAGGCTCTTTGAAGCGAAGAAATGTGGTTGGACTATACGTTTCAACTAATTGGAGAAGCGTTGGGTCATTTAATGAAGTCTCATTGAAAGGCAGTTCTATATTCGCGTCAGCAAATCGATAAGCCACGGGAGTACCTAATTTTAGCATATTTTGTGAAGAGGTAAACCACAAGGCTTGGAACGATGCGGATAAATTAAGCCCTATAGTCGGCAGGTAGCTGTCCAATGTAAAGTTTGAATTTAACATTTCTCGTATAGAGCCGTCATCATCCAAATATTTACCAATCACTTGTCTGTTGAGGCCATTGTGTACAATATTGGTGTTTAACCGCCATGCCTCTTGACTATTTTTATATATTGTCTTATAATATGCCCCAATTAAGGTAAAACGTGTGTTTATTCCTTTAAATCTTCGCGTCATAAACTGAAATTCGAATCCATTTTTCAAAATCTGACTGGCGTTTTCTGTTTGCGTATAAGCATAAAACTCATTTCTTGGAGCACTTGCGAAATCGGATACCGAAGGTTTTTGATGTAAATTTGTTAAATCGATAGACGTATTGTCGTACAGCTGATATGCAATGGTTTTGTAAAGTGAACTAGGTCTGAACGCATCTTGCATATTTTCTTTGAACAAAGTCAACGAAAGTCTATTGCCGTCGTAATCGAAGTCTGTATTAACTTCGTATTTGTTATTGGTAGCTGGTGAGATACTATAATTTACAGGGTTTGTGATATCAGTATACGCTTGCGCGATTCTATATTCTGGATTATTGTGGTAAAAATTTAATTCTACAATATCTCTATACTGTAAATTAGGATACAAATGATCTAACGTAGGTGTTTTCTTGTGCGCACCAATCCCACCACCAATGATGATTTCGAATGGCTTGTTGTCTATTAAGAATTTAGGTAAATGTAATCTAAGATTAGTTCTCGGCTCTGCATATACTTTATTCATCATCGAATAATTTTTGGATAATGAAGTCATCGTAAATGCCCGTATACCAATAGCAGCATCAAGTTTGAAATTATGAATACTCCAACTAAAATTATCTTCCGCGAAACCCGATAAGGTGTGCATTCCCGGAATATTTTCAAATGCTCGCGGTCTTGCTGTGACACCAGTATTTGCGATTGCAGGAAAATTCAAATCGTATTGCTGTCCTTGACCGAAATTTTTGGAATAATTACTTTCTATACCAAATTTTAATTTATTGTGAAAATTGCGATATGTTAAGTGGTGGTTACTTACAATTTTGTGGTAAGCTGTTAGCGGCATCCCTTCCACGAAAATATTTGATAGGTATGAAGGAGTCAGAAATTGAGCCTCATGTGAGCCTTGTACTAACGAATTTACTAAAATCGTGGCAGTACGCGCTTGAATCCATTTGTCTTCTTTGATAATATCTTTGTTAAAGGAAAAACTAGAAACAAATTGCAACTCATCAATCCATCTTTTTTGATGATATTTTATGGAAAATTGATTATTAAGTGCATAACGTTGCTTTCCGCCATAATATTTATCTAAAATATACGAATTGTCTGGATCCGTTTTTTTATTATCTAGTGTTGTATTATAATCAAAATTTGATTTAAAATTATAGGTATTTATACTATTCCATGTTTTATCGAAACGAATAGATCCAGTAGCACGGTTAAAGTTTTCGAAGCTTTCCGTTGGGTTTGAAGTGCTCTGTGTATAACCAATATCAATATTTAGAAAGGAGTTTTCGGACAAGGTATAGCCTTTACCTAGGGCAAATAACTTTCCAAAACCGTCCGTCTTAGCTCTGAATGTATAGGGGGAAGCACCTTTTTTACGTTCGATTAATACTAATCCTGAGGTTAAATCTCCATATTCTACGGAAGGGATACCACGAACGATGGTAACTTTTTCTATATCATCCGTTCCTAAAGATCTCAAATCTAACCCTCTATTGGTGTTTTCTCGTGCTGTATTAGTTGTAGATGTTGTAAAGTTATTTACTGATTGGAGATCAGAATTGGTATTTATAGGAGCTCCGTCTACGTAAAATGATATGCCTAGAGAAGACATGTCATATTTGTTGGATGTGACAGACTTGCCCTTCAAATTCACCTCACGTAATTTTATAGCATTGAAGGAGGTTAAGTTAGGATCTTGCGCTCTACCTCCTGGTAATAGTTCTAAGAGGTCTGTGAAACTAGATGGCTGAAGTAATTGCATCGCTTCTTTATCAATTACCGAACTTGTGTTTATGTTTTTTGACTCTCGAGCCGTTACATATACATCATCAATATTTATATTATTTTCAGATAATATTATGTTTAAGGTTGTGTCTTTTGTCAGAGTGATAAACTGAATGGATTCTGTATAGCCAATACTATTGTATTTAATTGTACGTTTACCTGCTTTTAATTTTATTTCATAAAATCCTTGAAAATCAGAAGATGTTTTGACACCGTTAGTCTGTACTGTAACATTGCTTAAGGGTTTCAATTTTTCATCTTGAATAATTCCTTTCACTTTTATATCCTGCGCGAAGGAGTTTGACACAGATAAAAGAATGAATAGAAGAAATATGTTTTTCACGTTGCTTATTAAGACTAATTATAAATAGCGCAAAATAACGTAAAATATATTACATACTACTTCGTATTCCTAAAATTTTTAAGAGTTAAGCTTTGTAAAATCGTAATTAAGACATTTTTATGATATATACTGCAGTTACTCCTCCTCTTCAGTCGGTTCTTCGGTAGAAAGTTGACTTAACAATCGTTCGACTTCTTCTTCGGAAGCTACAAGTTTTACTTTACATACTGCTATTAGTTCTGAAGCTCTTTTTATTTTTGATGCCAGTTCGTCTACATTTACATCGCCAATTTCGATGTCTGCTACGATTTGTTGTAACTCGTTAAAAGCATCTATATAGGTGTAGTTTGTTTCCATTATTAATTTTGTTTTGAAGTTACCTGACTTTGGATTATTCCATCTATCAAAATAGTTTCGATATTATCACCAATTTGCACATCAGAAATGGATTGTACAGCTTTTCCATTTACCCGAGTAATTGAAAATCCTCTTTTCAACAATTGTGAAGGATCTGCCATTTTGATCAGTCTTGCTATGTTTTCCAAACTGGCATTTTGCTCTTTCAGAAAATGTTGACTAAATAGCTGTAAACGTTGGGATAGTATGTTAATATTATGCTTTTCTTGCTGTAACCTATTTTTACTAGACCATGAAAGAGCTTGCGCAAATTCTTGTAATTTGATTCTTTCTTGCGAAAATTTATTCTTCGACAAAAATATTAATTGTTCTTGCAACTGATCTAGCGGAAGTGAAAAATTATGAAATTTTTGAATCAAAAAATCTGCTAATTCACTTGGTGTAATAGCATTTTTGTAGGCTACCATCTCACTGACAGTTTCATTTGTAGAGTGTCCGATTCCTGTTAATACGGGAATTGGAAATATAGCAATGGATTTTGCCAAATGATAATTGTTATAGGAAGAAAGACCAACTTCACCGCCCCCTCCACGTATTATAGCTACAGCGTCATAAGCATCTGTTCGCTCCGCGATAACCGCCAATTGTTTGATAATCGAAGGAATGGATTTATCACCTTGCAAAAGAGCGGGGTAGAGTGTAGTTTCAATTTTATAACCCCAAGGGTTATTATTTATGATCTTGTAAAAATCAGAAAGCCCTTTACTCGTTTCTACAGAAATAATAGCCAATCGCTTCGGTATGATTGGGAAACGTAATCTTTTATTTGCATCAAATAGGTCTTCTTGTTGCAACTTGAGGATACTTTCCTTCTTTTCACGTTCCAATTCACCTAACACAAAAGTTGGATCGATATCCACGATTCGCAGACTCAATCCATGCAATGGATCGTAGGAAATGCCGGCTTGAAATAGTATCGTAATGCCATCGCGAAGCGGTTCGTTAAGGAGTTTTATAAAGGAAGAATTTATTCTTTCAAAATCCGATTTCCACAGTATCGACCGAATTTCTGCTAGAATTTTGCCTTCTTTTTTTTCGACCAATTCTGGATAACAGTGACCTGAAAGTTTGTAATGGTTGAGCTTATTCATTTCCGCCTTGATCCAATACAGATTTTTGTAGCGATCAGCAAGTGTCTTTTGGATACTTTTGGTCACTTCCAGTAGCGTAAAAATGGTCTTATCGTTGACTTTTTCTGGCATAATTCAAATATAAGTTAATTAAAATATCGGATAAAACGAAATGATTATGTTACTATTTATTGTTGCGGTTTTGTGCGTTTTATTAGTACATTTACACTAGAAACCGTGCTACAATATGAAAATTCAATTCAAGTTACTAAGCCTATTTTTGTGTATATTATTTTTGTCTACAGCTGTTTCAGCACAGTACAAACAGACCATTACAAATAAAACTCAGCTACTATTTAATAAAAATAAGACTATTCCTCTTGGTCGACTTGATCATCTAAAAATAGCTGTAGCTGTCTCATCCGAGGGAAAATACAATGCATTTATTGAACAAGTTGAGCGGTACGCAGATGTATCGGTGATAGATTTGAATCAATTGAATGAACAAGGAAAACTTTTCAATACTATCATTGTGGCTGCTACGGCGTCTGATTTGGGAATGACAAATGCGGCATTATTTAATCAAGCGGTCTCAAATAACAAAAATATTATTTTGTGTAAATTCTTAGACACGGATTTGAGTCGTTTGCAAAGCAATTCTCAGTTTGGTGGGAAAGTGACAGAATTAGTTTCACCTGAATTTTCTACACAAGCGCAGCGTAATATTGCGATGAGCATTTTCGGCGGATTGGCAATTACGGAAGGAAATACAAAATTAAAAACTAAACAAACACGTTTACAGTATTCTGATGGTGTAGGATCTGGATTGAACTTGCCAAAAATGACGCAAAAGATAGACGCTATTGCGGCAGAAGCCATACGTGAACAAGCAACGCCTGGTTTGGTGGTGATGGCAATTAAAAATGGACAGGTTATTTTTGAAAAGGCATATGGGAATCATACTTATGATGCAAAACAAAAAACGAGTACAAAGGATATTTTTGACTTAGCATCCATTAGTAAAATTGCGGGCACGACGCCAGTGATTATGAAGTTGCAAGAGACTAATGCTATTCACTTGGATAGTACAATGGGATCTTATCTATGGGATGTACGTTCCACGAATAAAAAAGATATTAAGCTAAGGACAGTTTTATTGCACGAAGCTGGTTTCACACCTTTTATTCCATTTTACAGAAATTTAAGAACTGGTGATGTGCAAAGTTTTCCCTCTGCTACGCATCAAGTCCAGCTAGCCGATAATTCATATTTGAAAAACAACTATTATGAGGAAGTAATGTGGCCAGAGATGATGAAGTCTGCTGTCAAGCCATCAGGTAATTATGTGTATTCGGATATCAGTATGTATGTCATGAAAGAAGTTGCCGAACATATTACGAGTATTCCGATGGACGAATACGTTCAACAAATATTGTATAGACCAATAGGCATGAAGACAGCAGGTTATAATCCACGTAAGCGTTTTGATAAATCGCAAATCGTACCAACAGAGCACGATACTTCCTTCCGCAAAGTATTATTGGAAGGTTTTGTACATGATCAAGGTGCTGCGATGGCAGGCGGTATAGCAGGACATGCAGGCTTATTTGCTTCCGCAAATGATTTGGCAATTTATGGACAGTTGCTTTTGAATCGTGGTGAATATGGAGGAACACGTTATTTTAAAGAAAATACCGTGGATTTATTTACTTCCAATCAATCTAAGACGAGTCGTCGTGGTCTAGGTTTTGACCGTTTTGATCCTGATCCAAAAAAGGAATACCCTTCTAAATTAGCGAATCAATCGGTTTATGGACACACAGGGTATACTGGTACGTGTATTTGGATTGATCCAAAACATCAGTTGGTCTATATTTTCTTATCGAATCGAGTACATCCGCAAGTGTCAACAAAATTGTTGAATTTGAATATTCGCAGTCGCATTCAAGATGCGATTTATGAAACTATTAATAAAGCGAAATAATGAAAAAGACGCTTATTCTTAATTTTTTGGCAATGTGTTCTTTTGTCTATATGGCAAAAGCACAAGAAGACTATAAAAAAATACACAAGGATCTTTTGGTAGTTGATGGGCACAATGACGTAATTATCTCCAGTATTTTGGATGGTCATGATATTTCGAACCGCTTGACAACGGGTCATACGGATATACCTCGGTTGATTGAAGGAGGCGTCGATGTTCAAGTATTTGCGGTTTGGTCTGACGACAAAAAATGGAAGAAAAATGCTTTTAAGCATGCTAATGATCAGATTGATGCATTAGAAAAAGTTATTAAGAAAAATAAGGACAAGATTGCTATAGCCAAAAATGTAGATCAAATTTATCGTCTGCAAAAGCAAGGGAAAATTGCTGCTGTAATTGGCATCGAGGGTGGCAATATGATCGAAGAGAGTATTCCAAATTTGGTGAAATTGCACAAGCGCGGCGCAAAATATTTGACTTTGACTTGGAACTATAATCTGTCTTGGGCAACAGCCGCTTCTGTAGAAGATAGTAAGCCTGCTGCAGAACAAATGGGTCTATCCGACCAAGGAAAAGCGATTATCCGCAAAATGAATGAACTCGGTATGCTCGTGGATTTGTCGCATGCGAGCAAAAAGACATTTTACGATGTATTGGAAGTTTCTACAAAGCCTGTATTAGTATCACATAGTAATGCAGCTGCTTTGACTCCGCATTCCAGAAATTTAGATGATGCGCAATTGGCTGCACTTAAGAAAAATGGGGGAGTCATTGGTGTCAATTTTTATTCTGGATTCTTAGACACCGCTTTTGAATCCCGCATTCACGAACTATACGACAACCATTTTGGTAAGCCTACAGAGACGCTCTCTGCTTCAAGAAAATACCATAAGCTTCCAAAGGAATTGAAATTCCAAGCGGATGTGAAATTAGACTTATTGCTACATCATATTGATTATTTGGTTAGTAAAGTAGGAATAAATCACGTGGCAATTGGTTCGGATTATGATGGGATAGAGTCTACTCCCCAGTATTTGGAAGATGTTTCAAAGTTTCCGATTTTGACTAAGTCTTTGTTAGAAAGAGGTTATAAAAAGGAGGACATTGCGAAGATAATGGGGCTTAATTTTCTTCGTATAATGAAAGAAAATGAAAAATAATTGAGTTACTCTGTGAGTAATGTGTTATCTTTTAGTCAATTATAAACTTTATACTTTTGACTAATGAATAACAAACGATTGTTTTTTGTCTTATTCCTTTTTACGACATTTTTATCCTGTTCTAAATCTGTTACCAATGATGATACTCCCGTCGTGGAGGAAGAAGTAATCGAAATTTCTGAATTTTATTTTGCCAAAGAGAAAAATCCGACCTTAACTGCGGATTTTATGCTGGAAGAAGCTAACGGTGTGTACTCAGGAGAATTGCCTAAGTATCATTCCAAAAATCTAATTCCTACTTTCAAAACCAATGCGATTAAGGTATTGGTTAATAATTTAGCGCAAGAAAGTGGAACAACAGTCCGAGATTTTTCTCAACCTGTAACCTACAGTTTTGTGGGGGCTAAAGGGACTAAAAACGATGTAACGGTCCGCGTTAATTGGACTAGTTTCGAAATACCCCAATTTAATATCTCTATTGATGGAGGCGAAGAGGTTGTCGAGAAAGAGAAATATTTAAAAGCTACTTTGCGTATTGATGGCAAGACTTTCTACCCAAATTTTGAGGCTTCGACAGAGATTCGTGGAAGAGGAAATTCTACATGGGGACAACCTAAAAAGCCTTACCGTCTTCGACTAACGACAAAAGCATCCATCTTAGGATTGCCTGAAGCGAGAAATTGGGTACTATTGGCCAATTTCTTAGACCCTAGCCTCATGTGTAATGCTGTAGCTATGCGTATAGGTCGTGATTTACAAGTTCCTTTTACCAATGATATTATTCCTGTTGATGTTTCTATAAATGGTACTTATCGTGGCAGTTATGTGTTGACACAACATCTAGAAGTAGCAAGCAATCGTATTAATATCACAGATGATGGATATCTATTTGAATTGGATGATTATTTTGATGAGGAATTTAAGTTCAGAAGTGCGAATTACCATCTTCCAGTAATGATTAAGTCTCCGGAGTTAGAAGAACAAGATGATATAGCTCCTATCAAAGCTGATTTTGAACAATTGGAGGATTTGATCTACGCCTCCAACTTTCCAAACAATGGATATCGAGATAAATTGGATATTGATGTATTTGCACGTTATCTAATGGTCTATATCTTGACGGGAAATGAAGAATTAAATCATCCGAAAAGTACCTATATGCACAAAGTTCCAACAGGTAAATTTAGTTTTGGACCGATTTGGGATTTTGATTGGGCGTATGGATTTGAAGGCTCTGGAAATCATTTTAGTAATCCAGGAAGAGATTTCTTCTGGACTGGTAATAAGTCTGGCACACGTTTCTTTCAAAGATTACTTTCGGATACTGAAGTAAAAAAAGCTTTCAAAACGCACTGGGAAAGTTATAAAGCAAACCATTTTAATAATCTAATTCGTTTTGTGGATGAATATTCTAATATCATTAAAGAGTCTAAAGCTAGAGATGAAGTGATTTGGAAGAAAGGAAAGAACTTCGACCTAGAGGTAGTCAAGTTGAAAAGCTACTTAAATGATAGGAAAATTTATATTGACAATATGGTCAGGGGATATTAAACTTGTGTAAACAATAAAACCTCGACAATTTGTCGAGGTTTTTCATTTAGGGTTTTAATTTTTTAATAAGTGCCTAAGTAGAAGCTGCCTGATTGGTTTTTCAATTTAGCTCCTTTGGTAATAGCTTTTGTTTTGTAGTTGATTATATAAAGGTTACCGTCTAATCCATTAGGAGTCAATGGTACGTATACATTATCACCATGTACACCAATGTTTTGAAATTGTCCAAATGTACCTACCATTGCAGTTACACCTGTAGCAGTGTTTGCAGAGCGACCGCTAAATCCAATGTTGCTTTCTTGTTCGGTAGTCAATTTGGTTGCTGTTTTTGCTTTCAAATCCACTAATGCTAAGTATCCACCATCTGTACCTGTTACGGTATATAATACTAGGCCAATATCCTCTTTGATTAGTCTCCAAGCTCTGATCGCAATATTAGCTGATGAGTTTAGTGCTGTTTTTAAATCAAAATTATACGAATCGTCATAGGTATTTGTGCTCCCTGAAATTTTCAAAATTTGAGAACCTCCCGTTGCAGTTGCTTGGTAAATATCACCATTAGACCCTAGCCATTGCGTCATCGTGCGATACGAGTGATTGTTAGTTTTACTTACTCCAGAATATATTAATTTTGGATTGGCTAGGCTCGGGTAATCAACAATCAAAGTAGCTGTACCTAATTCTCTACCAGGATTAGTTGTTGCCCACACTTGATTACCATCATTGTTGACTGTTGATGTCTTAGTTGCGTCAACTCTTGTCAAATTACAACCAATAAAAACTTTGTTCTTAGCAGCATTTAAGATGGGCACGTCAATACGTCCAATTTGATAGCCCGCTTTTGTTTGCGCTTCTGTGAATGGAATAGTAAATTCTGTCTGACGTAAGATAGTAGGGTTATCTAAGTCTAATGCCAAAATTTTTGCTGTACTTTTCACATCAACAAAGTTAGCCCCTGCACCTTCTGCAGTTCCTTGTACCTTTGCGGATGCATATACACCAACACCAATACCGTTCGCAGCAATTACCCATCTAGGCGCGTTACCAAGTATAGGTTCTGTGTTTACCTCCTCACGGGTATCAATAAAGTTTTTACCACCTTGTACGTGATACTTGTTGAAGATACCACCATCATCACCAGTGTACTGAATATTATATAAAAAGTTTCCATTAGGAGAACCTTGGACACGTGCGGTACGTTGTGAGCGCAATGTATAACCATTTGCGAAAACATTTGCTTCAAAATTTGGATTTTCGGCTTCAGCTAGGGAAATCGCTAAAGCTCTTGTTCCACCATTACCCGCTTCACCTTCGGCATCAGGAAATGCGCCTGTCAGTGTTATAAATTGTCTTGTTCCAAGATCTGGTCCAGTCAAAAAATTAGGTCCTTCGTCGTTTGTTTTCTCACAGCTTGATAATGTTCCTATAGCTATAGCGCTACTGAAAACTAGAGTTCTGAATATATTATTTCTCATATTTATATTATTTAAAATTATTTATAGTATAGTTTAATTTTACGTAAAATGCTCTTCCTGGCTTTTGAACACCAAAGTTGTCGTATACTTCAGAATTAAAAATGTTTTTGCTATCCAAACTCAAGACAATATTTGATTTTGGTAACCTGTAATTTATACCAATATCATGTGTAAACTGTGTAGGTGTCGTAAACCAATCTGAATCAAACCATATTGTCTTGAATGGAGCGACATATCCCATATTGTAATACACATTTACAACGGACTTTTTTTGTATTAGATTGTTAATGCGGTATTGTACGTTTGCATTCATTGTGAAGAATGGCTCATTGGGTACTTGTAGATTATAAAGCGCATGTGGATTACCCCAATCATCATTTTTTACTTTGAATAATGAATTGAACTTCGATAAGTTAAAAACGGCATTTAATTTATTATTGTATATATAATTTAGTTCTGCTTCAAATCCAATTGCTTGCGTTTTTTCTAAATTCACGAATTGGGTAACTTGAATATCTTCTATTTGATTTTCACGTCCTGGTAATACCTCTTCTGTTCTTGTTTGTTGTATGATTTTATCGTAACCATTTCTCCAAAAGAAGTTTCCATAGATGGATAATTTGTGTTTTTCCCAGTTAGATAAAGCATATCGAGTCCCCAAATTGTAATTAATTGCTAACTCAGGTAAGATGTTTTCATTTGGCAATAAGTTTTCTTCTGGTGAACCATATATATGACGTTCCGTAGGCATGATAAATGATTTTTCTGCTGAAACAATCAAAAAAGCATTTTTAATTGCTTCATATGAAGCTGTTCCGCCAAAACCGCTATTATCACGTGTCGTCTTTTTATTTGTGTAAATCATTTCACCATTCGTCTCGCTTACTGGAATGTTTTGAACCGTATTATATATGCCATATTTACCAAAGAAATTGGTTCTTAATCTTCCGTTAAATGTTTCGGCTTCATAATTTACAGCGAAAATATTGTTGTTTACATCGTTTTGGGTAATCCATTTACTCCGCTCTGGTATTAATAAATCCTTGTCATCACGAGTAGTCGATTCGTATTTGTGGTTAAGTGACAGACGATGTCCTGAAAATAGGGTATATGCAAGATTCGATCGTATGTTGGTGATTGTACGGTCAATATCTGAAATTACAGCTTCACCTTGTTGACCTCGACCTATTTCATGTGGATAGGGAAGAACTTCACCCTGACTATTAGGGGGAGCAAGCATCAATTCTAATTCATAGGAATTACTGCCTTCACGAGCCCAGTTATACTTTTGGCTAACAGTATCTTGTAAGTAGGTATTTCTATAACTTCTTGCAGCATTTACATTCAACGATAAACCCTCAACGAAAAGATTCCTTTTATTATAATTTAAATTCAGTACGTGCGCTTGATATTCATTAAAGCGCCCTTTGTAAGCACGAGTCATTGTAAGTCCATGCGGTATATCTTTGTAAGAGTCCGAAATATTGTAACCTACAAAGAATTGATCTGCCCATTTTACATCTGTAAATCCAAATTCAAAGCGTCCACCTATTGTTTCAAATTTGTCATTTGGTCTGCGGGTTTTATTATATCTGATGGTATTTCCTCCTGAAGTGGTGTATTTGGAGAATTTACCCCACATCTCATAGTTATTGTTCGAATGGCTGTAAAATCCCGATACACGAGTTGTAAATCCAGATTTTTGATTGCGATACATTCCTGATATATCAGCACGATAAGTGTTGAATGAGCCATAAGAAACCGCAGCTGTAATGTTGTTGGCAGAAGCGTCTTTTCTCATTACCACATTTATTGCTCCTCCAATATAGTTACCCGATAGATGTGATGGCAATACGCCTTTGTATACTTCAATACGCTCAATCATCGCTGGAGGAATATTGTTAAGATTGAATGAAGAACCATAGGTTGATATCTCCAAACCATCTAAAAATATACCTATTGTGCTACCGGACATACCATTTAAATTGTACTCAATCGGAGATCCCTCACCACCATTTTGACGAACACGCACACCTACAGCACGATCTAATAATTCGTTTGTCGTTAAATTTCTTAATGAAGCTTCTTTGGTTTCAATAACGGATACGGCAAAACCCGATGTTTCAATTTCTTTTTTTGCGGTTTTGCGTTCGATGCGAACTTCATCAATTGAAAATCCTCCTTTTTCGTCGATATGAATATGTAGATCGGGATAATTTTTATTCACATTTAACTGCAATACTTTGCTCTCAATTTCAATGGATGAAATCAACACATTATATTTTCCGGCAGGGACATTTTTGAATTCATAAAGACCGTTTTCGTCCGTAATTGCAGTAAAGTTTGTTCCATCTAATTTTATAGTTACATGTGAAACAACTTCACCATTTTCTTTGTGCACTTTGCCTTTTACAGAAAAAGTTTGTTGCGCAAATGCGGTTATATTAATTAAAGTAAAAACGATTAACAGATAAAAGATTTTCATTTATTCGGATTAATATATTAATTTTGATATTCTTTAGAACCAGTCTAAATAAATATTACGCTGCAAATCTAGAATTATTCTAAATAATAAAATGACGGAATCGGGAAAAAATGCTTCACAATCAGAAATAGTCGATCCATTAAGTAGACTAGAATCGGAGATTTCGCTGAATTCTTTTCATATTGAGTTGCATTATGTCATTTTTGATGAATTGTCCTCTTCGATTATTGCCAGTCCTGTCGATGGTTTTTTGAATATATTATTTCCTTCAAGTTCGTCTCCTTGCATTTCACCATATTTTGTTAAAGACAATTCGTATGTCATTCGTGGAGGAGAAAATATACTTCATCCTATACAAATAGGGGATTCGGTGGAATGGAAAAATACGTACGGCAATAATGTTGCAATCGCTCTTTTTGTCCCTAAGAACCTGTTGAGAGATTTTCAGAATAAGTTCGAAACAGAGCGACATCGCTTTGAGAATGGACTTTTAACCAAAAGCGATAATCGTATTGCTTTGGCTATCAATCAAATTTTGGATTTAGCAAAGAGAGATCACCAATTGAATAATCTTCGTATACAGGCATTAATGATTGAAGCTTTGGTACACCAAATTGAAGGTCTGTATGCCGAGAATGATAAGCGCGAAGTAATTTTAAATAAAAATCATTACGATAAAATAATTCAGGTCAAATCGATTATTGATAAGGATTTGTCAAAGAATCATACGATTGCCGAGTTAGCTCGATTAGTCGGAACGAATGAGCAGTATTTGAAAAAGTATTTTAAGCAACATTTTGGGAAAACCGTCATGAATTACATCACCGAGCGGAAGATGGAACACGCCAAGGAATTAATTATGACAGGAGAGTATAGAGTCGTGGATGTGGCGCGTATGACAGGCTATAAACATTCAACACACTTTACCACGGCTTTCAAAAAATATTTTGGCTTTATCCCAAATTCACTTCGTTATTCTTTTCTAGTTGCGCAAGAAGGCGTACAACACGTAATAACGGAAATAGGAAGCTATATGGGCATGTTGTAAACGAAGAAACTATTAAACGCATAAAAGCCATTCTCATTGAATGGCTTTTATGCGTTTATATGGATATTTTAAAACTTGTAACTTATTGTTGTCATAAAGTTGCGGGGAGGAATTGGATTTACTGAATAATTTTCATGTATGTAATAACTCAATTCATCCGTTACATTAGCCATTTTTGCTAGAATGCTGAATCTTTTTGCGGTGTATCCTACCGATAAATCAAACGTCGTAAATGGATCGACTGGAATTAGTCTATTCACGCCATCACGAACATTGATTTTCGAATTATTCCAGCCTGCATTACGCTTGCCTGTGTAGAATGCCGAAGCACCAATTTTTAATCCTTTGAATGCACCATTTTGCAAGGTGTAGAATAGCGTTGTATTTCCGGTATGAGCAGTTGTTCCTACAAGTCGATCACCCACCGCATTACCTGAATTTTCGGCATCTTTGCCATCGGCATTCTTAAACTTAATAATGTCCAAAGTTTCTGTATAGCGCATAAAGTTGTATGCGTAGCCTGCCATAATATCCAATCCTGGCAATAATTGTCCAGTTATGTCAAGTTCCACGCCGTCAGATGAGGTTTTACCCGAGAATTCTTTCATGTTAGTATCTCCATTTGTAGAACCGTTAGCATCCAAAATAGCCATCTGCGTGAAATTATTGTTATTAATTCTATAGGCTGTCAGATTAGCTGTCAGATGTCCTTTAAAAAAATCGTTTTTGATCCCTGCTTCATAGTGATCGATAATCGAAGGAGCTAATGGTTGATAATTGATGTCGTAACCACTATTCGATGTGAAATTATTCGCATAACTAACATATACAGTTGATGTAGGTATTGGCTGATAAATCAATGCAAATTTAGGAGACCACGCTTTGTCAATTTTTGCGCCAACTTCATTTCCTTTAGCGTCTTTATTTACTACAGTTTCACTCACTCCAGTCTTATAGGTGTATTTCTCCGAATAAGGTGTTCTTTGGTAAGTATAGCGAATACCCGCTAATATTTTGATTTTTTCTGTCAAAGAAATTAAATCCTGCGCAAATGCTCCATACCTGAATACATCTGTTTTAGTCCAAGTATTGTTAGACCATTCGGGGATATCAGATCGTGTAGTAGATTTATCAAAGACATTTATATTATCATATGCTGTAGTAGGTGTATTGGGTTTAGAAGGATCGGCGTATATATTATAAGCATATGCTTTGGTCGAAGCTTGATCAGCATCTGCGCCAAAAAGTAACTGATGTTTGATACTTCCCGTATTGAAATTACCCGTCAGGTTTAATTGTTGATTCTTAGTAAATTCTTCTGTGGCACTGCGGCTTAAAGCTCTAGGAGCTAGACCTTGTGCATTGGCCTGTAATCTATCCGAACCATAATAATTGCGATTGTAGTTTTGTAAACTCGCTATTGCTGACAATTTCCAATTTTCATTGAAATTATGATCCAAAGCTACCTGACCATTCGTAGAATTGGTGTTATTGAAAGCACCATTTACATTTAAAAACGTTTCACGACCGACTTGATCATTGATTTTTCCCTCAACTGAGCCAATTCCAAAGTCAGGGGTGTAATTTGATTTCAGGTAATCAAAATTAAAATTTAATTCGGTTTGATCCGAAATCTTATATAATACAGATGGATTTACATAGATTCTATCAGATTTTACTACATCCCTATAGCTATTGGCTGTACTTCCTGTACCTACAAATCGGAATGCTATCTTTTCTGATAGTGGTCCATAAATATCCAGCGTAGGCTTATAGGTGTCCCAAGATCCATAGCGCATGGAAACTTCGCCACCTAATTCAAATTTTGGTTTCTTGGTAACCAAATTGACAACAGCACCGCCAGTCACGCCGCCATATAATAGTGCGGCAGAACCTTTAAGTATCTCAACCGATTCTAATGTACTGGCTTCGATTTGTCCACCATTATTGGTTCGTGCACCGTTTTTGAAAATATTATTTCCACCCAGACTATAGCCTCTAGAAAAAAAATTTTCTCCAACACCACCACGATTCGCACCCAAGGCTATACCATTTGCATTTTTTAATGCATCTCCGAGCGTGTTTATTTGTTGATCGCGAATTACTTGCTTGTTGATAATTTGTACGGATTGAGGCAAGTCTTTGTCTGTAATACCTGATTTAGCAACGCCTACGTTTTTGTTATTCACTGAATTGTAACCACGTATTTCAACTTGATCAATCTCATTATGCGCTTTATGCACTACGAATGGCTGCAAATTTGTTTCACTGCCTTTGGGCGATACGCGCAAGCTATCATTACGGTAACCAACACCTGATACAGTTAGGGTAAAATGACCAGTTTGTGGAACGTATAATTGAAAATGACCTGTGCTGTTTGAGGTTGTTTTGCCATTCGCTACCGAAATATTTACATTCGAAATCCCATTTCCTTGGTGATCAACCAATTTACCTTTTACAGTTGTCTGGGCATGTGCAACAGCGCCTATACTCATGACACTCAGCAAAGCATAATATATTTTTGTTTTCATCCTTATTTAAACTAATTCTAAATTGAGAGCAAAACTAGTTTGTTGAATGAAATCAAAAAATAAATAATCCGATAAAAAGTTTAATAATCCGAAATAACTTGTGTATTTCAGACTTACATATATACCTTAAATGCAAAACGCCATCCCGAGGGATGGCGTTTAAAATATTTGTAATTGATTAATCAAATTTCCATCTTACAAAAGCTTCGATAGCTTCGTAATCTGCAAGACCCAATTGGTGGTACAAACCTGCAGTGTACGTTGTTCTATCTTCTGCTCTCACCCAGAATTCGCGTGGATCATCACCAGGGAATACAGGGAGATCTTTTTGTGACTGGTGTTTGAAGATTGCTAAACGCTTGCGCTTAACTTCTTGCGGAGAAAGTGGAACTGCCATTTCGATCTCGTGAATTGGGAATTCGTACCATGCACCACGGTACAACCACAACCAACAATCTTTAGCCCATTCTTCCGTAGCACGTAATCTTGTCAATGCTTCCAAAATAATATCGAAACAAACCTTGTGCGTGCCGTGTGGATCGTGGAAATCACCAGCAGCAAATACTTGATGAGGTTTTACTTGACGCATCAATTCCATTGTTTGTTGTATATCATCCTCAAATGATACATCTTTCGAGAATTTTTGACGATCGTAGAAAGGTAAATCTTGGAAATGAATATTTTCGTCAGGTAAACCAACAAAACGAGATCCCGCTATAGCTTCACCTTTACGGATGAATGCTTTTACTTTACGAATAATATCTGGATCGATTTCTTTCGGTTGTTTCTTCGCAAAATATGCATTAGACTCTTTATATAACTCGTCCAATTTAGAAGTATCTTCGCCTAATTCTTTTGTGATATCAGTCGCAAATTCTAAGAATCTTCTAGCATCATCATCCCATACCGCATTATTACCAGAAGTTTGGTAAGCTACGTGTACATTGTGACCTTGATCTGCCAAACGGATGAATGTACCACCCATTGAAATTACGTCATCATCAGGGTGTGGTGAGAACAAAATCGCATTTTTACGCGCTGGTTCTGCACGCTCTGGACGATTTGAATCATCTACACCTGGCTTACCACCTGGCCAGCCTGTGATCGTACGTTGTAATTCGTTGAAAATACGGATATTGATGCTGTAAGCAGGACCTTTCGTTGTAGAAAGACTTGCCATACCATTGTTGTTATAATCGTCGTCGGTTAATTTTAAAATTGCTTTATTCAATTTTAATGACAACCATACTACCGCTTTTTTGATTAATGAATCCGTCCATTCTACATCATGCGCTAACCAAGGTGTGTCAAAACGTGTCAACAAGCAAGCAGCACCTTCGTCCAAGATAAACTCTACATGATCAGAAAGTTGAAGGAAAGTCGCTGGAATATCCGAAGAGATTTCGCCTTCTACCGCTTTCTTAACGATTTCAGCTTTCTTCTCGTTCCAAGCCATTAAGATAATCTCTCTGGCTTTGAAAATCGTACCAACGCCCATTGTGATCGCTTTTGTAGGCACATTTTCTTTACCTCCAAAATCATGTGAGGCATCACGACGTGTCAAATCATCCAAAGTAACGATACGCGTACCGGAGTTTGGAGCAGATCCCGGCTCATTGAAACCGATGTGGCCTGTACGACCAATACCCAAAATCTGAATATCTAATCCACCTAAATTTGTGATTTTTTGCTCGTATGCTTCGCAGAAGGCTTGTACCTCGTCCTCACTTAAAGTTCCATCAGGAATATTAATGTTTTCGCGTGGAATATCCACGTGGTCAAACAAATTTTTATTCATGAAAGTAACATAGCTTTGCGCAGCTGTAGGTTGCATTGGATAGTATTCGTCCAAATTGAAAGTTACAACGTTTTTGAAGCTCAAACCTTCTTCTTTGTGAAGACGAACTAATTCTTTGTACACTTTAATAGGTGTCGCACCTGTAGCTAACCCTAATACAGCAGTCTCGCCCTTAGCTTGCTTCTCTTTAATGATAGAGGCAATACGATTTGCAACTTGAATCGAAGCAACGTCTTGATTTGGGAATACCGTAACCGGTACTTTTTCAAAACGTGTTTCCTCTAATAAATTTAATCTTGCCATTTATGAGGTATATATATGATAAATCGTGAATTGCAAATTTAACAATAAAAAGCCCTTGTTAATAAATAAAAAGCTAAATATTTATTATTTACTAAATAAAATAAAAAGTCAAACCGTTGCGCAATTTATAGGCTTAGCAAGTTTTGTAACGCCTGATTAAGAGTCTCCTCCTTTTTTGCAAAGCATATTCGGAGTAAATTTTGGTTAACCTCATTACTGTAGAACGCAGATACAGGAATTGTCGCTATTTTGAACTCTTTAGTAAGCTTTTCTGCAAAGTCTAGCTCTTTTTCTTGTGCTATCGCACTATAATCTACCAATAAAAAATACGTTCCTTCACATGGTAAAACCTTATATGGGCTAGAACTTAATTTATCTACCACAAAATCTCTCTTTTGTTGAAATAATGGAGTCAAAGATTGATAATAATCGACATCACTCAAATAATCTGCTACCGCAAATTGAATAGGGGTATTGACAGAAAAAACATTGAATTGATGGATTTTCCGAAACTCCGCCGTCAAAAATGGATTTGCCACGACATAACCCATTTTCCAACCTGTAGCATGCAATACTTTTCCAAAGGAAGCGACCACAAAACCATTCTGACGTAAAATAGCAGATTCTAAAATAGAAATATGCTTGTTCCCGTCAAAAACAATATGCTCATAGACTTCATCACTCAATACAAAAACGCCAGTTTCTTCCACGATATTCTCTAGTGCGGCGATATCTTCCTTAGCTAAAATTCTTCCTGTTGGATTATTGGGGTTGTTTATAATAATTAGCTTCGTGCGTTCTGTGATTTTTGATTTCACATAAATCCAATCAATAGCAAAATCAGGCGCATGGAGTTCGATTGGAATTACTATTCCGCCAAAAGATTGTATACTTGGACTATACGAATCATAAGCAGGCTCGAAAATAATAACTTCATCGCCTGGATGTATCAATGTTCCAATCACCGAATATAATCCCTCCGTTCCTCCAGCAGTTATGGTAATTTCATCGTTCGGATCTAGCGCTATTTGGTAGTAATGGTTGTACTTCTCGCTAATCTCTTTGCGGAGCTCAATAGTTCCCGGCATGGGCGCATATTGATTAAACCCTTTCTGCATATATTGAGTCACAAGTGTTGTCAATTTTGGATCAATGTCAAAATCAGGAAATCCTTGTGAAAGATTAATAGATTGATGCTGCTGCGCGAGGAGCGACATTCGTGAAAAAATACTTACTGTCGAGTGGGGTAGCTTAGATTTAAAATTGCTTTGAAAACTTTGTGTCATTTTTGATTTTATAACTATACTAAAGTAGTAGATTATTTTATATTTGAACAATAAATCTTACTGGAATGAAAAAAATACTTTTTATAATAGCTCTCGTTTTTCCTGTATTAATTTTTGCTCAAACAAAAGAAGAAAAGATTAAGCAGATTTTGGAAAACCCAAAAGATCCTAACGTGCTTCAAGTTATTCAACGTTTGGATACGTATAATCCGGATTACAAAGAAATGCGTACGTATTTCAAAAAAGTGGATAAATCTGTTCGAAAATCTTTACAAGGAAAGATATTTGATCGGTATTTGAAAGCATTGGAAAATTCCTCTGTAGGGAAAAAGGCTCCAGGAATCACGCAGTTTGATTTAGCAGGGAATCCCTATTCTTTGCAAGATTTAAAAGGTAAATATGTTTTGGTTGATTTTTGGGCTTCCTGGTGTCCTCCATGCCGTGAAGAGAATCCGAAATTAGTGGCGATTTACAATGACTTTAAACACAAAAACTTTGAAATATTAGGCGTTTCTTTTGACAAAGACATCAATGCGTGGAAAAAAGCCATTGAAGATGATAAATTGACATGGAAGCATATTTCGGACTTACAGCATTGGAACAATGGCGCGGCTGGTGTGTATGGTATAAAGGCTATTCCACAAAATGTTTTAGTCAATCCCGAAGGGATAATTGTTGCGCGTAATTTGCATGGCGATGATCTGAGAAAAAAATTGGAAGAGGTATTGAAGTAGGATAAGCAGGAATTGAAAATATAAAATGCTTTATACAATACATCCGGGTAAAGCATTTTTATGTAATAATAAAACAACAAACCTCGCTTAAAAGAGTCTTTAAAGAGGTTTAATATTTTGATTTGTAGACTTTTAGGGGGTTGTGCAACAGTTACAGATGTTGGTGGCAGTTTTTGTTTTTTATAAGGTTTTCGTTTAGAGTTTTTAATAGTTGATTATAATTTGTATTCATTGTTGCAACAGAAATATTATAAGGTGAACTATAATTTTCAAGATTAAATCTCATCAGTTTTTTTCTCAGCTTGTTGTCTTCTTTCTTAATATATTCCTCTGCATTATTGATTTGAATAATAATTATTTTTACGCTATTGATTTTTAGTTCTGCAAATCCTTCAATATCACCCCATTTTATATATTCGTTTTTTTTAGGGTTCACATTTACTCCATTTTCATCAATTATTAGCATTAATTTATTTTTTAATAACTTTTTTATTGAGACAAAAACACCAAAGCCAAAAAATAAAACTGATGTAATTCCTGAAATTTTTATGAACAGAGGATTTCTGACTCTGTAGCTAGCCATATTTTCAGCATTTAGAAAAAGATAGATACCAAGTATTACAAAAATTAAGGAACCAATTAGTAATAAAAGTGCTTTCTTTTTATTGGAGTAAAATTCTATTTTATTCATTTGTGGACGGGAGTTTGGATCATATATCGCCTAACCTTTAAATATACGCAACTATTTTAAAGTTGCTAGTTCAATATATTGATATACTGCTAAATCTACCGAGTTGTTTAAAAAGGAAGGCGAGTTAGTAAAACCGTATCTCCAAATTAGCCATACAACAGGGAATTTGTTTGTCATTTCAACGAGGGGGAGGAGAAATCTAAAATTAGTATTGATTAACATTAAGGATTTAGATTTCTCTCTTTGTTCGAAATGACGGTTGATCTTAAATATTAAGATTACTGCGTTACTTGCAATGATGATTATCTTAAGAGATTGTACAACCTACCCAAACAACGCCCTAAATATATCTTCTAATTTTGCTACGGGTCGGATAGCGATATTATATTTTTTCGGATCTAGACCTTTGGTATTGTGTTTTGGGATAAAAATTCCTTCAAATCCTAATTTCTCGGCTTCAGCGATACGTTGTTCGATACGGTTTACCGCACGAATTTCACCGGATAAACCTACTTCTCCTGCAAAAGTAATATTTGTTGGCAAAGCGATGTCTTGTTGTGAGGATATAATTGCTGCGATGACAGCCAAATCTATAGCTGGATCTTCTACACGTAGACCTCCAGTAATATTTAAAAATACATCTAGCGCGCTCAAACGGAAACCAAAACGTTTTTCTAATACCGCAAGAAGCATATTCAATCTTTTGGTGTCAAATCCTGTAGAGCTACGCTGTGGAGTACCAAAGGCAGAATTTCCGACCAAAGCTTGTACTTCGATCATCAAAGGACGAATGCCTTCGAGCATGGTCGCAATAGCCACACCGCTTGCCGGTTCGTCGCGTTGCGAAATCATGATTTCCGAAGGATTCGAAACTTCGCGTAATCCCGAACCTTGCATTTCGTAGATTCCCAATTCGGATGACGAGCCAAAACGATTTTTAACCGCACGTAAGATGCGGTACACATGATGACGATCTCCTTCAAATTGCAGTACCGTATCCACCATATGTTCCAATACTTTTGGCCCAGCGATAGAACCATCTTTCGTAATGTGTCCTACAATAAATACAGGAACATTGCTCTCTTTTGCATAGCGTAATAATTCCGCAGTACATTCACGTACTTGCGAAACAGATCCTGGTGCAGATTCTATTTGTTGGGAATGTAACGTTTGAATAGAGTCAATCACGACCAAATTTGGTTCAATTACTTCCGCTTGTTTAAATATATTCTGTGTTGAAGTCTCTGTTAATATATAGCAGTTTGCTTTTGAATGTTGAGAGAGACGTTCAGCACGCATTTTAATTTGTTGTTCGCTTTCCTCTCCAGAAATATATAATACCTTAATCTGTGGTATAGAAAGTGCCAATTGCAACATCAATGTGGATTTACCAATGCCCGGCTCGCCGCCAATCAAAACCAAAGAACCTGGAACAATTCCACCTCCCAATACACGGTTAAATTCTTTGTCTGGTGTGATGATGCGCTGCTCTTCACTGTAGACAATTTCGTGAATGATGGCCGCTTTGTTCTGTCTTTTTGGTGAGCCGATAGTTGTCGTACTACGCCATTCGGGCACGCGCGAAGACACTGGAGCAACTACTTCTTCAACAAAAGTATTCCATTGCTTACACGATGGACATTGTCCAAGCCATTTCGGGGATTCATTTCCACAAGATTGACAGAAATATGCTGATTTTGATTTTGCCATTAAGCGAAATTAGTAAATTTTGAAAGTCACAAAAAATTATTTGCTGCAAGTTGTAACAATATCTACTTATTTTCGACCTATTAGCAATTATGAAAAAAGAAATCGAAAATGAGTTTACTAGTTTACTGGAGTTACACCAAAATATCTTGCACAAGATATGTAAGCTCTATACCACGGATATCGATTCGCATAAAGATTTATTTCAGGAGATGGCCATTCAGATTTGGAAGGCTTACCCAACTTTCAGAGGAGATGCCAAATTTACCTCTTGGGCTTACAGAATAGGGTTGAATACAGCCATTACGATATATCGTGGTTCAAAACGAAAAGTAGGCACCGTTAATTGGGATATTTCGATTGAAAATATGCGATACGAAGAATACAATTCGGAGGAAGAATGCCAATTGCAACTCATCTATGCAGCCGTTAGGCAACTGAATGATATCGAAAAGGCATTAATCTATATGTATCTGGAAGATAGGGATTATGGCGAAATATCGGAAACTCTGGGTATTAGCGAAGTGAATGTAAGAGTAAAAATGAACCGTATTAAAACTAAAATTAAAACTATAATTGCTAAAAAAGGGACTTATCATGAATGAATTAGATTTATTAAAAACACATTGGCAAAAAGAAGAAGACTTTATAAAATTCAAACAAGAAGATATAATTACGATGATTCACAAAAGTTCGAGGGTGTAAATTGAACTGTGTCATTAAATAAATACTTATTTTTAGACACAGTAAAATGAACAACGAAAAATTTGATTTTGATCGATTCAAAGAAGAAGCGATGAAAGGCCTTTACGAAGGCAAAAA
>Ga0233369_1000104_pt1 | contig 43485 bp, 36 predicted proteins | sample ElkDunMinimDraft_26_FD_191537 | JGI IMG/M metagenome (GOLD analysis project Ga0233369, IMG submission 191537) | Fecal eukaryotic communites from dung pellets of Tule Elk in California, USA - Elk Dung D16 | ecosystem: Host-associated > Mammals > Digestive system > Large intestine > Fecal | place... | reverse complement strand
CACGCGGCCAGCCGTTCGCTGGTCGGATTCTCGAGCCCGGGAATGTCGTTGAGGTAGTGGTGGTCGAGTTGCTCGTACAGCGGCTTGAAGGCGGCCTTGATGTCGCCGAAGTCCATCACCCAGCCGGACTCGGCGCCGGGTTCGCCCGAGACATGCAGTTCGATGCCGAAGGAATGCCCGTGCAGGCGCGCGCATTTGTGTCCCTCGGGGACGTTAGGGAGGCGATGCGCGGCCTCGAGCGTAAAGGTCTTGAAGATGTCCATGCGCGCAATGGTCTCACGGCAGCCCCGGCCGTCGTCTCCCGGGTGTCGCCAACTGCGCGCGCAAAGTCGCGATCTGTGCCCGCGTCCGTCGCGCATCCGGGGCGTACTGGGGCGTGTCCCGGAGCAGGCGGATGCTGGATGCGGTCCGTCCTCTCGAAGAAGCCGGTCCATGGCACTTGTGCGTTGACCCTGGGAAGCGGCACCGGCTAGCATCGGGCAACCCGTATGCCGGGTGCGGGTGCGGGTGTCAGGCTTGTCGGCGCGGTTTGCGCCGATTCGTAGTTGCGTCGCCGGATGCAGGACCGTGAGGGCGACGGTGCGGGAGCGTTTATGCTGGGCAGTGCCGGATCCCCCTCTAGTTCTAGCGATGTCGGCGAAAGCAGGCATCGAGGTTCACCGGAAACAGTCGACGTCGACAGCCTGCGCGGATTTCCGGAGCTGGTCCGTCAGCTCGGCGGAGACCCTGAAATCATCCTGCGGCGCGCGCAGGTCGACCCGGCGCTGGTGGAGGGTCAGTCGGGCAGCGTCGAGTACCGCTCGCTGCTCAACGCGATGCAGTTGGCGGCCGATCTTCTAGAATGTCCCGACTTCGGGCTTCGCCTAGCGGTGATGCAGGGTGGAAACAAGGCCATCGGCCCGATTGGCGTGGTCATGAAGAACTCCACCACGCTCGGCCAGGCGATCGGCTATTGCGCGAAGAACATCCACGCCTACAGTGTGGCGACACGCGTGCGGTTCGAGCCTGACCGGCCCAACCATCGCCTGCTGGTGAAGCTGGAAATCCTGCTTGAACGCACGCCCGACAAGCGCCAGGCGGTGGAGCACGCGCTGATGCTGGCCAGCCTCAACATGCGCGAGCTGACCGGGGGCGGGGCACGCGTACGCAAGGTGCTGTTCGCCCATGAGCCGCAGGCATCGACCCGCGTGTACCGGCGGTACTTCAACTGCGACGTGGTGTTCGGCGAGAAGGTCGACGGCCTCATCCTGACCGAGGACGACCTGCTGTGCCCGGTGGTGGACGCCGATTCGCGCGTCTACGAAATGGCGACGACGTTCATCGAATCGCGCTTTCCCCATGCCGAGGCCTCGATCCAGTCGCGGGTGCGCAGCCTGGTCGAGCAGTACATCGGCAGCAAGGATTGCACCAACGAGCGCATCGCTTCCGAATTCTGCATGCACCCGCGAACCTTGCAGCGCCGTTTGCGCGCGGAAGGCACCTCGTTCGAGGATATCAAGGACGAGATCCGCCGCGATCTCGCCCTGCGCTATATCCAGAACGGCGACATGCCGCTCAAGCGCGTGGCCGAGAAGCTCGGTTACGCGGAAACCTCGGTGCTCTCGCGCAGCTGTTTTCGCTGGTTCTCGGTGAGTCCCAGCGAGTTGCGTACGCGCAAGCGCGCGGCCGCATCCGTCCAGGCCTGCGCCGCGGGCCTGTAGCGGGCTTCCGACGCCCATTCCGGGGGCCGCGTTCGCGGTGATGGGACGTCGTCCCCGGTGCCCGGCCTGTCGCCAAGCATCAAGGCGGTCGCGGACGGGCTTCGACATCATCCCCTGACGCCGATGGTCCGCGTGGCGGACCGGGCGCGATACGGCATCTCGAGAACAGGTCGGACTCCGGAACACGAGCGCGGCGGGCGCGGCATACGAGGGCGGAGCAGGTGCGTTTGACGGCTGGCAGCGAAACATCCGGACGCGTGCAGAAGGGGGCGTTTTCCCTGCGCTGGAACCCGGTGCTGGCCGAAGCGGCCTATCGGGATGGCCATTGGGTCCCGACCACCCTGGCCGATGCGCTGGAGCAGGCTGCGGCGCAGACACCCTCGCGCGTACTGGTGGTGGACGGCGCCGTGCGACTGGACAGCAGGCACACGCATGATCGCGCGCATGCGCTGGCACAGGCGCTGCTGTCGCGCATGGCGCCCGGCAGCGTGGTCTCGTTTATGCTGCCCAACTGGCACGAGGCCGCCGAGGTCTACCTCGGCATCACCCTGGCGGGCATGGTGGCCCATCCGGTGCTGCCCTCGCTGCGCGACCACGAGCTGCGGTTCCAGCTGCAGGATGTCGGTTCGCGCATGCTGTTCATTCCTTCCGTGTTCCGTCGCCACGACTACGTCGGCATGCTGCAGCGCGTGCTCGAAGGCCAGCAGGCCGCCCCCGAGGTCGTGGTGGTGCGTGGCGAGCCCGGGCCTTACCAGGCCTACCCGACACTGTTCGAGGACGCCGTGGCGCCGCGCGCGCTGCCCGCGCTCGATCCGGATGCGGTGCGGCTGGTCATGTACACCTCGGGCACCACCGGCACCTCCAAGGGCGTGCTGCACACCCACAACACCCTGCATGCGCTGATGCGCCAGCTCGGCGCGCACTGGCGCGTCGAACCGGGCGACGCCTTCCTGGTGCCGTCGCCGATCAGCCACATCGGCGGCTCGATCTATGCGTTCGAGGCGCCGCTGCTGCTGGGGTCGCGCGCGGTGCTGATGGAGCGCTGGGAGGCCGAGCCTGGCCTGCGCCTGGCCGAGTCCGAGGGCTGCAGCCACATCTGCGGCGCCACCCCCTTCCTGGAGCAACTGCTGGAAGCGGGCCGACGCCTCGACAGCCGCCTGCCCGCGCTCAAGCTGTTCATCTGCGGCGGCGCCTCGGTGCCACCTGCCCTGATCCGCGAGGCGGCCGCGCACTTCAGCGGTGCCGCGATCACCCGCGTCTATGGCTCCACCGAGGTGCCGGTCACCACGGTGGGCTGCCCCTGGCGGAAGGACCTTGCGCTTGCCGCCGAGACCGACGGTCGCCCCGGCGTCGCACAGGTGCGGATTGCCAATCCCGGCTCCGGCAACGCCGATGGCGAGATCCGCGTGCGTGGCCCGCAGATGCTGGTGGGCTACCTGCACGCCGCAGGCGAGTCCGAGGTATTCGACGCGGACGGCTACTACCGCACCGGCGACCTCGGCCGCTGGCGCGACGACTGCCTGGTGGTGTCGGGGCGCAGCAAGGACATCATCATCCGCCACGGCGAGAACATCGCGCCCAAGGAAGTGGAAGACCTGCTGCTGGGGCATCCTGACATCGCCGAGGTGGCGGTGGTTGGCGTGCCCGACGCGCGCACCGGCGAGCGCGCCTGCGCCGTGGTCGTGCCTGCGCCGGGCCGGCCTGCGCCCGACGTTGCCTCGCTGGTAGCCTTCCTCGCCGCCCATGGCGTGGCGCCGTTCAAGTTCCCCGAGCAGGTCGAAGCCTGGCAGTCACTGCCGCGCAACGATACCGGCAAGGTCCTCAAACACGTGATCCGCGCCGCGCTGCTCGATCGCTCGCAGGCGACGGCTGCAGGAGCAAGCCCATGAGCCTCGATTCAACCGCGCCCCCGGTCGCCGCGTCCGTCGCCATCGTCACCGGTGCCGGCAGCGGCATCGGCTTGGGCACCGCTCTCAAGCTGGCGGAGGCGGGCATGTGCGTGCTGGGCGTCGGTCGGGATCCGCACAAGCTCGCGGCGATGGCGGACCGGATCGGCAATCCCGCGCAGGTCGAGACCCTCGCCCTGGACATCACGCTCAACGAGGCCCCGGCGCGGATCATGCAGGCCGCCGAGGCGCGCTGGGGGCGCGTCGACTATCTGATCAACAACGCCGGGCTGGGCAGCCCGAAGCCCCTGCACGAGACCGACGACGACAACCTCGACCATTTCCTGGACGTGATGCTGCGCGCACCGTTCCGGCTGGCGCGCGAGGCGGTCACGCGACTGCAGCCGGGAGGCGCGATCATCAACGTGTCCTCGATCTTCGCCGTGGTCGGCGGCCTGCGTGGTGGCGCGTACGCGGCCGCCAAGGCCGGCCTCGACGGGCTGACCAGGCACATCGCCTGCCAGTACGGCGCGCTGGGCATCCGTGCGAACTCGGTGGCGCCGGGGGTCACGGTCACGCCGATGGTCGAACACCGCCTCGACGACCCGGTGTTCCGCCGCATGAACACCGAAGTCACGCCGCATACGCGTCTGGGGCGCGTGGAGGACATCGCCAGCACGATCGCCTTCCTGTGTTCGCCGGGCGGCAGCTTCATCAACGGCCAAGTCATCGTGGTCGATGGCGGCTGGAGCACCACCAAGTACCTGTCCGAGTTCGGACGGACCTCGGTCTGGACCGCGGCCGCCGAATGATGCAAGGCCGTGCCGGACTGTCCAATCCACGCCCTTCCACGGGAGATCGCAATGCGTGAGTGCCTGAAGTTCTACATCGATGGACAGTGGGTCGATCCCTGCGGCACGGACGTCCATGCCGTGGTCGATCCGGCGACGGAACAGGTGTCCGGCCATGTCGCCATGGGTGACGCCAACGACGTGGACCGCGCCGTCAATGCGGCGAGGCGGGCATTCGACGGCTTCGCCGCCAGCACCCGCGAGCAGCGCATCGCGCTGCTCGAACGCGTGGCGGCGCGCTTCGATGCGCGCAAGGACGATCTCTGTGCCGCGGTGGTGGCCGAACTGGGATGCCCGGTATGGCTGGCCGAGCAGGCGCAGGTGCCATTGCCGGCCACGCACATCCAGGTGGCGATCGACACGCTGCGCGACTATGCGTTCGAGGTGCAGCGCGGCATCACCCTGGTGCGCAAGCAGCCGGTCGGCGTCTGCGGGCTGATCACGCCGTGGAACTGGCCGGTCTCGCTGGTGGTCACCAAACTGATCCCGGCGCTGGCGGTGGGTTGCACCGTGGTGCTGAAGCCCTCGGAGTACGCGGCCTACTCGGCGCAGGTGCTGGCCGAGATCCTGCATGAGGCGGACCTGCCGCCCGGTGTGTTCAACATGGTCTTCGGCGATGGCCCGGTGGTGGGCGCGGCGCTGTCCAGCCATTCCGAGGTCGATGCGGTCTCGATCACCGGCTCCACGCGCGCCGGCGTCGAGGTGGCCCGCAACGCGGCGCCGACCGTGAAGCGCGTGCACCAGGAGCTGGGCGGCAAGAGCCCCAACGTCATCCTCGACGATGCCGACCTGGAGAAGGCGGTCGGCGCCGGCGTACGCTACATGTTCATCAATTCCGGCCAGACCTGCTCAGTGCCGTCGCGCATGCTGGTGCCGCGCGACCGGATGGACGATGCGATCGCGATCGCGGTGGCGGTGGCCGGGTCGCTGGCCGTGGGCCCGCCCGACAGCGGCGCGTTCGTGGGGCCGCTGATTAATGCGGCACAGTGGGACAAGGTGCAGGGGCTGATCGCGAGCGGCATCGCGGAGGGCGCCCGCCTGGTCTTCGGCGGCACCGGCAAGCCGCCTGGGCTGGAGGAGGGCTACTACTGCAAGCCGACGATCTTCGCCGACGTCGACGGCGGCATGACGATCGCAAGAGAGGAGATCTTCGGCCCGGTGCTGTCGATCATGCCCTACGACGGCGAGGACGACGCGGTGCGCATCGCCAACGACACGCCCTACGGCCTGGCGGCCTACGTGCATTCGGGCAGCATCGAGCGTGCACGCCGCGTCGGCGCACGCATCCGGGCTGGACAGGTCAATCTCAACGGCGACCTCGACCTGCTCGATCCGCACTCGCCCTTCGGCGGCTGCAAGATGTCGGGCAACGGGCGCGAGTGGGGTGCGTTTGGCTTTGATGCGTTCCTCGAGGAAATCGCCTACGTGGGCTATGCGCCCGCGGCGACGCCAGCGGCGGCTGGGGCGTAGGCGGACATGACGATGCAGGTGGATGCGCCGCCCCGTCGGCGCGTGGAACCGGCGTCGCACCGCGCCTATGCGTTGTCGTTCGCGGTCAATTGGCGTCCTCCGGGGCGTTGCTAAGGTCGATGTACCCGAAAGCCGGACCGACAAAGCGGCCGCATCCGTAGGGACAATTCGACCTGTATCGCCATTCTTGGGAGGGAACGCGATGCGCAAGACCTTGCTGTCGCTGCTTTGCAGCACTGCTTCGATTGTGGCCATGCCATGTGCCGCCGCCGATTCGGGCGCCGATGCGCTCGATGGGCAGACGGCTGGACCCGCCTCGGCCACCACGCTCGATACCGTCAACGTGACAGCGCGCAAGCGCAGCGAGTCGATCCAGGACGTTCCCGTGGCGATCACCTCGCTGACGCCGGAACAGCTGGAGAAGAACCTGGCCACAGATCTGTCGAAGATCGGCGAAGTGGCGCCGCAGGTGATCATCGGTCGGGCCTCCAACGGCACCGGCGGCTTCCTGACCATCCGCGGCATCAGTTCGGCGACGTCCGATGCCGGCCTGGACCAGAGCGTGTCCGTCAGCGTCGATGGCGTGCCGATGTCGCGTGGCCGGGTGATCAACTCGACCGCCTACGACCTGGCCCAGGTCGAGGTGCTGTCCGGTCCCCAGGCCCTGTTCTTCGGCAAGAACTCACCTGCAGGCGCCATTTCGCTGCGTACCAAGGATCCGACCGATGCCCTCGAGGGCTACGCGAAGGTGGGCTACGAGGTCGAGGCCAAGGAGCGCTACCTAGAAGCCGCCGTGTCCGGACCGCTCACGCCCACCCTCAAGGGACGCCTGGCGGTGCGCGCCGCGAGCATGGAGGGCTGGATCGAGAACGTCGCCGAGCCGATCGCCGATCCCATCCGGCCCGACTACACGGTGCGCGGCGCCAACTCGGGCACCATGGGTCCCGACGGCGACAACGTGGCCGCGCGCCTGAGCCTGCTCTGGCAGCCTGCCGACGATCTCACCGCCAGCTTCAAGCTCACGCACGACGCGCAGACCATGAACGCGATGAACGCGTACGTGGAGCTGTACTGCTCGGGAGGGCAGACCCAGCCCTCGATCGCCGGCATCCCCATGCCCCAGGCCGATTGCGACAAGAACCAGCGCAAGGCCGAGGGTGGCCTGCCGGCCGAATACGCGGTGAACTGGCCCTATGGCAATGGTGGCGTGCCCGACTACCGCTCGGAGTTCACGCTGGCCAGCCTCGGCGTCACCAGGGACTTCAGCAACCACACCTTGGTCTCGACCACGGGCCTGTACAGCCAGGAGATCGTCGGCAGCAACAATGCCGACTACACCGAATTCGCACTGCTGTGGAGCAGCCAGCAGGAGGACTACCGGCTGTTCACGCAGGAATTCCGCCTGAGCTCGGACTTCGACGGACCGCTGAACTACCAGGTCGGCCTGTATTACGAGAAGAGCAGCCGCGACTGGTTCAACGCCGCCGACCTGTTCCACGGCGGCTTCAACACCCAGGCGCAGAACTGGACCACGTTCGAGACCGAGGCGTCGGTGGATTCGGAAAGCCTGTCGGGCTTCGGCCAGCTGCAGTGGAACTTCAACGAGTACTGGGAGCTGTCGGGCGGTGCGCGCTATACGCGCGACGACAAGGACGGCGATTTCTGGAACAGGTCGATCGGCGTGACCACCATGAACCTGTACCCGGTCGGACAGGTGGCGCGCGCGCGCTTCTCGGCCAGCAACGTTTCTCCCGAACTCACCCTGCGCTGGAAGCCGGACGGCAACCAGACCTTCTACTTCGGCTACAAGACCGGCTACAAGGCGGGCGGCCTGTCCAATGGCGCCATCCTCAATGCCACCGCCAACCAGTCCAACCTCGAGTTCGACGCCGAGGAGGCGGCCGGCCTGGAGTTCGGCTACAAGGCGACGCTGCTGGACAACACCTTGCGCCTGGACCTGTCGGCCTACCGATACGATTACGAGGGCCTGCAGGTCGCCACCTTCAACCAGAACACGATCAGCTTCACCATCGGCAACGCCGCCGAGGCCAGGACCGAGGGCGTGGGTGGGTCGCTGCAGTGGCTCGCGACCGACCGCCTGTCGTTCAACGGCAACTTCGGCTACAACCGCTCGCGCTATACCGACTACCGCAACGCGCAATGCTACTCGGGCCAGACGGCGGCGTCGGGCTGCGTGGGCGGCGTGCAGGACCTCAGCGGTGAGTACCTGGTGCGTGCGCCGAAGCTGACGGCCAACCTCGGCGCCGACTACCGGGCGGACGTCGGTGGCAGCTGGTTCGCCGACTTGTCCCTGGGCGGCTCCTACAGTTCGTCCTACCAGACCCAGCCGGACAACCACCCCGGTGCGATGCAGGAAGCGTTCTGGCGGCTCAACGCGGCCGTCCACCTGACTCCGGCCAGCGAGCGTTACCGCTTCTCGCTGATCGGCCGCAACCTGACCAACGAGTACTACATGGTGGCCTCGGCCTCGTCGCCAGGCGGCCCGGCGACCCAGCACACCGGCACGTTCGCACGGCCGCGCGAGTTCGCCGCGCAGTTCGAGTACCGCTGGTTCTGACCACCAATCGAACGAGAAGGAAGATCGATGTCCCGTATCAAGCCGATGCTGAAGCCATCCGACTATCCCGCAGGCACGGACGACGCCACGCGGGCGGCGGCGAAAGCCTTGTTCGACCACATGTTCCCGGGGGTCGAGAATCCCGAGATCCCGGGGAAATCCGCGGCGTTTGGCGTCGTCGCCAACGACCCGAAGCTGGCGCTGCTGCTGGTGAAGTTGAGCGACTATGTCGTGCGCGAGATGCCGTTCACCAGCACCCGCCGCGACCTGCAGCAGCTGATGGTCCAGGCGCTGAACTGGAAGCTGGGCTGCGACTTCTCGTTCCAGTCGCATATCGCGCCGGCGGCAGCGGCGGGGATCAGCCTGGAACTGCAGACCCAGATTCCGTTCTGGAAGACCACCAATGCGTTCAATGATGAACAGCGCCTGGTGATCGAGTACGCCGTGGCGGTGGTCGAGGGTGCGGTGCCGGACGAGCTCTACCAGCGCGTCGCCGCGCACTTCGACGAGCGCGATACGCTGGCGTTGACGGTGGGAACGGCGTGGTGGTCGTTCTGGGCGATGATCATCAATGCGACCAGGACCGAATTCGACTTCGGGTTTCGCAAGGACGCATGAGGTCCCCGGGCCGCCAGTGCCTTTCCCTGGTGGCGGCCCGCCGCCGGGCAGGAGGTGGGTGTTGAGTCCGCAGCCGCGGTTCTACGGTTGGTTCCTCGTGGTCGTGCTCGCGGCCATCGTGGGCATCAACTTCGGCTTCTGCTACACGGGCGCGAGCGTCACCAACGCGAGCATGGCCGCGGAGATGGGACTCAGCCGCGGGATGCTCGGACTGGGATTCACCGCCTTCGTGCTGATGGTCGGCTGCAGTGCGCCGGTCAGTGCGCGGCTGGTCGGGCGCTACGGTCCTCGGCGCACGCTTGCGGCGGGATCGGCCCTGGTCGCCATCGGCGCCCTGCTGCTCACCATCGTGGTCGACGGCGGCTGGAGCTACATCGCCGTCTACGGCGGCGTGGTGGCACTGGGCAGCGGGCTGGGTGCGCTGATCCCGGCGCAGAGCTGCGTCGCCAACTGGTTCGTCAAGCGCCGGTCCTTCGGGCTGGCCATCGTGCTGGCGGGCAGTGGCGTCGCCGGTTCCATCGCTGCACCACTGATCAACCAGGCCATCGCCTGGAACGGAGGCGACTGGCGTGGCGGCTGGTACTGCGTGTTTGCCGCCGCATGCGTGTCCGGTGCGCTGGCCTTGTGGCTGGTGCGCGATCGTCCCGAGGACATGGGGCAGCGTCCGGACGGCGTGGCGGCCACGGGCGCCGCAGGCGACGGCGGGCCGGCGCTGGCGACTGCGCCTCCCAGCACGCTGCGGCAGGCGATGGGCACGCGCGCGTACTGGTTGATCACGGTGGCGGCGGTCGGCGAAACGGTTCCGAGCAGCGCGGTACTGGCGCACGGGGTGCCGCATCTGCGCGACCTTGGCCATTCGCCTGAAATCGCGGCCGGCGCGATCAGCCTGTTCGCGCTCTCCAGCGTGGCCGGCAAGCTCGGGGCCGGTTATCTGTGCGATCGATTCGAGCCGCGCTACATGTGGACCTGTTTCATCCTGGTGCTTTCGGCCGCCGTGGTGCTGGCCACGCAAGCGCGGGGCCTGCCCATGATGGTCGCCTTCGCGTGTACGCTCGGCGTCGGTGCCGGCGGCGCGCTCACCTGCTGGCATTCGACGGTGGCGCACTACTTCGGGCCTCGCGCCTTCCCGACCGTGCTCGGCTCGCAGATGCCCTTCAGCAATGCCTTCGCCGCAGTCAGTCCGTTCCTGACCGGCCTGGCGTTCGACCGCATGGGCAGCTACCAGACCGCGTTCTACGCGATGGCGGCGATGGGCGCGGTGTTGGCCTGCCTGGTCCTCCTCGCCCCGTCCGCCGAACACCACCGACACCAGCTTGCCCAGGCCGCCTGACAGCGATCGGCGCCTGTTCCCCATTCCACTGGAGTTACCGCATGAAAATCCATGAGCGCATCATCGAGCTGTTCGAGGCCGAGGGCATCAACAACCTGTTCGGCATTCCGGACCCGAGCTTCTTCTCGATGTTCATCCACGCCGAGTCGCGCGGATGGAACGTGGTCGCGCCGCATCATGAGGAGGCCGCCTCGTTCATGGCGGAGGCGGCCTGGCGCATGAGCGGCAAGCCGGCGGTCGTGATCGGCAACAAGGGACCCGGCGTCGCCAACCTGCTGTCTGGCGCGGTCCATGCCGCCAAGGAGAACACACCGACGATCTACATCGGTGGGCAGCGCCATCGCCTGTACGAACAGCGCGTGCGCCGCGGCAAGATGCAGTACCTCAGCCAGCCGCGACTGTTCGAACCGGCCATGAAGTACGTCGGCGTGATCGAGTACCCCGAGCAGACCGACGAGATCGTGCGCGAGGCGATCCGACGCGCGCTCGATGGCACGCCGGGGCCGGTGTACATCGATTTCCCGCAGAACGTCCTGGGCGTGGAACTGAAGGATACGCCGAAGCTGACGCCGACCCAGTACAGGCTCGTCGACCAGCAGGCCGGCGCCGATGCGATCGCGTCGGCCGTGGACGTACTGAAGTCGGCGCAGTCGCCGATCCTGCTCGTGGGGCAGGGTGCCCACGTGACGCGCGCGCAGGCGGCGGTGGGCGCGCTGGCGCTGGCGCTGGATTGCCCGATCATCCAGACCACCGGCGCGCCCAGCGTGATCGAAGGCATGGACGATCGTACCTTCCTGTACGGCACCCCGGTGGCCAACGAGATCGTGGGCGACTCCGATGCCGTCATCGCGATCGGCACCGAACTGGGCGAGCCGCTGCATTACGGGCGCGGCCACCACTGGTCCAGGGGGCGCACGGACCGCAAGTGGATGTACATCGAAAAGGACGCGTCGGCGATCGGCGTCAACCGTCCGATCGACGTGCCGCTGGTCGGCGACCTGCGCGCGGTGGTGCCCCAGCTCACCGCCGCGGTGCAGGGCCAGGTGCAACGCCGGTGCGAGCGCCTGCCCGGCTGGGCTGCCGAGCAGGCGCGCCAGTTCGAGGAAGCCACTGCAGCGGTCTCGACGACCTCGCAGCCCATCCACCCGGCGCGCCTTGCCGTCGAGGCCAGCCGCGTGCTGCCGAAGGATGCGGTGATCGTGCGCGACGGTGGCGCGTCGAGCCTGTTCATGTCGCCGTACATGCAGTTCCGCCCGCGCGACTACTTCTGGAACCAGAACTACGGCAGCATCGGTCCCGGCCTGCCGTATGCAGTCGGCGCCCAGGTCGCGCTGGGCGACACGCGCCGTGTGGTCCTGCTGACCGGCGATTCCTCCTTCATGTTCCACCTCACCGAACTCGAGACGGCGGTGCGCAAGAACCTGCCGGTGGTGTGCGTGGTGTGGGTGGACCATGCCTGGGGCATCGAGGTGGCGTCGTACCGCGCCGGCCTGGGCAAGGATGCGTTCGTCGGCGAAGCCCAGTGGAGCACGGGGGTACGCCTGGATCGGGCGGCCGAGGCGTTCGGCGCCCACGGCGAATACGTCGAGCGCGCGGAGGACATCGGCCCCGCGGTGGAGCGTGCCCTGGCCTCCGGCAAGGCGGCGGTGGTGCACGTGGAGGTGGACGCGGAGGCCAACTGGGACATGCCGAACCTGCCGGGCATCGGCGAGTTCCGCACCTGGTACGGCGAGGCGGGCGACAACCTCGGCGATCCCCGCGGCAGCTATTGAGTCCGGCTGCGCCATGCGACTGTATGCCTCGTCCAACTCGCCGTTCTCCACGCGGGTGTCCATCGCCGCCCAGGCCAAGGGCCTGGAGCTCGAGATGGTCCCGTTGCCCGCCGGAGGGCTGCGCTCGACACAGTTCCTGACGCTCAGTCCGGTGGGCAAGATTCCCGTCCTGGCGCTGGACGACGGGCTGACGCTACCGGAGTCGTCGGTGATCCTCCGCTATCTTGAGGATCGCCATCCGACGCCATCGTTGATGCCGCAGGGGGCCGAAGCCAGGGCGCGGATGAATACCATCGCGTGCCTGGTGGACACCTATGTGATGGATCCGGTGATCCGTCTGTTTCCGCACTTGGCGCCCGGCGCGCGCGACGACGGCACCGTGGCCGCCGAAGTGGCGCGCTGGGAGAGGGGGATGGCGCTGCTGGCCCATTGGCTGCGCGATCCCCTGCCGGAGGTGGAAGCCGCCGCCTCGTTCGTGGACTGCGTGGTCCCGCCGGCGCTCCACCTGAGCCGGCGGATCAGCCTGATGCTGGGGCTGCCGGGGGACCCGGCGGACGCACAGCCGGCAGTGGTGGCCTATCGCGACCGCATGCAGGGCCACCCGGTTGTCGGTCCCGCCCTGGCGGCCCTGACCTCGACCCAGGAAACCTACGACCTCAAGGCCGGTCGCCCGTCGCTGGCTGCGCGCCACTGAGGCGCGGCGGCAACGAGGCATCAGCGCTGCCCTGGACCCCGAGCTGCTGCAGTGCCACGTGACAAGCTATAAAATGCATCATATATAAAGCATTGGGCATCACTCGATGCCTGACCGCTGTCCCACCTTCGCCCGGATCCTGCCCATGCATGTGAAGCGCACCCTGGTAATCACGATCGCCGCCATCCTGACGACGCAGGCTTCCCTTTCCGCGGCGCAGGACAGCGCCGCCGCACCGGATGACGCCCGGCCGCGTGCGTCCGCGACCGACGCGGTCAGCCTGGATGCAGTGACCGTCAATGCGCGCAAGCGCAAGGAGTCGGTGTTCGAAGTGCCGGTCGTGGCCAATGTCATGACCCAGGACATGCTCGAGAAGACCAAGGTCGACGACCTCTATTCGGTGGCCACGCGCGTGCCCAGCCTGCTGCTCGGCAACGGCGTCACCTCCAGCGGTACCCAGGTGTCGTTGCGCGGCATCGGCACCACAGCGATCAACCCGACCATGGACAACTCCGTCTCGCTCAACATCGACGGCCTGTCGCTCAGCCAGGGTGCGGCCTACGGGCTGGGCATGTTCGACGTCGGCCAGATCGAGGTGCTCAAGGGACCGCAGTCGCTGTTCTTCGGCAAGAACAACACCGCCGGCGTGATCTCGCTGCGCAGCGCGGATCCCACGGACCAGGTCGAGCGCATCGTGCGCGTCGGATACGAGTACGAGGCCGAGGAGAAGACCGGTGAGCTGATCCTGTCCGGTCCGGTGAACGACGTGCTGAAACTGCGCCTGGCGGCTCGCGTCTCGGACCAAGAAGGCTACTTCCGCAACGAAGCCGTGGCGGTGCCGGGCCTTGGTGGCAGGACGCCGACGTTCCGCAACTACGCGCCGGTGGAGGAAATGCTGCTGCGTGGCACGGTCCTGTTCGAGCCCAGCGAGCGTTTCAACGCGCGCCTGAAGCTGAACTACAGCGATTATCGTATGGATGGTGGCGCGTCCGGCTTCCAGACGGTCTACTGCCCGGAGGGGACCGGTGGCGTACCGCCGCTGAACATCTCCTTCCTGGCCGGCGAGGACTGCAAGGCCGATCGCATCATCCGCCGCCCCTGGTTCGACTTCGCCGCGTTTCCGGACGCGACCGAGAACGACGGCATTCCCTTCGAGGACAGCACCCAGCTGTTCGGTACGCTGGAGATGAACTTCGGGCTTGGCGACGCGCTGACGCTGACCTCGGTGACCGGCTATTACAGCAACGACTATCGATCGCTCTTCGCCGGCAGCACCTCGCCGGTGGCGCAGCTGATGGCGCAGACCTACCAGTTCGACAACCGCCAGTTCACCCAGGAATTGCGGCTGTTCTCGGACTTCGAGGACCGCCCGCTCAACTTCATGCTCGGGGCGTTCTACCAGAAGGGGGAGATGCGCAACGAGGTCGACATCGGCGGCAACATCCTGATGGGCCTGGGCCGGAACATGCAGAACGTCCTGAACATGGTGGACATCGAGGCCAGGTCGGTGTTCGGCCAGGCGATCTGGGACGTCACGGACAAGCTCGAGCTGTCCGGCGGCGCGCGCTGGACCGACGAGACGCGCCACCACGAGCTCTACAACCTCAACGCGAGCCTGGGCGCGATCGGCCAGGTGCCGCGACTGGATCCGCGCATCAACGCATCGAACGTGTCGCCGGAAGCGTCGATCGCCTACAAGGCCAGCGATGACCTGACCCTGTTCGGCTCCTATCGCACGGGCTTCAAATCAGGCTCGTTCATGGGCATCAACTACACCGCACCCAACCGGCCCGCCTCGTTCGGCGAAGAGGAAGCCGAGGGCGCCGAGGTGGGCCTGAAGTTCCGCGCCTTCGACCGCAAGCTCAGCGGCAGCGTGGCCCTGTACAACTACAAATACAGCGACCTGCAGGTTGGGGCGCTGGAGCTGGCCGACGTGGGTAACGGCAGCTACCTGGTGTTCACCCGCACCCTCAATGCGGCCTCGGCGACGACGCGCGGAGCCGAATTCGACCTGAGTTACCTGCCGGACGCGGTCGATGGCCTGGTGATCAACGCGGCGCTGAACTACAACCGCGCCCGCTACGACGCGTTCCCCAACGCTCCTTGCGGCAACGGTCAGACGATCTCGCAGGGCTGCGACCAGCTGTTCAACCCCACCACCGGCCGCTACTCCGCGCAGGACCTGTCCGGCCGGCGCCTGGTTCGCGCACCGGACTGGAGCGGCTACGTGTCCGTCGACCACGAGGTCTATCTGGCCGACGGCAAGCGCGTCAACTACGGTGCCGGGGTCAACTACACCTCCGACTACGCCACCACCCTGGTCGATCCGGCCGGCTTTCCTCAGGTCGCGGTTGCGCGCTTCGACATGAACCTCGGCCTGAGCGGTCGCGACGACCGCTGGGAGATCGCCCTGATCGGGCGCAACCTGACCGACGAGCATGTGGTGGGGCGCTGTTCCAACGACAACAGCCAGAACGGCGGCATCCTCGGTGGGCAGATTTCCGGTGCCGCGCAGGGCGGCCCGGCGGGCCAGGACGAGGGCAGCTGCTTCGTCGAACGCGGCCGCGAGCTGTGGGCGCGACTGTCCTGGCGGTTCTGACAAGAGTTCGCCCCGGGCCGCATGGCGCGGCCCGGGGTGATGTGCATCCAGCTAGACGAAGCGAGGAACGGCAGTGGCGGGTTACGTGATCATCATCCGTGAGCAGACCACGGACAAGGCGGGCTATGCAGCGGCGCTGCAGAAGTACACCGAGCATGCGATGCAGGCGCCCCACCTGGACAAGGTCAAGCCGCTGGCCACGCGCGGGACGCTCTTCGATGTAATGGAGGGCTATGGCGCCGAGAACGTGGCGCTGCTCAAGTTCCCTTCCTACGAAGAGGCGCTGGCCTGGTATCGCAGCGATGCCTACCAGGCGGCGGTGCCGCATCGGCAGTCGGTCGCCCGCTACCGCACCTTCATCCTGGAAGGCGCGGACTGAGATGGGCTTGGTTGCACCAGGCTCCCCCGCGCGCGGCATGGCCACCGACAGGCGTGCCGGGCGCACGCCGGACTGGCTGATCATCGCAGCGCTGGTGCTGGCGGAGATCACCTCGGCCTTCGAGGTGTCGATGATCTTCGCGGCGATGCCGCGGTTCGTACGCGTCTTCGGCGACCCGCTCGCCGCGGGCTGGATCCTGACCGGATGCCTGCTGGTGTCCTCGGTGGCTGCTGCACTGTGCGCCCGGCTCGGCGACCTGTATGGCCGGCGCCGCGTGCTGCTGCTGGTGCTGGCCGCATGTGCGGTCGGCTCCTTCGTGTCGGCCGTTTCAACCTCGCTGGCGGGCGTGGTGGTCGGCACAGCGATCCAGGGGCTGTCGGGCACCATCCTGCCGTTGTGCCTGGGCCTGGCCAGCGAGCGCCTGCCGAAGGGAAAGGTTCCGCTGGCCGTCGGCATCATCGTCGGTGCCGTCATGGCCGGCGGCGGGGGCGGCCTGCTGCTGGGGGGCTGGCTGGTCGACCGCTTCGACTGGCATGCGATCTTCCTGGCCAGCGGCAGTTTCGCGATCGTCGGCATGCTGGCCATCGCGCTGTGCATCCGGCCCATGCCAATGCTCCGCGCGCTGGCCGAGCGCATGGATGTGTGGCGCGGCATCCTGTTCGCACCAGGCATCGTGCTGCTGATGTACGCCATCGGCCAGACGCGTAGCTGGGGCCTGTCCGATCCGCGCACGCTGTGGATGCTGGCAGCCGGCATGGCCTTGCTGGGATACTGGGCGTGGCACCAGTGGCGGCAGGCCAATCCGCTGATCCAGGTGCGCCTGTTCGCGGTTCCGCAGATCGCGGCCGCCTACCTGTGCATGGGTTTCCTGGGGCTGGGGGCGTTCCAGTTCGGCTACGTGCTGTCGCTGTTCATGCAACAGCCGATCGAATACGGCGGGCTGGGCCTGTCAGCCACCAAGACCGGGCTGGTGCTGGGGCCGGTGCTGTGGGCGGGGATCCTTGGTGGGCCGGCGTCGGGCAAGATCAGCGCCCGCTTCGGCGCCGGCCGCGCGGCGTTCGTGGGTTGCGCGCTGCTGGTGGTCGGCTGGGGCCTGCTGCTGTTCGCACGCGGAAATCTCACCCATGTCGCGCTGGCCGCCTTGTTCCTCGGACCAGGCCTGCCCATTGCGTATGCCGCGCTGCCGACGCTCATCATCCAGTACGCGCCGCCGGAACGTGTCAGCGAAGCGGTCGGACTCAACAGCGTCGTGCGGTCGATCTTCCAGGCGATGGGCGCTTCAATGGTCGCCTTCCTGGTGACTTCGGACCTGGTGACGGTCCCGGGCCAGGTGCAGCAGTACTCGAGCCCGAGGGCCTTCGACTGGACCCTGCTTTACGTGGCTGGCAGCTGTGCGCTGGCGATGCTGGTCGTGGTCGCGTTGCGCCGGCCACAGACGGTGGCAGGCATCGTCGCCGCGCCGGAAACCTGAGACGCCTGCGCTCCTTTTCATCCCTGGAAACCGAAGATGTCGAACCTCCCCCTGCTCGGCCGCCGCGTGGTGGAACTGGGCACCATGATCGCCGCGCCTTTCGCAACCCATCTGCTGTCGCAGCTCGGCGCCGAGGTCATCAAGGTCGAGCCCCCGACCGGCGATACGACTCGCGCACTGGTCCGTGGCGGGCCCAGCGGCACCTTCATCGCCTACAACCACGGCAAGAAGAGCCTAGGCATCGACCTGTCCTGTGCTGAAGGGCTCGAGGTGTTCAACAGGCTGGTCGCGACCGCCGATGTGGTGATCCACAACCTTTCGCCCGCGGCAACACGCAAGCTGCGGATCACCGCGGCCGACCTGGCGCAGGTCAATCCCGAGCTGGTGTACTGCCACATCCGTGGCTACGCCGCCGGCCCGCAGCACGAGGACCTTGCGACCAACCCGGTTGCCGAAGCGTCGACCGGCGTGATGGACGACCATCGCATCGACGGTCGCCCCAGTCGACTCGGTCCTTCCTACCACGACCAGTTCGCGGGGGCCTACGCGGTGATCCGTGTGCTGGCGACGCTTCTGCAGCCAGCGCCACGGGCTGCAGCGGACCGCCATATCGAGATCGGGCTGTACGAGACCGGCCTGCACGTGGCCGGCCGGGATCTGGCCGGCATCCAGCTCAAGACCCAATTGCTCGGCAAGCCCGAGAAGGAGGCTGGCGGCGAGTTCGCCATGCCCGGCTACGGCGCCTACCAGACCTCGGACGGGCGCTGGCTCTACCTGCTGGTGATCACCGACGCGCACTGGAAGAAGCTCGCCTGCGCATTGGCCATCGCGGAGGGCGCTGATCCGGCCTTCGACCGCCTGCGTGAGCGGAAAAGGCAGCGCGAGCGCATCGAACAGGCGATCCGTGCGGCGATGGCCCGCTTCGACTTCGACCAGGCCAGCACGCGCCTGCGCGCCGAAGGGGTGGGGCATACCGAGGTGCTGCCGCTGGAGCGGGTGCTGGATGCGCCCCAGGCGCGTGCGCCCGGCAAGCTGCGCACGCTGGAGTTCCATGGACTGCAATTCGACGTGCCGGAGTTCCCGGGCGGTGGTCGGGTCGGCGACGGGCTGCCGCCGCCGCACCTGGGCGAGCACAGCCTGGAGCTGTTGTCCGCATTGGGCTTCGACGCGGCGCAGGCCGGGCACCTGCTGCAGTCCGGTGCCATCGCCGTTGCCGGGCCCGACCAGCTCGTCTGGGCGCGCCCAGCAACCGCGCCCTGAGCGCAGGGTTGCTTCAGTCGGACTGCGCGGTCTCGGATTTGAGCACGTTCCAGCCCGATTCGATGTGCCTGCGCATCGCGAAGATCGCCGCGGAACCGTCGCGCGCCGCCAGTGCGTCGAGGATCTCGCGATGCTCGCTGGAGGCATCGTTTCCGCGCTCATGGGCGGCGTTGATCACGTCGAAGGGATAGCGTGCCCACAGGATCTGCACGAAGTGCTGGGTGTGCGGCAGCGCGGCGATGTCGTATAGGCGGCGATGGAAACGGTAGTTCACGCCGCGCGCGGTGGCCCGGTCGCCGCTGCTGAAGGCCCGTTCGAACTCGGCCTCGAGCGCATGCAGTTCCTGCAGGTCGCCCGCCGTGACCTTCTCGACCGCCGCCTGCACCAGCTGGGCCTCGAGTAGCAGGCGCAGCTGCAGGATCTCGGCGGAAGCGCCAGGGTCGAATGGCACCACGCTGGCGCCGCGGTAGGAATCGCGCTTCACGTATCCCTCGGCCTCGAGCATCTTCAGCGCCTCGCGCACGGGCGTGATGCTGAGGTTCAGCTGCTCGGCCAGCTCGGCCTGCTTCAGTCGCGAGCCGCGCGGATAGGCGCCCGCGATGATGCCTTCGCGCAGGAAGTCTGCGACCTGCTCTTCCTTGGTGCGATGGTCCATGGCGAAAGTGGGCAAGGGGTGGTCCGCGTCGGGTGCTCGGATCAGTGTAGCGCCAGGCCCAGATCGCGCCAATGCGGGTCCGTGGCGTGGATTCGCCGGCCGGAATGGGGGGCGGGTCAGTGCCCGGGAAGCGCGAGCGAGCCGAGGATGCGGCGCGCCTGCGCGACGACGGGAGCATCGACCATCTTGCCGTCGACGGCGGTGGCGGCGCCACCGCTGGCCTCGTTGGCCGCCAGCACGCGCCTGGCCCACTCGGCCTCCGTCGGTTCCGGGCGGAAGGCGCGATGCACCGCGTCCACCTGCCGGGGGTGGATGCACAACTTGCCGCCGAAGCCGAACTGCTGCGCGCGCCTGGCCTGGGCGAAGACTTCGCTGGCGTCGTCCACTCTGGTGGTGACCCCGTCGATCGGCGCGGCAATCCCGGCGAAGCACGATTCCAGGACGAACCGGCTGCGCACCATGCTCATCGCCTCGCCGACATCGGTGATGCCGGTCTCGGCGCCGAAATCGATGCTGCCAAACGCCAGCCGCAGCACACCCGGCGTGGCGGCGACCTGCGCCAGTTCCCTGACGCCGGCGATGCTCTCCACCAGCGCCAGCAGTGGACGCCCAGGCAACAGCCCGACGCTGCGTGCGACCGACGCCGCATCGGCCTTGGCCAGCATCACCGCGGCGTGCCCGAAGCGTCCCAGCATCGCCATGTCGGCGTCATACCACGGCGTCGCGGCGCCGTTGACCCGCACCACGGCATGGCCGCCCGCGGACAGCCAGCCGGCCACGGACTCGCGCGCGACATCCTTGTCCTGGAACGCCACGGCGTCTTCCAGGTCGAGCACGATGGCGTGGGCGCCGCTGGAAGCGGCCTTGTCGAAGCGGTCAGGCCGGCTGCCCGGCACGAACAGCAGGCTCTGGGCGAACGCGAGGGCGGTCATCGACGGGTCTCAGGCGAACTCGACGTCGGCCGAAGTGCTCAGCTTGCAGAAGCGCTGGAAGCTCTTGACGGCGATTTCGTGCTCTTCGCCCGACAGGCCACAGCAGCAGTCCTCGAGCACGACGATTTCATAGTCGCGGTCGTGGCCTTCGCGCACGGTGGCCTGGACCACGGCATTGGTGGAAATGCCGGAACAGTAGATGCGGCTGATGCCGTTCGCCCGCAGGATGGCCTCCAGGCTGGTGCTGTAGAACGGGCTCACGCGATGCTTGACGATGTCGAAATCGTCCTCGCGCTGGCCGAGGGCCGGGTGGCTCTGCGTCCCCCAGGCGCCAAGCTTGAAGATGTCGTTGCGGCGTGCGCCGGAGAAGATGGGGGAGTCGGGCGGGCATTCGCGGTAGTCGGGCGAGAATCCCACGCGCACGAAACCGACGGGCACGCCGGCGGACCTCGCCTTGTCGATGGCGACGCGGGTCCTGGTCAGGATGTCGCGCGCCCGCACCTGCTCGCCGTAGGCGGCCTTGCCGTTGGGTCCGTCCGCATGGACGAGGTCGTTCATCATGTCGAGGACGAGGTAGATCGATTTGCTCATGGTGGATCCTTGCGGCTGGGCGGCGGCAGCGCACTGCGCCGGAGTCAGAAGATCACTTCGCGTTGCTGGAGGTCGTCGCGTGTCGCGGTGTCCATGCCGAGCAACTCGCCATAGACATAGTCCTCGCCCTCGCCGAGCCCGGGCGTGCCGCGGCGGATGCCGACATCTGTAGTGTGCGAGAACTTCGCCGGGGAGCCGACCGCCAGGCGGGCCGGGGTGACGGGGTCGGCCACCGGGACGAGTGTGCCACGCGCATGCAGGTGCGGATCGTCCGCCACGTCCTGCATGTTCCATGAGACATGCGCCGCGACGCCGTTGGCCTGCAGGGCATCGGCCATCGCGTCGGCATCCGAGTAGGCCAGCCAGTCTGCGAGTTGCGCGTCGAGGGCCTCGCGATGCTGTCCGCGCAATGCCTGGCTGGAGAAGCGGGGGTCCACGTCCGCGGCCTCGCGTCCGAGGATGCGCATCAGGGCGTTCCATTGCGCGTCGTCACGCACCGCGATGGTGAGCCAGCGGTCGGGGCGGTTGGTCGAATAGGTGCCGTGCGGGGCCAGCCCGGGCTGGTGGTTGCCGGGCCGTTCGGGCGTGGCGCCGAGGCTGGCCAGGATCAGCGCGTCGCCGATCATCGCGCTGGCCACGTCGCGCGCGGCGATGTCGATGTACTGGGGAAGCCCGGTCGCGCGGCGCTGGTGCAGGCCTGCCATCAGCGCAACGGCGGCATGGTAGCCGGCCGAATGATCCATCACGTGGCGCATTTCCATCGGTGGCCCGTCGCTGTAGCCGCACATCCAGCCCAGGCCGCCCCAGGCGCCGAACAGCGGGGCATAGCCGGCAAAATGCGAGTCCGGGCCCTGCTGGCCGCTCGAGGAAAGCGACAGCATCACCAGGTCGGGCTTGACCTCCAGCAGTTGCTCGAATCCCAGTCCAAGGCGCTGCATCACGCCGGCGCGGAAGCTTTCGGCGGTCGCGTCGGAGATCGCTACCAGGCGACGAGCCAAGGCCACGCCCTCGGCCTTCTTGAGGTTGATGCGCACCGAGCGCTTGTTGGCCGAGACCTGGTCGAACGTCGCTGCGGTCATCCGTCCGTAGACCGCATGCGGCTTGCGGAATGCATCGGGGCGCGCGGCGCTCTCGATCTTGATGCACTCGGCGCCGAGCTGCGACAGCACATGGGTGCAGAAGGGGCCGGCGGCATGGATGGTGAAGTCGGCGATGCGGACGCCGGCCAAGGGCGCGTCGGCACGGCTCATGCGCGCACCTCCCGGGCATGGTGGGGTGAGGGTCCGGCCGTGTCGCCGAGCCGCAGTGGAGACAACCGGAACTGATAGGGGGCCACCAGCACCTGGTATGGGCGCCCTGTCGCGGTGTAACGCGTGGCGAACAGACCGCGCGCGGCTTCGTGCGCGCCGGCGACCACATCGGACGGCGTGCGGTACTTGGCGGCAGGCACGCCGAGGGCCTGCGCGCGGGCAACGATCCCGTCGCAGTCGTGGTCCTGTATCCAGGCGCGGATGTGGGCGTTGATCTCGGCCCCGCGGCGACTGCGTTCCAGCGAATCGCCCAATCGCTCGTCGCGTGTCCAGACGGGCTCGCCCAGCAGTTGCACCAGGCCCTGCCACTGGCGCTCTTCCAGGGTCAGCAGTTCCACGTAGCCGTCGCGCGCCTTGAAGACGCCGCCATAGCGGAAGCTGCGCGTGGAACGATGTTCGAGCGAGCCATCGCCGAGCCGCTGCAGGGCGAACGCGCCGCACAATAGCATGGCGTCCTGGATCGAGACGTCGACGCACTGGCCACCGTGGTCCCGCCGCGCCCACCAGGCCGCAAGGGCCGCCAGCGCCGCCACGCAGCCACCCTGGTAGCTGGCGAAGTGGCCGTAGATCTTCAGCGGCGGCCGATCGGGGAACAGTTCGTGGGAAAGGCCGTTGGGAAGCAGGAACCCCTCGCCGCTGGCATGGACGAGGTTGAGTTCCTCGCCGCGCCAGCCGGCCTTGGGTCCCTGTGCGCCGAATGGCAGCACGCTGACCGCTACCAGTTGCGGATGGCGGTGACGGAGCTGTTCGCCGTCCCAGCCTTCGGCGTGGCGCTGCAGCAGCGGCGTGTCGTCGATCAGGATGTCCGCCTGCGCCAGCAGTGCCTCGACGCGCGGGTCGTCCAACGGCGCCTGCAGGCTGCGCTTGCCGGCGCAGAGGTAGGCGAACAGAGCACTCCCGCCGTCCTCACCCGGCAGCATTGGCGCGGCCTGGCGCAGCGGCGATCCCTCCATCGGCTCGAGCATGACCACCTCGGCGCCCAGCGTTGCCAGCAGGCGCCCGGCGTAGGCGCCCGCGGGCGACGCCGCGCGCTCCACTACCCGGCAGCCGTGCAGGGGAAGGGGACGTTCCGCCCGGCCGGAGCCGGGCGTGGTGGAGGCTGGATCATCCATCGGGCAGTCCGGTGCGGCGGCAGGGTCAACGGGTGATCGGCAGTTCCAGGTCGCAGCCCGCGCCATCGATGAAGGCCGGCAGCCTCACGTCGCGGGAAGGCAGGGCCACGGTGGCGATGCCCGGCGTGGTCACTTCGCCGCGCTGGTTCTCCGCGGCCAGCTCGATGTCGACCAGGGCGGTCTTGTCCTTCACGTACTTGCGGACGACCTTGCCCTTGCACCAGGTGGTATCGCCGACGATGTTGAAGCGTCGCATCTCGGTGCGCACGCGCTTGAGGAAGCCTGCGTCGCCCATCCAGTTGGTCACCAGCGAGCACATCCAGGAAGAGCGCTGCGGGCCGTAGTCGTAGGTGCCGGGCACGCCCACTTCCTTGGCCACAGATTCGCGGTGATGGCCGATGCCGGTGTACTCCACGCCGCCGCCCGCCTCGGGGTTGCGGAAGAAATGGCCCGGATGCTTCACCGCCGCCTGCAGGACCACGCCATGGGTATGGCCGCGCCCACAGCCGACCAGGAAGCCCATGGTGTCCATCAGCGACAGCGGGCCGCGCGCGATCGGCGGCAGTTCCTCGCCGACCTCCACGTCCTCCCAGTAGCGGACGTTGGCGCCGCGGATGTTCTTGGGCTCGTCGAGCACCGCCTGGTCGATGCGGTCGTGCTCTTCGCTGGTGTATTCGTGCTGGGTGATCTCGCTGTACTTGCCGGCCTCGCGCGCGGCCTTGCGCTCGTGGCGGGTGCAGGTGCCGAGCGCGCGGGCGACCAGTTCGCTGCGCTGGTTGTAGTAGCAGGCCTCGACGTACTGCAGCACCAGGCGTCCGGAGAACTTGCTCTGCTTCTCCTCCACGCCGACCACACGTTCGATCGCGGTGATGCGGTCGCCCGGGCGGACATGGCGGAACAGCTCCCAGTCGTTGCCGGCGTAGAAGCCATGCACGCCCGGGAGGCCCCAGCGCGTGCGGCCCAGCCAGCCGAAGGCCATCGGGAACATCGGATGGCCGAGCTGCGTGCCGTAGCGGGTGGCATGGCCGTAGCCGGGGTCGCGATACAGCGGATTGAGATCGCCGATGCCGTTGCACCAGTTGCGCAGGGTGTCGGAGGTGGCGTCCTGCAGGTATGGGCCCTCCGGGCGCAGGTGGAGGCCGATCATGGCCCGGGCGGCGGCAACCGCCTCGTCGGTGATCAGGCCCTGGACCGGGGCGGAACCGACATCTCCCTTCACTTCAGTGCTCACGTGCGCTCTCCGTTTTCATTAAGGCTGAATGTTAAATGCAGAATGCATTATCTGCGTAGGGGCGTCAAATCGCCGGCAAGCGCCGGCGGCTTGACGGTGGATCAGGCGGGCAGGGCCGCGTTGGCCAGAACCAGGCCGGGGCGCTCCCAGGGCACGGCGAGGAGCTGGCCGTACCCGGAGAGGGTGATGTAGACGGTACGCAGGTCGTCCCCGCCGAAGCAGAGGTTGGTGCAGTAGCCCTCGGGCGCGGCGTGGAATTCGAGCAGCTCGCCGTCGGGGGCGAACACGCTGATGCCGCCGTTGACGAGGGTGGCGACGCAGATGTTGCCGTCCGCTTCCAGCGCCATCGAGTCGAAGCGCTGGTATCCGGGCAGGCCATGCACCAGCCGCCCACCGTTCGGCGAAGGCCAGGGGGCCAAGTCCAGCCGGGCGGGGCCCGCTACCGGATAGCGCCAGAGTCGCGAGGTTTCGGTCTCGCTGACGTAGAGCGTGCGGCCGTCGGGCGACAGGCCGATGCCGTTGGGCGTCAGCAGGTGCGAGGCCGCGCGTTCGATCGAGCTGCCGTCCGTGCGTGCGTAGTACACCGCGCCGGTCATCAGGCGGTCGTCGAGCTTCTTGCCGAAATCGGTGAACCAGAAGCCGCCGTGGGCGTCGAAGACGATGTCGTTGGGGCCGTGCAGCGGACTGTCGCCGCAGTGGGTGTACAGCGTGCGCACCGCGCCGCTGGAAAGATCCACCTGCTGGATCGCGCCACCCCGGTAGTCCGCGGCCGCGCCGGTGGGGCGTGAGAAGCCGTCGTCGGTGCGCCAGGCGAAGCCACCGTTGTTGCAGATGTAGCAATGCCCGTCCGGGCCGATCGCGGCGCCGTTCGGACCGCCGCCCAGCGCCGCCACCAGCTCCACGTCCCCCTGCGGGGCAACGCGCAGCAGGCGCGCGCCCATGATGTCCACCAGCAGCACGCCGCCGTCGGGCATGGCGATGGGGCCTTCGGGGAAGCCCAGTCCGCTTGCGATCACATCTCCGTCGAGCTGCCGCTGTTTCATCCGGTCATCTCCGCTGGTGGAAGGCTCTTCAGGCCTGCGCAGGCGGCGCCGCGGGAGCCAGTGGCAGGTCGCGGTCGATCACCTCGATCACCGCCGGGTAGTAGCGCCCCGACCATCCATGCTCGGCGGCGGCGGCGTAGTAGCGCTGCGCCAGTTGCGCGACGCGGGCCGGCACCTCGACCTGGCCGGCCAGTTCCAGCACGTAGCCGAGGTCCTTGAGCGCGTACTCGGGTGGGAACGACTTTTCCGGGAAGCTGCGTGGCAGCAGCGACTTGCGGCCATGGTTGCGCAGGGCGAAGCTGTCGCCAGAGCCCTTGGACACCGCATCGAGCAGGGTGGCGGGCGCAACGCCGGCGCGCTCGCCGACGACCATCATTTCCGCCAGCGCCAGCGTGTTCTCGAACACCAGGGCATTGTTGATGAGCTTGACCACCTGGCCGCAGCCGGTGCCGCCGCACAGAGTGACGTCGGTGCCGATGTAATGCAGCAGCGGTTCGATGCGCTCGAACAGGTCGGCCGATGCGCCGACCATCACGCTCAGCTCGCCACGCTGCGCCGCTTCGCGCGTCCGCGCCACCGGGGCATCGACGAAGGCGACGTCGGATGCCGCCAGCCTGTCCGCCACCGCGCGCGCCTGCTCCACCGAGGTGGTGCTGAGGTCGACGACCACGGCGGGAGCGCGTGCCCCCCCCGTCAGGCCTCCGGCGCCCAGGCAGACGGCCTCGACCTGCGCACCGCCGGGCAGCGACAGGAAGACGATATCGGCTTGGGCGGCCACTTCCGCCACCGAGCCGGCGCGAACGGCCCTGGTATCGTCCAGGGCCGCGAACGCAGCGGGACAGGCGTCGAAGGCAACCACGCTGCCGGGATGCTTGAGGGCCATGTTGCGGCACATCGGGCTACCCATGACGCCCAGGCCGATGAAGCCGATGACCGGAAAATCCGCCTCGCCCATGGTGTCTCCTCAGTCCATCCACATGCCGCCGCTGACATCCAGCGACGTACCCGTGATCCAGTTCGAGGCGGGCGAACACAGGAACAGCGCCGCCTGCGCGATATCCTCCGAGCTTCCGTAGCGCCCCAGCGGCACGGTCGCGTTCGCGGCGGGCGTGCCCGCACCCGCGTTGACCTTGGCCCACATCGCGGTTTCCACCGGCCCCGGTGCCAGGGTGTTCGCGTAGACGCCGTGCGGTGCACCGGCCTTGGCCATCCAGCGGACCATCCCGTGCACCGCGGACTTGGCCGCGACATAGGCCGGTCCGGACGACACTCCACCGTTCTTGGCCGCGATTGAACCCGCCGCCAGGATCTTGCCGAAGCCGTTGGCGCACATGTGCGGGAACAGCTTGCGGGTGGGGTTGACCACGCCGCGCACGTTGACTGCGAAGATCGAGTCCCATTCCTCGTCGCTACTTTCCGCCAGCGGCGTGCGCGCGATGGTGCCCGCGCACAGCACCAGCACGTCGATCCTGCCGTGTCGCTCGAGCACGTCGTTGATCACCCGGTCGGTGTCCTCGCGGGAGGTGACGTCGTAGCGCAGGTACTCGACGCCGGGTCCGCCGTCATGCGTGTCCGCGATGTCGGTGGCGATGACGGTCGCCCCGGCGATACTGAAGGCTCGTGCGATCGCACTGCCCATGCCGCCCGCGCCGCCGGTGATGAAGGCGACCTGGCCGGTGAGGTCGGCTGGTCCACTCGAATGCTGGGCCATATCTGGGTCTCTGTGATCCTGGGAGAAAGGAGGTGGCTGGCGTCAACGGAAGACGGCGTTGGCGGACATCGCCAGTTCGCCGTCCGGTCCGCGTGCCCACACCGCCATCGTGTCGTCGCCGTCGGCGCGAGCCTCGAGCTGGAACGTCCGGCCCGCGAACAAGGGTGAGACACCGCGGAAGTCGAAGCCCGCCAGCGGCCGGCCCTGCGCGCATTCGACGGCGAACCGCTGCAACAGCGTGGCCGTCAGTGGACCGTGCACGACCAGGCCCGGATAGCCTTCCTCGTCGCGCGCGTAGGGCAGGTCGTAGTGGATCCGGTGGCCATTGAAGGTCAGCGCCGAATAGCGGAACAGCAAGGTGCTGTCGGCCTCGAAATCGCGGCTCCAGCTGGCTTCCTCCGCATGCCGCGCGGGCGGGGCCGGCGGGGAAGCGCCAGGAGGCGTGGCCTCGCGGTAGACGATGTCCTGCTCTTCCTCGATGCAGACCACGCCGCCATGCGAGACGGTGTGCTGCACGGTCACGAAGCACAACGCCCCGCGCTTTCCGGTCTTGCTTTCCACGCTGGCGATCCTGCTCAGGCGCTCGGCGCGGACGCCGACGGGAAGATCTGACAGGTAGCGGATGCGGCTGCCCGCCCACATGCGGCGTGGCAATTCGACCGGCGGCAGGAATCCGCCGCGTGCCGGATGCCCGTCGACGCCCAGCAGGCTGCGGCGCACGGCAGGGTTGAAGAACAGCCATTGCCAGCCTGGCGGCAGCGGGTCGATGGCTTGTGCAGGGTCGAGATCCAGGGTCGCTGCCATCTCGGCCACCTTGCGAGGATGGATCAGCTCCTCGTGACGCTCTTCGCGTCCGATGCATGCGTCGAATCGTGCCGTCATGGGGAAATTGCTCCGTCCAGGGCCAAGTTCAGTTCTGGCAGGCAGGCGAACAGATCCCCCACCAGCCCGATGTCGGCGATCTCGAAGATCGGTGCGTCCGGATCCTTGTTGATCGCCACGATCGTGCGGGCGTCCCTGATGCCGGTCAGGTGCTGGATCGCGCCGCTGATGCCGACGGCGACGTAGAGGTCGGGGGCGATGATCTTGCCGGTCTGGCCGACCTGCAGGTCGCTGCCGACATAGCCCGCATCCACGGCCGCGCGCGATGCGCCGACGGCGGCGCCGAGGCGGTCGGCCAGCGAGTGGATCAGGGCGAAGTTCTCGGCGCTGCCGAGGGCGCGCCCCCCGGACACCACGCGCTGTGCCGACTGCAGGTCGGGCCGGTCGCCGATGGGCGCGGAGCGGCCCAGCAGGCGGGTATGCTCCGGCAGCGCCACCTCGGCCGCGACCGCCACGACCGGCGCGGCTTCGTCCTCGCCGGGATCGGCGAACGAGGCGATGCGGACCGTGCCGACCACGGTGTCGTCGACAGGCACTTCGATCGTCAGCAGGGCGTTCCCCGCATAGATCGGCCGCACGAAGCGGTGGGCCGTTTCCACGCCGGCGATATCGCTCACCTGGCCGACGCCGAGCAGGGCGGCCACGCGGGGCATCAGGTCCTTGCCGAAGGTGGTGGCGGGGGCGAGGACATGGCTGTAGTCCGCCGCGACCGACACCACCTGTGGCGCCAGCACGGCCGCCAGGCCGTCGGCATTGGCGGCGCGCTCGAGTGTCAGCACTCGGTCCAGCCCGGCGATCCGCGCGGCCGCGGCGGCGACTGGCGCGGCATCGGCCGCAAGGACCAGCACGTCGATGCTCGCGCCGTCGATCGCTCGTGCGCAAGCCACGCAACGGGCGGTGGCGGCGTTGAGCCGGAGGCCGTCATGTTCGGCCACGACGAGGACCCGCGCCATCACACCACCCCTCTTGCGGCCAACGCGGAGACCAGCTCCGCCGCGTCCTTCACCATCACGCCGCGTCCGCGCGTGGGCGGCGGCGCGTGGCGGAGGTTGCGCAGGCGTGGCCGGGTGTCCACGTCGAGCTCGGCCAGCGGCACGGTCTCCAGAGGCTTGCGTTTGGCCTTCATGATGTCGGGCAACTTGACGAAGCGCGGCTCGTTGAGCCGCAGGTCGGCCGTGACCACCGCAGGCAGATCGACTTCAAGCGTCTCCCGGCCGGCATCGACCTCGCGGGTGACCTGCGCCACGCCGTCGGCCAGCACGATCCTGGAGGCGAAAGTCGCCTGCGGCCGATCCCACAGCGCGGCGAGCATCTGCCCGGTCTGGTTGTGGTCGCCGTCGATGCCCTGCTTGCCGAGCAGCACCAGCATCGGCGCCTCGCGCTGTACCAGCGCCAGCAGGACGCGGGCCACGCCCAGGGGCTCGAGCGTATCGCCGCACTGCACCAGGATGGCGCGGTCCGCACCCATGGCCAGACCGTTGCGCAGCTGCTGCTGCACGTCCTCCGGCCCGATGCTCGCGACCACCACCTCGTCGGCGTCGCCGCGTTCGCGCATGCGCAGGGCTTCCTCCAGTGCGATCTCGTCGAAGGGGTTGATGCCGAGCTTGGCGCCGTCGGCGTCGATGCCGCTGCCGTCGGTCTTGACGCGGATGCGGACGTTGGCGTCCACCACCCGCTTGAGTCCCACCAGGATCCTGCGCAAGGGAAAATCTCCTCGGAAGCGATGGGCGCCTGCTTACGCCAGCAGGGCGCGCAGGTCACGTTCGATGATGCGTCTTGCGTCGCCGACGATGCGATCAAGCAACTCGGCGACGCTGGGGATGTCGTTGATCAGGCCCTGCGACTGGCTGGCCCAGACCAGTCCGGCGTCGAGGTTGCCGGTCTCCAGCAGCTCGCGCCCGCGTGCGCCGCGCACCAGTGGCGCGACGTCGGCAAAGGTCGAGGCGGGGTCCTGCAAGATGCGCACCACCTCGTCGGATACGCTGTTCCTGCCGACGCGCGCGGTGTTGTGCAGCCTGCGGAAGATCAGGTTGGTGCTGCGCTCGTCGTTGGCAACCAGATAGCGCTTGACGTTGTCGTGGATCGGGGCCTCGCGCGTCGCGCAGAACCGGGTGCCCATGTTCACGCCCTGCGCACCCAGCGCCAGCGCCGCGGCCAGCCCGCGGCCGTCGGCGATGCCGCCGGAAGCGATCACCGGGATGTCGAGCTGGTCGACAGCCGCGGGAATCAGCACCAGGCCGGGCACGTCGTCCTCGCCCGGATGGCCTGCGCATTCGAAGCCGTCGATGGAGATCACGTCCACGCCCATGCGCTGCGCCGACAGCGCATGACGTACGGCGGTGCACTTGTGGATGACCGTGATGCCGTGCGACTTGAAGTGCTCCACGTGTTCCTGCGGCTTCGAGCCCGCGGTCTCGACGATGCGCACGCCGCTGTCGATGATCGCCTGCCGGTAATCGGCGTAGGGCGGCGGCGTCATCGTCGGCAGGATGGTGAGGTTCACGCCGAAGGGCTTGTCGGTCATGCCCCGGCAGCGCGCGATTTCCTGCGCCAGCGCTTCGGGCGTGGGCTGGGTCAGTGCGGTCAGGATGCCGAGGCCGCCCGCGTTGGACACCGCCGCGGCGAGTTCGGCGCGGCCGACCCACTGCATGCCACCCTGGACGATGGGATGCTCGATGCCGAGCAGGCGCGAGAAGGGAGTGCTGATCGCCATCTCAGAGCGCCTCCACGATGGTCACGTTCGCCAGCCCGCCGCCCTCGCACATCGCCTGTAGCCCGTAGCGCATGCCGCGTGCGCGCAGTGCGTGCACCAGGGTGGCCATCAGCTTGGCGCCGCTGGCGCCCAGCGGATGGCCGAGCGCGATTGCGCCGCCATTGACGTTGAGGCGCCCTGGGTCGGCATGCAGCGCCTGCTGCCAGGCCAGGGCGACCGAGGCGAACGCCTCGTTCACCTCGTACAGGTCGATGTCGTCCAGGGCCAGGCCGCTGCGGCGCAGCGCCTGGCGGGTGGCGGGAATCGGCGCCTCGAGCATGATCACCGGATCGCTGCCGAGCACGGTCATGTGGTGGACGCGCGCCAATGGCGTGAGCCGGTGGGCCTTGAGCGCGCGCTCGCTGACCACCAGCAGGCCGGCCGCGCCATCGGCCATCTGGCTGGCATTGGCCGCGGTGATCGCGCCGCCGTCCTCCAGCGGTTTCACTGCGGCGATCGCCTCGAGGGAGGCGTCGAAGCGGATGCCTTCGTCGACCAGATGCGGGCCCTGGGCACCCTCCACCGCGACGATCTCCTGCATGAACGCACCGTCGCGACTGGCCCGGGCGGCGCGCTGCTGGCTGCGCAACGCGTAGGCATCGAGCGCTTCGCGCGTGAGCTGGTACTTGGCCGCGAGCATGCTCGCGCCGGTGAACTGGCTGAAGCCGTCCACCCCGTAACGGTCGCGGATGCGCGGGCTCCAGGGGCCGCCGAGTCCGGCCTCGACGGCAAGCCGGGTCGGGCTGCCCATCGGCACGCGCGTCATGCTCTCCACCCCCGCCGCGATCACCACGTCTTGGGTGCCGGACATCACCGCCTGGGCGGCGAAGTGCAGGGCCTGCTGCGACGATCCGCACTGCCGGTCGATGGTCACCGCCGGCACGCTGTCGGGCAGGCGCGAGGCCAGCACCGCGTTGCGGCCCACGTGGAAGCTCTGCTCACCCACCTGGCTCACGCAGCCGAACACCACGTCGTCGACCGCGGCGGGATCGATGCCGCTGCGCGCGACCAGCGCGTCGAGGATCTGTGCGGCAAGCTCCGCCGGATGCCAGCCGGCAAGCGCGCCCTTGCGCCTGCCGGAAGCGGTACGCAGGGCTTGGACGATGTAGGCCTGGGTCATGTCGCGTGCATCCTGGATGGGCCGCGGCGGAGGCGCGAGAAGTGCGCGGCCTTGGCCTGGGCCCGCTGTGGGGTTCGATTCCAGCCTAGCAACGGCCATTCACGCCGAGCTTGATCGGGCACGACAATGACGCCACCCGACACGAAGCCCCGCTTGCGCGCACGCGCCGTGCCCGCCTTGGGTCGCGGTGGGTGCGGATCTTGTCGCCTGCCGTCAATCGGCCTCGCGCGTGCTGTGGCATGGTCGCTGGCATTCCGGCGTCGCAGCCCTGCCGGCAGGACCGCGTGCGTCATGAGCCAGACAGAACAAGCCCTGCTGTACCGTCGAGACGGAGCCATCGCGTCCATCGTGTTCAACCGTCCGCAGGCGCTGAACGCGATCGACGAGGCCATCGCGCAGCGCTTCCGTGCGGCCTGCGAAGCGATCGTCTCCGACGAGCGGATCCGCGTGGTCGTGCTGCATGGCGCGGGACGGGCTTTCGTTGCCGGCGGCGACCTGCGCATGCTGGCAGAGGACCCAACCCGGGTCGCCGAGCGCCTGATCGATCCCATGCATCGTGGCCTCGCCCTGCTGCGCGCGCACGATGCACCGCTGGTCGCCGGCGTGCATGGGAGCGCGGCCGGCGCCGGCCTGAGCCTGGTGCTGGCCAGCGACCTGGCGATCGCCGCGCGCGGAACGCGCTTCAACATGGCCTACCTGCGGGTGGGTGCCAGCTGCGACCTGGGCGCGTCGTGGACGCTGCCGCGCGTGGTGGGCACGCGCAAGGCGATGGAACTTGCGCTGCTCAACCCGGTCATCGACGCCGACGAGGCACTGCGCCTGGGCCTGCTCAACGAGGTGGTTGATCCCGAGGCGTTGGAGGCGCACGTGCAGTCGCTGGCGCAGCGGCTTGCGCAGATGCCGCAGCCCGCGCTCGGGCGCATGACCCGGTTGTTGCGAGAGTCGCATGCACGCGATTTCGCCGGCCAGCTGGCGGCCGAGCGCGAGGCCTTCCATGCCTGCGCCTCCAGCAGTGGTTTCGCCGCGCACGCGCGCGCGTTGCTCGACGCCCGGCCCGCCCGGGCCTGAGCCCGGCGCGCATCACACGCAAGCAAAGGGGAACGAGGATGACGGACGGACTTCGACTGCAAGTGGAGGGCGGCATCGCGCTGCTCACACTGGATCGCCCGCGCGAAGGCAATGCGATGACGCCGGCCATGCTGCTGGCACTCGAGCAGGCCTGGGGCCGGGTCGAGCGCGACCCGGACATCCGGGTCGCCGTCATCACCGGCAGCGGGGATCGTCACTTCTGCACCGGCGCCTCGGTCGCCGCGCTCGAGGTGGGGCAGGGCAGTCTCAACAACCAGCCGCATGCCCTCGCCAACCGGTTCTCGCCACGCATGTGCCACGTCACCAAGCCGGTGATCTGCGCGGTCAACGGCCTTGTCAACGGTGGCGGACTGCACTTCGTCGCCGACAGCGATATCGTCGTCTCCAGCGCCACGGCGGCCTTCATGGACAGCCACGTGAGCGTCGGCCAGGTCTCCGGGCTGGAGTCTGTGGGCATCGCACGACGCGCGGGGCTGGGGGCAGCGCTGCTGATGGGGCTGGCAGGGCGTGGCTACCGGGTGCCGGCCGAGCGTGCCTACCAGCTCGGCATGGTGGATCTGCTCGAGCCAGATCCCGAGGCGGCCCGCCAGCGCGCCCGCACGCTGGCCGAATCCCTGCTGGAGAATTCGCCGCAGGCGATGGCCCTGACCAAGCGCGCGATCTGGGGCGCCACCGAGATGCCCGACCCGGCCGCGCACGACCGCGGCTGGGAACTGCTGAAGTCGCACTGGTCGCACCCGGATTTCGAGGAAGGCCCGAAGGCGTTCGCCGAGAAGCGCGTGCCGAACTGGAACCCGGATCCGAACGCGCGCCGCTGAGTGGAAGGCGGTGGTCGATGCCGACCGCCGCGTGGCTCCAGGCGACCCGGCACGATGCGCGCGGCGCCGCCTGCCGCCACCGTCGCGAGACCCTGCGCGGCCGTCGGGCGCCGGCCTCTAGGGCCTCAGCGCGGTTCTTTCGGTAGCCCCAGCACGCGCTCTGCGATGATGTTGCGCTGGATCTCGGCGGTACCGCCGGCGATGGTCTCCGAGAACGCGTGCAGGTATTCGTGGCCCCAGCCGTGCGCGCCCAGAACCTCCGGTGCGTCGATGCCGTAGAGGTCGATCGCCGCCGCGGTGACGCGCTGGGCGAACTCGGCGAAGGCCAGGCGGATCATCGAGCCGCTGGCATCGGGCGTGGCGTGCTCGGAGTCCAGCGCGAAGCGGTAGGTCGAAGCCAGGATGGCCTGGCCTTCCGCGCGCAGGGTGGCCAGCGTGGTGCGCATCGCCGGGCGCGATGCCGGGCAGTCGGCCAGCAGGTCGCCCACCCGCGCCACCGTTTCGATCAGCAGCGCCAGCGTCGCGGTGCCGCGTTCGAAGGACAGTGTCGACATCGCCGTCGCCCAGCCGTTGTTGAGGCCGCCGACGATACTGGACAAGGGCACGCGCACACTGTCGTAGAACACTTCGCAGAAGGTGCTACTGGCCGCCATGGTCCGGATGGGCCGCACCGTGACGCCGGGCGCGTCCATCGGCACGATCACCCATGACAGCGCGGCGCCGTTGCGGGCCTCGGGATCGGTGCGCACCAGCATTTCCTGCCAGTCGGCGATGTCGGCATAGCTCGACCACAGCTTCTGCCCGTCGATGACCAGGGTGTCGCCGTCCACGCGGCCGCGGGTGCGGATGCTGGCCAGGTCCGAACCCGAGCCGGGTTCGGAGAAGCCCTGGCACCACAGCACGTCGCCTTCGAGGATCCTGGGCAGGTGCAAGGCCTTCTGCGCGGCGCTGCCGCAGGCATTGATGGTGGGGCCGGCATGGTTGAGGCCGACGAACCCGGGCCCCAGCGGTGATGGCGCGCGGGCGCGGGCGCATTCCTCGAACCAGATGATCTGCTCGCTGACCGATCGGCCCTGTCCGCCGGCTTCCTTCGGCCACGACACGCCCGCCCAGCCGCCCTCGGCCTGGCGACGCTGCCAGCGCAGCACGAATTCGCGTGCGGCGGGGCCATCGCGCGGCGCCGGCTCCTGCGGCACGTTCGCTTCGAGCCAGGCGCGGGCGCGGCGGCGGAATTCGGTGTGGGTCTCGATCATTCGGCAGCATCCGGCCATGCGGCGGCGGCAGCGGCGCGCGCCTGCGCGCCAGCACCACCGAGCTCCCCGACCAGCGCACGCAGGCGGTAGGTCCAGAGGTGGAGGGGGTATTCCAGGGTCAGTCCCATGGCACCACTGAACTGGTGCAGGTCGTAGCTCAGGGCGTGGATGCGCGACTGCGCAAAGCCTGCCGCCTGCGCGGCATCGCCGTCGTCGTCCGACCAGGCCGCGCGCAGCGCCAGCCAGCGGCTGGACTCCGCGCTTTCGGCAGCCATCGCGAGGCGATGCTGGATGGACTGGAACGCGCCCAGTGGCCGACCGAAGGCATGGCGCGCCTTGACATGCTCGACCAGCAGCGACAGTGCGCCGGCCATGCAACCGGCGATCTCGGCAGCGACGGCCACCCGCCAGCGACGGCGCAGCGTGGCGACATCGTCGATGCGCCGCACGGGCAGGCCGTCGAGTGAATCGAGGCGGCCGTAGCCATAGGCGAACAGGCTGTCGACGGGCTGCACGCGGGCAGGATCGACCTCGATGGCCAGGGCATGGTCGCCGAGGTCGGCCACCAGCACCTGCGCGCGCGGCAGGAAGCGTGCCGGCCCGGTGGGGTCGCCCGCCACCAGCGCCACCGGTCGCAGGCCGGCCTCCAGGCCGATGGCCGGTGCGACGATGGCCGAGGCGCCGGCCTCGACGATGTGCGGCGAACGCGCCAGGCGCTCGACCATCAGCGCCGCGTCCAGCGTCCCGAAGCCATCCTCGCGCGCGATGTCGAGGAAGCCGGAACCGGCCAGGGCCGCGTCGAGCGTATCGCTGTAGGGCGCCACCACGGGCTCGGTATGTGCCGGCAGCGCCAGGCCATCGAGCATGCGCTCGACTTCGTTGAGCACGCTGGCCTGGTCGTCGGTGAGGGCGAACTTCATGGCCGGGCACGCTCCGAGGGCAGGTCCAGCCTGCGCCGGGCGATGAGGTTGAGCTGGATCTCGGCTGCGCCCGAGGCGATGCCCGCGGCGATCGCACGCTGGTGATGGGCGACCTGCACCGGATCGTCGAGCAGGCCCGCGGGCAGGAACTCGGTGAGGAATTCGTTGACGCCATTGTCGGCCAGTACCACCGCCCATCGCGCCACCGCGCCGTAGGCATCCGGTGGCAGCCCGCGTGCCTTGCCGTCGACGATGCGGTACACCAGCAGGCGCGCCGCCTCGCACAGCATCAGGGCGCGGCCTGCGCGCTCCTGTACCGACGGGTCGCACCAGCGGCCCTCGGCCTTGAGGCGCGCCACGGCGCGATCCAGCATGCGCCGCGAGAACTCGTAGCGCGCGATGCCCACGCGTTCGTTCTGCAGCGCGTAGTTGATGATTTCCCAGGCCTGTCCTTCCTCGCCCAGCCGATCGGCATGCGCCACGAAGACATCGTCGAAGAAGACCTCATGGATGTCCCCTTCGCCGATCAGCGCGGGAATCTGCTTGACCTGTATGCCGGGCGAGGCCATGTCGGTGAGCAGGATCACGATGCCGGCCTTGCCGCCGGCGCCGCCCTCGTCGGCGGGCACGCGCGCGAGCAGGAAGCAGGTGTCGGCATGCCCGGCGTAGGAGGTCCACACCTTGGCGCCGGAGACGCGGTAGCCGCCCTCCACCGGCACCGCGCGCGTGCGCAGCGCGGCCAGGTCGGAACCAGCCGAGGGTTCCGAGAACCCCTGGCACCAGATCGCGCGGCCTTCACGGATCGGTGGCAGGTAGCGCGCCTGCTGGTCGGACGTGCCGAAACGCATCAGCACCGGTCCGATCCAGTTGACGTTCATGTACTGCGGCCCGCGCGGCTCGCCGGCCGCCCACATCTCTTCGCCGAGGATGAACTGCTGCCAGACCTCCGCGTCCTCGCCGCCGTGGGCGCGTGGCCAGTGCGGCACCAGCAGGCCTTCGCGATGCAGTTCGGCGCAGAAGCGATGCGAGTACGCGGTCTGCTGGTCGCTGCCGGGGCCGTGCACCGACATCGCTTCCCAATCGGGCGGCAGCAGGCGCGCGAGCACCTCGCGGACCCGGACGCGATGCGCCTGCTCTTGGATGGACCAGCCGAACTCCACGTGTCGTACGCCTCCCGGGCCATGGCATGCCCACTGCCAGCTAGCATCCGGGATCGGCGCACGGGCAGGCTTGATGCGGCACGACGCCGTGTTTGCGCCAGACGCCAGCGGCCGCGAACGCATTCGGGGTGCGCAGGCGCGCGCCGGGGCTGGATTGACCGCCGGCGACGCAGGCTTTGCGCAGTGCGTCATCGCGCCGGATCCGCGCTGCGCGGGCTCCGCGCTCGGGGAAGATGCCAGCGGACCCGTCACTGCGGATGGCCGAATGAGCCAAGCGCTGCGCTACCACCCCTGCCTCGAACAACGTGCGATCGCCGACACCTTCGCCGAGTCGCTGCAGGCGCTGTTGCCGTTCGAGCGCCTGCACGAGGCGCAGTGCGAGCCGCCTGCGCTGTGGGAGCGCCTGGATGCGATCGGCCTGTTCGCGATCGGCCTGGACGAGGACGCCGGTGGCGCCGGCCTCGGTGCGGCGGAAGAGGCGCTGATCGCGATGGAACTGGGGCGCCGGCTGGTGTCGCCCTCGGTCATCGCCACCCTGGGCGCCGGTCATGCACAAGCCGTGCCGGGCGCTGCCGCCGCCATCGCCGGGCTGCGCGTGGGGGCCGCCTACCGGGGCGCCCACGGCTGCGTGCTGGTGGCCGACCCGGACGCCGACGCGATCCTGCTGCGCGACGGCGGGACCGCATCGGTCCATCCCGTGCCTGCCGGAGCACGCCTGCTCGACGATGCGCTGTGGCTGGCGCCGCTGCAGGGCGTCGATGCGCCGGGCGAGGCGATCGCGTCGTTCGACCGCACCGCCGTGGTGCGCCTGCGGCTCAACGATGCCGCGGTGCTGGCGGGCATCGCCGCCACCGCACTGGAGCTCGCCGTGGCCTACGCGCTCGAACGCAGGCAGTTCGGGCGCCAGATCGGCAGCTTCCAGGCGGTCAAGCACCATTGCGCGAACATGGCGATCGCCGCGCGCAATGCCCGCGACCAGGTGGGCTTCGCCTCGGTCGCCGTCGAGCAGCAACGGCCCGATGCCGCGTTCCAGGTCGACTGTGCGCTGCTGGTGGCCGCCAACGCGGCACTCCGCAATGCCGCGTTGAACATCCAGGTGCACGGTGGCATCGGCTTCAGCGAAGAGGCCCTGCCGCACGTACTGCTCAAGCGCGCGCGCCTGCTGGTGGCGATCACCGGCGGCTGCGAGGCCGCGCTCGAGCGCATCGCCAGCCGCGAGGCGGCGTAGCCGCGATTCCTTCCCACCCTCGAAGTCCCCCATGATCAGCACCGAATCCAGCGACGGCATCGCCGTCCTTTCCATCGACATGCCCGGGCGCGCGATGAACGTGCTCGACGACGCGCTCGTCGCGGCGCTGGAGGCGGCGTTCGACCGCGCCATGACCGACGACGCGATCCGGGGCATCGTGATCACCAGCGGCAAGCGCGCCTTCATGGCCGGTGCCGATCTCGCGCGGATCGCCAGCCTCGCCGCGGCGCAGACGGACGAAGCCGAGGCACGCGACGCGATCGCGGCGTTCGGGCGCCTGTTCCGGCGCATCGAGTGTGCTGCCAAACCGGTGGTCGGTGCAGCCAATGGCACCGCGCTGGGGGGGGGCTTGGAGCTGCTGCTGGCGACCCGCTACCGGATCGCCGCGGGCGATGTCGAGGCCCGGTTCGGCCTGCCCGAGGTGGGCCTCGGCCTGTTGCCGGGCGCCGGTGGCACCCAGCGCCTGCCGCGCCTGCTCGGCGCGGCGGCGGCCCTGCCGCTGTTGCTGGACGGTCGGCCGATCGATGCGGCTGCCGCACTCGAACTCGGCCTGCTCGACGCAGTGGTGCCGGCCGCGCAGCTGCGCGAGGCCGCCTGCGAGGCCATCCGCTCGGGGCTGGCGCAGGCGGGCGCGCCCTGGGACCGGCCGGATTTCACCCTGCCGGGCGGCGCTGCGGCGCCCGTTCTGCAGACGCATCGGCAGCGCGTGCTGGCGCGCAGCCGCGGCAACCAGCCGGCGCCGCTGGCGATCCTCGACCTGGTCGAGCGCGGGCTGGCGCTGTCGATCGACGACGCGCTGGCGCTCGAACTCGAGGCCTTCATGCCGCTGTTGCGGGGCAGGGTGTCGCGCAACATGCTGCGCACGCAGTTCTTCGCGCGGCAATGGGCGGACAAGCTGTCGCGGCGCCCGGCGCAGGTCGCCCCCACGGCGGTGAAACGGCTGGGAATGCTCGGCGCGGGCTTCATGGGCGCCGGCATCGCCCAGGTCTCGGCGCTGGCCGGGATCGACGTGGTGCTGGTGGATCGCAGCGAGGCGCTGGCCCAGGCCAGCCGCGAGGGGATCGCGCGGGCCTGGCAGGCCGACGTCGACAAGGGACGCCTGGCCGCTTCGGCGCGCGACGCGGCGCTGGCGCGGATCGCCGCCGCGGGCGATGTCTCGGCCCTGTCCGGTTGCGACCTGGTGATCGAGGCCGTCGCCGAGGACGCGGCGATCAAGGCCGGGGTGATCCGCCGCACCGAAGCGGTCCTCGGCGAAGGGGGACTGTTCGCCACCAACACCTCGGCGCTGCCGATCGACGAACTGGCGCAGTCCAGCGTGCGGCCGGCCAACTTCATCGGCCTGCATTTCTTCTCGCCGGTACCGCGGATGGCGCTGGTGGAAGTGGTGGTCGGCGCGCAGACCTCGGACGCCACCCTGGCACGCGCGCTCGACTATGTTCGCCAGATCCGCAAGACGCCGATCGTGGTGCGCGACGGCTACGGCTTCTACACCACGCGCTGCGTGGACGCCTACTACCGCGAAGGCCTGCGCATGCTGGCCGATGGCGTCGATCCGGCCCGCATCGAACGCGCGGGCGTGGCGCTGGGCATGCCGGTCGGCCCGCTGGCCCTGGCCGACGAGGTCGGCCTGGACGTGATCCAGCACATCGTGCACTTCTTCCGCAGCCGGGAGGCGGGCGACTGGGCCGACGACCGCCACGGCCCGGTCAATCCGGTGGTCGATGCGCTGGTGGCGCAGGGGCGTTGCGGCCGTAAGCAGGGTGCGGGCCTGTACGCCTATCCCGCAGGGGCGCCCAAGCAACTGGACACGGCGCACATCGCGACGCTCGCCCCCGCCGGGGCTCGACGGCAGCCGCACGAATCGCAGCTGGTCGAACGCCTGCTTTACGTGCAGTTGCTGGAAGCGGCGCGCTGCTGGGCCGAAGGCGTGATCGAGCACGCCGACGAGATCGACATCGGCGCGCACCTGGGCTGGGCGTTCCCGATCCACCTGGGTGGACCGGCGGCGGCGATCGACGATATCGGTGCCGCCGCATTCGTCACCCGCCTGCAGGCGCTGGCCGTGCGCCTCGGCGCGCGCTTCACCCCCCCGGCGCGGCTGGTGCAAGCCGCCGCATCCGGCTTCCGGTTCCGTCCGTGACCGGGCCCCGCAACGGACAGGAGCACGCAGGATGGTACTGAGCGAAGAACAGGCGATGGTGCGGGACATGGCGCGCGGTTTCGCGCGCGAGGTGCTGGCGCCGAACGCCGCGCAGTGGGCGCGCGAACATCGCTTCCCGGCGCAGGCGCTGCGGCAGATGGGCGAACTCGGCCTGCTGGGCATGCTGGTCCCACCCGAATGGGATGGCGCGGGCGTCGACCACGTGGCCTATGCACTGGCGCTCGAGGAGATCGCGGCAGGCGACGGCGCGGTCAGCACCATCATGAGCGTGCACAACTCGGTCGGCTGCATGCCGGTGTACCGGTATGGCAGCCAGGCGCAGAAGGAACGCTTCCTGCGGCCGATGGCGCGCGGCGAGCAGCTCGCCGCGTTCTGCCTCACCGAGCCGCAGGCCGGATCGGACGCCTCGGCGCTGCGTTGCCGCGCCGAGCGCAGCGTCGGTGGCTGGAAGATCAACGGCAGCAAGCAGTTCATCACCTCCGGCCGCAATGCGGCGGTGGCGATCGTGTTCGCGGTCACCGACCCGGGGGCCGGCAAGAAGGGGATCAGCGCGTTCATCGTGCCGACCGACACGCCGGGCTATGGCGTGGCGCGGGTCGAGGAGAAGATGGGACAGTCGGCGTCGGACACGGTGCAGCTGCAGTTCGAGGACTGCTTCGTGCCCGACGACCAGTTGCTGGGCGAGCCGGGACAGGGCTATCGCATCGCACTGTCCAACCTGGAAGGCGGCCGGATCGGCATCGCCGCGCAGTCGGTGGGCATGGCGCGCGCGGCGCTGGCCGCGGCCGTGGCCTATGCGCGCGAGCGCGAGACCTTCGGCAAGCCGATCATCGAACACCAGGTGATCGCCTTCCGCCTGGCCGACATGGCCACGCGCATCGAGGCCGCGCGCCACCTGGTGCTGCATGCCGCGTCGCTGCGCGATGCGGGCCAGCCCTGCCTGCGCGAAGCCTCGATGGCCAAGCTGTTCGCCTCGGAAATGGCCGAGAAGGTCTGCTCCGATGCCCTGCAGGTGCATGGCGGCTACGGCTACGTGACCGAATTCCCGGTCGAGCGCATCTACCGCGATGTCCGCGTGTGCCAGATCTACGAAGGCACCAGCGACGTGCAGCGCATGGTGATCGCGCGCGGCCTCGAGGCGGTGGCGGCATGACGGGCGCGAACGCGGTCCATCCGCTGCGCCGGAACCCGGAGGTGGCACGTGGCTGATGCGGTATTCCTGTCGAGCCTGCGCGAACGCGCGCTGCTGCGCGAGGCGAACTTCATCGACGGTCGCTGGATCGAGGCCGGCGACGGCGCCGCCATCGACGTGCACAACCCTGCGACCGGCGCGCTGCTGGGCCGCGTGCCGAGCCTGGGTCCGATGCAGGCGCGGCAGGCCATCGAGGCCGCCCGCCGCGCGCAGCCGGCCTGGCGCGCGCTCACCGCGCGGGAGCGAGGCGCGATGCTGCGCCGGCTGTTCGAGTTGATGCTGGCGCACCAGGAGGACCTGGCCCGCATCATGACCGCCGAGCAGGGCAAGCCACTGGCCGAGAGTCGCGGCGAGATCGCCTATGCCGCCGGCTTCATCGAGTGGTTCGCCGAAGAAGGCAAGCGCGTCTATGGCGACACCATCCCGCCGCCGTTGCCCGGACGGCGGCTGCTGGTGACCCGTGAGCCGATCGGCGTTTTCGCCGCGATCACGCCCTGGAACTTCCCGTCCGCGATGATCACGCGCAAGGCCGGTGCGGGCTGGGCCGCGGGGTGCACCGGCGTGATCCGCCCGGCCAGCCAGACCCCGTTCTCGGCGCTGGCGCTGGCGGCGCTGGCGCAGGAGGCGGGCCTGCCGGCGGGCGTGTGCAATGTCATCACCGGGCCGGGCAGCGAGATCGGCCGCGAGATGTGCGCCCATCGCGACGTGCGCAAGCTGTCCTTCACCGGCAGCACCGAGGTGGGCGCGCTGCTGCTGGCGCAGTGCGCACCAACGATCAAGAAAACCGGGATGGAACTGGGCGGCAACGCGCCTTTCATCGTCTTCGATGATGCCGACCTCGAGGCGGCCGTGCAGGGTGCGGTCGCCTCCAAGTTCCGCAATGCCGGGCAGACCTGCGTCTGCACAAATCGCTTCCTCGTGCAGGAGGGCATCTACGAGGCCTTCGCCTCGCGGCTCACGGCCGCCGTACAGGCGCTAGTGGTGGGTGACGGCTTTGAGGCGGGCGTGAACATCGGGCCGCTGATCGATGGCGCCGCGGTGGCCAAGGCGCAGGCGCATGTGGACGACGCAGTGGCCCGCGGCGCCCGCGTGCTCGCCGGTGGCTGTCGCCATGCGCTCGGTGGCAACTTCTTCACGCCCACCGTGCTCGGCGACGTGCCGCGCGAGGCGGACATCTTCGCCGAGGAAACCTTCGGACCGGTCGCGCCGCTGTTCCGCTTCCGCGACGAGGACGAGGCGGTGGAGATGGCCAACGACACCGACTTCGGTCTGGCCGCCTACTTCTACAGCCGCGACGTCGGCCGCGTGATGCGGGTGGCGGATCGGCTTGAATACGGCATCGTCGGCATCAACGAAGGCCTGGTCTCCACCGAAGTGGCGCCGTTCGGCGGGATCAAGGCCTCCGGGCTGGGGCGTGAAGGCTCGCGCTATGGCATCGAGGACTACCTGGAGATCAAGTACCTGTGCCTGGGCGGCCTCGGCGGCTGAGATGGCCTAAAATGCGCTGCATACGTCCCACCCGCCGGCACGGACCGAGATCGAGATGACGCAGCAGGAACTGTTGGAAAAGTACGGTCCGCGCGAGGCCATGGAATACGACGTGGTGGTGGTCGGGGCGGGTCCGGGCGGGCTGGCCACGGCGATCCGCCTGCGGCAGCTGGCCGCCGAGGCCGGGCGCGAGCTGTCGGTCTGCGTG
>Ga0233369_1000103_pt1 | contig 43586 bp, 43 predicted proteins | sample ElkDunMinimDraft_26_FD_191537 | JGI IMG/M metagenome (GOLD analysis project Ga0233369, IMG submission 191537) | Fecal eukaryotic communites from dung pellets of Tule Elk in California, USA - Elk Dung D16 | ecosystem: Host-associated > Mammals > Digestive system > Large intestine > Fecal | place... | reverse complement strand
ACAATCGTAGCATTGGCTACATCACCGGGTTCACAAGGTGCAATTGCTGTAATTCGAGTTTCTGGGGCGGATGCTATTACCTTGGTTAATTCTGTTTTTAAAGGTAAAGATTTAAGAAAACAAGCATCGCATACGATTCATTTTGGTACCATCCGAGAAGGAGAAGAAATAATTGATGAGGTGTTGGTTTCCTTATTCGTAGGACCGAATTCCTATACAAAGGAAAACTCTGTTGAAATCTCCACCCATAATTCCAAATATATTATTGAGCGTGTGATCAATTTGCTAATTCGTAAAGGTGGTCGGGCTGCAAGACCTGGTGAATTTACATTACGCGCATTTTTAAATGGAGGGCTAGATCTCTCTCAGGCTGAAGCGGTAGCAGATTTGATAGCTTCTAATTCAGCAGCATCACACCAAGTAGCTATGCAGCAGATGCGTGGTGGTTTTTCTGATCAACTGAAGAAACTTCGTGAAGATCTTGTTCACTTTGCTTCACTTATTGAGCTTGAATTAGATTTTGCAGAAGAGGATGTTGAGTTTGCTAATAGGGATCAATTGAAAAGTTTAATTCAGAAAATATATGCAGTCATCCAGAAACTTATTTCTTCCTTTGAACAAGGAAATGTTTTAAAAAATGGTGTTCCTGTTGTGATTGCTGGAAAGCCAAATGTTGGTAAATCAACTTTATTGAATGCATTATTGAATGAAGAGCGTGCTATTGTATCTGATATAGCAGGTACAACACGTGATACTATTGAAGATGAAATCAACATTAAAGGAATAACTTTTCGTTTTATAGATACAGCTGGTATTCGCGAGACACTAGATATTATAGAGGCAAAAGGAGTGGAGCGCACACGTGAAAAAATGAAGCAAGCGCGTCTTATAATTTATTTGTTTGATCCTACACAAGATGAAATCGAAGCAGTTCAAGAACAGATTAGTGACGTTAAGGAATTAAATATTCCTTTTGTAACGATCATTAATAAGTCTGATTTATTGTCTGATGAACAGCGGCTGAAATATAAAGAATTGAATCCGATATATATATCCGCTAAAGAACAAATTGGTATTGAAGAGTTAAAGGATGAATTGCTAAATCAAGTTAATCTATCTAATATCAATACAGATGATATAATGGTAACCAATATACGTCACGTAGAAGCATTACAAAATACGCAAACAGCATTAGAAAAAGTCCTATATGGCATCGACAATCCTGTTACCTCGGATTTTTTAGCAATGGATATCCGCCAAGCTCTATATCATTTAGGTGAAATAACAGGTACAGTAACAACTGACGATTTACTGGATAATATATTTTCAAAGTTTTGTATCGGCAAATAAATCGTAATTATCGGTAATAACTGATAATTACTAATAATATACAAACCCCTTAAAATTAACATTTTAAGGGGTTTTTCTTTTATTTTTTCTTTATATTTGGTTTGTGTTCTTTGTTATGGATTTGTACGGATTTTGTACGTCGAAAGTGAAAAATACAAAATCCGTACAAACTTAAAATGACGTGGTGGAATTATGAAACATCAGGAAACATCAGGAAACGTCAGGAAACATTAGGAAACATGAGGAAACATCGCGAGGTGATTTCATGAAACAATATAAACTTAAATAAACATGTCAAGTAATATTAAGATTAGTCGCATTTGCGATTTTTGCGGGAATGCTTTCTTAGCAAGGACAACAGTAACAAGATTTTGTAGTAAAACTTGTAATAGCAGATTTTATAAGAAGGAGATTCGTGATAAAAAACTATTGAAATCTCTCGAAGAAACACATGAGAAATTAAAAAATCCTAAATCAAATGATGTAGGCTCAAATAAACCCGTACTCAATGTAGTTGAAACATGTCAACTTTTAGGAGTTAGCCGTAGTACTTTATGGAGATTAATTAAGCAAGGACGAATAAAAGTTACAATGATCGGCAGGCGTGTTATTATAGCTCGAGCAGATATTTTTGAATTTATAAAGTTATAACCATGATAAACGTAAAATTAAGAGAAAGCCAATTGAAAGATGGTCGTGTAAGTCTATATTTGGACTATTATCCTCCAGTTGTAAATCCTAAAACTGGAAAATCCACACGAAGAGAGTATTTAAAACTATATTATAATAAGAAAACTAAAGATCCATTAGAAAGGCAAAAAAATGAAATAATAAAAGCTGCAGCAGATAAAATTAGAGTAGAAAGAACTAATAATTTGCTTACTGGTGCATTTGAAGAGGGCTCTTTTTTTGCACAAGAAGAAAGCTTTTTGGAATTCTTTAAAAAGGAATCAAAACTACGTGCTACTTCAGACGGTAATTATAACACTTGGAAAAGTTCGTATTCATATTTTTGTAGGTTCACCAATAACCGCTGTAAGTTTAAAGATATAACAGAAAAATTATGTAGTGATTTCAAAATGTATCTAGAAAGAACAACTACACTTAAAAGTGAAATGAATAAATTAAGTGCTAATTCTAAGCACATGTATTACAATAAATTTAAAGCAGCTATAAAAGAGGCCTATTTGCAAGGACTAATTTCTAAAATCTTTACTTCAAGGATTCAATCACCTAAGGCTGAAAATCCATTCCGTGAGTTTTTGGAAGAGGATGAGATTAAAAGATTAATAAAAACGCCTTGTGAAGTTGATACGATAAAAAGAGCTGCTCTATTTTGTATTGTAACTGGTTTAAGGGTAAGTGATGTATTTCCTTTAAAATGGAATTCGTACTCTTATGATTCAATAAACAAACATAGTTTAAGGTTGAAAAGTGCAAAAAACGGAGAATATATTTATCATCCTATTTCCGAGCAAGCATTTGAACTTATGGGTAAAAAAGGAGGGAGTAATGATCAAGTTTTTAGGGGTTTAAAGTATTCTGCAAACAATAATAAATTATTGGAAAGGTGGTTGCATCTAGCAGGAATAAAAAAGAAAATTACCTGGCATAATTTCAGGCATACATACGCAGTTATTGTTATTGAAAAGCATGGTATTTATGCTGGAAAAGAAATGTTGCATCATAAAAATCTTAAAACAACTGAAATTTATAGCCATATGAAAGTTGGTCAGCGTGTAAAAATTGCAAATAGCATAATCATATGAGGCTGAAAAAATTTAATTGTAATGCGGGCAGAGATTTTATAAACGTATCAATCGACCTTTGGGATGATTTTAAAAATTTTTATAATGGATATGTTCCTAATGAACCCTATGAGGTAGTTTATAAGCATTTGGATAATCTAAAATTTCAATTGGAAGGTTCTAATGTTATTAATGATTTCTTACAAGGCCAATTAGAAGTAATACGAATGTTGTTGTCAAAAGAGGAGGGATATGATGTCCATGATAGGTTGATAATTCTAAAACAGTCTATTTCTGAATTTTCTATGATTAAGCATCTAATCTCAGGTAGTGATCATCCTATTGTTCTTGGATATTTAGATTTCATAAGTAATAAAATATTACCTCTTTATAGTATTAAAAGTGATCTTTATGAGGCTGAATTAAATATAAAACATCATCGAAGTTTTGTTCGTAAAAATCTGGAAGAGTTAGGATATATTAAACTAACTATAAGTAATGCTAAATCTGATGATTTAGACCTTGTAAAGAAATATTTTAGAAGTATTATTCCTGATGAGGTTCATAGAGTTAGATTTGAACAAGAGTTCTTTCAGGGGAGGGTTAATGATGAGATATACGTTGTTGATATAAAGGAATTGAAAAAGCTCTGCGAATTTTTTAAATTTTTAATTGGTTCTGGCTACTTAATCGTTGAAAAGAAAGCCTTAGCAAAATGGTTGAATAGAAAGTTTAGAAAATTAGATAATGGAAAGAGTATAGGTACAGCTGAAACTTTGAAAAAGTATCTTAATGGTGATTATGATATTCGATTTTTAAATAAACTAAATCTTTAAATTCCTTTTTGGCATAAAGGAATTTTTACTGAAGTAACTTTGTTTGATTATTCGTACTTAAAAACTTCATATGGAACAAGTATTGATTACTAATATTAACAAGCAAGAATTTGTTGATATTATCGAGCAGACTGTAAAAAGAGTAATAGGCTCAACAAAACCTCAAGTTATTGATAGTAGAGAAAGGCCAATAGGTGTATCTAAGGCCGCCCAATTATTGTTGCTTTCAGTGCCTAGTATTTATCGTAAATCTAAAAATCTAGAAATTCCACATTTTAAAAAAGGTAACCGTCTATATTTTTATGAGAGTGAATTAGAAGCTTGGCTCAAAGATGGTCAAAAGCTTACTCAAGATCAATTAGATGTTTTGTCAGATATCTATTTAAAGAGGTAAATAGTAAGGTTAAATCTCTTTCTTTTTCGAAATTAAAATGGATTAATTTTTTTATTAATTGCTTTTTCGTCTTTTTAAACCAGGGTTTATTGAGATTTTTAATATTTATATCAAATTATTTTTTTGTAATCAAAATTGATTACATTCATATTTCCCAAAACGTGGATTTGAAGTGTTTTTTTACAGAAAAATATAAATTATAAAAATCGTAAGATGAAATAATAGAAACTTTTTCTATAAGAAAAATTTAAAGGATTATAAGTGAAAAAATAGCTTAACAGCGGTAGCTGTTGTACAACCTCACACTGATTTAAACTTTATATACCTAATCCACTTGTGTCATTTTCAATTTCATTTTTATTTATACTTGACAGATAATATTCGATAGCTATATAAGCCATAATATTTGCCATACTAATCATCTATATTTTAGATGAAATTTAAAATTTCAAATATGAACACCACATCAAATGGATGACATTTTCTTTCACTCACGATTCGACTACCTTATTGATGGATTGAGCTACTTTTCGGGTTTGGTATCGAACTACTTTTGTTTCATCATCTTAATATATAAATAATAAGAAAATGGAAACTAAAAAAGTATGGTTTGTGTCAGGAGCGTCAAAAGGATTGGGGCTTACTTTAATCAAGAAGTTATTGCTAAATGACTATCTAGTGGTCGCTACTTCACGGAGTATTGAAGGCCTAATTCAAGAAATTGGAGATGCGAATGATCAATTCTTACCATTAGCTGTAGATTTAGTGAATGACAACGATGTGAAAAATGCTTTTGAAAAATGTATAGCATATTTTGGAAGAATTGATGTAATTGTAAATAATGCTGGCTATGGTCAAACAGGGACATTAGAGGAGCTCACTGACACAGAATCACGCAAAAACTTTGATGTCAATGTATTTGGAACATTGAATGTTGTCAGAAATGCAATGCCTTATTTAAGAGGACAACGATCAGGTCATATTTTCAATGTATCTTCTGTTGGTGGATTATTTGCAGGCTTCCCTGGGTGGGGAGTTTACTGTGCTACAAAATTTGCGGTAGCAGGATTTACGGAAGCGTTAGCTGAAGAAGTAAAAGCTTTTAATATACATGTAACAGTCGTTTATCCAGGGTATTTCCGAACAGGCTTTTTGACAAAAGGTTCTGTGATGACTCCTAATTCACCAATCGCTGTTTACGAAGCTGCTCGTGAATCTGAAAAATCACATCTTGATGATATAAGTGGAAATCAGCCCAATGACCCTGAAAAGGCAGCAGAAGTATTAATTGCTATAAGCAAAGTAGAAAATCCTCCAGTTCATTTGTTATTAGGTGCTGACGCTTACGGCATATTGAATAATAAAATAGAAACGATTACTAAAGATGCAGAAAAATGGAAAAGCTACACGCTATCAACTGCTTATTAGTATTTATGTTTTTTTCTTTTATAAGCTGTACATCTAAAGCGCAACAGCCGATTCAAGTACCAACTACCGAAGCATTAGAAATAGTTTCGAGTCAGTTTGAAAAGTGGAAAAACATGGAGGCAAGTTTTTTTGACATATTAGCTGATGATATCGTTTGGACGGTAAGTGGTAATTCACCAGTCTCGGGGATATATACCAGTAAAAAGGAATTTATGGAACAAGCTGTTGCGCCAATTTTGGGAAAACTGAAAACTCCCCTAAAACCAGAATTAGTTAGTCTTATTGCAGACGATAAGTTTGTTTGGTTACATTTTGAAGCCAGTGCCAAAAACATAAGTAATGGAATTTATGAAAATAATTACATCTGGAAAATGCCGTTAGAGGATAATAAAATCACAAATTGTATTGCATTTTTGGATACATATACATTGACTGATTTAATGATTAATAATGGAAAAAGAATGGTCAAAATAATAGTAGACACAAAAGAATATATTGGTATGTGGGTGACAGCAGACGGTCATATTCGTCACGAATTATTACCTAATAATCGATATGATGAAGCGCGAGGAAATCGCAAAAACGCATATTTAGGGCGTTATAAGATAACAGGTAATCACATTGATTACAAAGATGACACGGGTTTTACCGCTGATGGAGATTTTAAAGATGGTATTTTATATCATGGAGGTATGATTTTGTATAAAGAAAAAAACTAAATAAGTATTATGATAAAGACATTCCGCCTTGATTCGATAGCTCAATTTCATGCTTTCTGTAATCTTCCAAATCCAGAGCATCCTTTGATTAGCTTGATTGATTATAGCAAAGTTTCCTATCCTTTTGATGAATCAAAAGTAAAGTGGGTTCAAAACTTTTATACTATCGGTTTAAAGCGGAATGTTAATGCTAAATTTAATTATGGGCAGCAACAATATGATTTTGATTCTGGTGTTTTATCGTTCATTGCGCCCTTACAGTTTTTGAATTTAGAAATCAACCAGGATCTTGTGACCGAACCAACGGGTTGGTTATTACTTATCCATCCAGACTTTTTGTGGAATACAGCATTAGCTAAAAAAATGAAATCTTTTGATTTCTTTCAGTATGCAGTGAACGAAGCTTTGTTTCTTTCGGACAAAGAGGAAAAAACTATTGCAGATATTCTATTGAAAATACAAGAAGAGTACCGAGCAAATATTGATAAGTTTAGTCAAGATCTCATTGTCGCTCAACTCGAAATGCTGCTCATTTATGCTGAACGATTTTATGAGCGTCAATTTATAACAAGAAAAAAATCTAATTATGAATTGTTAACGCGATTTGAAAATGTACTTTCTGATTATTTTGATAATGGTCAATTAGTGGAAAATGGTATACCTCCGGTTTCGGATCTCGCATCAAAATTGAATATTTCACCCAATTATTTAGGAACTCTTTTGCGTTTACATACCCAACAAAATACCCAGCAACATATTCAAAACAAATTAATTGATTATGCCAAACAGCAATTGAGTACAACCAATTTGTCAGTAAGTGAAATAGCTTACGAATTGGGCTTTGAGCATCCTCAATCTTTCAGTAAACTATTTAAGCAAAAAACAAATCAAACTCCATTAGCCTTTCGACAATCATTTAATTGAATCAATCAAATAAAAAAAATATCAGATTTCTCTATTTTAGAATTGTCTTTAAAAATGGGGGGAACTAAGAGACATTGTATAGTAATTAACAACCCCATTACTCATATTTACTATAAACTTCGTCATCATATTTCTTTGATAATGCCATAATAGCAAAAGTTTACCTTCAGTTTTGGATTTCATAAAACAATATAATTTTTAACGCATTTGATGATTGTCAATATATTTTATGTTCAAAAGAAATGACTAAATGCTGTAGTTTATTTCAATCATTATGTAAGATTCACCTCCATATTTTAGTAATTAGTTTCTTGAAATCCTCGTTGTTTATCAATTTTCATAATAAAATAATTCTATTCACTCACCCTGTTTGCAGAAATGGGAGTCTTTAGTGTTAAAGTATTATTTTGAATATAGAAAACAAATTATGGAGGTTTCTTCTATTTCTAAAATCATTTATCGCACTTGGGCAAAGTGTCAAATTTGAGTTAAAAGGTAAATTATCTAAGAAGTATTATAGTAGAATATAGATTTGTCATACATTTTCTATAATAGAAAATTAGTGACTATAACCGTAAAAGATGGCGGATATGTATAATAACATTAGTTTTTATCAAAACTTGTTGCTCGATAAGATTGGGGAAGTTGTTGATGTTAGGCTACTGTAAATATTTATACGACTGGTGCTTAGTTTGAGGAGATTATATTTTGAAAATAGATAGGATATAATTAATTAGATTTTTTTAAACATAAATAAATAACCAAAATAAACATGAATAAAACTAGTATTAAAAAATTTATTTTTTCAAGTGTACTACTCTGCTTTGTTGTTAATACTTATGCACAAGAGCAATTTACTATAACGGGGGAATTTAAAGATCCTAAGTTTGAAGGTTCCGAGATTTTTATTTTTCTTGGTAAAGAAAAAATAAAAACATATGTGAAAAATGGACAATTCTCACTTTCGGGGATGGTAAATGAGCTTATGTATACGTATCTAAACGTAAATCAGGATAGTTTATATGAGCGACTGCATGAAGACAATGACACTTCTAGGCTTTTATTACCAGGTAACGTGATGTTTTTTTTAGAAAATGGACATATAAAAATGGATGGTAATAATTTTAATGACGTTATCATCAGTGGTACTAAAAATAACGATGAGTACCATAAGTTTAAAAGAAACGTTTCTAAGCAAGTCGAGGCGCGCAACATTAGTTCAAAAGAGGATATGAAAAATCTTCAAGATAGTTTAAGTTTAGTGTATATAGAGCAAAATCCAGCTTCCACGGCTATAGCTCCATTGTTAGCTTCTTTGTTTTCAACTTATTTTATTTCTAAAAATATTGATAGGTTAGAGAGTTTAAGTAATAAAATTACTTCTGAAATAGGTAAGCGGTATTATGCTGCTTTAACGAGTAAAATTCAGAGAATTAAAAGTTTTGGTGTGGGGTCTAATGCACCACTTTTTACATTGAAATCAGATAAAGGTTTCGATCTATCTCTTTCTGATTATAAAGGAGAATACGTTCTTGTTGAATTTTGGGCACATTATTGTGGGCCTTGCATCAGTCAGGTGCCATATTTGAAAGATGCATTCCATGCCTACAAAGACAAAGGTTTTAATATTGTACAAATATCTGTGGATAACGCTAAGGACCATAATAAATGGCTGAAAGCTATACAAAGGCATACTTCAGATTGGGACAATGTTATTGATGTTGAAGATTTTAACAATTCAGTAAGACATAAATATAAAGTTCAGGGTATTCCATCTAATTTTTTAGTTGATCCGGAAGGGAAAATTGTTGAAGTTGACTTAAAGGGTGATAACCTTATAAATGTGTTGAGTAAATTGTTAGATTAATTATTAAGTTTTTACTAAAGAGAGGCGCTTTAGTTTTCTAAAAGCGTCTCTCTTAATTATTGTTGGAAATTATTTACTGAATTAGGAATAATGTCCTTAAATAATTCTCAAGATACTCACCATGTAAGTTATGAGCAAGAATTTTACCATCTGGATCTATGAGAAAATTCATAGGTACGGTAAGGAAGCCATATGCTTTCTGTATTGGGGGGCGGAAAGACAAATCGGAAACCTGTGTCCAAGTTAATTTGTCATCCGTTATAGCTTTTAACCATTTATCCTTGGCATTTGGTCCTGAATCTAAGGATACTGAAATAATTTCGAAGTTTTTGTTTTTGTAAGTTTCATGTAGACGTCTTAATAACGGATGTTGCAAGCGACATCCTTTACACCAAGAGGCCCAAAAATCGAGGTAAATATATTTCCCACTATAGTCTGATAAATTGATTTGTTTTCCTAAAGAGGAGGTTAAAGTGAATTCTGGTGCGAATTGACCAATTTTAATTATTTTTGCATCAGCTTCTAAAAACATAGGTTGTAATTTACCTATACTAGTTTCTTTATATTGGTTTGGAAAAGCATCATATACTTGACTAAACCGATGATTATTTGCGATACGAAAAGATTTCATATGATCCACTGTAATGAACTCATCAAATAATTGTTGTGAAACTAATGAGTTTGGATTATTTTCCATATAGGAAAGTATAACTTCATTAGATTTTTTCCATTTCTGAATTTGATTTAGCTCCAAAGAATTCTTTAGTACAAATTCTATATTGTTTAAGATTACTTGGTATTCTTTTTGAAGGATATTTTCACTAACTCTAACATCATCAAAATTGTTTCCAGTTAGCTCCGTCTTAGTGCCATCAACAAAGAATTGTATCGATTGTGGTAAGGGATATTCTGAAAGGAAGTTTTTTTCTTGGTGATTTAGTAATTCTATTCTTGCTTTGCCTATATTTTTCACCGAATTGAAGCTAAATCGATGATTAACTAAGACTGTTGTATCATTGTAGTTGGAGATAGTAAGGATAATTTTTTTTCCTTCTAAAGCGGGGTCTGTTAATGTTCCTTGAATACTGTAATTCTTCTCTTGTGCATTGATGCAGCTAAAATGACCTATTATAGCCACTAATGTAATGTTTATTGATAATTTCTTCATAGAAAAAGGTTTTTTGATCATAAATAAGTATTAATATCTTTCAGCTTTCCAATTAACATCTTTGATCTTGAATAAGTTGTGCCAGATAGCATTGGTTATAGGTATAAGTTGTACTGTGTTCGGGTTGTTACCTAAAAGGAAGCGTTGTAGACTTCCTCCACTGGTTACATCATGTGTCGCTATATATAAAGAGTTTTGGACTGGGTTTTGTTGGGTGTCAAATTTGATCATACTGATTGACTTATCTAAGAGCATGTTAAACTCGTAAAAGCGTTCGTTGTTCGGATTGTAATCATAGGCAAAAAGTCGACCTTGATATGTGTAAAATACTACGCTTCGAGTAGAGCTAAATGCATACTGGTCAGCTTGTTTGAAAAATAAGGCTATTGGCTTTACGTGGTAACTAGCTAGCTTTACCGGATTACTGCCTCTGGCGTGAAACTTATATATGTTACTGATCCCTTGGCTATCTTCTACAACAGCTAAGGTGTTCCCATTGTTAAAGCCCCCATCTTTATTAAAGGTATTTTCTGCATAACGTAATTTCTTCCCTTCTAGTTGTAAATTCCAGGAGAATACATCTCCTACTTGGTCAATAGGATAGGTTGAATGATCTACACCTAAAAAACCTTGAATATTCATGAAACGGTCATTCTTTGTGTCATACCACATTAAGGAAGACATATTTCCTATCGGGTACATTAAATATGGTGCCGCTGGAAGTAGCTCATCAATATTTGTTGCAACACGATTTACAGGATTATAGAACATTCCGAAACTAATACTGGTAAATGTGGTATAAATATTTCCATTATTACTAAGTGCAGCTTTATATGCTTCGTCTCCACTCTGACCGTTATTATCAATGATTTGTGGAGCCATGAGTTCAAGGTGTTCCAGAGTTATATCGATGGGATCCGTTGGTAGCAAAAAATTCTGTAAAGTACTGTTAGGAGTAGACTTCATAGTTTTTCGATCAAAATAATATGAACCAGTTTCTGAGGTAAACCACATCTGTTTATGTACATCGTACATACCGGCTCCATAAAAAAAATGTTTTGGTCCAATGAGAGTTTTATCTATGCCTGAATTCTTTAATAAATCTTTGATATAAATGGTGTCATTAACCATGGAAAGTATTGCAGCTTCGGCATTGCCTTCTGTGTCTACACCAGATATTAAGATACCTCGCGTGTAAGGCGTAGCAATGTTAAGATTTGCTGTTTTAGAGAATGTCAAATTACTATTCTTATCTCTGATACGGTATTGTAGGAGATAATTTCCTGTCGGTATATTGACAGGGAAATTAAGATTAGCTGTTTTACCGATCGTGTCTTGTTTAAACGAGCCTTCCTTAATCACCCAGCGGAATTCATAGTTTGTGGTGTCATTTAAACCAGTAGTAGATGTTATGATCGGGTTGATGTGTAATGTATCAATGTCCAGCAAGGCAGCATAATTTTCTTGCCAATTGCTTATTTCCAGTTCATTAATGTTTTGGTAGCTATAATTTCCCAGATCCTTAGCACAGCTATGCATTAAAAGAATCGTAAGTGAAAGCATAAAAATGATATTTTTGATTTTTTTATTGATTTTCATTTTCGGTCATATTGATTAGTTAATAATTAAGGTCTGTACGGTATGCCAATAAAGCTTTTCCAAGGGACATTACCCGCATACATTAGACGTCCATCTTCTTCAATCACTGGATTTCCTTCGTTAAAGCGTTTCACTAGTATTCTGGACATTTCTTGCCCTATCAATATTAATCTCAAAAATGACATTTTTTCTTCATCCATAAATTCAGAATATGATATACCTAGGTTTTCTGTGATAAATTCCATTTTAAGACGGGTGAATACTCCTAAATCACCCTGCTCTTCTCCATTTGTCAATACTCCTCCTAACCAGTTAACGGGGGGTATCATCATATTCGATACAAATATGGTATGACGGCTAGCATCCATTTTTTCTGCTGGTTTTATTCCTCCAATATCAATTGGAGGATCCCACATTGTGAATGCAGGTATCAAATCACTTGTTTCTATAATTTTTAATACTAACCTTTTTTCTGATAGTTCTAAATCTTGAGTAGCAAAGAAATCAATTGATACCCATGTTTGATGCGCTCCTGCAGGCAGGATATAACTATCTTTAAGTTCTGTATAGTGCTTACCAGATTCTAGAGAAGACGAATCCGCATCAACAGATACTTTGAATTGACGGTCATAATTTTTTATTGATCCAGCAAGTAATATTGGCACCTTATATGAATATTGTATTGTGTTTTTTAGCATAAAATCTACTCGTGAACTTGGCTGAAACGGGCCTAATGAATCCACTGAATTGCCAAAATCACGTACACCAAAGTAAACTCCATCAGGTCCAATATATTGCATGTTATCTTTTTCACAGCTTGTGAAAATTGATAGTAGGACAGTTAAATAAATCCAAATATAATTTTTCATAGTTTTTTTTTAACGTATAGCGTTTTCACTATCTGGTATTGGTATGACATAGTTTTGAAGAAACATGCTGGTGGTGCCCGTTAGTCGATCTATGCGTGGTAGGGTTGATTGTTTTGTTCGTTTGTAAAAAAAGAACTGCTGACCTTCACCTATCATCTCTTTTCTAAATTCATTGGTAATAAATTTTAATAGAGCGTTACGATCAGTAGGATAGAGGTCAATAGAATTCCGACTTTTTCTTACAGTATTTAGTAAATTTATGCCTTCAGATAGGTGTGGGCTAGATTCTGCTGCCATTAGTATAATTTCTGAAAGTCGTATCAAAGGCATCATAAATTGACCAGGTGCATTCACAATTGATTCAAATTTCATGTTATTAATCGTGTTAATATTGTTATCAGTTCGTAGCTGCCATATATCTTCTCGATAGTCATTTTCATCATCATATAATTCCTTCACACGTGCCATATCTATGTTATCCAAATTAAATGTTAGCTTTTGCTGCCTGCCTAACATAGAGCTAAAAGTGTTATTGTAAAGATTGTTTCGACTCGTACTGTAAAGTGAAAAAATAACTTCTGTAGAGAAAAGTCGATCTTTTAATGTAGGGTGTGTTGCATTAGCATGTGTAACATAAATAAATTTATTGTTTTGCTCTGGACGAATTTCAGATAGTAATTGCATAGCTAGAATATAGGTTTTTTCACTATCCTGCTTCCATTGATATGCCCGACATATCATGGCTTGAATAGCATAGTAGTTCATTCTATATTGTCTGAAATATAGTGAGTTGTCTCCTTTTGGGTTTTCATAGTGGCGAACACCTTCCGTGCGAATAGGGTCATTTTCGAGCAACTTACTAGCTTCCTCTAAATCTTTGATGACTTGTTCTAGATAGTCTTTGGAACTAAGTAAAGGGTGTAATGTTATTCCTGAATGTAGTGCATATGGAAGGTTTGGTTCCATAATACTATCTTCAGTCCATACCGGTCCGAACAAGCGTAATATATCGAAGTGTAAGAAGGCCCTCATTGCTAAAGCTTCCCCTTTAACGATTGAATAATAAGGAGCTGGCAGGGCTGAAGAGGGGCTTTTTGGTGTGTTTTCTAAAATAACATTTGCATCAGCTATCAATTTATAAGAGCTTGTCCAGATATCTTCAAAAGTTTGTAAACTTGTGCTGTCAGTGTAAGTATGCGTCGCAATCTTATGATAATTATGTGTACTGATATTTATATGATAATAGTGCGCTAGAGCATCAATGGTACCTACGGTAAGAGCCTGTCCGTAGCTTTTAGGCGAGTTCAACCCTATGTATATGCCATTTAATGCTTTGAGGTACCCATCATGATCGATAAAAAGTTCATCAGAAGAAAACTGGTCTGAAGGTGTAATTTTGAGCCATTTTTGGCAGCTACTGAAACCAAGTAATATAAAGGTACATAGCAAAGGTATAATGATAATTTTCATAATTTAAAATTAAAAACTGATTCCACAACTAAAATTTATGTCACGAGCAAAAGGATAATCAATACCTCTTTCATTGCGTACGCTGGAAAGGTACAATAGTCTGTTTGAGCCTACTGCAAGACGAATACTGCGCGCACGTATCTGTTTTAGAAATGGCCAAGTATTGTTTTGATAGGACATACTCAGCGCGTCTATTCTTAGGACATTGTTATCTTGTATAAAACGAGAAGACATAGGTGTACTAGTTTGTAATCCTATAGACTTAAATGACGTTTTGTCGCCTGGTTTTTGCCAACGGTCATACAAAGCCCGTTTATCCTGGTTATACTTTATTGATCCCGAGCTGATGTTCTCTACTTTATTATAAAGTGTACTCATAAATGATTTTCCCCCTAATTCGTATCCAAAGCTTATCATAAAGTTGAAATTTTTATAATAAAATGTACTCGTTAGATTACCGTCAAATAACGCACGGGAATTACCAAAATTGACCTCATCCTTGTAATTGAATACAAAAGTCTCCTTGCCTAATTGATTTAGAAAAAGTTCTCTTCCTGTGGCTGGATCAATGCCTAATGAACGTACTGCCCACAGATCATCTGGACTTCCGCCGTCGTAATACCGGATCATACTCCTGTTGCGGTTTTTTTCGTTAAGTCTCTCAAGTTTATTCCCTATTTTATAATATTCAGATCGAATGTGAGAAATATTTAGATCCAAACGCCAACTCATTTGAGGTCTCAGAATTGGAGCTACACTTATTATTCCTTCTATTCCTTTGGTTTTTAGTCCTCCCAGGTTCTGTATCGCATCTGTTCGGCCATTGGATGAGGCTGTGTTTATACTCACCAATAGTGGGTTTGTATCTTTGAGATAGTAATCGACCATAATCCGGAATCGATCTTTTAACATTTTAAAATCTAGGGAATAGTTTTGTGTGAAGGTTCGTTGCCACGATAAGTTAAGGTTTCCAAAATTGGAAATACTAAGTCCTGGTCCGAATGGGTTTGAACTAAAGGTGTTATATTGGTATATTTGCATTGCTATGTAGTCGTTGAAATTTTGATTACCCTGATTTCCATAAGATGCGCGTATACGTAGCTGATCTATCCAATTGACCTCTTTAAGGAAGTTTTCTCGGTTCAGGTTCCATGCAGCCCCCACGCTGTAAATATTTGTGAAGTTTCGATTGGATCCGAAAACAGAAGATCCGTCTAAACTAAAGTTACCGTCAAATAGGAAGCGTCTATCATATGCATAATTCGTATTTATTAAAAAGCCTACTGACCTGCGACGTACATCCCTATAAGTTGGTCGCCTGCCAATTTCATAAGTTAATGCTAGTTGAGGGTTAATGATTTTATCATCTATAAAGCCAGTGACCCCGTATTGTGAATTATTATTGTGGGTATGGAACATTGACATACTACTACCTAAATTGATCGTGTGTTTTTTCCAAGTGTTACCATAAGATAGTGTTGCTCTGCCATTATAATTCAATATTTTTTCTTTTGATTCGGAAAAGGAGCCTCTATCTGACATTGGAAGGTTAGCAAATTGACTGTTTTTTGGCGAAAGGAAGTATTCTCCGTTGTTACGAAATTGAGAAATACTAGTATTAAATCTTAGGAGTAGTCCTTTAACGATATTCCATTCAATATTTAAATTATTGATAATTTCCTGTCCGTCGGTTTTAGATAAATTATTGTTGTTAAAATCATAAAGAGGATTAAAGCGTTCGTCGAACTGTATATTTTCCAAATATTTATCAATACCCCCTTCTTCATTTTTTTTACGGTAATAGGGATTTGCTTGAGCAAAATTTCTAAAAGACACAGGTTCTCTGTTTGCCACGCGGTATCGGGCATTAAGTACATTATTGAAAGAAAATTTCCCCTTTCTATAGGTTAAACTTATGTTTCCATCCGTGACTTCATTCCCAGACTTTTTCATAACACCTTGGTTAATTTGCTTATTCAATCCTATGCTATATTGAAACGATTTATCACCACCGTCCAAGCTAAAATTATGTGATTGATTGATTCCCGTACGGATAGGCTCATTCAACCAATAAGTATCTACTCCCCGTTTTACTTCTTTAAGGCGATTTAAATAAGTCTGTTCTCGATTATTGTTATTGCTAATGATCTGTCCATATTCATTTACCTGGCCATAATATCCAGAAAGTAGTTCAAACTGTAGTTTTTCTGCCGAATTCATTAGGTTATATTTTTTAAGGTCAGGGGAGGAGAAATTTACATAACCGTTATAATTTAGGATCAGCTCTCCTGGCTTAGTTTTTTTTGATTCGACCACGACGACACCATTTGCTCCTTTAGAACCATATAAGGCAGTCGCAGTAGCATCTTTAAGGATAGTAATAGAGGCAAGACGGTCGATACTGATGTTACGTATACGTTCCATAGTAGTTTCAAAGCCATCAAGGATAAAAAGTGGCTGGTTGGGATTTGTACCAAATGCGTCGTCTATCGCGGCAACACTGGTTTTGCCACGTATTTCGATATTTAATTGTTGATTCGGATCAGAACCAAAATTGTTGTTTTGAACGATCTGAAAGGATGGATCTAAAATCTGTAAGCCTTCAAAAACATTAGTTGCACTAGCCATTTGTAGTTGAGCGGCATTGTAGGTTGCATACGCTCCGGAAAAGCTTTCCTTTTTCCGGTTAAAAATACCGGTTACTACGATATCGTCAAGTTCCTTAGTTTCATCTTCCATCTCTACTTTAAGTGTTTGATAGTCAATTGTATCTAATTGTGCTTGAAAGGGTTTCATACCTAATAATGTTATTTCCACTTTTGGATCATTAATTGCTTTCGAATAGAACAAAGCAAAATCACCATTGGTATTACTATTAGTTTGCGTGGTTGTTCCCTTAATTTTTATGGTTGCATTAACGATTGGTATTTCAGTATCCTTTTTAACGATTTTACCAATTAGTGAACGAGTATGTTTTTGAAGATTTGATTTAGAATTGATGTTTGATTTATGTTGTTGATCAATTTTTGAAAGTGATATAACTTTATTTTCTATGTTATACTTAAAAGGTTCTACTTCACAGATAGCATCTAAGAAATCTTTCAAATACATATTATTAGCTATTATACTTATATTTTTTGCTTGTTGGATTTCAGTTTTTTGACCAAATACAGTAAAGTCAGTTTGACTACGTATAGCTTCGAGCGCTTGCTCAAAAGGTATATTCTTACCCGTAAATGTAATTTTTTGTGCGTATACATCTATCCAAAGCATAGTTAAAATTACGGATATATAATACCTCAAATTCATTATTTTAAGTTTGTTATTCATTTAATTGAGTTAGGTATTGTCATAAACAATATAAATTAGTTTTTTAGTAAATAGCTGATAACTATCAGGTTGGTGATTTGTTGAGATGATTCATAAGTTAAATGGTTTTATTTAATGATTAGTTTTCGATTAGGTGCATCAAGTATATAGTCTACCTTTGACACTTCTAGTAGACGTAAAATAAGGCTAAAATCACTATTTCGATAAGCATCTCCCAGAAGTTCTACATCAGGTATATTACCTTGGTAGATAATCGTAATATTGTACCATAGACCAATCTCATTGAAAACTTCTTCAAAAGATTTGTTCGCAAAGTTGAATTTGTTATCCTTCCATGCGGTAATACTTTTTGTATCTACCTGTTTTTTTAAAGTACTGCCTGTTTTTAGTTGTATCCATTGTTCATTAGGCTTTAATAAGGTAGACTTACCTTGATTCTCTATGGACACTTTACCTTCAATAAGAGTAGTATGTGTGTATTTTAATTGTTGGTAGTCTGAAATATTAAATTCTGTACCCAATACTTCGACTACCTGCCTATTTGCTTTTACGCGGAATGGGATTTTTTCCCCTTTACTATTAAATAACTGCTTAACTTTGAAGTATGCTTCTCCTTGTACTTTAACTAACCTATCTTCTTCTGGTATAAAATGAGCTGGATACCAGAGTTGACTGCCTGCGTTAAGCCACACTTGCGTGCCATCAGCAAGTGTTACTTGATAAGTGCCTCCCTTTGGTGTTTCTAGTTCTAACCAACTATTAACAGTAATACTTTTTGAGGAATAAGAATCAAGTACTGAAGTTCCATCCGAATATTTTAAATACCCTTCTGTGATAAGACCTCCCGAAATATCTTTCAGTTCTACAATGGTTCCATCAGCTAATTTTAAGTTAGCTTTGTTTATACCATGCTGTATTAGTTCGGACTTAAAAGTGACTTGATTAATTTTGTGATTATGATGCTGTTGTAGACCCCACCATAGAGCAATACTAAGTAATACAACTGCAGCGGCTACACTATTCCATTTATAGAAATATGATTTTGCTATATATTCTTTTGGATTGGTTGTAATTGGTATTTCAGCCTTTTTAAGGATGTTTGCGTACATCCGAGTTTTGATATCCGTACTTTCAATAAGTTCTTGTCCACTGATGATGGTTTCACTGTCATCAAAACTATTGTACCAGTCTAAAAGCTCATGAAATTCGTTCTCGTTTAAGAGGCCTTCTTCAAAGTTATTTATAAGTAATTCAATACGATTTCTGTTTTTCATAGACATTTTTCAGTAAGTCAATATTAAAGACTAGAAAAATGCACAAAGGGGTGAGTCAAGAAATAATTATTTTTTTGAGAAGCTGGTAAGTATAAAAACTATTACCGTTAATAATTCTGTATTGTTTCGTAAATCTTTGTTTGCTTTTTTAAGATGTGATTTAACCGTATCCATCGAAATATTCAATTTTTCGGCAATCTCATTGACAGATAGCCCCTCATCTTTTTTTAGTAAATATACTAGTTTACATTTTGGAGGTAAGTCTTGTATTGCCTGATCGAATAGCTTTGATAATTCTGAGATGATTAATTGTTTTTCTGGCGTCAAAAAATTTATAGATTGCGCTTCAATTTCTAAAGATTTATTTTTTTTATCTATCCGATATTTGCGTTTTAGAAATGTGAATATCTGATTACGGATGGCTTGAGCTAAGTAATAACTAAGATCTTTTCCTTTTAATTCAAAATTATGCCGTAAGCCCCAAAATTTGCAGAATACGTCCTGTACACATTCTTCAGCATCATGTAAGTTGTTGAGTCGGTGGTAAGCAACTACCAATAGTTTATCCCAATATCTACTATAGATCTCTGCAAATACAACCTCATGTTCTTGAGGCCATATCGTAACTAATTGTAGATCTGTAAGAGTAGATAGTCGACTCATTTATTTAGGTGTAATTAAACAAACTTAAAGATTTTATTTGTAAAATCAATATATCCTTTTGTATATGAAGTTTTACCGGCTATGATTAACGGATTAAGAATATTATTTCTCTGTTACTTTTTTGAAAACTATATAATTAAGTTGGTAAATTTTCGATTGTAAAATGAGTTTTTGAAATTAGGTGGTTACTTGTATATTATTGTAAACCATTTATTCTACTGTTTTTTAGTCATAATTTTATGATAAATCGTCTACGTTTTTTGCTTTCCATATGGAAGTAGTAAATTCCATTTAATCTTAGGAAGAGGACAGAATCTGTATTTATTTCTAGGCTATAATTTGGTTTTACGATTACCCTAAGTACTTTTTTATATTCTAAGTCAATCATTCTTTTAGTGGAAAGTCTTAATCTTTCTGTAACATGAAAGTTTGAAAGTATTATTGATTTATATGAGGTGTTGATAACATAAATTTGAAACTTATTTATTATACGTTAAAATATAATTTCCTAATTTATTTCTAAGATCTTTTGGGAAATAATTTTCCCAAACTTGATTAAAATCACATCCTAGTGGTGAAATTGTTGAACCTGATGTTTTAAAATAATCGCATAATATTTGAGTTAAGATTTCATTTTCTAAAAACGCCTGAAAAGTATCATCCTGAATGGATTTATTATGTATATTATTTTTAATCATAATAATATACTCTTGACTTAGGGAAATGATTTGTGCAATAATTTCATCGAAATTTAAATCTTTTTGAATGTTTAATTCTATGTACTGTTTCATTTGATTCAGTTCATGAAATATCTTAATTTGTATATAATTCATATTATTTGTTTGAATTTAATATAAGTTTTATAACTAATGCAATTCGTCAAAGATGTTATATCACTTGTATAAAGAAATTATTCTAATTGATTTGTAATTGTAGGTTTAATACGCTTTTTAATAAAATAGGAATTCTAGTAAATATCTTATATTTTAAAATTTCTCTACTAATATTAAGTTCTGAAGTATGATGGAGCATTGTCAACTTGTTTGCGAAAGAAATGATTAAAGTGAGATATATCTTTGAACCCTAAACTATAAGCAATTTCAGAAATATTCCAATTTGTGTGTTTTAATAATATAATTGATTCTTTCAATAACCTATCAAAGAGTAATTCGCTAGTTGATTTTCCTGTTATTTCTTTTAGAATACGATTTAAATAATTAACATGTACATTTAGAACTTCAGCGAACTCACTAGCTGTTCTTAATTTCCTAGGGTTTTGAATATCAACTGGATATTGCTGATCTAATAATTGACAAAATATATTATATATACGTTCTCTTGAAGTCAATTGATAATCTCTTTCTGATGATGGATTGAGATTATTAGCAAAATGCATTATTTCATTTATATAATTACGTATAATGTCATCTTTTAATTCGTATTGCGAATTAAATTGATCTTCAATTTTTTTAAATAAATGATCCACAATAGATTTCTGAGTTTCATCTAATTTAAAAATAGGTTTTTTGCTTCGATTAAAAAGTGGAAAGTTTTTTATAGATTGTATGAAATAAGTGTCGTAATAGTGTTCTGTAAATATGAAAAATTCTCCATTTTCTTTTTCGTCAATTATTTCAACAGTATAGGGTACCGAAGGTGGAAAGAATGATATTGAATTACCATTAACTTTAATGCTTTCGTCACCATAATGAATTACGAATTCACCTACTAAATAAGTTACTTTGAAATAATCTCTTCTTCTGTATAAAATTGGTTTATCTGATGAACAATTACTTGTTCTAAAAAAACTAAATGACTTGTTTATGTTTTGGTCATTATACAAAAGATATTCTCTATTAAAATCTTCTAGCTTTTCATTTTTAGGTATGTTCTTTAATTTTTCCATAGAGATTTTTGTTAAACTGCAATTGAAGCTAAGCTCAATTGCAGTTTCAAAGATATAATTATTTATTTTTAAGAATTTCTTAAACCGTTAATCATCAGTAATGCTTCATTAGGAGACTTTAGAAAGGTTTGATAAACTATTTCTGTGAATCCTGGTCGTACTTCAAAATCTTTTTGCTTTATAGATTCAATGAGATCGTTTATCACCTCATCAGGTGATACTTTTAAGTCTGAATCAACAGAACTTGCAAATGGTGTATCAACTAATGGGGCCATTAACTCGTATAGTTCAATAGGTGATTTTTGATTTTGTAATACTAGTCTTAAACCCAATACATAATTATGTAAAGCTGCCTTACTAGCACTATAGGTTGGATGTGTTATATCTGGTCCTAATGCCACACCGGATGTTGTAATAATCAATGCTGATTCTTTTTTATTCTCTAAAATTGGTATTAATTTATGTGTAAGGTAAACAGCAGAATGATAGTTTACAATCATTTCAACTTTACTAATTTCAAATGCATTATCATTATTAAGTAATTTATAATTTGTCGCTGTTCCTGCATTTAGAAAAACCATATTTAGTTCAGGGTACTCAGTTTTAATTTTAATAACAAGTGATTCTAGATCGTCGTAGTTATTCAAATCACATACTATGTATGTTGCATTTTGCAACTCTGATGCCACTTTTTTTAATTTTGATTCATTACGAGAAACTAAAATTACATTATTGCCTTGTTCTGAAAACCATTTAGCTGCTGAAAAACCCATACCAGTTACAGCACCTGTTATTAAAATTGTATTTCCTTGTAAATTTTTCATAATTATTTGTTGTTTAGGTATTCAGGAATAAATCTATTTCGCATAAAATCAACATAAGATTGATCATCTATACTTTGTCTTATGGCAAGATAGAATTCAGTATCTGCTCCAACAGGATATCTCAAAATATAATTATCATCTGTAGCTGCTGTGAAAATTTTATCTGCAATTGTTTCTGGAGAAGACGTTAAAGTATCATGTTTTTCCCAATTTTTTAATCCATTTTTGATAAATTCATCATAGATAGGATTGTCTCCAGTAGTTATTTCTGCAGATCCAACAAATTTTGTAGCAGTTGATCCAGGTTCTACAATTTTAGTTTGTATTCCGAATGGTATTAACTCATATGCAAGTGTCTCTGTAAATCCTTCTAGAGCAAATTTTGTTGCGTGATAAATACTCGTAATAGGATATGTGATTCTTCCTCCTGCTGAGGTTACATTAATGATTACACCCGATTTTTGTTCTCTAAATAATGGTAATATTGATCTTATAACACGCATTGGGCCAAAAAAATTGGTATCAAAAATTCTAGCAACCTGTTCATCTGTTGTTAATTCAAATGGTCCAAATACTGTATATCCTGCATTGTTGACAATTGCGTCAATTTTTCCAAATTTATTTAAGCCTGCTGCTATAGCTTCATCAATAGATTCTTGATTTTGAACATCTAAAGCAATTACGAGTACATTATCCAATGTATTTAAATAAGACTCATTTTCTGGTCTTCGCATCGTTGCAATTACATTCCAACCTTTTTCATAGAATTGAATTGCTGTAGATTTACCTATCCCTGATGAACATCCTGTAATTAGTACTGTTTTTTTCATTTTATTATATTTCTTACGTTTAAAAAATTGCTTGATTATATTAATTTTGTTAATAGTATATTTTCTAGTTTATTAGATATGAGTTTTTCGGCATTACTAGCATATCCATTTATAGATATTGTTTCAATATGATTATTCAAATCATTTTCATTTTCCCATTTTTCAAAAATGTAGAATGAATTTAAATCATTATTTACGCTAAAAACTTCATAGTTAATTAAACCTTTTTCTCTAGAGGTTTCTTGCCTTAGTTGATTAAGAATTTCTCTTAATTCTTTGGCTGAACCTTCATTTTTGCCAGTTAATTTAGTGAGTACTGTTATCATTATATTTTGTTTTAAATTTATAGTACAAAGTTAGAGTTCAAACTGTCTGAGAAATTGTTGGATTGAAACTGATGATTGTGTTAATCAATCTTTTTGACTATTAATCTTATTAAACTGAATGTTTTTTTGGGATATATTTCAAATAAGTTATTCTGTGAACCTTAATTTGTACTGCTGGGTTAGGTTTTTAAAAATAAATTGAACAAGTATAGTGGGTGTTCGTCAATATCAATTGTTAAATGAAATTATTACCAATATTTTAGTTTTTTATTTCAACGTTAAAATATTCTATATGATCAATTACAAATCCACTAAACTTCTTATTTTTATTAGTATTCTTTGTTTTCAATCTATGAAAGCGCAAGATGTAAATAAGTTTAAATTAGAAGATGATATCATTGTTTTTCCAATAAAAATAATTGATGCTTTTCCAATGATAGGAGGAGAAGCTAACGGTTTAAAAGGATACTTTTTTTTCGATACTGGCCTCAATACAGCGATTGAAATTAATCATAATTTTGTTCCTTTAGATAAAGATAAAAGTAAAGAAATAGGTAATGCATTCACAGGTAGCGGTCAGAATTTTGAAATAAGATTAAATGATAATATTAATGAAGTCAAATTGATAAATGGCTTAACATTTAAAAATTTAAATAATATTCAAAGTGGTAACTTTCAGCATATACAAAATGTCACAACTGTTGATTGTTTAGGGTATATTGGTTATGAGTTTTTCGAAGGTTACATTGCCAAAATGGATTATGTAAGAAGAAGATTAACTTTCTACAAAAATTCAGAGGAACGTCAAAAATCTAAAGATTTTTTACAAAATGAAAACATTATAGCTGTATTAGATTTTAAATTATTAAAACTTAAAAATATTCCTGTACTTATGGGTAAAATTGGTGATATTGAATTACAAATCGCAATGGATACAGGTCAGTATGGTATGTTGCAAATCGTAGAAGAAGATAAGTCCAAACTAATTCAACAAAATATTTTAAAAGCGCTAAGTCCATCTTTATTTAATATAAATGAAATTATACTAGATAATAAATATTCAACAAAGTTGAAAGGAATATATTTAATAACAGATGAAAGTAAAGCTTATGCGAAAAAGCCAATACAAATTTCTACAGTAAACTTCTTGTCACTCGGACATAGACTTTTAGATGAATATAATACTGTTTGGGATTATGAAAATAAAAAGCTGTATTTGTTGGAAAGGTAGTCTAATTATAATATTAATGGTTTGGTTACTACTTCATAAGTAATGTAAGCTAACTATTATTAGTCTAAAGCCCTCATGACTACCATGTAGTCATGAGGGCTTTAGACTAATAGCAATGGTTGAATTATTAGCTCTTTTTATTTCCGTATTGTACTCAAAGTCATTATTCCATTGTATAAAATTACTTTTTTAAAGTCAATTGGATAGATGATAAATACGTATCTCTATATTTTCTTTTTCCTACTAGGTTAACTAAATTTAATTGTTTTAAGAATTAAATAATATCTTAAAAATGAGGTGCTTTAGTCCATTCCTAATGAGCTAGGTTTAAAGTATAGTCTCTTAAAGTAGTTGAGAATTGTTACTTATATAATATATTTGAGATTAATAATAATATCTATTAAATACTCCCTCTGTTTTGATTATTTAATATGCTGCACGATTTGATCATCTACATAGATGAGTTATTCCTATCGTTTGATAATCTCTTTAATACAAGTGTTGTTTGTTGTTAAATTGATAATAATGTATCATTTTTTTTGTTTAATAATTGTAATTTGTTTAATTTTTAGTGTTAAAATTTATTAAAAAACAGGGAAGTCTACCATTGCTGATTGTTATATTATTTTTTATCGTTCTAAATTAATTCGAGAGTTGCTGTTTTACAGCTGATACGTCTATTAAATACCACATTTCTACAAATAATCCATTTTTGACTTTATAAGATGCAAATTCCAAAAATTCAACAGTTTTTTTAGTTGGGTTGTTACCAAAGAATGAATTTTCACTTGGCGTTCCTCTGTCAATCAACCTGGCCGCAATACGATCTTCTTCAATAACTAAATGTTCAATTTTCCAGGTTAGATCTGGAAATGCAGAAATTAAACCTTCAAATTCTGATATTACATCAATACGCTTTTTATTTATACCATTGACAATGACATCTTCATTTATCAATCTGGCAATAGCATCAAAATCATGCGCGTTTGCTGCTTGGACATATTTAATATATAGTTCTCTAATATCATTATTTAATTCTTTGACTGTATTATTCATATCAAATCTTAATTTATGCTAAGCATTGTTAAAATTATTTCATACTATAGGTCAACAATCCACCATCAACGACTAATTCTGTTCCAGTAATGAATGCAGCATCATTAGAAGATATAAATAGAACAGCTTTAGCTATTTCTTCTGGATTAGCTAATCGTTGTACTGCGGTATTTCCAGCTAAATAATCTAAAGCTTCATTAGGAACCACACCTTTTAAACCATTTGTTAGGGTAGGACCTGGACTTATTACATTTACTCGAATCTTTTCCGGAGCTAATTCATTTGCCGCAATTTTAGCAATTTTAATAATGGAAGACTTTGTAGCAGAGTATATACTACTTCCATTAGCTGACGCTGTTGCATTAGTTGAGCCGTTAATGGTCACATTTGAGTTTTCATTTAACAAAGGGATCATTTTTTGTAATGTGAAAAATGCACCCTTCACATTTGTATTAAATTGAGCATCAAATTCTTCTTCAGTCGTAAGTGCTATTGAATTAAACTTAGCTATTCCGGCATTTAGAAAAACACTATCTAATTTTATATTCTTGTTTTCGAAGACGTCTACGATTTTATCAATATCCTTTAAATTTGAGGTGTCAGAAACGAGAATATTTATACTATCACTATTTATATCTGCTTTAATTTCTTCTAGCGCTTGCTTATTCCTACCTGTAATCCATACATTAGCACCCTCATGGACAAAGGCTTTAGCAGTTGCTAGACCAATACCTGAGCTACCACCAGTAATTAATACATTTTTGTTTGTGAATTTTTTCATGTTTGATGTTTAAAATTTATGAGACAAATGTAGATTATGTTGATTACTTTTAGTTACTTTATAACAAAAAGTAATGGTTGCTTTTGAGTAACTTAGTATCTAATTATGGAAAACGAGATAATAGACGAGCGTAAGAAAGACCTTATGGCTGTACACGACACGATGGATGTTTTAAATGGTAAATGGAAAATTTCTATTATATCATCAATTTGTTATTATAATAAACGACGCTTTTCCAATATATTAAAAGACATACCTGGTATTTCCAATAAAATGTTGAGTAAAGAATTGAAGGAATTGGAGCAAGATTTATTAATAAATAGAACAGTTATTGATACGCAACCAATTACTGTCGAATACCAGCTCACAGAATACGGTTTGACGCTACAAAACATAATTAAAAGCCTTACCGCATGGGGTAATGAACATCGAAAAGTCATTACTAATAAGTAAGAAATTCAATTATCGGTATTCTAAATGTTAATGTGTTTTAAAGATTATAATAAAGAGAAATAGTCTATTGATATTTTATAAATTATATTGAATTTTAGATAATTCTTTACCAAACCAGTCTTTCAAAATTTTTAACAATCCTTTTTTCAGACTAATTAAAAATTTGTTATAGTTGATTGTACTATATTTAGTATGTAAATCAAATTGTATAATACAAACGGTTACTAATTTGTTATACACCCGCCTTATGTTTTATTAAATTCATAATTTTTATCTTATTTACATTATGTTAATTATAAAATATTAAAATTAATGTGTTAAATATTATTAAATAATTAATTTCTGGTTTTCTGACAACTATTAACATTCTACTTTTGTGGTATAAATTTTACCAATTATAGATGAACAACATGTTAACAGAATGCTTGACTCAATTCGAGAAACAACAAGAGGAATGCCTAACCATCACACTTTTAGCCAACAGCCTATGGAAAGACCGTAAGGTCCTTTGTTTATATCATGGATATAGCTTAGTAGATGAGAAAGTAGAATATCTGCTAAATATTAACCGTCAATCCATAGCTGAACTTACCCCCTATAAGCTGCATAACATATTGGCGATAATGAAAGATTTAATGTGCCTACCGGAATTACCTTCTGTAATTGATGTTGGGCTGTTAAAGGATAGTTTTAATGAAAGTCAGCTAATTAACAAAGAGTCTTTAATCGCTAAATTATGGTCTATACACTTGCAGCATACTGCTGATGTAAAGGATGTTGTTTTATATGGATTTGGACGTATTGGTAGGATTTTAGCGCGTGAATTATGTACTGATGCGGCTTTAAAAGTACAGCTAAAATTACGTGCTGTAGTGACGCGTGATCCCATAAACTTAAATATGCTGCAAAAAAGAGCATCCTTACTTGCTAAAGACTCTATACATGGTCCATTTAGAGGTAGAATTGATATAGATGAACAGTCTCATAGTTTAATTATTAATGGTTTGCAGGTGCGATTTATAGCTGCACAGCATCCTAATGAAATAAATTATAAAGATTATGGTATTGAAAATGCCTTATTAATTGATAACACAGGTAAATGTAGAGATAAGAAAAATTTAGCAAAGCATCTAACTTGCGGAAGTATTGCCAAAGTAATTGTTACAGCTCCAGCAAAAGATATACCTAATGTAGTTTATGGTGTTAATCACAAGCAAAGTAAGATAACTGATCAACAATTATATTCAACAGCTTCCTGTACCACAAATGCAATTGCACCTGTGTTAGAGGTTTTGGAAAAGGAATATGGTATTCTTAAAGTGCACATTGAAACGATTCATGCGTATACAAATGATCAAAACTTAGTAGATAACATGCATGAAAAAGCGAGAAGGGGACGTGCAGCTGCTTTAAATATGGTGATAACTGAAACAGGTGCTGGATCAGCTATAGCAAAGATTATTCCGCAGCTTAAAGATAAAATAACAGCGAATGCTATCCGTGTGCCTATACCCAATGGTTCTTTGGCTATACTTGTAGTTGAACTTGATAAGAAAATAGCAATACCAGATGTTCAACAGTTGTTTATGGGGTTTTCATTAAAGCCAGCTAAGCATAAACAAATAGGATTATGTTTTGATGAAGATCTCGTTTCTTCCGATATTTTAGGTAATCCTGCAACTGGGATAATTGATGCTTCTGCAACTTCTTTATCAGCAGATGGCCGAACTTTAACACTCTATGTATGGTATGATAATGAATATGGTTATACTATGCAGGTGCTTGGATTTGCTGGGTATTTAGCAAAGCAGCATATGGATCCTAAGCCTGTTCATGATTTAAAATGTAAACAGATAGGTTCGATGACGTATTCTAACTAGCTTCTGTATAGTATGATATGTGATACAATTAGCCAGCACTTGAACAAGGATGTTCAAGATACGGTACTTACCCCAAATTTATCATCTCTGCTAATGGATATTGTTTCTGCATCGAAAGTCATTAGTGGATTGGTAAATAGAAATATTTTTGATACACTGTCTAATAGCGTTGATACCTTAAATACCCACGGAGAGAAGCAACACAGACTTGATATACAGGCGCATGATGTGTTTTTATCTTTTCTCCAAAAGGGAAATCAATGTCATTATTTAATTTCTGAAGAATGTGAAGATACAATAGAGCTCAGTAATATAAATCATCAAGATACCATATACACCGTATGTATGGACCCTTTAGATGGCTCCTCAAATATTGATGTTAATGTATCTGTAGGTTCTGTATTTTCAATTTATAGCCAGGAAGGGAAATTAAATGATGGTTATCCTCGTATAAAGTCTGGGCGTGAGCAGAAGATAGCTGGGTATATTATTTATGGTACTTCCACCATGCTGGTAATAGCTTATGGTACTGGTGTGTATGGCTTCACCTTGGATAGTATCTCAGGAGAATATATGCTTACACACCCCAATATAAGACTTAGCAAATCGGGTAATACGTATGCCATAAATGAGGGGAACTGTGAAGATTTTCCATACCAGATTCGTGAGTTTCTAGCATTTTGTAAGCAATCTGACTCGGAGAATAATTTTCCCTATAAGTCTAGGTATGTAGGTTCTATGGTTGCTGATATGCACCGTACACTTATGCAAGGTGGGATATTTCTATACCCCTCAACACGCAAGCACCCTAAAGGTAAACTTAGACTGCTTTATGAATGTAATCCAATGGCTTATATCATAGAGCAGGCAGGAGGATTAGCGATTGATGGTATGCGCCCTATATTGAGTGTTCCTGTGGTAAAGACACATCAAAAAGTTCCTTTTATAGCAGGCAGCTATAATATGGTGAAGTATGTACTTAGTCTATATAAAAATGAGAGTATTAATAACCATGTATTTTATAGCTGTTAGCTAATTTAAATAATAAGATTACTGTTTAATTTTTGTTTAGTATGGTCCAGACTAGTGCTGGGCCTTACTGTAGTATTTAATAATAATGCAAATTATTTTGCCTAGTTTTATTTTTGATTCTATTATATGTTGCAATTTGTTTTTTTATTGGTAATGAAAATCAATATCCTCTGTTTGTCTTAGGTAATAATTTAGTTGGATTAAAGTTGTAGATAGGGTGTATATTTAACTAAATAAGAATTTGGTTACAGATTTTAATACATTCTCATATGAAAAAAATGGATCTAACAAGAAAAGAACTGTATAACCTTGTTTGGGAAAAGCCGCTCAAATATATCATTGATACGTATGGTGGAACATATCAAGATGTTAAGGATTTACTCAAAAAATATGATATTCCATCACCTGAAAATGGATATTGGTCAAGTGTAAGATCTGGTCATATTATTGAAATACCATCACTACCCATACTAGTACGAGAAGATTCAGAAAAAATTATTTATGAGCCCAAAGAAGTAAAGAAAAGGGTAAAATTTAGAGATATTACAAATGCTAGTGTTAACAGTCCAATTCGAAAGGTTGGCAAGTTAGATGAAATGGTTATCGATGCAAAGAAGGCTTTTCAGAATCAAAGTAAGGTGGATACTGATAATAAGCTCATCAGTATTGCTAATGATGTATTGAATATCAATGTTAGTCCAAAGATGATTGATAGAGCTTTGCTGTTTTACAATATGTTATTCTTAGGAGTTAGACGTATAGGAGGGAAGGTCGAAGTAAAAAAGCAACATTCTACGGTAATTTATAATGGCGAAAGATTGGAAATTTCGTTGCGAGAAAGGCAAAATCGTATTGAAAAGCAAAATCCAAAATACTCTTGGGAATCTTATTACTACATTCCATCAGGTATCCTCTATTTTAAATTGGGAGAAAACTCTTGGAGCTCAAAAGAGTGGAAAGATACAGCTTATACCCTATTAGAAGATAAAGTAGAAGATATTCTGGATTATATTCCAACTGTAGTGCTTAAAATACAGGAATTTAAAAGAGAAAATGAACGACGTAGAATAGCACATGAAGATGAACGTCAACGGCAACTAGAGATAGAAAAACAACAATCCATAGAAATAAACAATTTTATAGCAATTAAAACCAATGCTGAATTATGGCAAAAAGCTACCCTAATGAGAGCATATTTAATGGCTATGGAGGAAAATGCTATAAAGAACGAAACTTTTGATGAACAGATGAAACAGTATCTTATTTGGGCTAGAAGAAAAGTGGATTGGTATGATCCTCTTGTTGAGCTTGAGGATGAACTGTTTGAAAAATTAGACAAAATAACCTTGACTTTACCGAAAAAATATGGAAGGTAGAGGTGTTGTAAATTCTCTTTCATATCGAAGTATTGAAAGATAACATTTATATATGAAAAGTTTTGATACAAATTCCAATTTAGATTATTTAGATAATTTTTTTTGAAATATTGTTAGATGTCATTAATATTGAGTATTTGTATATGTGATTTACTAAATGAAATTAATTCTCTCTAATAACATGTTTCTATTTAAAATATTCTAAATAATTAATAAAATAGTTAGTGTGTGATAGATCTAATATAAGTCGAATTTTCGATAATTCAGTACCATACTGAATTTCTATTAAGATATTTGAAGTATGGTTACTATATATATTTAACATTATTCACGATTCGACTACGTTTTAAAAAGATTAAGCTAAATTATACATTATAATACCCTATACATTTGTTTCATCATTTATAAAAACAATAAAAAATGGAAACAAATAAAGTATGGTTTGTAACAGGAGCTTCTAAAGGGTTAGGACTCACATTAGTAAAAAAGTTGTTGGAAAATAATTTTAAGGTTATTGCGACATCTCGCAATATCGAAGGTTTAATTAAAGAAGTCGGTAATGCTGATGATAAATTTTTGCCTTTAGCAGTAAATCTTGTGGACGATGCGGATGTTAAAATAGCTATTGAGAAGGGTATAGCTTATTTTGGTAAAATTGATGTAGTAGTAAATAATGCAGGTTTTGGTCAAATTGGAACGCTGGAAGAATTATCGGATTTAGAATCTCGCCAGAGCTTTGATGTTAATGTATTTGGAACTTTAAATGTAGTCAGAAATGTAATGCCTTATTTAAGGGAAAACAAATCTGGACATATATTTAATATCGCATCTGTAGGAGGTTTATACGCGGGATTCCCAGGTTGGGGAATCTATTGTGCTACTAAATTTGCTGTTGCCGGATTTACGGAAGCTTTGGCGGAAGAAATTAAGGGATTTAATATACATGCCACTGTAGTATATCCAGGATATTTTCGAACTGGTTTTCTATCAAAGGGTTCTGTATTGACACCTAAATTTCCTATACAAGCTTATGCTGCAGCACGAGAGTCTGAAAAGGCACATTTAGAAAATATAAGTGGTAATCAGCCCAATAATCCTGAAAAAGCTGCAGATGCTTTAATTGCAATTAGCAAGGTAGAAAATCCTCCAGTTCATTTGTTACTTGGAGAGGATGCATATAATATTTTTAACAATAAAGTTGAGCTATTATCAAATGATGTAAACCAATGGAAAAGTATAACTCTTTCTACAGCATTTTAATTATTTTCATTTGTTGTATTTTCAAAAGTTGTAACATTACTGGAAAGCCTTATCAATCAATGAATAATGGTTCATTAGGATTAGTAAAGAATCAGTTTAAAAAATGGGAACAAAATAAGGAAAGTTTTTTTGAGATTTTATTAGATAATGTTATTTGGACTGTAAGTGGAAATTCGCCAGTTTCTGGTGTTTATACTAATAAAAAGGAATTTTTAGAAAAGGCAGTTAACCCAATTCTTCATAAATTAAAGCCCCCATTAAAGCCTGTTTTAATTAGTATTAGTGTGGATGGTAATTCTGTATACCTGCAGTTTAATGCGAGTGCCATAACCATAAATGATGGAATTTACGAAAATACTTACCTCTGGAAGTTGCAATTGAAAGATAATAAAGTGATTAAATGCGTAGCTTTTTTAGACACTTATGCATTGAATGATTTATTAAAAATTGATGAATTAGAAATGGGAAATACTATTGAAAAATCAAAAGACTATATAGGAATATGGGTTACTGCTGATGGAAATATTAGACATGAGCTGTTACCAAATAATCGTTATGATGAAGCCAGAGGAAATAGAAAAAGTACGTACCAAGGTAGTTATAAGATGACAGGAAATCATATTGACTATTTAGATGATACTGGTTTTACCGCTGATGGATATTTTAAAGATGGGATATTATACCATGCTGGTATGATTTTATATAAAGAAGAAAAATAAAATAATTATGCAAAATACATTCCGATTAGAATCTATAGCTCAATTTCATGCTTTTTGTAATCTTCCCCAACCGGAACATCCATTAATTAGTTTGATTGATTATAGCAAAGTTTCCTATCCATTTGAAGAATCAAAAATTAAATGGATACAGAATTTCTATACCATTGGATTAAAGCGGAATGTAAATGCTAAATTTAATTATGGTCAACAGCAATATGATTTTGATTCTGGTGTTTTATCATTTATTGCACCATTGCAATTTTTAAACATAGAAATTAATCATGATCTAGTTACTACACCAACTGGATGGTTATTATTAATACACCCTGATTTTTTATGGAATACAGCATTAGCTAAAAAAATAAAAAGCTATGATTTTTTCCAATATGCAGTGAATGAAGCATTGTTTTTATCTGATAAAGAAGAAAAAACTATTATCGATATACTTATAAAAATACAAGAAGAATATCAATCAAATATAGATAAGTTTAGTCAAGAAATTATTATATCTCAGTTAGAGATGCTACTTATCTATGCTGAAAGATTTTATGAACGTCAATTCCTGACAAGAAAGAAATCAAATTTTGAATTGTTATCTCGTTTTGAGAAAATTTTGAATGAATATTTTGCGGGAGGGCAGCTAGTTGAAAATGGAATGCCATCTGTAACATTTATCGCTGATGAATTAAACATCTCCGCAAATTATCTAGGCACATTGCTAAAAATGCATACCCAAATGACAACACAACAGCATATCCAACATAAAATAATTGAGTATGCAAAACAACAATTGTCTACTACAAATTTAAGTATAAGCGAGATAGCTTATGAGCTTGGCTTTGAACATCCGCAATCATTTAGTAAATTGTTTAAACAAAAATCTAATTTTAGCCCTTTGAAATTCAGGCAATCATTTAATTAATAGCATTACAATAATTCATAGCTTTAAATAAAAATAAAAGATAGAATATCATATATTAAAAGGATATTGTTTTAATAATATGATTGATTGTTTTTATAATGTTATATTTATATAAATTAGATTTAGGCAATATAGATGTGATGAAACAATGCGCATTTGCCATCGAGTCTAAAATATATAAACATAATTATATATAAATTGAAAGATAGTTTTGACATATTAATAGACCATATTGAGAAGATAGTACCATTATCTTCAGAAGAAAAAGAATTCATAATTCGGCATTTTCATTTAAAAAGATATAAAAAACACCAATATATTGTTAATGAAGGTGAGCGAACTAAATATCATTATTTTATTTTATCAGGACTTACCAAATTGGTATATTTAGATCAAAATGGTAAAGAGCATATCGTGTCCTTTGCCATGGAAGATTGGTGGGAGAGTGATTTCTATGCCTTCTATACCAAAACATTAGCAACATTATCCTTAATCTGTTTGGAGGACACAACTGTACTAGCATTAAGTCATGATGACTATATTAAGTTGTGCAATGAGAACCCTAAAATGTTAAAGTTTTTCTTGGAAAAAGCTAATTATGGTTTTTTAGGTATGCAAAGGCGAATTTTATCTTTTCTCACGCTAAATACATCTCAGCGATATGAACATTTTTTAAAACAATATCCTAAACTACTTAACCGTTTACCAAAAAGTCAATTAGCAGCTTATTTAGGTGTTTCTCGGGAGTCCTTGAGCAGATAGCTGTGATATATATCACAGCAAAATAGTGCGATATATCAACGTCTCCATTTAACAACTCTTTTCATATTTGTAATGTAAACTTTAAATAAATACAAGTATGGAAATTAATAGAATAAGCCCATGGAAATGGCAAGATGCTCGAAGTTATTCACAAGCTGTAGAGGTTAAAAATGCTCAGGGCACTTTATATGTGTCAGGTCAAACGGCAATTGATGAAAATGGAAACTCAAGTGCAGAAGATATGAAAACTCAGCTAATTAAAACATTATCTAATCTTGAGCGTGTTATTAATGAAGCTGGTTATTCTTGTAGTAACATTGTAAAGTTAAATGTCTATACAACATCAACAGAAGAATTGTGGCCTCACTTTTCAATATTTCAGGACTGGTTAAAAAAACATGAAACAAATCAGGCATTAACTGTACTTGAAGTTGTCAGTTTATTTGAAACTTTAAAAGTCGAAATAGAAGCGACTGTAGTAAAATAAAATAGTTTATTTAAGTATTTTTCATTCATATCGAACGTACATTCAAACTATAATAATAAAACAATCAGCTATAACTAGCTAATTGTTTATGCTTAAAATAAGTATTTCTTATTTATTATATTTTTATAACAACTGTAGTATACTACTTCAATATTGATCCATTTGATATTTTAACAAAAGCTCCAATCTATTCTTGAAATTAGATTCAATAATGTTTTAGCAACAGTATCTTTGCTAAAACATTATTTACAGGAGAAACTTTTCAATTATTTTACGCCATATGATTGTTTAGAATAAAACCTGATTAGTCAATCTTTTAGAAACTTTTGTTTCTAATATAGATTTTAACAGTTCTTCGTTTTCAGATGTTTGCTTTGTAACCACGACTGAATCAACGGAGAAAGCAAATAAAGCTTCATATACCGATAACGTTCCATCAGCAGAATCTTTACGTCCGTTAAATGGAAATGTGTCGGGACTTCGCTGACATTGGCTATTGAGATTTATTCTACCAACTTGATGAGCTAATGTATCTATTAATACAGATACAGAATCTATGTCTCTACTAAAAATACTTACTTGTTGACCATATGGTGATTCTGCCACATAATCAATGGGCTCACCAAGAGAAGAAAATGATACAATAGGTATTACTGGACCAAATTGTTCTTCATGATAAATTTTCATATCACTATGTACAGGATATAAAACTGTTGGGTGTACAAAGGATTCGAATGAGTGCCCTCCACCATTATCTGAATTAATAATTTCCGCACCTTTATCAATTGCATCGTCAATTATATCATTCAAGTAAGTTGGTTTTTCAGGTTCTGCCAAAGGAGTAATAGTTATATTTTTTTCCCATGGCATTCCTATTTTTAGCAATATCAACTCCTCAATTAGTAACTTATTAAATTCGTCAACTACAACCTCATCAACGAAAATTATTTTTAACGCAGTACACCTTTGACCATTAAATGATAATGATCCAGCTATAATTTCTTTGACTGCCAAATTTAAATCAGCATCTGCTAGAACTATAGCTGCATTTTTAGCATCCAGTCCTAAAACCGATTTTAACCTATTTGATTTAGGGTGCATTTTTTTAAATGCATCAGCAACTCTACTTGAACCAATTAATGCAAGTACATCGATTTTTCCACTTTGCATAAGTGTTGGCACTATATCACGACCTCTTCCATATACCGTATTAACAACACCTTTGGGAAAACATTTTGCGAAAGCATCAAGTAATGGTTCAAATAATAATGTTCCATGTTTAGGTGGTTTAAATAAAATAGTATTACCCATAATAAGTGCGGGAATCAAAGTGGTGAAAGTTTCATTTAATGGGTAATTAAATGGCCCCATACACAAAACAACACCATGTGGTACTCTTTTCGTTTGTCCAATAAAATTTTGTGTGACATTAAATGAATTTGTATTATTGGAAAGCTCTTTAGCAGAACGGATTGTTTCATTAATGTAATCAATAGTTCTATCAAATTCTTTTTCTGCATCAGTCAGTGTCTTGCCAATTTCCCAAACAATGAGTTTAACGATTTCCTGTTTTTTAATTAACATCTCATTTACAAAATGGTTATGATGATTAATTCTTTCACTCATATGCATAGCTGGCCAAATCCCACGTCCTCCATTATACGCATTGACAGCAGATAGTAATGCTTCATTAGTCTCTTTTACTGTGGCAATTGGATAGGAGCCAATCCTTAGTTTTTCAATTCCTTTGTTATCTTTATTTTTTATAAATATCGGGGAGTAGACTTCGTGAAATCCACCAGTCCATTCACGCAATTCGCCATTAATAAGAATCCTATTTTGATTTTTTGGATGTTGAATCTTTATAGATTCTGGAATTTCATCATGATAAGGAAAAAGGTCTCTAAGATTATTTTCATAAATAGGAGAATTATTACGCCTATTAGGTAGATTGTTTGTATTCATTACAAATATTTAATTTAAATAATAAATTACGTTGAACTATATTTTAGCTCATTAATTGAATTATCACTATGGTTAAATTATATTTTCAGGTTTTGATTAATAGTAGAGTTTTATTATTAATCAATGTTATGGTTAGAAATATATTTATTAATAGATAACTATATTATATAGTTATCTATTAATAAATAATAAGAGCAAATAATACCCTACGTAGTTTGAGAGATGTTATTTAAGACTATAGTTAACTAGACCTCCATCAACAACTAATTCTGTTCCAGTAATAAAGCTTGCATCACTAGTGGATATGAAAAGTACTGCTTTGGCAATTTCTTCTGATTCCCCTAATCGCTGTAAAGCAGTATTTGCTGCCAAATAATCCTGTACTTCACTAGGAGCAACGCCTTTTAATCCATTGGTAAGAGTAGGTCCAGGACTGATTACATTTACTCTAATTTTTTGTGGAGCTAGTTCATTTGCAGCAATTTTCGCAATTTTTACAACTGCTGCTTTAGTGGCAGAATAAACACTACTTCCCATACTAGAAGTGCTTGCATTTGTAGATCCATTGATCGTTACATTTGCGTTTTCATTTAATAATGGAATTAATTTTTGCAAGGTGAAGAACGCACCTTTTACATTGGTATTAAATTGAGCGTCGAATTCTTCTTCTGTAGTTTGCGCAATAGAATTGAATTTAGCTATTCCAGCATTTAAAAATACACTGTCAAGTTTAATTGAATTATCCTCAAAATTTTTGACGATTTTATCAATGTCATTTATTTTAGTAGTGTCTGAAACTAAAATATTTAAGTTGCTATCATTTAAATCTTCTTTAATTTTTTCTAATGCTTGGATGTTTCTACCCGTGATCCAAACACGAGCTCCTTCTTCAAGAAAAACTTTAGCTGTTGCTAGTCCAATACCTGAACTTCCGCCTGTTATTAATACATTTTTGTTTGTGAACTTTTTCATATATGTTGTTTAAAATTTATGTAGCAAATGTATGTTTAATTGATTACTTTTGGTTACTATATAACAAAAAGTAATGGTTACTTTAGAGTAACTAAGTTTCGAATTATGGAAAATGAAATAATTGATCAGCGTAAGAAAGATCTTATGGCTGTCCACGACACGATGGATGTGTTAAATGGAAAATGGAAAATATCTATAATAACATCAATTTGTTATTACAACAAACGCCGCTTTTCAAATATTTTAAAGGATATACCTGGTATATCTAATAAAATGTTAAGCAAAGAACTTAAAGAGTTAGAACAAGATTTATTAATAAAACGTACAATATTAGATACTCAACCCATTACTGTTGAGTATCAACTAACAGAGTATGGACTTACTTTACAAAACATCATTAAGAGTCTTACGGAGTGGGGGAAAGATCACCGTAAAGTAATAACTGCTAAATAAGTATTCGGAATTTATAAACTATAAATTTCTATTTGTGTAGACACGTCATTTGTCCAGTTAGATTGTGTATTGAATAGTTCGATATAAATAATTTGCTCTAATTACTTTTATCAAGAGTGCAATATATAATTGCATATAAAGCACTCTTGAATTTAAGTTTTACCAAATTTAATTTATTAGATGTTTAATTTATCCAAACAAGAACTTTTTAAGATTTAAAATTGTTGATTAATAATATTTAATGGTGTTTACTATTATTTTATACCTTTTAAATCATCAGTAATTTTTTGTTTATGAAATCTTCTAATGTTGTTACTGTTAATGCTTCATGAGTCCTTGGCGTATTATATACACCATAAGGATCTCCAAGGGCTTTAAATAACTCAATCAACTCCTCAATTACTATAGTATTTATATTATTTGCTTTGAGATTTTCTTTCGCCTCACTTATCGACAACTTTTTATAAGTTATTTCTTTGTTTAATACATTACTCATACGTAGTGCGATATCATTGGGGGTCAAATTCTCTGGACCCATTAAGTTTAGTTTCCATTTTCCTTTCCATTTATCATCAAATAAATACTTTGATGCTGCATCTCCAATGTCGTCAGAACTTATAAATGGTATTGAATGATCTCCATTATAAGTAAATGAAAAATGACCTTCATTTAGTATTGTCGATTTTTGTAGTAATAGATTTTCCAAGAAATATCCTGGTCTCAATGCCAATACATTTGTGTCTATTTTGTCAAATGACTGCTCCATGAAACCTGAATACGTTACTGTACCTAAATTTTCTTTCGAACCAGCACCCAATGCAGAAAGCAATACAACTCTTTCAATATTGTTTTTCTGAACGGCATTTACTCCTGCATTAATTAACTTTTCATACCAACTTTTTAATGAGGTAGTATGCACAACTGGTGGCACCATCCAGAATAATGCGTTTACATTTTTAGTAGCATTGTTTACTTGCGAAATATCACTTAAATCAGTCTCAACGATTGTAGCACTAGTTATTTCAAGACTTTTCAAAGCATCCGCATTATTTCCTAATAATACTAATTCTAGATCAGGAGTATTCTGTAATTGTTTAGCTATCCGGCTACCTACATTACCGGCTGCTGCTGCTATGGCTATTTTCATAATTATATTTAGTTTTTATTAAATATTTCTTTAAGACTTTGCTCATGACCAAATGCTTTTTGACCAGCTATAGAATCCCAATATGCCCGATAGAGACTTATTTTTCCTTCATTTAAAACGAAATACATTACATACTTTTGTTTATATAACTTTCCCGTTCTTGGGATTTTTACTTCGCCATGTGCCTCCGCCCAGTATGCATTATTGATTGTGGGATATACTTTAATGTTTTTAAATTTAATATTGGGCATATTAGGTAGACCTCCCTTCAAGTAATTATAATATTCTTGATTGTTTAAACGTTCGGCTGTTCCTAATGAAGAGGCATAAGGAAATTCTATAATTGCATCTTTATCAAAAAGTCTTATTACACTGTCTGCGTTAAAGCTAAATGCTAGAAGTAAATTGTTAAAAATTTCTTCACCACTTAAAACCTTACTTTTTTCATTTGAAAATTTGATTTGATTCGAATTCTGTTGTCCAAAAACTTCTGAAATAAATAGACCGATAAGTACTACTAAAATTGTCTTTTTCATATTTTATCATTTTTAATTATGCAATATTATTTACAATTTTATACTTTTGAAAGTAAGTACCTTAAAGTATAGTAATAACAAAAAAGTATAATTTTGATTTATGGAAGCTGAGGCAATAAAAAAAAATGAAAATTTTTTAAAATTAAAACAGAGCTTAATCCTTAAGCCTGTGTTAGATGAATCTTGTATAGTACATCAATCTTTAACGTTGTTAGCTAATAAGTGGACTTTATTAGTAGTGATGGCATTGATGCAGGGTACGAAACGTACAAATGAATTACAAAAGCAAATTAGCGGAGTCTCTCCAAAAGTGCTTAATGAAACGCTGAAAAAGTTAATTAATTACGGGTTGATTAATAGAAAAGTTTATCCAGAAGTACCACCACGAGTTGAATATTCTCTTACTGAATTTGGAATTAGTTTAGCTGATCCATTAGCAGCACTTTTGGATTGGTCTGTAGAACATGAAAACCGGGTAAATGAAATATATAAAAATAAACTGTAAAACTCCAATAATTTATGAATTAAAATTGCATTGTATTTACTATTATCGAACCATAATTATGTCTATGCAGTAATTTAATAAGTAATTATTAGTTTCCATTACATTAAGCATTTTAGTTTCGTATGTTTTTAATACTAAACCCATAATTATAATTCACAAATACTTCTTTTTCAAACTTACTCAGAATGCCTCTGCCATTTATTCATGATTGTATTCTTAATATTCAAATAAATAAGAATTTCTATTATTATAGTATAGAAAAACAACAAAACGTACAATTCCAAATGAATTGTACGTTTTGTTGTACCGTATCGAGTTTCAGAAGGTGAGTTCCTTTTTATCTCTCCATTTAAAATGAGTTATTCGTTTAGAGATATTCCATTGGTTTTTCTCATAGGTATACTCATCCTCATATATTGCACCTATACTAGTTTTAATCCATTTACTGTTTTCATAGCTTATCAATGTAATTAAACAGTAAAGTGTTCCGGAAGCAGAATTTTCATTTAAAATAATTGTATGCGGTCCGTTAAAATGGTATGCAGATTCAATGTCTTGGTGAAATTCCTTAAAAGCTTCTACAATTTCTTTTCTACCTAGAAGTTTTAAAATGGATTTCCCTTCCACGACCGTTTCAATTATAGCATTTTGTGAAAATAATAGAACTTGGCTATCAAAGTCCTTAATATCTCCCAATATTGCAATTTTATCTACTAGCTCCTTTAGAAGAATTTTTTTTTCTAATATACTTACATTCGACATTTTCATATTAAATAGTCAGTGCAATTTTTCCCTGAATATGACCATTAAGAGCTCTTGTATGTGCTTCACGTACATCTATAATTGGGTATGAACTATCAATAATTACTTTAATTGTGCCATTATCAAGTAACTTTGCTAATTCCGAAAGTTGGGATCCATTGGAGCGTACTTGGGTAGAAGTAACACTAACTTCTAATTTTTTTGCTTCATTATGTCCTGAAAATCCTAGCGGAAATATAGGAAATAATGAACCTCCTTTTTTAAGCGTTTTTAAAAATCGCTCTGTCTCTGGACCGCCAACGCAATCTATTACCAAATCTAATTCCTTTAAAATTTCATCAACATTCTCTTTAGTATAGTCAATAAATTCATCAGCTCCCAATTCACGTAATACATTTTCTTGCTTGCCTGAAGCGACTGCAATTACATGAGCTCCTTTCCATTTTGCTAACTGAACAACAAAATGACCTACTCCTCCAGCAGCTCCATTCACAAGCACTTTCTTCTCTTTAAGTGGGATAGGTTGATGACGATTAGGTTGCAGTGGGTTAGGTTCATTATGTCCCAAATCAATAAGAAACTGCCAAGCTGTAAGTAAGGACATCGGTGCTGACGCTGCTTCTATAAAACTAATGTTCTTTGGTTTTAACGCTATATCATTAACACTAACATTTACATATTCTGCATACGCTTTACTTTCTCCATAGCTTGGAAAACGAATCATAGAATATACTTCATCCCCGATACTAAAATTATTTACATTATCTCCTAACGCAACAATTTCACCCGAAATATCCGTACCTAGGATGATTGGGAATGGTACTTTAGGTTGCCATTCTGGTGGTAACATTTTATAACCTTCACGCAAATACCAGTCAGGTGGATTTAGGCCTATTGCTTTTACCTTTACCAACACTTCTTCTTTTCCTATCTCAGGAACAGGTGCATCTTCATACCTTAGTACTTCTGGTCCACCAAATTCATGTAATCTAACTGCTTTCATTTTTGCAGGTATGTTTATTTCTCTTTCTAAACTCATTTTATTTAGTATTTAAATGAGCTGTAAAATTATATTATATATATATTTGCCACAAGTATGTACTATATTGTAACCTACATACCAAAAATAATGTATAGCTTATAATCAATGATATAAAACATGAAAAAGAATCAAAAAAAATGTTCAGAACAAGCCACTTGCTCCGTTGATTATGCCTTTAAACGTATTGGCGGAAAATACAAAGGAAGAATTTTATGGTATTTACACGAGCATAGAATATTGCGATATGGCGAATTAAATCGTACAATGCCAGACATAACAACAAAAATGTTGACACAAACTTTGAGAGAACTTGAATCAGATAATTTAATCAATAGAAAAGTTTATCTTGAAGTACCACCTAAAGTAGAATATACATTGACAGAAACAGGCAATGAACTTATACCATTTATTCAACATTTAAAAATATGGGCTGATAAACAAATCGAAAAAGAATAATATGAAACTTGTTAATTCAAATTATCATGACATTTTTTATGTAATTGAGGATTAATAACACTCATATATTAGCTAAATTTAATTTGATGATATAAAGTGTTTTAAAATAATCACATACTAAAACAATTAAAATGGTTTGGTAGACTTCCCTGGAGGGTGTAAATTGAACTGTGTCATTAAATAAATACTTATTTTTAGACACAGTAAAATGAACAACGAAAAATTTGATTTTGATCGATTCAAAGAAGAAGCGATGAAAGGCCT
>Ga0233369_1000102_pt1 | contig 43768 bp, 45 predicted proteins | sample ElkDunMinimDraft_26_FD_191537 | JGI IMG/M metagenome (GOLD analysis project Ga0233369, IMG submission 191537) | Fecal eukaryotic communites from dung pellets of Tule Elk in California, USA - Elk Dung D16 | ecosystem: Host-associated > Mammals > Digestive system > Large intestine > Fecal | place... | reverse complement strand
GCAGGTGCAACTGTTCGTCTTCCAGACGCCAGTCGACATCCACCGCACCTTCGGGCACCGACAGTGCGCCGTACTTGACCGCGTTGGTGGTCAGCTCATGCAGCGCCAGGCTCAGCGACAGGGCGATCTTCGGGCTCAGGTGCACGTCCGGCCCGTCGACGGAACCCTGTGCGCCGGCACGGACGTAGGGTGCGAGTTCGGTCTCGAGGATCTGGCGGATGCCGATGCCGCGCCAGCCGTCGCGGGCAAGCAGCTCATGGGTGCGCGACAGCGACAGCAGCCGCGACTGGAACGCATCGCGGAACTCTTCCATGCCCGATGAGGAGCGGAAGGTCTGCAGCGCGATGGCCAGCACGGTGGCCAGCGTGTTCTTGACCCGGTGGTCGAGTTCGGCCAGCAGCAGCTCGCGATGCTGCTGGGCCAGCCGGGACGGCGTGATGTCCAGCAGCACCGTCACCGCACTGACCGGCTTGCCGTTTTCGTCAAGGATCAGCGAGGTGTTGTTGCTGGCCCAGACCTCGCGCCCATCGCGCCTCACATAGAGCACGTCGGCCTGGTAGGCGCGGCCGCCGGCCAGGGCTTCCTCGAAGCGGCGCCTGGCCTGCGCGGCATGGTCTGGATGGGCGAAATCGTCCAGGCGCCGGCCCAGCAGGTCGTCGGCGGTGGTGCCCAGGATCTCGGCGAAACGCGGGTTGACCATCACCAGGGTGCCCGACAGTTCGGTCTCGGCGACGCCTACGGTGGTCTGCTTGACGATGCTGGTGAGCCTGCGCTCGCTCTCGCGCAGCATCCACGCCGTGCGGCGGCGCTCGGTGATATCGATGAAGGCCAGCACCACGCCGTCGATGACGTTGTCGGTGGTGCGGTAGGGCCGCATGCGCAGCAGGTAGACGCTGTCGCCCGGCCCGCCCTCCAGCATCCGCTCCACCATGCTCAGGCTCGCCAGCACCCGCTTCACGTCGTCCTCCAGCTGCGGGTAGGGCACGCGCGCGGTGATCTCGGTGATCGGACGGTCCAGGTCGGCGTCGCGCAGGTGGAAAACGTCGGAGATGGCGGGGGTGAAGCCGCGCACGCGCAGCGACGGATCCAGGAACAGGGTCGCGATCTGGGTGCTCTCGAGCAGGTTCTTCAGGTCGCTGTTGAGGCGTGCGAGTTCCTCGTTCTTGCGGTTGATCTCGACGTTGATGATCTGCAGTTCTTCGTTGATCGACTGCATCTCCTCCTTGGACGTCTCCAGCTCCTCGTTGGAGCTCTGCAGTTCCTCGTTGACCGACTGGAACTCCTCGTGCGCCGAGGTCATCTCCTCCTTGGCCGTCTCCAGTTCCTCGATGGTGGTCTGCAACTGCTGCCAGGTCGTGTCCAGCGCCTGCTCCAGCTCGGCGATCCGCCCGGCGTCGCCGCCGGCGGCGACGGCCCTGGCCGGGCCGGCCGGCGCCACCGTGGCCACGGGCTCCTTGAAGACGAGCACGCACAGGCCGCCTGCGGCGCGTCCGCCGCGCGTGGCCTCGTGGCCGTCGGGAATGGGCTCGGCGACCAGGCGCACCGTCGCGACCTCGCCCCCCGGCCCGGCGACCTGCCCCAACTGCACCGCGGCACGCTGCTGGGTCGTGGCCTGCTGGATGGCCGCGCGCGCCGGCGCCCGCAGGCCCTTCTGCAGCAAGGCGAACAGGTTGAGGCTGGCCGTGCCGGGGGCGGGGCCGAGATAGCGCCCGGTGTTGCCGGCGAAGCGCAGCACCTCGTGGTCGCGGTCGATGATCACGTAGGCCGGCGCGTGCCTGGCCATCACGTCGCGCGCCGCGCGCTCGATGACGTCCTCCGAGCGTTGCATCGCCGCCACGCCGCTGCGGATCGCGGTGGCGCTCATGTCGCGCCGCTGCGGGTCGAGCGGTGGCGGCGCGCGGCCGTCGCCGCGCCGCTGGAACAGGCGGTGCTGCTTGTCGAGCGGGGCGAACAGGGCGGCGCTGCGTCCCAGGCTTTCAGAAGGCCCCAGCAGCAGGATGCCGCCGGGATTGAGTGCGTAGTGGAAGGTGCGCACCAGCCGCTCCTGCAGCTGTGCGTCGAAATAGATCAGCAGGTTGCGACACGAGACCAGGTCCAGCCGCGAGAACGGCGGATCCTTGACCACGCTGTGCGGCGAGAACACGATCATCTCGCGGATCCGCTTGACGATGGTGTAGTGCTCGCCGTCGCGGACGAACCAGCGTTCCAGGCGTTCGGGCGAGACGCCGGGCAGCGGGCCGCGGAAGCGGCCGCTGCGCGCGCTCTGGATGGCGTGCTCGTCCAGGTCCGTGGCGTACAGCTGCACGGACGGCCCACCGCCGCGCTTGGCGATCTCTTCGGCGAAGACGATCGCGATCGAGTAGGCCTCTTCGCCGGTGGCGCAGGCAGGCACCCAGATGCGCACCACGTCCGCGGCGCGGCGGCCTTCCAGCAACAGGGGAACGGCCTGTTCCTGCAGCGCCTGGAAGGCCTCCGGATCCCGGAAGAACTCGGTGACCCCGATCAGCAGCTCGCGCATCAGCCGTTGCAGTTCGTCGGGATTGGCGCGCAGGTAGTCGAGGTAGCCCGCAACCGTATCCAGTTGGGTCACCTGCATGCGCCGCTGGATGCGGCGGACCAGGGTCTTGCTCTTGTACTGGCTGAAGTCGTGGCCGACCCCGGACAGCAGCAGTTCGCAGACCGCCGGAAGCTGCGACGCAATGTCCTGGCGCAGTCCGTCGGGTCCCTTGGCCTGCGCGGCCGCGCGCAGGTGCGCGTGGTGTTCGAGCAGGCATGTCGGCATCGCCTCGACCGGCAGGACGTGATCGACCAGGCCGGTGGCGGCGGCGTTGGCGGGCATGCCGCCCATGGCCGCGCCGTCGTCGGCCTGGGCCAGGGTGAGCCCACCCTGGGCCTTGATCTCGCGCACGCCGCGCGAGCCGTCGCTGCCGCTGCCCGACAGCACGATCGCCACCGCGTTCTCGCCCTGGTCGGCGGCCAGCGACACCAGGAAGGTGTCGATCGGCCACCGGTACTGGCGCGGCGGCGCCGGCTGGTTGAGCTGGAGCACGCCATCGGCGATGGTCAGCGTCGCATCGGGCGGGATGACGTAGATGCCGCCGCCTTCCACGGCCATGCCGTCGGCCGCCACCTGGACGCGCATCGCGGTGTGGCGCGCCACCAGTTCGGCCAGCATGCTGCGATGGTCCGGCGACAGGTGCGAGACCAGCACGAACGCGACCTCGCTGCTGGCCGGCATCGCGTCGAAGAAGGCCTGGTAGGCTTCGAGCCCGCCGGCGGACGCGCCGATGCCCACCACCAGCGGCGGCGGACCGGCACGGGTGTCGGTGGGCTCGCTGCTTGTGCGCGTCCCTGCGGTGGCCCCTGCGGCATTGGCGCTGGCCTGGGGCGGTTCCCTTGTTGCTGTCATCTGCTGCGCCGGCGATCAGGGCGTCCAGCCAGTATCGGTTGCGCGTCCATGGGCGGCAAGCCGCGGGAGTTCATGTTCCCCGGCGCCAGCGGTGGCGATCGACAGCAGCTGCCGGGCATGCGTTGCGCTGTGCTCGGCCTCGCGCAGCAGGCGCTGGGCCTCCTCGCGTGATACCTCCTCGAGGCTGCGCGCCAGCATCCGCAACAGCCGTTCGCGCTCGTGCACGGCACGCAAGGCGCGCCACACGGCTTCGTCGGCGCGCGTGGCCTGCTCGTGCGCCAGCGATTGCAGCGTGAAGGCGTGGCCGGTGTGGCAGCGGAAGCGGGTCGGGCCAGCGCTGCCGCCCAGACGCCACAGTACGCCGCCGCAGTCCGGACAGATGATCCGGTCCGGGCTTCCGATGCGGTCCAGGTCGGCCATGGTGTCCTCGCTCGTGCCATTGGAAATGCGTTGTTCGCGCACCAGCGCGTCCGGCGGCGGCCCGGCCGGGCGGGCGGCCTGGCGGGCCAGCCGCGCAAGCTGCGCCGCGATGGCGTCGCCGGGCAGTACCGCGTCCACGGCGACGTGCGCCTGCGCGTTCGACGGCATGCCGGGCTGCTCGGCATCGGCGGGATCCTGCACGATGGCATGGCCGCCGCAGGCCTTGATCGCCTGCAGGCCGGCGGTGCCATCATCGAGGTATCCGCTCAGGACCACGCCCACCACCCGCGGCCCGTAGGCGATGGCAGCCGAACGGAACAGCGGATCGACCGCCGGCCTGGCATGGTTTTCCTTGGGTCCACGATGGAGCCGCACGCGCAGGCCCGGCTCCACCAGCAGGTGCTGGTCGGGAGGCGCCACCAGCACGCAGCCCGGCCGCATGGGTGCGCCCGCGGATGCGATGCGCGCCGGGAGCGGACCGGCACTGTCGAGCAGCTCGGCCAGCATGCTGCGGTGTGCGCCGACGTGCTGCACCACCAGCACCACGCCGGGGAAGTCCGCCGGAAGGCCGGCGCAGATCTTGCGCAGGACGGCCAGCCCGCCCGCCGAAGCCCCGATCACTACGATGTCGCACCGGTCCAATACGTGGCTCCCGCAACGCGTCGGTCCCATACATCGCACGCGGGCGCGGACACCCGCGTGAATCCACCCAGGCGCGATCGCATGGCCGCGCTGCCGCGATGTCGCGGCGCCCGGACCCCGCTTCGATCCCGGGGCCGGATCCCGCGGTCATGGCGTGCGCCAGGCCGGGACGTGGGCATCACGGTGCCGGTGTGGGGATCGCGCCTCCTGCATCGGCCCGGCGCCCAAGGACGCCTCATGCCAGCGATCAACCTCATCGCCCTGGCGCTGGTGATCGTCGGCGGCATCAACTGGGGTCTGGTCGGCCTGGGCCGGTTCGACCTGGTGGCCGCGATCTTCGGCGGCCAGGATGCGCCGCTGGCGCGCGCGGTCTACGTGCTGGTCGGCCTGTCCGCCCCGTGGCAGCTGGTCCCGCTGCTGCGCGCGAGCGTGGCCGGCGAGACGCGGGCGCAGATCGGCCGCTGAACGCGGCGGCAGGTTTGCCGCCGGATACACCGATCATCGCCGGCATGCGCAGCGCAGCGCAGCGCTGCCGCCGCAGCGACGATCGCCGCCGTTCCGACGGACAGGCCCCATCCGGTCGGTCCGTGGCGCGCGTCCGGCGCGGCTGCGGCCGTGGGGGGCGCACTAGAATGGCGGGCCCCACGCAGAGGACACCACGATGGCCACCTATCTGATCACCGGCGCCAACCGCGGCATCGGGCTGTCGCTGGCGCAGCAGCTCGCCGCGCGCGGCGAAACCGTCATCGGCGTGTGCCGGCATGCCAGCCAGGCGCTGGCGGCGACGGGCGCGCAGGTCGTCGATGGCGTGGACGTGGCCGATGCCGAGGCGGTCGCGTCGCTGCCCGAACGAATTGGCGATGTCCGCATCGACGCACTGGTGCTCAACGCCGGCATCTTCAGCAACGAGACGCTCGATGCCCTCGACGCGGAGGCCTTCGCGCGCATCCGCCGCCAGTTCGAGGTCAACACGCTGGGCCCGCTGCGCGTGGCCGCCGCCCTCCAGGATCGACTGGAGAGGGGGTCGAAGCTCGCCATCATCACCAGCCGCATGGGCTCGGTGGCCGACAACGGCTCGGGCGCCTATTACGGCTACCGCGCCTCGAAGGCGGCGGTGAACGCCATCGGCAAGTCGCTGGCGGTGGACCTGGCGCCGCGCGGCGTCGCCGTGGTCCTGCTCCATCCCGGTCGCGTGGCCACCGACATGCTCGGCGGCCAGGGCGACATCGGGCCGGACGACGCCGCCACCCACCTCATCGCGCGCATGGATGCGCTGACGCTGGAAGACAGCGGCAGCTTCTGGCATGCCAACGGGTCGCCGTTGCCCTGGTGACGCGCGGCTGGGGTACAGCGGACGCAGGTCGCGCTCACGCGGTGCGGTGCGCCCGGGATCGCAGAACAGGTGCACCCGAACGGGAGGCCAGGCCATCGCGGCAACGGGCGGGCGGCATGATGTCGAATCCGGGCGCCGCCGCCCGTCGTGCCGATGCCACCCACCGCAATGGAGCCCGCCATGGGCGCAGCCGCGAACGTCACCGGTCCCGCTTCGTACTTCCCCTCCATCGAAAAGACCTACGGGCAGCCGGTCGCGCACTGGCTGGGCCTGCTCGACAGCGCGCCGGGCCTGCGGCACATGGAGCAGGTTGCCCTGCTCAGGGACAGCCACGGCCTGGGCCACGGGCACGCCAATGCGCTGGTCGCCTGGCACCGCGGCCGGCGTGGCCCGGCATGAAGCTGCTCTTCAGCCGCAATCCCAATCCGCGACTGGCGGTGGCGACGGCCCGGCAGATGCAGGCCCCGGTCGAGTTCGAGTTCGCCGCGCCGCTGGCGCCGGGCCAGGCCGAGCGTTACCGGCCGCTCAATCCCAACCTGCGCCTGCCGATCCTGGTCATGCCCGATGGCAGCAGCCTGTGGGAAGCCGACGCGATCGCCTGCCGGCTCTCGCGTGCGGCCGGCTCCACGTTCTGGCGCAGGGGCGACGCCGAGCCGGCGATGATCCAGTGGCTGAGCTGGGGCAAGGAGAACTTCGTGCGCGCCTGCGACATCGTCCAGTTCGAGCGCGTGACCAAGCAGCGCTATGGCCTGGGCGCCGCGGATCCGGACAACATCGCCGAAGGGCTGGAGATGTTCGCCAGCGCCGCCACGCTGCTCGACTGCGAACTCGCCGGCCGGCCCTGGCTGCTGGGCGGGCAGATCTCCTACGCCGATTTCCGCATGGCCAGCTTCCTGCCGCATCACGCCCTGGCGGGTCTGCCGTTGCAGGCCTATCCGGCGGTGGCGCGCTGGTACGGGCGGATCGAGGCGCTGGAGGCCTGGCGCGATCCCTTCGCGGGGCTGGACGCGCCGCAGTTGCCGCCCGTTCCGGGATGACCGCTGGCTACCTGCGTCCGGGGCGTCGCGCCGCGTGCCCGCAGGTGGTTGGCCGCGAGGATGCCGGCGTGGGCCTCAGCGCCGGACCAGGACCCGGGGCCGGCGCGAGCGCGCCCAGCCGCGCGGATGGCGCAGCCTGAGCACGGCGGTCTGCACGCACAGCACGATCGCGACCAGCACCGCCATCCAGGCCGAGATCTCGGCGCCCGGCAGGGCATGGTCCGACTGGCGGATGTACACGGCCACCAGCGCCCACAGCGCCGCCGCGGCATAGACGAGGTTGCCGTGCATGCGCTGGTTGAGCGCCAGCAGCACGAGCGTGGCCACGGCATAGAGGCCAAGCGACCACGGCAGTTGCCGGTCCACCGGCATCAGTCCATAGGCCACCATCACCTGCGCCAGGTTGAGGAAGGCGGCCAGCGTCAGCCAGCCGGCGTGCAGCGACAGCGGCAGCCATGCCCAGGGGCGCTGTCCCCGCACCGGGGCCGAATCGCGTGACAGCTCGACCGCGCACCAGGCAAGGCAGGCCAGCGCGCCGAAGATCACCAGCAGGCAGGCCCAGAACAGCTGCTGTCCGAACAGCGGCATCCAGATGGTGGTGAGGAAGAAGCCCGCAGCGGCCACGGGGGCGATGCGCGCGAGGGTGGGGTCGCCCTTGCGCGCACCGGTCATCTGCCAGACCGCGTAGACCAGGTCGAGCAGGAAGATCAGGCTCCAGATCGAGAACGCGTATCCGGCCGCGACCAGCAGCGTGGGATAGCGGTCCGAGATGGTGCCCTGGTCGGGACCGAATGCGCCGGTGTTGGACAGCCAGGCCACGATGGGCATGGCCAGCGCGGTCAACAGCACGAGCAGGCGCACGGCCGGATCCGTCCTTACTCTTCGCCGAAGCTGCGGCTGGCTTGCGCGGCCGGACGCGCGGGTTCCTCGTCGCTGTCGAAACGTTCGCCGGCCAGGACCGGATCGCCGTGCGGGTTGGTGCGGGAACCGTCGTCGCGCCGTGCCAGGGCCGGAGACGTCGTCTCCTGGTGGCGCTGCCAGGCGCGATAGGCGATGTAACCGATGGTGCCGTAGGCGAGCAGCTTGACGAGGGACATGGCAACGCTCCTGTTGTGCTTTGGGGGGTGGGGAGGGGCGTCAGGTTGTCGAAGCGCCGGTGATCCGCGCGTGACCGCGATGCGGTTATTGCTGAACGCTGGGCGGCTGCAGCGCGGGGGGCGCAGCGCCCGCGATGGGGCCGAGGCCATGCCGCGGGGACCGGGCTGCGGTCGCGGCGGGATGGCCGGCGCGCCGGCAGTGGCGCCGGCTCGTGCCGGGGCTGGGGGACCACGCGATGCTGCGAGGCCAAAAGGAAGGGCCCCTTGCGGGGCCCTCTTTGCTGTACCGGTGTGTCGGCCCGGATCAGCGGCCGTCGCCGTCCGCATCGCCCGGCAGGCGGCGCTCGACGCGATGCCATGCGTCCTTCACCGCCTCCTTGGCTTCCTGCCAGGACAGGCGCGAATTGCCCTTGGCGCGCTCCCAGCCCTGCTCGAGTCGCGATTCGGTGTCCGCATCCCACTGCGCGCCGGCCGACAGGCTGCGCGCCTGCGTGCCGTAGCGATAGGCCGGGCGGTAATCGTCGTAGTCGAAGTCGTCGCGGTAGTACACGGTCTCGCTGTACTGCTCGCCGAAGTAGCGGTCGGTGTCCTCGTACGCGGCATAGGTGCGGTCGGTCCGCTCCCAGGCATCGCGCACCGCCGGCTGCGCCTGCTCCCAGTCGAGCGTGGACTGGCCGCGCGTCTGGTCCCAGCGCGCCTTCAGCTCGGTCTCGGTATCGCCCCAGTCGCGGCGGCCCGCCTCGTTGCGGTACTCGGTGCCGAGCCGGTAGGCGGGCGCGTAGTCGCGATCGAAGTCGCGGTCGGGCTTGTAGTAATCGCGGCTGACGACATCCTCGCGCCAGTATTCGACCTCGGCGGTGGGATCGACGCGTTCGGCGATCGCCTTGCCTCCCGAGGCGCCACCCACCGCGCCGATGCCGCCGCCGATCAGGGTGCCGATCGGTCCGAACAGGCTGCCGATCGCGGCCCCCGCGATGGCACCGGCGGTTCCGCCCGCGGCGACGCCCAGGGGGTGCGAACCGGGCGCGCCGGTGATCGGATCGGGGTTGGTGTCGTGCTTGTTCATCGATGCTGACTCCTGGGCTGGTGGAAGTCGGCCGATCATGCGGGGCGGTTCGTGGAAGGTCCGTGCAGGGCGCGTCGTCGCCGGTTAACGAGTTCGGTCCTGGGCCGATGCGGCCGGGCTGGGCCAGAATGGAGGCTCCGCGCACGGGTCGAGGAGACGCGATGACCGCAGGACACACACGCACGCCGCCGGCTGCCGGGCCGTCCACGCCCGGTCCGGGCCGCTGTCGCGGCCGATGCCGGCACCGGGAGGTGCGGCCATGAACGCCGGCTTCCAGCTCGCGTTGCGGCGCGAAGCCGGGGAACTGCAGGCGCACGTCACCGGCGCCAACACGCGCGCCAACACCTTCGGTTACTGGCAGGCGATCGCCGAAGCGCTGGCGGCGCAACCGGCCGGCCTGTTGCTGCTGGTCGACGAACTGGAGGGGCCGCCGCTCGCGATCGAGGACTGGCGCGCGCTGGTCGCCGAACTGGGTCCGCGCCTGGGCCGGCTGCGGGTGGCCCACGTCAAGCCGCGCGGCCTGGGTACCGTGGAGCACTGCATGCTCTCGGCCATCGGCTCGGGCCTGGAGGCCCAGGTCTTTGCCGACGTCCTGGCCGCCGGCCTGTGGCTGCGCTACGGGCAGGCCCCCGACTAGGGGCGCGCGTCTGCCGCGGCGTGGCGGGACGGCGCCATGCGATGGCGCCGTCCCGCCCGCAAACTCAGCCCCGGTGCAGCGGGGCCGAGCCGTTGGCGCGACGTGGCGCCCCGCCCGACTGCGTCTGCTTCCAGTGGCGGATCAGCTCGCGCAGGGCCTCGGGCTTGGCCTGGGACGCCGCGGCGCCTGCCTGGTTCCTGGCGTTCTCGCCATGGCAGCCGGTGCAGGTCCGGATCTCGCCAGGCTGCAGCGTCACCCAGACCCGCTCGCGCACGATCGGCTCGCCGCCGGCGTCGGTGGTCTGCCAGGTCAGCGCGCGGCTGGCGGGCACGAAGACCGCCGACGAGCCGTCGCGCGCGATCCCGACGCTGCCGGCCGGCGCGCCCGCACGCACCGGGTTGGCCGCCACGGCGGCCGGTTGCGCCAGCACCCGGCGTCCGGCCTTGAAGTTGTCGTAGGCGCGCACCTGGTTGCCCTGGAACACCTGGAAATGCGAGATCTCGTACAGCCGGCCGGTGCCGTTGACGGTACGTGCGCCGCCGGGGACCTGCAGGTTGTAGGGCTGCTGGCGGTCGGCCTGGTCGCGGCTGGTCTGGTTGCGCACCACGACCAGCGCCAGGCCCTGGGCGCGCAGCCACTGGCGCAGCGCGGCCTCGTCCACCTGTTCCTCGGCCAGCACCGCGCGCTCGGGCGCGGTCAGGGCCAGGGTCGGCGCGGGCGGCGGCGTACGCGCGACAACCTCGGCCGGATCGATCTCCCACAGCGCGCCGCTGTAGTTGGCCTGCGAGCCCGGCGTCCACCATGACACCGACTTGGAGATGCCACTGGTCAGCGGCGTGCCGGGCGTGAGCAGCCCGCTGGCATCGGGCTCGAGGGTCCGCAGTCGCAGCTCGATGCCCGCGGAGAACGTGTTGCCGGGCGTATAGCTGGCCACGACGGCGCCCGAACCGGTCGGCAGCGGGTTGCGGTAGCGCCCGCCGCTGGCGGTGGCCGGGGTGATCGTCATCTGGTGTGCGGCCAGGGTCGGCGCCGAGGCGACGCGCATGATGCGGCCCGAGGCGCCTTCGCCGAACTCGTTGGCGTGCACGCCCAGCAGGGTGCCCGGCGCGCGCGGATCCTCGCGCAGGTGGAACAGGCCCGAGTCGATGTCGATCTCGGTGCGGTTGGCGCGCAGGCTGGCGGCGACGCTGTCGGACAGCGCCGTATCGGCGGCGAACGAGCGCGGGATGTAGTTGAACGAGAGTTCGTGGCGGCCGATGTGGTTGAGCGTGAGCTCGTCGGTGCCGTCCTGGTTCATCTGCCAGGGCGTGAACAGGTTGTAGGTGTAGCCGTTGACCTGGCCGTAGCTGGTCGCCTGCGAGCGCTCGCGCGGCTCGGGGAAGAACTCGGTGCGCGCGGACAGCTTCGCGGCATTGGCCGCCTCGCTGGCGAAGTTGACCGCACCGAAGACGTCCAGGCCCTGCTGGTCGCGCTGCAGGTGGTCCCAGCGGGTGAAGATCACCCGGCCATAGCTGTCGATGCTCGGGCTGAACACGCCGCTGGGCGAATGGTTGAGGATGCGCAGCGCGCCCGAGGCCGGATCGAGGCTGTAGATGCCGGTGATCGTCGGCGTGCTCTCGTACTCGTCCAGCTGCGGATACAGGTGCGCCTGCCCGCCGCGCGGGCGGTCGGAGGTGAACAGGATGCGGTCGTCGCTGGCGTACAGCGGCGAGACGTTGTTGTAGGCGGTGGGCTGGTTGGCGACCTTGGTGATGCGCGCGACCTGGCCGCGCGCCAGCCCGGTCACCTCGTACAGCTGCCACCTGGCGTCGACGTTCTGGTGCTGCCGCGGCGGGGCGCCGACCAGCATGCTGAAGACCGCGCGGGTGCCGCTCCAGTGCACGGTGGGCTCGCGCACGGCGATGGCGTTGGCGCCCTGCAGCCCGTCCATGCCGTAACCGGCCTCGCGGGTGAGGTTGCGCAGCGTGCCGTCGGGGTAGCGGATCATCAGGTCGCCGCCGCGCGGCACCGCGGTGATGTCGGGCAGGTGGTTGGCGAAGGTCGACATCCGGCTGGCGAAGGGATCGGCGCTGCCGTTGCCGCTGATCGGCACCTGGGTGACGAACAGGATCGGGTTCTGCACCGACGCCTTGGTGGCGGGCTGTGCGGTGGCCGAGGCAGTGGTCCGCGCGCCAGCGGACATCGCCGTGGGCGCGACCCGCGCTTCCTGTCCGGGGGCAAGCGCGGTCTGGCCCTGGCAGGCGGCCAGGCAGGCGGCGAGCAGGGGAAGGGCGGCCACGCGCAACGGACGGCGCACGAAGTGATCGGGGGATCGGGGGGTCATTGAATAGGGCCGCCAAAGGTCGACTGGATCCGAAGCGCGTCGCACCGGTACGGGGGTACCGGCGAGGCGGATGGTCCGGACAGGCGCCCGCACCGTGCCGCTTCGGCACTGGATGTCTGGAACTGGGTTCTCTCCCCGGACCCATTGTGAAGGCCACGGGCGGCGGACGGCAACGGCCGGCGGGCGGGCCGGGAAGGGCGAGCGGCCGCGCCGCCTGCGCCGTTCAGCTGGGGCTGGCGTCGTTCAGCTGGCGCTGCTGCCGCCCGGCTGCCGCGCCGGCAGCCGGCGCGCGATCCCCAGGCGCAGGGCCGAGAGGGCGCCAAGCCAGCCCACGATCAGGGCGATCACCGCCTTCTGGGCCAGTCCGCGCGGCAGCTCCCGCCACAGCGCCAGGACCCAGATCGCCGCGAAACAGGCCAGTGCCCAGGGCAGCAGCCAGCGCGCATGCGCCCGCCAGCGCGGATCGCGGCGCAGGCACATCGCCTGCAGCACCATGGCCGTGGTCGCGAACAGGAACGCACCCTGCGCGCTGATGCCGTGCACCAGGCCCTCGAGGCTGGGGCCGACCCCCGGCAGGTCCATCCAGGCATAGGCCGTGGTGGACAGGCAGGCACCGGCGAGCGCGAACATCAGCATGGGCGCGGCGCTGCGCGACGGCGGCCCGACGACGCGCCAGGCGTCCCAGGCCAGTCCCAGCATCGCCACCGACAGTGCCACGTAGGCCGCTTGCAGCAGCCAGCCCCAGGGCCCGATCAGGTACAGGCTCATCTGGCTGCGGACCGGATCGAGTTCGGGGCGCAGCAGGTGCAGCGCGATGGCGGCGGCCAGGAAGCTGGCCAGTCCGCCGGCGGCCAGCCCGGGCCAGAAGGTGTTTGCGGAATCGGAGGCGGGGCGGGACATGGCGCCTGCGTGCCTGCGCGTGCGGTGGGGGGGCGTTCTTTTAGCACGCGAGCGCGGCGCCTGGCCGGAGGCACCCGCGGCATCCCGCCACGGGCACGCGGCCCGGCTCAGCGGCCGAAGCGGGTCTGGCCCTCGTAGCTGACCATCCACTGCACCCCGAAGCGGTCGGTGGTGGTGCCGTACAGCTCGGCCCACTCGGTGGCCTGCAGCGGCATGGTGACCCTGCCGCCCGCGGACAGGCCGTCGAACAGGCGCCGGGCTTCGGCGCCATCGTCGGGCGAGATCACGATGTAGCTGTTGTTGCCGACCTGCAGTTCGTCGCCGAACCCGCAGCCGGCGTCGGTTCCCATCAGCATCGCCGGGCCGATGGGCAGGGCGATATGGGCGATGCGGTCGGCCGCTTCCTCCGGCACGCCCATGTTGTCGGGGAAGTCGCGATAGCGCAGCACCATCGGGAATTCCCCGCCGAACACCGCGCGGTAGAACTCGAAGGCCTGGAGCGTGTTGCCGGGGAAGTTGAGGTAGGGATTGACGGCCTGGACCATGCTGCTCTCCTGGAAGAGGGGAAGGCGTGCGGACTGCACGTCGCAGCGACGAACGTCGCTGCCCGGGATCGACACGGGCATGCGGACGGCGGCTTCCGCCGCCACCGGACCCGCGCAGGCCATCGGCCCGGCCCGCCGCGGCCGGTTGTGTATGCTCGGCCGGACGCGATGGCTCGCAGGGGGCTGTGGAACCTCGCGTCGCCGACGGCGTCGCACGCCGCGGTTGGGGAGCAAGGTTGCAACCGTGTCCCGGCCCCCCGGGTGCACGCGGAGACTGTCATGGATGCGATGGTGATGCCGGCGGCTGCCACGGAGCAGTCCGCCACGGGATTGATGCGCGCGATGGCGCCGGGGTCGGTGCCACGGCCGCGCAGGCGCCCGCTCTATACCTTGTTGCTGTGGTGGGTGGCGCTGTTGTCGTGCCTGCTGCCGGTCCTGTATGTCGGGATGGTCGCGGGGCTGGCGTGGCTGGGCTATGCCTATTACGCGCACTGGGCGCCACGCGGGTTCAATGGGATGACGATGGTGGCCTGGACGGTGCCCGGCTTCGTGCTCGGGGTGCTGATCCTGTTCCTGCTCAAGCCCCTGTTCGCGCCGCGGGCGAAAGTGCCCGAGCCGGTCGCCCTGCCGGAGGCCGAATCGGCCTTCGGCGAGGCCGTGCGCGCGCTGTGCCAGGCGGTCGGCGTCGCGCCACCGCGGCGGATCTTCCTCACCCATGCGGTCAACGCCTGGGTGCAGTTCAGCCCGGGGCCGGCCGGCCTGGTCGGCGGCGCGCGCACGCTGACCATCGGCCTGCCGCTGGTGGCCGGGATGAGCGCGCGCCAGCTGGTGGGCGTGCTCGCGCACGAGTTCGGACACTTCGCGCAGCGCGGCGGCATGCGTGCCGCCCACGTGATCCACCGGTCAACCGCTGGCTCGAGTCGCGCGCCTACCACCACGACGCCTGGGACGATCGCCTGCAGCGATGGAGCGAGGACGACGGGGACGGCGATGGCGGCGGCCTGCTGCCGCTGATGTGCCTGGCCACGCAGGCCTGCCTGCGGGCCACGCGCCTGTTCCTGCACGGGTTGTTCCAGGTCAGTTTCCGGATGAGCCGGCGGCTGTCGCAGGAGATGGAGTTCGACGCCGACCGCTACGAGGTGGCGGTGGCCGGCAGCGACAGTTTCGCCGCCACGGCCCTGCGCCTGCGTGCGCTGGCGCAGGCCATGCACGAGGTGGAGGAGGCCAACCGCAAGGCCTGGCGGGAGGGGCGGCTGGTGGCCGACCTGCCGGCCGCGGCCGCGCTGCGGCTGGGGCAGTGGCGCGCCGGGGAGTGGCAGATCGTGCAGCGGTCGCTCGAGAACGACGACGAGACCCGGTACTGGGATTCGCATCCGGCCGACCAGGCGCGCATCGCCAACGCCATCGCGCAGCCGGTGGACGGCCTGTTCGTCGACGAGCGCCCGGCGGCGGCGTTGTTCGCCGATTTTCCGGCGCTGTGCCGGCAGGTGACCGAACACTATTACCGCGCCATGGACCTGGAGTTCGGCGCGCGCAACCTGGTGGAGCCGGCGCAACTGCTCGGCATGGGCCAGTTGCCCGACGGGCTCGCGCAGGCCTGGCAGCGCTACGCCAACGGCATGGTCGGCACGGTGCCGCTGCTGGACCCGGCCGAAGGGCTGCTGCAGCCGGCGGCCGGCTTCGACTGGCAGGGCTGCGTGGACGAACTGCGCCGGCTGGGACCGGAGGCGGCGAGCCTGTGGCCGCGCCTGGAGCGCGCGCGGACCCGCGCGGAAGAACTGGAACTGTGGGTGCGGCTGATCGACATGGACGTGGACTTCGCCATGCCCGACGGCGCCGAGCCCGATCCGGGCGCGCTGCGCCAGCAGCTGGGCGACTGCCGCAATCCCGCGTCCGCCGACCGCAAGCTGGCCGCGCGCATCCTCGGGCTGTTCGCACGCCGCCTGCACCTGGCCACGGCGGCGCTCGCCGGGCCGGCGCAGGCGCGGGCGCAGGCCGGGATGGCGCTGCTGCAGGCGCTGCACGATGCCTGGCCCAGGCTCGAGCGGCTGCGTTCGGAAGGGCGCGTCTGCCTGCGCCTGCAGGCCGGGATGGGGCGCGAGTCCAGCGAACTGCGCCCGCGCGTCCACGCGATGGCCGAGCAGTACCGCAAGGATTTCGAGGCGCTGCTGGAGACGCTGGATGCGGTCGCGCTCGACGATGGCGGTTCGCTCGCGCGCTATCTGCGCGGCCGCTGCGGCCGTATGTCGTCGGCCGGCAACGATCCGTTCGCCTTCATCCGCGTCACCGATCCGGTCGAGGATGCGTTCCTGGAACGCTACGAACTTGCGCGGGCCGAACTGGCCGTGCTCGCCCTGGAAGCCGAGCGCGAGCACGGGATCCGCCCGATCCGGCTGTTCCAGGCGCGCTGAGCATCCGGGCGTCGCGGGCCACGCAGTCCGCGATGCCCGGCCTGGCCTGGTGCGAGGGGGCGGGCAGCCGCCTTCAGTCCCCGCGCGCCAGGCGCTCCTCGATCGCGCTGAAGGCCGAGCGCGTCCCGTCGCGGCCTTCGGCCAGGCCGGTGGCGAAATAGACCACGCCGGTGCCCGCCACAGGATCGATCCACAGGCCCGAGCGCAGCCCGTAGGCCGAGCCGCTGTGGCCGACCCGCTGCACGCCGTCGCCGAAGGGATCGTCGCCGCAACCGGGCTGCGGGGAGGCCAGGGTCTGCGCGGCCAGACCGTAGCGGCAGAAGAAGGCGCGCGCCTGGCCCTGGCCCGTGTCTTCCTCGTGGCCGATGCCGTTGCCCGGCGCGTAATGCCATGCCGGCGCCAGCAACTGCTGCACCGATGCGCTCGACAGCAGGCGCACGCCATCGACCTCGCCCCCGCCCAGCAGCAGCCGCCCGATCCTGGCCAGGTCGCGCGCGGAGATGCGCAGGCCGCCCTGGGGCGAGAACAGCGCGCCGTTGGCGCCTGCCTGCCACTGCGACAGGTCGCAGGGCGCGCCTTCGGCGGTGATGACCGCGCAACCGGGCGCACGGCCGCCGTGGTCGTCGCGCACCGGCTGGCCGGCCGCGTCGTACAGCACCACGGCACGCGCCGCGGTCGCCGCGTCGCACGCGGCCCAGTTGTAGCAGCCGGCGATGCCGAGGGGCGCCAGCACCAGCCGCTGCATCAAAAGGTCGAAGCGCTCGCCGCTGGCGCGCTCCATGGCCGCCGCCACCAGCGGAAACCCGAGGTTGGCATAGCGGAAGAAGGCGCCCGGCGCGTGCGCGGCGTCCCAGGCCTGCGGATCGTCCAGCAGGCCGCGCAGGTCCTCGCCCAGCGGCACCTGCCAGTAGCCGGCCGCGTCGGTCAGGCCGGCGCGGTGCGACAGCAGCAGGCGCAGGCTGATCGGGGTTTCCGGGAACTGCGGATGGCGCAGGCGCCAGCCCAGCGCGCCGGACACATCCGCGTCGAGGTCCAGCTGTCCTGCCTCGACCATGCGCAGGACGCCGATGGCTACGACCAGCTTGGAGATCGAGGCCACCCGCACCGGATCGTCCGCGGTCACCGCCCGCCCGGCCTCGACATCGGCCTGGCCCCGCGCCTGGATCGAGGTCACCCCCTCACGGTCGAAGGCCAGGCGCACGCTGGCGACGTGCTCGTCGGTGGCGCAGGCGACGCCCGCCCACAGGGTCAGCAGCAGGAGCCAGGAGGCCAGGCGCATGGGTCGTGTCTCCATCCGCGGCAACGCGCGGTCCGCGGCGATGGTAGTCGAGGAGAGTCGACGTGCGCCAACGCCTCGCGGAGCGCGCGAGGCGTTGACTCCGCAGCGGGCGGCGCGCGATCGATCCATCGCCACCGGATACGCAGCCGCTGCGACCGGGGCCGTCGCCGCGCGGTCGTTGCCTATGCGGCCGCGGGCCGCCGGCGCGCGCCAACCTGCACGCGCACCGCATCCACGTCGCGCACCGCGCGCACCTCGATGCAGCCGGTCTCGGCCCAGGGCAACTCCTCGGCCATGCGGACCGCGTCTTCCAGGCTGGCGGCCTCGACCAGGTTGAAGCCCGCCAGCAGCTCCTTGGTTTCGGCGAACGGCCCGTCGACCACGCTCACCTTGCCGCCGCGACGGCGCACGGATTTGGCGGTGGCGGGACGTTCGAGCTGCTGGAAGCCGAGCAGGCTACCTTCCTCATGCAGGGCGTCGGCACGCTCCAGGCAGTGGCGCATGCGCCGGTCGTACTCGCCCTCGGGCAGGGCGTCGAGCATGTCCTCGTCGACATAGACGAGCAGCAGGTACTGCATCGGATCCTCCGGTGCGGTCAGAGAGGCGGGGCGGCCTGGTTGTCGCCGCGCCCGAGCGGATCGGGCAGCGGTTCGCCATCCTCCACGAACGCCAGCGACACCGAGTTGATGCAGTGGCGTTCGCCGGTCGGCGGCGGGCCGTCGGGGAAGACGTGGCCCAGGTGGCTGCCGCAGCGCGCGCAGACTTCCTCCACGCGCACCATGCCGTGGCTGGTATCGCGCACGTAGCGGATGTGGTCGGGCGCATAGGGCGCGAAGAAGCTGGGCCAGCCGGTGCCCGAGTCGAACTTGGCGCTGGAGCGGAACAGCGGCAGGCCGCACAGGCGGCACGCGTAGACGCCCTCGCGCTTGTTGTCCAGGAACACGCCGCAGAACGGTGCCTCGGTGCCGTGCGCCAGCAGCACGCGGCGCTCGGCCTCGTCCAGGCCGGCTTCCAGCGTCGCGCGCTGCGCAGGATCTGGCGGGGACAGGTCGAATCCGGGCATGAGGCCGCTCCTTCGCGTCGGGCTGCGGAGTTTGCCAGCTTCCCGCCAGCGCCGCGCGTGCCCTCGCGCCGCGGGCGCGGTGCTGCGCCGGGCTTGTGGTCAGCCGCCCTCGGGCAGCAGATACCAGGCCTCGACCTCGCCCTTGAGCTTGATCGTCAGCGGCTGGCCGCGGCGGTCCAGGGCCTTGCCCGCGGCGACGCGGATCCAGCCCTCGCTGATGCAGTACTCCTCCACGTCGCGCCGTTCCACGCCCTTGAAGCGGATGCCGATGCCGCGGCCCAGGGAGGCCTCGTCGTAGTGCGGGCTGCGCGGGTCGTTGCAGAGGCGGTCGGGGGGCGTATCGGACATGACGAGGCTGTCTGGCGGAGTGTGGCGCGATTGTAACGGACCGCTCACGCCGCCTCGCCGCGTCCCTGTGCGCGGGCCCGCGCGATCACCGCACGCACCAGGGCGCGGTCGTGGTGGCGCGAGATGGGCTGCGCGCCCAGCACGATCGCCAGTTCGCGCAGGTCGGCGCTCACATCGTAGTGCGCGCCGCTGGTCTTGTTCTGGAAGGCGTGCCGAGGGATGCCCAGGCGCGCGGCGAAGGCGTGCAGCTCGTCGAGCGTGTCGGCCATCAGATGCGCCCAGCGCCGGCCGCGCCACAGCGTCACGGCGTCGTCGACGTAGACGGTCATGCGGCGGCGGCTCCCGTGTGGCGACGCGGCATTGTCGCGCAAACGGGAAGCGGCGCCTCGCCGCGAGGCGGCGTCCGCCGGCACCGGGAGCGCAACGGCAGCCACGGGACGCGATCGCCGTGGCGGTCGCCGCCGCGGTGCCAGGGGCTACTTGCTGGCGACGCCGGCCTTGCGCAGTTCGTCGCGCAGCCAGTCGTCGATCATGCGCTTCTCGTAGTAGAGGTTGTCGCCGGAGACCTGGTTGGGCCCGCCCGACATCATGAAGCCGGTATCGCGCAGCTTGCGCGTGCCCTCGGCGAGCACCTGTCCATCGGGGCCGTAGAGCTTGAACTGCAGGGCCATCGTGGGCGGGTAGTAGTCGCGGATGAAGCGCACGTCCTGCATCTGGATGCCGCGCCAGGGCTCGTAGCGGCCGGCGCGCCCGATGTCGGTGATCGTCACTTCCAGGGTGTCGCCCTCGGGCAGGCGCTTCTCGGCGGCCTTGCGCAGGTATTGCGCCAGTTGCTCGACCCAGTCGCCCTGGGCGGCGCGCCAGCGGTTGCCGCTGTACTTGAGATCGGTGAACTCGGCCGGATCGGTCCATTGCACCTGCACCGGCCCCTCGGCCGGAAGCGCCCGCGGTGCGTCCGGATCGGTGACGTTGCGGGCCCGGGCGTGGGCGGTGGCGACGGTCGCCAGCAGGACGAGTACCAGCAGGAGCAGGCGTGCGGGACGGCTCATGGGCAAAGCTCCGGGACTTTCGACTGCCGCAAAGTCTGCGCCGCGTGCGCTTAACGGCCGGCGACCCGTTCACGTTCCGCAGCCGGCCCGCCACGCCATGATGCGGCCCGCTTCCATCGACCACGGACCACGCATGACGCGACCGCCGCTGCTCCTGCCCGCCCTGTTGCTGTGCCTCGCCGCCGCGCCCGCGCGCCCGGCCGCTCCGGCCAATGCCGCGCTCACCCCCGATGCGGTCAACGCCGCCACCGGCAGCGGCCAGGCCGCACTGCTGCGCGCGCAGGTGCTGCTGGAGCGTGCCGGGTTCTCGCCCGGGCAGATCGACGGCGGCGATGGCAGCAATACCCGCCGCGCCATCGCCGCCTTCCAGCGCGCCCGGCAGCTCGAGCCCGGGGGCGAGCTGGACGAGGCCACCTGGACGGCCCTGGCCCCCGCCGATGCCGCGCCTGCCCTGGTCACCTACACGCTGACCGAGGAGGACGTGGCCGGCCCGTTCCAGGACATCCCCGAGGACACGATGGAAAAGGCCGAACTCGAGGCGCTGGGCTACACCTCGCCGGAGGAGGCGCTGGGCGAGCGCTTCCGCGTCGCACCGGCGCTGCTGGCCAGCCTCAATCCGGGCAAGGCGTTCAAGGCGGGGACGACGCTGGTCGTGCCCAACTTCGAGGGGCTCGCGCCGTTGCCCCAGGCCGCCGTGGTGGTGGTGGACCGGTCCGACTCGGTCCTGCAACTGCAGGACGAGGCGGGGCAGGTCTATGCGCAGTTTCCCGCCTCCACCGGCAGCGAGCACGACCCGCTGCCGATCGGCGAGTGGAAGGTCCAGGCGGTGGCCATCGACCCGACCTACCACTACAACCCGGACCTGTTCTGGGATGCCGACCCCGCGCATTCCAAGGCGACCCTCGCGCCGGGGCCGAACAACCCGGTCGGCACGGTGTGGATCGACCTGTCCAAGCCGCATTACGGCATCCATGGCACGCCGGAACCGGCGCAGATCGGCAAGACCCAGTCCTATGGCTGCATCCGCCTGAGCAACTGGTCGGCCAGCCAGGTGGCGGGCGCCGTGAAGGCCGGGACCCGGGTCGTGTTGCAGGAATGAGGCCGGCCGCATGCGCGGGTTGATTGTCGTGGCCCTGGTCCTGCTGCTGGCCAATGCCGGCTGGTGGCTGCTGCGGGCGGAGGGCACTCAGGTGGACGTCCCGACCCGCGATCCGGCCGGGCCGGGCGCCGTGCCGGCAATGGCCGCGCCGCCGCCGCTGGGCCCGGCAGCGGTCGCGGAGACGGCGCCCCGGTTGGCCGCGCCCCGGGCCGTGCCCGGGCCGGTGTCCGCTGCCGCCGCAGGCGCCGGCGGACCGGGCGGGCTGCTCGTGCCGGTCCAGGGCATCGAGGCCAGCCAGCTGCTCGACACCTTCGGCGATGCGCGCGGCGCCGAGCGCAGTCACGAGGCGCTGGACATCATGGCGGCGCCCGGCACGCCGGTGCTGGCCGTGGCCGACGGCCATGTCGAGAAGCTGTTCGACAGCGAGCGCGGCGGCCTGACCATCTACCAGTTCGAGCCCTCGGGCCGCTGGTGCTACTACTACGCGCACCTGCAGGCCTATGCCCCCGGCCTGGCCGAGGGCGCGCCGGTGCGGCGCGGCGAGGTGATCGGCTATGTCGGCAGCAGCGGCAACGCCGACCCCGCCGCCCCGCACCTGCATTTCGCGGTCTTCGCCCTGACCCCGGAGCGGCAGTGGTGGACCGGCACGCCGCTCAATCCCTATCCGCTGCTGGCGGCGCCGCAGCAGTAAGGCCGAGGCGCGCCGCCGGCGCGGGGATCAGTCCAGCAGCGGCTCCAGCGCCGGCCACACATGGTCGAGCAGCTTTTCCTGCGCCTCGACCGTGGGGTGCAGGTTGTCGTCCTGGAAGGCGTTGCGGTCGAGCGCGATCGGCTCCAGCAGGAAGGGCAGCAGGGCGGTGTCGAACAGCTCGGCCAGCTCGCGATAGTTGCGCTCGAAGCCGCGGGTGTAGTCCTGGCCCAGGTTGGGCGGCATGCGCATGCCCACCAGCAGGACCTTGGCGCCGACGTGCTGCGAGGCACCGATCATGCGCGCCAGGTTGCGGCGCGCCTCGCCCAGGGGCAGCCCGCGCAGGCCGTCGTTGGCGCCCAGGGCGATGATGACCACGTCCGGCCGATGGCGCACTACCTCGGCGACGATGCGCGAGGCGCCGCCGGCCGTGGTCTCGCCGCTGATGCTGGCGTTGACCACCCGCCAGCCGGGCTTCTGGCGTTGCAGCCGCTCGCCCAGGCGCGACACCCAGCCCTCGTGCGCGGCCATGCCGTAACCGGCCGAGAGCGAGTCGCCCATCACCAGCACGGTATGTCGCTGCGTCGCGGCGGTGGGGGCCGGCTGGGCGAAGGCGGACAGGCACGCCAGCACAAGCAGTAAACCGATGGCCCATTGCATCCGGCCGCGCCAGCCGCCATAAGGATCACGATGCCCCTGCCGGCGTCGGTCACCGCGGTCCGGGCCAGGCGGGGCGGCGCGCCAGAGGGCTGGCCGCGTCCGGCTGCTGCGACGGGCCTCGCGTCCTGCCCGTCCGTGCGGTGACGACACCGGTTCCGCGTCGCATCCACAAGCCTGTTGCATCGATCGATCCTCGTTCGTCATGCCTTGCGCCTGCGACCCAAGATAACCAATCCGGAATGAACATGGCCGACGCCACCGCGCCCCTTGCCCCCACCATCGCCGCCCGCGCCGGGGCCGCCACGCCCGCCCTGCACGTGGAGGGCCTGGGCAAACGCGTGGCGCTGCCCTCCGGCCCGCTGACCATCCTCGATGGCGTCGGCTTCGACATCGCGCCCGGCGAGGTGGTGGCGATCGTCGGTGCCTCGGGTTCGGGCAAGAGCACGCTGCTGTCGCTGCTGGCCGGGCTGGATACGCCATCGTCGGGCAGCGTGGCCCTGGATGGCGACACGATTTCGGCGCTGGACGAGGATGGCCGCGCACGGGTGCGTGGGGAGAAGGTCGGGTTCGTGTTCCAGAACTTCCAGCTGCTGCCTTCGCTCACCGCGCTGGAGAACGTGATGCTGCCGCTGGAGCTGCGCGGCGATGCGGATGCCGAGTCGCCGGCGCGCGCGATGCTGGGCAAGGTCGGCCTCGGCGAGCGCCTGGGCCACTATCCGCGGCAGCTGTCGGGCGGCGAGCAGCAGCGCGTGGCGCTGGCGCGCGCGTTCGTGGCCGGGCCTTCGCTGCTGTTCGCCGACGAGCCCACCGGCAACCTCGACACCACCACCGGCCAGGCGATCATCGAGCTGCTGTTCGCGATGAACGCCGACGCCGGCACCACCCTGGTGCTGGTGACCCACGACGACCACCTGGCCGAGCGCTGCCACCGCATCCTGCGGCTGGACGGCGGGCGCCTGGTCGGCGACGGGTCGCGCTGATGCGGACCCTGGCACTGGCCTGGCGCCAGCTGCGCCGCGACCTGGCCGCCGGCGACGTGCGCATCCTGTTCGCCGCGCTGGTGCTGGCGGTGGTGGCCGTGACCTCGGTGGGCTTCGTCACCGACCGCGCCGGTCGCGCCCTGGCGATGGAAGCCAACCGCCTGCTCGGCGGCGACGCCCTGGTGCGCGGCGATGCGCCGGTCGGCGGCGCGATCGACCAGGCGGCGGGCGCGCCCGGGCTGCGGCGCACGCAGACGGTCGAACTCGACAGCATGATCCGGGTCGGCAATGGCGCCGATGCGCGACTGCAGCTGGGCGACCTGCGCGCGCTGGGCGAAGGGTTCCCGCTGCGCGGGGTTTTCCGCATCGTCGGCGCCGATGGCCTCGAGCGCGATGCGGCCGCGGTGCCGCAACCGGGCACGCTGTGGCTCAGCCGCGCCGGCGCCGACACCCTGGGCGCCAGGCTCGGCGACACGGTCGGCATCGGCACGCGCGAGTTCCGCCTCGACGCGCTGGTGGTGCAGGAGCCGGACGCCTCGATCGATTACTTCAACGTCGCCCCCAAGGCCTTCCTCAACCTGGCCGACCTCGAATCCACGGGCCTGGTGCAGGAAGGCAGCCGCATCCGCTACCGGCTGGTGGTGGCCGGCGACGCGGCCGCGGTGGAACGCTTCGCCGGGATCGCGAAGGCCAACCTCGGCCGCGGCCAGCGCATCGAGACGATCGGCGATGCGCGACCGGAAGTGCGCTCGGCGCTGGACCGCGCCGGCCGCTTCCTGGGCCTGGCGGCGCTGGTGTCGGTGGTGCTGGCGGCGGTGGCGGTGGCCATGGCCGCGCGCCGCCACAGCGAGCGGCACCTGTCGGGCGTGGCCGTGATGCGCTGCCTGGGCGCGCAGCAGCGCACCCTGGTGGGCATCCATGTGGGCGAGCTGCTGCTGCTCGGGCTGATCGCCTGCACGATCGGCGTGGCGATCGCGTTCGCGCTGCAGTGGTCGGTGGCCGGCTGGCTGGCGCAGGCGCTCAAGGTCGAGATCCCGCCGGCCAGCCTGTGGCCGGCGCTGCGCGGCTACGGCGTGGGCCTGGTGGTGCTCCTGGCCTTCGGCGCGCCGCCGGTGCTGGCGCTGCGGCGCGTGCCGGCGCTGCGGGTGCTGCGCCGGGATCTGGACGGGGCCGAGCCCTCGGCGTGGATCGTGGCCCTGGCCGGCCTGGCCGGGCTGGCGGCGCTGCTGTGGTGGCAGGCCGGCTCGGCCACGCTGGCCACGGCGATGCTGGTCGGCATCGCCGCCACGCTGGCGGCGCTGGCGCTGATCGCCTGGCTGCTGATCCTGGCCGTGCGGCGCCTGCGCACGCGCCTGCGCGGGGCGCTGCGCTACGGGCTGGCGAACGTCAGCCGCCGCGCGGGCACCTCGATCGCGCAGGTCAGCGCGCTCGGCCTGGGCCTGATGGCGCTGCTGCTGCTGACCTTCGTGCGCACCGACCTGCTCGACCGCTGGCAGCTGGCGCTGGCGCAGGACGCGCCCAACCGCTTCATCATCAACGTCCAGTCCGACCAGATCGCGCCGGTGCGCGAGTTCATCGCCGCGCGCGGCGTGGCCGAGCCGGTGCTGTTCCCGATGGTGCGTGCGCGCCTGGTGGCGCGCAACGGCGAGCCGGTGCGCGGCGAGGACTACGTCGGGCGTACCGGCGATGCGGACGAGGACCGGCAGTCGCAGCGGCGCGCCGAGCGCGAGTTCAACCTGTCGATGGCCGATGCGCTGCGCGAGGACAACAAGGTCACCGCCGGCACGTTCTGGCGCGGCGCGCCGCCATCGCCCGAGCTGTCGGTCGAGGAGAACTTCGCCAGCGGGCTGGGCTGGAAGATCGGCGACCGCATCGCCTTCGACATCGCCGGCCAGCGCTTCGAGGCGCCGATCACCAGCCTGCGCAGCGTGGAATGGGAAAGCTTCCAGCCCAACTTCTTCGTGGTCGCCTCGCCCGGTGCGCTCGACGGCTATCCGGCCAGCCATATCACGGCGGTGCAGGTGCCGCCCACGCAGCCGCGCTTCACCGCCGAGCTGGTGCAGCAGTTCCCGAACCTGTCGGTGATCGACGTGGACGCGGTGCTGGCGCAGGTGCGCAGCACCGCCGACCAGGTCTCGACCGTGGTGCAGGTGGTGTTCTGGTTCTCGCTGCTGGCCGGCGTGCTGGTGCTGCTGGCGGCGGTGAGCGCCAGCCAGGACGAGCGCCTGCTGGAGGGCGGGGTGATGCGCGCGCTGGGCGGCAGCCGCCGCCAGCTGCGCATGGCGCAGGTGTCGGAGTTCGCGGCGATCGGGCTGCTGTCGGGCCTGGTGGCGGCGATCGCCGCCTCGGTGCTCTCGGGCGTGGTCGCGGTGCAGGTGTTCGACCTGCCGTGGCGGGCGAACTGGACCCTGGCCGCGGCCGGCGGCGCGCTGGGCGTGGTGGTCACGCTGGCGGCCGGCCTGCTCGCCACGCGGCGGGTGGTGGACGCGCCGCCTTCGGCGATGCTGCGCGAACTGCAGGTCTAGGGCAGCGCACCGGACGGCCCGGCGACGGGCGCCGCCCTGCGCCGGGCGATGAAGACACGCCCGTCTGCGCGGCGGGCATCACGATCACCACGGTCGCGCCCGCGCAGGGCCGACGGACAGGACGGGACTTGCATGCAGGACATCGATTTCGAACTCGAGGGCGAACACGTCGAGCTCAACCAGCTGCTCAAGCTGTGTGGGCTGGCCGACAGCGGCGGCGCGGGCAAGGCGCTGGTGGCCAGCGGCGCGGTGCGCGTCGATGGCGTGGTGGAGCTGCGCAAGACCTGCAAGATCCGCGCAGGGCAGGTGGTCGAGGCCGCGGGGGCGCGCATCCGGGTCGGTTGAGGCCCCGGCAGGCGGCGCGGCGGCCGGTTGGCCGCGCGCGCCGTGACCGCCCGGGATCACGGCGCGATGGAACCGGGCCTCAGCCTTCCCAGCGGCGCAGCACCAGGCTGGCGTTGGTGCCGCCGAAGCCGAAGCTGTTGGACAGCACGGTGCGCAGCGGCGCGTCGCGGCTCTCGCGCACCAGCGGCAGGTCGGCCGCTTCCGGATCGACCTCGTCGACGTTGATCGAGCCGGCGATGAAGCCGCGCTGCAGCATCAGCAGGCAGAAGATCGCCTCGTGCACGCTGGTCGCGCCCAGCGAATGGCCGGTGAGCGACTTGGTCGACGAGAACGGCGGGACCGCCTCGCCGAACAGCGCCCGCATCGCACGCAGCTCGGCGACATCGCCGACCGGGGTCGAGGTGCCGTGGGTGTTGACGTAGTCGATGCCGCCGTCCAGGCCCTCGAGCGCCAGGCGCATGCAGGCGACGGCGCCGTCGCCGGAGGGGGCGACCATGTCCTCGCCGTCGGAACTGGCGCCGAAGCCGACCAGTTCGCCGAGGATGGTGGCGCCGCGCGCCTGCGCGTGTTCCAGGCTCTCGAGCACCAGCGCACCGCCGCCGCCGGCGATGACGAAGCCGTCGCGGCCGGTGTCGTAGGGCCGCGAGGCGCGCTGGGGCGTGTCGTTGTACTTGGTGGACAGCGCGCCCATGCCGTCGAACAGCATGGCCATGCCCCAGCTGACCTCCTCGCCGCCGCCGGCGAAGACCACGTCCTGCAGCCCGGCCTGGATCTGCTGCGCGGCCACGCCGATGCAGTGCGCCGAGGTCGCGCAGGCCGAGGAGATCGAATAGTTCAGGCCCTTGATGCCGAACGCGGTAGCCAGGCAGGCCGACACGGTCGAGCTCATCGTGCGGGTGACCTGGTAGGGCCCGACCCGGCGGATGCCGCGCTCGCGCAGGGTGTCGGCCGATTCGATCTGGTTGGTCGGCGAGCCGCCGCCCGAACCCATGATCAGGCCGGTGCGCGGATGGGACACCTGCGCCGGTGCCAGGCCGGCCTGGGCGATCGCGTCGCGCATGGCCAGGTAGGCGTAGGCCGCCGCGTCGCCCATGAAGCGGCGCAGCTTGCGGTCGATCTGAGCCTCCAGGTCCACCTGCGGCACGCCCGCGACCTGGCTGCGCAGGCCCTTGTCGGCGAATTCCTGGTCGAAGCTGATGCCCGAACGGCCCTGGCGCAGGGCATCGGCCACGGTCTCCAGGTCGTTGCCCAGGCACGAGACGATGCCGGCACCGGTGATGACGACGCGACGGGGTCCCAGTGCCAGGCTCATACGTCGCCTTCCCGCTGGAACAGGCCCACGCGCAGGTCGCAGGCGCTGTAGATCTCCTTGCCGTCGCAGTACATGCGCGCGTCGGCGATGGCCAGGATCAGCCTGCGCTTGATCACGCGCTTGATGTCGATCTCGTAGCGCACCAGCTTCGCCTCGGGGCCGACCTCGCCGGTGAACTTCACCTCGCCCGCGCCGAGGGCGCGGCCGCGGCCGGGCAGCCGCTGCCAGGTCAGGTGGAAGCCGACCAGCTGCCACATCGCGTCCAGGCCCAGGCAGCCGGGCATCACCGGGTCGCCGGCGAAGTGGCACTGGAAGAACCACAGGTCCGGATGGATGTCGAGTTCGGCCTCGACCCGGCCCAGCCCGTAGGCGCCGCCGTCGTCGTCGATATGGGTGATGCGGTCGAACATCAGCATCGGCGGCAGCGGCAGGCGTCCGCTGCCGGGGCCGAAGAGCGTGCCTTCGCCGGAGGCGATCAGCTGTTCGAAGTTGAAAGAGTCCTTCATCGGGCGGAAACGGCTCGCGCTGCGCAGGACCGTCAAGTATCGCGGAAATGCCGCGCGAGCGGGGACACGGGGTGTGGGCGGATTGTCCTTTCGGCGGTCGGGCCCGGCCGTCACGCCGCCCCCGCGGCCCGGGGGCGGTCGCGTGGACGGCCCGCAGCCGCCCTACCTGGCCCGGCGGGCCAGGTAGTAGGCCGCCAGGTTGCCGACGCCGGTGGCCGCCAGCAGGACCGCGAACACGCCTGGAGAGGCTTCGTCCCAGGACAGCGCCTCGACCAGGCCGAAACCGGCCGCCAGCGCCAGCAGGATCACGCCCCAGCGCAGCGATGCCTCGCGCCGCCGCGTCTCCTCGCCTTCCAGGATCGTGCGCAGCATCTCCTCCGAGCCGTGGTACTGGACCATCTGCCTGCGCGCGCGCGCCTCGACCACGGCGCGGATGGCCAGCAGGATGCAGATGAACAGGACAATAGGGATGAGGAATTCGAATTGCATGGCGGCAGCCTCTGGAAGGCGGGCGGGTGGACGGTCAGGCACAGGAGATACCCCCGGTGCGCACGCGGTTGCAGGGGCCGCGCCCGGGCCGCGCGCCCGGCCTTGCAACCGCGCCCGCCACGGTCGTATCCCTGTCCCCGATGCATGAGCCTCCAGACCCCACCGATTCCAGCGAGGCGATCGTCGCCGACCGGCGGCTGGCCGCGGACGTGCTGGCCGGAACGCCCGGCGCGTTCGAGCGGCTGGTGCGCGACTACCAGGGCCTGTGCTGGCACGTGATCGACCGCATGGTGCGCCATCCCGACGACACCCGCGAGTTGTGCCAGGAGGCGTTCCTGCGCGTGCACCAGGCCCTGCACCAGTACCGCGGCGACAGCCCGCTGAAGTCGTGGATCGCGCAGGTGGCCTATTCGGTGGCCAAGCGGCACCTGGAGAAGAAGCGCATCCCCATCGCCGAGTCCCCGGGCCGGGACGAGGGGCCGTCGCTGGCCGAGACGGTGGGCGATGGCTTCGACCTGGAGGCCGCGGCCGCCGCCGACGAGGCGGTGGGCCTGCTGCATGCCGCGATCGGGCGCCTGCCGCCGCTGCAGCGCACGCTGCTCAGCCTGTATCACCTGGAAGACATGTCGATCGGCGAGATTTCACGGGTCACCGGACTTGCCGACGGTACGATCAAGAGCCACCTGTTCCGCAGCCGCAAGCGCCTGCGCGAGCTGCTGGAACCGAGCCTGGGAGCTTTCGCCGCATGACCACGCGCCCACCCCGCCACGGCCCCCGGGAAGCTGTCGCCGAGCGCGACTGGCTGGCCCAGGAACAGGCCCTGTCTTCGCCCGACCACCGCGCCGATGCGCTGCTGGCGCGCGCGTTGCGCAGCTTGCCGGTGTCGCAGCCGCCGCCCGGCTTCGCCGCGGACGTGGCGGCCCGGGCGGCGGCCGGCCGGTCCCCGTCTGCCGGCGACGGAGGGCTGGAGCGCGCGCTGCTCAACGCCCTGCTGGCGGTGCTGGTACTGGCCACCCTGGCCACGGTCGCCTACTTCGGCGGCGACTGGTGGCGGCTGGCCGGCCACGCGCTCGGCGAGGGCGCTGCCCAGTGGGCGCTGCTGGGTGCGACCTGCCTGCTGCTGGCGTGGCTGCCCGAGGCGGCGCGGCGGCTGCGCGAGACCGGCCGGCCGGTCCCGCACCAGGCCTGACCGCGCTGCGCCGCCGGGACGTGGGCCGGCGGCGCAGCGGCACCCGGGCAACCGTCAGCCCAGGAACTCCAGGTTGGCCTCGAACCGGCGCGCGTAGTCGCGTTCGTCGCTGATCCGCATCACCTCGCCGGGATCGAAATCCGGCGCGCCGTAGACCGCGCAGGTGATGCCTTGCTCGCCGCGGCCGACGGCCAGCAGCCGATAGCGGGACTGGCCGCTGCCGGTCTCCGGCGGGTAGTGGATCGGGGGTTCGCTGCCATCCATATCCAGCTCGCCGTTGTCGATGACGCCGCCAACGAACAGTGCACGCATGCTGCCTCCTTCTTTGCGGGTAGTGCCCATGCAGCCTGCGGGCGGGGATGTTCGGGCGCGGTCAAGATCGCGTAATCGGCGGCGCCGGCGGCCCGCATCCCGCGCGGCGGCTAGAATCGTGCGCCCGCCGCCGACCCTTGCCGCATGTCCGATCCCGCCCTCGATGCGCTGATGCTGCCCTTCGCCAACGGCCAGTTGCCCTGGCCCGGGTCGGGGCGGGCGCTGTTCCTGCGCGCACGCAGCGGCGCCGCGCTGCATGCGTACGCGCCGCGCACGCTGGTGTGCGAGCAGTCCTTCCGTCCCGAACACGATGCGCTGGCGCGCGCAGGCTTCAGCGTGCGCACGTCCGGCGAGGATGCGTTCCCGCTGGTGCTGCTGCTGCCGCCGCGCCAGCGCGACGAGGCGCGCGCCCTGCTGGCCCAGGCGCTGTCGCGCGCGCTGCCGGGCGCCTGCCTGGTGGCGGCGATGCCCAACGATGCCGGCGCGCGCTCCGGCCAGGCCGATTTCGAGGCCCTGCTGGGGCCGGCGACGGTGCTGAGCAAGCACAAGTGCCGGGTGTTCCGCGCCGGTACCGATCGCGCCGATGCCGCGCTGGCCGAGGCCTGGCGCGGGCTCGACGCGCCGCGGCCGATCCTCGGCGGCCGCTACCGCAGTCGCCCAGGCATCTTCGCCTGGGACCGGGTCGACCGGGCCTCGGCCCTGCTGGCGCGGCATCTGCCGCCAACCCTGTCCGGCCACGGCGCCGACCTGGGCGCCGGCTGGGGCTATCTGTCGGCGCAGGTACTGGAGCGCTGCGCCGGCGTGACCGCGCTGGACGTGGTCGAGGCCGAGCAGCGCGCGCTCGACTGCGCGCGCGTCAACCTCGCCGGCCACGGTGGTCGCGTGGCGCTGGAGTTCCTCTGGCACGACGTCACCGCCGGGCTGCCGGCGCGCTACGACTTCATCGTCAGCAACCCGCCCTTCCACGCCCTGCGCGGCGAACCCAGGCCCGAGATCGGCCGCGCCTTCATCGCCGCCGCCGCCGACGCGCTGCGGCCCGGCGGCACGCTGTGGCTGGTCGCGAACCGGCAACTGCCCTATGAGGAGGTGCTGGGCGCGAGGTTCACGCAACTGCGCGACGTGGCGCAGGAAGGCGGTTTCAAGGTCATCACCGCGGTGAAGGGGCGTTGAGCGCGATGGCCAGGCGATGCCGCTGCGGCCGCGTGCCGCCTGCGCGGACGGACGGCACGCGATGAAGCTGCTGCGATACATCGCCAACCTCGGCTACGGCAGCCGGCGCGAGGTGCAGTGGATGTTCCGCGAGGGCCGCATCACCGACGCCGCCGGCGAGCCGCTGTACGCCGACGACCGGGTCGCCCACGAGCACGTCCGCGTCGACGGCGAGCCGCTCGATCCGGCCCCGGGCATGGCGCTGATGCTGCACAAGCCGGTCGGCTTCACCTGCTCGACCAAGGATGCCGGGCGCCTGGTCTACGACCTGCTGCCGCCACGCTGGCGCGTGCGCGATCCGGTGCTCTCCACCGTGGGCAGGCTCGATCGCGACACCAGCGGCCTGCTGCTGATGACCGACGACGGCAAGCTGCTGCACCGGATCATCTCGCCCAGGGCCAGCCTGCCCAAGACCTACGAGGCGACGCTGGCCTCGCCGCTGCGCGGCGACGAGGCGGCGCTGTTCGCCAGCGGCACGCTGATGCTCGAGTCGGAGCAGACGCCCCTGCGTCCGGCGCTGCTGGAGGACGCCGGCGACGGCCGCGCGCGGCTGACGATCACCGAAGGCCGCTACCACCAGGTGCGGCGCATGTTCGCGGCGGTCGGCAACCACGTGCAGGCGCTGGAGCGCACGCGCATCGGCGGGCTGGACCTGGGCGGGCTCGCGCCCGGGCAGTGGCGGCTGCTCGATGCCGGCGACCTTGCGCGGCTGTTCGGCGGACCCGTGGAGTGAGGCCGGTCGCGCCGCTGGCGACCCTGCCCGATGCGGTCGTCTTCGACATGGACGGGCTGATGCTCGACAGCGAACGGGCGATCACCGACTGCATGGCGCGCGCCGCCGCGGCCGCGGGCCACCAGGTGCCGCAGGCGCAGTGGCTGGAACTGGTCGGCACCGGCGAGGCGGCCTGCCGCGCGATCCTCGCCCGGCGCCTGGGCGGCGAGGCGGCCGATGCCCTGCTCGCCCACGCCGATGCCCTGTACGAGGCGGTGGTCGATGCCGGGGTGCCGCACCGGCCGGGCATCGTCGCGCTGCTGGACTGGCTGGATGCCCGCGGGCTGCCGCGCGCGGTGGCGACGTCGACCCGGCGACCGCTGGCGCTGCGCAAGCTGCGCCGGGCCGGCCTGCTCGACCGCTTCCAGGCGATCTGCACCAGCAGCGACGTGGGCGCGCCCAAGCCGGCACCGGACGTCTACCTGCTGGCCGCATCCCGCCTCGGGGTGGCGCCCGCGCGTTGCCTGGTGCTGGAGGATTCGCCCATCGGCGTGCGCGCGGCGCTGGCCGCCGGCATGGTGCCGGTGCAGGTGCCGGACCTGGTCGAGCCCGATGCCGCGGTGCGCGCCCTAGGCCATCGCATCGTGCCCTCGCTGGCCGATGCGCAACGCCTGCTGGAAGCCTGCGCCGGCAGCGCGTCGCCCGGGGCGGGAGGCCGCGGCTGATCGCAGGCGCCGCTGGGCCGCGGCCCGCCAAGCGGCGGACATCGCGTCGGCCGCGCGAGGCCGGCTGTCCGCCTCCCTAGTTCGCGTGCCTGGCGTCGGTCGGGTCGCCATCCTCGTCGAGCAGCGCGCGCCATCCTTCGAAACCCAGCGCCCGCACCGTGGCGATGTTGCGCGCGATGATCGCATCGGGTTCGGGGTAGGCGTCCACCGCGCGTTCCACGCTGGCCTCGCGCAGCAGGTGCAGGATCGGGTAGGGCGCGCGGTTGGTCAGGTTCTCGACATCGTCGGGCGCGCTGTCGGCGAACTGGTAGTCGGGATGGAAGCTCGCCACCTGCAGCACGCCCTCCAGGTCCAGCGCCTCCACCAGCGCGTCGGCATCGTCGAGGAAGGCGTTGTAGGCCAGGAAATCGCCGAGCACCAGCGGATGCACCAGCAGGGTGGTGTCGATGTCCGCCGCCGGCGTGTCGCGCAGCAGGGCCAGTTCCTCGCCCAGCTGCTCGAGCAGGTCGCGCGGCGTGGCGGCATCGCTGACCACGATCCGGACCTGGCCCTTGGCGTAGACCGCCTTGGCGAAGGGGCACAGGTTGAGGCCGATCACGGCGCGCTCGAGCCAGCGCCGGACCTGCGCCTCGACGCGCGCGACCTCGAACGCCTCAGTCACGGAAGTTCTCGAACTGCAGCGGCAGTTCGAAGTCCTCGCCGCGCAGCAGGGCCATCGCGGCCTGCAGGTCGTCGCGCTTCTTGCCACTCACCCGCAGCTTGTCGCCATTGATCTGGCAGTCGACCTTGAGCTTGGCGTCCTTGAGCTTGCCCTGGATCTTCTTGGCCAGTTCGCGCTCGATGCCCTGCTTCACCGTCACCTTCTGGCGGGCGCCGGCCACGTTGGTGTCGATGTCGCCGAACTCCAGGCAGCGCGCATCGATCTTCCGCGCGATCAGGCGTGCGCGCAGGATGTCGGTCATCTGCTGGAGCTGGAACTCGCTGGGCGCGGACTGGGTGATCACCGCGTCCTCGCGCACGAACTTCGCGTCCACGCCCTTGAAGTCAAAGCGGGTGGTCAGTTCGCGGTTGGCCTGGTCGACGGCGTTGATCAGCTCGTGGGTGTCGACTTCGGAGACGATGTCGAAGGAGGGCATGGCAAAGGCTCGGTTGGGGCGGGCGCGGCCGCCTGCATGGGGGTGACCGGCGGGCGGTCGTGGCGCGTTGCGCACTAGGTTACCCCACGGTTGCGCAAGCAACGGATGCACGGGTCTGCGCCAGCCCGTACCGTGGTGCGCCCCCATGCAGGCCCGGCGGCACGTGATCCCATCCCCCACCATCGCCATCGTCGGCAGCGCCGGCACCTACGGCCGCTGGCTGCGTGGTTTCTTCGAACGGCGCATGGGACTGCACGTGCTGGGCCACGATCCGGGCGACCCGGCCAGCGACGATCCCGAGACCCTGGTCGCCCGGGCCGACGTGCTGCTGTTCGCCGCGCCGATCCGGCAGACGCCGGAACTGGTCGACGACTATGTCCGCCGCTCGGCGGGCCGCGAGGCAGGCCGGCTGTGGCTGGACATCACCTCGATCAAGCAGGGCCCGGTGGAGGCGATGCTGCGCTCGCGCGCGGAGGTGGTCGGGCTGCATCCGATGACCGCGCCGCCCAAGGCGCCCACGCTCAAGGGCCGGGTGGTGGTGGTCTGCCAGGCGCGGCTGCAGCGCTGGCAGCCGTGGCTGCAGTGCCTGCTCGAGGCGCTGGAAGGCGAGTACGTGCATGCCAGCCCCGAGCGCCACGACCGCATGATGGCGCTGGTGCAGGCGATGGTGCATGCCTCGCACCTGGCCCAGGCCGGCGTGCTCGGCGACTACGCGCAGGCGTTGGGCGGGCTGCAGGCGATCATGCCGTTCCGCTCGGCCTCGTTCGAGCTCGATGCGGCCATCGCCGCGCGCATCCTCTCGCTCAACCCGGCGATCTACGAAGAGATCCAGTTCGGCAACCCGCATGCGGCGGAGGTGCTGGACCGGCTGCTGGCGCAACTGTCGGAACTGCGCGACCTGGTCCGCCAGGGCGACGACCAGGCCCGCGCTCGCTTCCGCGAGCGCTTCCTGCACAGCCGTGCGATCTTCGGCGACCAGGGTCTGGCCGATGGCAGCTATGCCTACGAGCGCGTGGGTTACCTGCTGGCCGACCTGGTGACCCGCCGCTACGCCAGCGTGCACCTGCCGCAGGACCGGCCCGGCTCGCTGCGCGCGCTGCTGCATGTGTTCGAGCGCCATGGGGTGAACCTGGAGTCGATCCACTCTTCGCGCACGCCCGCCGGCGAGGTCCACTTCCGGATCGGCTTCGTCGGCGACACCGCACCCGAGGCCCTGGCCCGGGCGGTGGCCGAGATCGACGCCGATGGCCTGGGCCACGTGCTGGAGGCAGGCTGAGGCGGGCGCGGATGCGGCATCATGCGCATTCACCCAGCCACCGGATCCCCGCCATGGTCCCCGCCTATGCCGCCCCGGCGGCTGGTGCCCCGCTTGCGCCGTTCGCGATCGAGCGCCGCGCGCCCGGCCCGCGCGACGTGCAGATCGACATCCTGTACTGCGGCGTCTGCCACACCGACATCCACCAGGTCCGCGGCGAGTGGGGTGGCGGGATCTTCCCGATGGTGCCCGGCCACGAGATCGTCGGCCGGGTCTCGGCGGTCGGCGCGCAGGTGGGCCGCCACCGCGTCGGCGACGCGGTCGGCGTCGGCTGCTTCATCGACTCGTGCCGGGCCTGCCCCGAATGCCGCGCCGGCCTGGAGCAGTACTGCGACGAGGGCATGACCGCCACCTACAACTCGCGCGCACGCGGCACCGGCGAACCCAACCACGGCGGCTACTCCACGCGCATCGTGGTCGACCAGGATTACGTGCTGCGCATTCCCGAGGGCCTGCCGCTGGATCGCGCCGCGCCGCTGCTGTGCGCCGGCGTGACCGTCTGGTCGCCGCTGCGCCACTTCGGTGTGGTCGCCGGCCACCGCGTCGCGGTGATGGGCCTGGGTGGACTGGGGCACATGGCGGTGAAGCTGGCGGTGGCGATGGGCGCGGAGGTCACGGTGCTGAGCACCAGCGAATCCAAGTGCGCCGACGCGCTGGCCCTGGGCGCGCAGGATTTCGCCACCACCGGCGATGGGCGCGCCTTCAAGAGCCATGCGCGCCAGTTCGACCTGATCATCGACACCGTCTCGGCGCCGCACGACTACAACGCCTGCCTGGGCCTTTTGCGGGTCGATGGCACGCTGGTGCTGCTGGGCCTGCCCGAGCCCGCGCCGCTGTCGGCCTTCCCGCTGGTGTCGCAGCGCCGCCGCATCGCCGGCTCGATGATCGGGGGCATCGCCGAGACCCAGCAGATGCTGGAGTTCTGCGCCGCCCACGGGATCGCCGCCGATATCGAGCTGATCGCGGTCGACCGGATCAACGAGGCCTACGAGCGCATGCTGCGGGGCGACGTGCGCTACCGCTTCGTGCTCGACATCGCCACCCTGGCGCGCTGATGGCCGCGCCGGGCCTGCGTCCGGGAGCGGCGGCGGCGTGGATGCTCGCCGCCGGCCTGTCGTTCGCGTTCATGGACGCGGGCATGAAGTGGCTGTCGGCCGACTATCCACCGTTCCAGGTCGCGGCCCTGCGCAGCCTCTCGGCGCTGCCGCTGGTCGCGCTGTGGATCGCGGCGCGCGGCCGGGCGGGCAGCCTGCTGCGCGTGCACTGGCCGCTGCATCTGCTGCGCGGCGTGCTGGGGCTGGGCATGATGGTCGGCTTCGTCTACGGCCTGGCGCGCATGCCGCTGTCGACCGCATACACGATCGTGTTCGTGGCGCCGCTGATGATCACCGCGCTGGCGGTGCCGTTGCTGGGCGAGAAGGTCGGTCCGCGACGCTGGACCGCGATCGCGGTGGGGCTGGCGGGGGTGCTGGTGGTGCTGCGCCCTGCCGGCGACGGCGTCGCCACCGTCGCAGGCCTGGTCGTGGTGCTGGCGGCGCTGTGCTACGCGGTCGCCGCCATCACGGTGCGCAAGCTGGCGCTGCGCGACAGCCCCGAAGCCATGGTGTTCTGGTTCCTGGTGCTGCTGGGCCTGTTCGCGGGCACGATCGCCGCCTTCGACTGGCGGCCGGTGCAGGCCGCCGACCTGTGGGTGATCGCGGTGATCGGCCTGACCGGGGCCCTGGGCCAGATCGCCCTGACCCATGCCTTCCGCTTCGGCGAGGCCAGCCAGATCGCGCCGCTGGAGTACGCGTCCCTGCTGTGGGTGGTGCTGCTGGATCTGGCCGTCTGGCACACGCTGCCCGACACGATGACCTGGGTGGGCGCGGCCATCATCATCGCCAGCGGCCTGTACCTGATCCGGCGCGAGCGCGTGGTGGCGTCCGGGGCCGCTGCCGACGCGGCGCAGACCCCGCCGCCGTGAGGCCGCTGCCATGCCGCTGCTGCTGATTCCGGTCGCGCTGCTGCTGTTGCTGGCCCTGCTGCTGCTCTGGCCGCTGGGCCTGTGGCAACGCAACCGCAGCGGGCGGGCGCGGCGGCGGGCCCGGCCGGGTTGGGTGACGCTCAACGCCGTCGGCCTGCTGCTGTCGTCGCTGCTGCTGCTGGCGGGCGCAGGCGTGGCCGGCATCTGGATCGGGGGCGCGGCCTGGAATGCCGGCGCAGGCCTGCTGGCCGGGCTGGTCCTGGGGGCCTGCGGCCTGTGGCTGGCGCGCTTCGAGGCGGGAGGCGGGCAACTCCACTACACCGCCAATGCCTGGCTGGTATCGATGCTGACCCTGCTGATCGCGGCCCGTGTCGTGCTGGCCGCCTGGCAGGCCTGGCATCGTGCCTGGGAGGGGGTGCCCGCCCCGCTGCCCTGCCCCTGGCTGGCCGATCCGGCCAGCCTGTGGGCGATCGGCGGCCTGCTGCTGGGCTACCACCTGGCCTTCAATCTGGGGCTGCGGCGCAAACTGCGCAGGCTGGGGATGCTGCGGCGGCGCTGAACCGCGGGGTGCGTTCCTTGCACCCCTCGGGATCCGCTTCCGGTCGGAAGGCGCACCGCGCGGGCGCGCCATCGAGTGGTGTCCGGACCCCCGCATGCGGGGGAGGCGGCGTCGGGCAGGGATGCCCGGTCGGTCAGAAGCGCGCGCCGATGCCGAAGCCGACGGCCCAGGGATCGAAGCCGACGTCGCGCTCGACCGTCTGGCCGGCGACCTTGACGTCCGAATCGCCATCCAGGTAGCGGGCGTCCAGGCGCGCGAACCAGGTCGGGTTGATGTTGATGTCCACGCCGGCCGTGCCGATCGCGCCCTTGGGCGTGGTCATGCTGACGTGCTCGCCGGTGCCGATCGACTCGTCGCTGATGTTGGTCTGGTGGTAGCCCAGGCCCAGGAACGGGCGGAAGGTCGCGTCGGCTTCGCCGAAGTGATACTGGGCGCTGAGCGCGAGCGGCTGCGAATCGACGGTGCCGAGCTTGCCCGCGTCGCTGCGCACGCGATGGTTGAACTTGTCGGCCGCGCCCCACAGTTCGATGCCCACATTGTCGTTGACGTGCCAGGTGGCACTCAGCGTCGGGGCGACGTCGCCATCGACGCGGCCGCCCAGCGGATCGGCGGACGGATCGAGGATGGTGGCGCTGCCGACCACGGAGAAGCGCTTGCCGGACGCGGTGTCGGCCTGCTGCGCGAAGGCGGTCGGGGCGACCAGGAGGGCGGCGATGGCTGCGGAAAGGCCGTAAAGACGCATGGACTGCATGGGGAACTCCTCAGTAGTTTTGATTGCGCCCTTGAGGTGGGCGGCGCCTACCGTAGGGATGGCCGGATGAATGCAGGCCGTGGCGGGACGGCACGCGACGCGCGCCGTCCGGCCGGCGTTCAGCGCCGTGAGTGCCCGGTCCGGGCGTGCCCCGGTCGGTGGCGACGGACGAAGCCCACAGGCACGCGGTCTGCGCGCCGTCGGCGATGCGCGCGACGGCCACGGCTGGGTCCGCGATGTGAAGGCAGCCGGCCTCCACCATCCGCACATGCGCGGGACGGGCGCTGCGGCATGGGTTGCATCCGAAACCGTATCCGCCCGAGCGCGCGGGCTGCGCACTCGGCCCCTGCGGGCATCGCGCCGTCGCACCGGCGCGCGGACGCCTTTGCCCGGGATCCGGCTGTTTCAGCGCCGCCTGGCGTCACCACGCCCGGGCGGGGGAGCGCGGCTGCCACGGCGGTTGGCGGCAGGCGAGCCATGCCGCCACAATACGAATCCCCTTGCGCCAGGAGGGCCGTATGGCCGACCTCAAAGAATCCCGCGTCCCCGATATCGGCGGTTATGACGATGTCCCCGTCATCGAGGTGCTGGTCGCGGTGGGCGATACGGTGGCCAAGGACCAGGGGCTGGTCACGCTCGAATCGGACAAGGCGACGATGGAAGTGCCTTCGGCCCATGCCGGCGTCGTCAGGGAGCTGAAGGTCAAGGTCGGCGACAGCCTGTCCGAAGGCGGCGTGGTCGCGATCATCGAAGCGCAGGACGAACAGGCGGCAGCGCCCGCGGCCGCAGCCAAGCCCCCGGCCCTGCCGGCCGAAGCGCCGACCCCGCCGCGCGCGAAGGAACCCGATCCCGTGGTCGAGCCGGTCGCCGTCTCCGGGCAGGTGGACAAGCTCGCCCAGGCCTCGATCGATGCCGGGGCCGGCAAGGCCTCGCCGCAGGGCCAGCCGCCGCTGCGTTTCGATGCCGAGGCGCTGATTCCCGGCAAGGTGCCCTACGCCAGCCCCGCGGTGCGGCTGTTCGCGCGCGAACTGGGCGTGGACCTGGCCCAGGTGACCGGCACGGAGAAGGGCGGCCGCATCACCAAGGAGGACGTGCAGAAGTACGTCAAGGGCGCGCTGTCGGGCGCGACCGCGGCGCCTTCCACCGCAGGCGGCGGCGCGGGCCTGAACCTGCTGCCGTGGCCGAAGGTCGACTTCTCCAAGTTCGGCGAAGTCGAGGAAAAGCCGCTTTCGCGCATCAAGAAGATCTCAGGCGCCAACCTTGCGCGCAACTGGGCGATGATCCCCCACGTCACCCAGCACGACGATGCCGACATCACCGAACTCGAGGCGCTGCGGGTGGCGCTCAACAAGGAGAACGAGAAGGCCGGCATCAAGCTGACCATGCTCGCCTTCCTGATCAAGGCCAGCGCCAGCGCGCTGAGGAAGTTCCCCGATTTCAACGCCTCGCTCGATGCCGCGGGCGAGACGCTCACGCTCAAGAAGTACTTCCACATCGGCTTCGCGGCCGACACGCCCAACGGCCTCGTGGTGCCGGTGGTGCGCGACGTCGACAAGAAGGGCGTGCTGCAGATCAGCCAGGAGATGGGTGATCTGGCCAAGAAGGCGCGCGACGGCAAGCTCGGCCCGGCCGACATGTCCGGCGGCTGCTTCTCGATCAGCTCGCTGGGCGGCATCGGCGGCACCAGCTTCACCCCGATCGTCAACGCGCCGGAAGTCGCCATCCTCGGCGTGTCGAAATCGTCGATGAAGCCGGTCTGGGACGGCAAGGCCTTCCAGCCGCGCCTGATGCTGCCGCTGTCGCTGAGCTACGACCATCGCGTGATCGACGGCGCCGCGGCCGCGCGCTTCACCGCCTATCTGGCGCAACTGCTCGCGGACATGCGCCGCGTGCTGCTCTGAGGGAGGCGGAACCATGGCGAACACGATCGAAGTGAAGGTGCCCGACATCGGCGGCTACGACGATGTGCCGGTGATCGAGGTGCTGGTGGCGGTGGGCGACACCGTGGCCAAGGACCAGGGCCTGGTCACGCTGGAATCGGACAAGGCGACGATGGAAGTGCCGTCCTCGCATGCCGGCGTGGTCAAGGAGCTCAGGGTCAAGGTGGGCGACACGCTGTCCGAAGGCGCCGTGGTGGTGGTGCTGGAGGCCGAAGGCGCCGGCGAGACACCTGCCCCGCCCGCGGGGGAGGCCGGCGCGCGCAGCGCGGCGGGTGGAGACAAGCGCGATGCGTCCTCGCCCCCGCCCGCGCCCTCCCCCGTGAATGGCGGCGGGAGCGACAACGCGGGCGGCGAGGGCGGCGGCGTGGTCGAGGCCACGGTGCCCGACATCGGCGGCTACAGCGACGTGCCGGTGATCGAAGTGCTGGTTGCCGTGGGCGACACGGTGGCCAAGGACCAGGGCCTGGTCACGCTGGAGTCGGACAAGGCGACGATGGAAGTGCCGTCCTCGCATGCCGGCGTGGTGCGCGAACTCAAGGTCAAGGTGGGCGATACGCTGTCCGAGGGCGCCGTGGTCGCGCTGATCGAGGCCGAGGGCGATACGCCCGCCTATGCGCGCACCCCGGAGAAGGTGGCGCCCGGCAGCAAGCCGCCGGTCGCGCCTTCGCATCGCGCCCCGGCCGGACCGGCGCCGGAAGCGGCCGCCGCCTCGGGCCGCAAGGCCGATGTGGAATGCGCGGTGGTGGTGCTGGGCGCGGGTCCTGGCGGCTACACGGCCGCGTTCCGTGCCGCCGACCTCGACCTCGACACCGTCCTCATCGAGCGCTATGCCGCGCTCGGCGGCGTCTGCCTCAACGTCGGCTGCATCCCGTCGAAGGCATTGCTGCACGCGGCCGATGTCATCGACCAGGCCTCGCATGCCAGCGACTACGGCGTCGACTTCGGCAAGCCGAAGATCAACCTCGACACCCTGCGCGGCTACAAGGACAAGGTCGTCGGCCAGCTCACCAGGGGCCTGGCCGGCATGGCCAAGCAGCGCAAGGTGCGGGTGCTGCAGGGCACCGGCAAGTTCGTCTCGGCCAATGAAATCGAGGTCGCCGGCGACGACGGCAAGACCCAATTGCTGCGCTTCGGCCAGTGCATCATCGCCGCGGGCAGCCAGGCGCTGAAGCTGCCGGGCTTCCCCTGGGAAGACCCGCGCATCATGGATTCCACCGATGCGCTCGATCTGGCCGACGTCCCTTCGAGGCTGCTCGTGGTGGGTGGCGGCATCATCGGCCTGGAAATGGCGACGGTCTATCGCGGCCTGGGCAGCGAGGTCACCGTGGTCGAACTGGCCGACCAGCTGATGCCGGGCGCCGACAAGGACCTGGTCAAGCCGCTGGCCGACCGGCTCAAGAAGCAGGGCGTCGCCACCCACCTCAAGACGAAGGTGGTCGAGGCCCGGGCCGGCAAGAAGGGCATCGAGGTCAGCTTCGAGGGCGAGAACATCCCCGCCAGTACGCTGTTCGACCGCGTGCTGGTGGCGGTGGGTCGTGCCCCGAACGGCAGGAAGATCGATGCCGACAAGGCCGGCGTGGTCGTCACCGACCGCGGCTTCATCGAGGTCGATGCGCAGATGCGCACCAACGTGCCGCACATCTTCGCCATCGGCGACATCATCGGCCAGCCGATGCTGGCCCACAAGGCGACCCACGAAGGCAAGCTGGCGGCGGAAGTCGCTGCGGGCCACAAGAAGGAGTGGGTGGCGCGGGTGATTCCGTCGGTGGCCTATACCGATCCGGAGATCGCCTGGGTCGGTGTTACCGAGACGGAGGCCAGGGCCAAGGGGCTCAAGGTGGGCGTGGGCAAGTTCCCGTGGGCGGCCTCGGGCCGCGCGATCGGCCTCTCGCGCACCGAGGGCTTCACCAAGCTGGTCTTCGACGAGGCCACGCACCGCATCCTCGGCGCCGGCATCGTCGGCGTGCACGCGGGCGAGCTGATCGCCGAGGCGGCGCTGGCGATCGAGATGGGCTGCGAGGTCGAGGACATCGGCCACACCATCCATCCGCACCCGACGCTGAGCGAATCGGTGGCGATGGCGGCCGAGGTCTACGACGGCACGATCACCGACCTGTACCTGCCCAGGAAGAAGTAGTCGCGTCGGCGCCCGGCGTTCCGCGCCCGGGCCGCCTCGTCGCGCGGGACCCGGCCGTGGCCGGGCCCGCGCCGGCGCCGCGTCAGAAGTGGAAGGTCACGCCGGCCATCGGGCCGTGCACCTTGACCTGGCCGGTGAGCGTCCCGGCGACGTCCACCGGGTCGATGCCCAGCACGGCCGCGCCCTCGAAGTCGGCCACGTAGTCATCCCGCAGCTTCAGCCGGAACCAGTCGTAGCCCACGTGCACGCCGACGCGATCGCTCACGCGGTACTCGACGATCAGGCCGGCGCGTTCGAAGTGGCCGCGCTCGTCCAGGAAGTCGCCCCAGCGGGTATCCAGGTACTGGCCTTCCAGCCCCACGTTCCATCGCTCGGCCGGCCGCCAGGTCAGGCGGGTGTGCACGCCCGGCGACCAGCCGGTCTTCTTCCACTCGCCGGTGGCGGTGCCGGGGTCGATCTCGGCGGTGCCGCTCCAGCTGCCGTTGCCGCGCGCCTGCAGGCGGGCATGGGTCACGCCCAGGCCCACGCCCCAGGTGAGGGCGTCGGTGGACACCACCGAATACTCGTAGTTGAGGCTGGCCAGGGCGAAGCGCAGCTTGCCGTCCAGCTCGATCGTGGGCACCTGCACCGGTTCGGCCGGCACGCCCGGCACCGGCACCACCTCGATCAGCCCGGCAGGGTTGAGCCAGTCGCCGCCGACGGACCAGTCGCGCTCGCGCTCGTAGTCGTAGTAGTTGCCAACCAGCGCCTGGCGCTCGCTGAACTGGTAGGCGAAGGCGCCGCGCGGTCGCCACTCGCTGCCGAAGTCCAGGGTCTCGCCCGCGGCGAAATCCTCGGTGCGGGCGCCATTGGTGGCTTCGCCGTCACCGCGCAGGCGCACCGAGGCCTCCGGGTTGAAAGCGCTCAGGCGCAAGTGGAGGCGGCGGTCCGGGTCGAACTGCTGGGCCTGGGCGGGCAGGGCCAGCGCAGTGCCGGCGGCCAGGAGGGAAATGCAAAGGACGAGAGATCGATTACAGCGGACGGGCATCGGCATCATTCTCTTCTTGTGGAGGAGTGCGTACCGCAGGCTTGGCCGTGCGGTGCGGCCTTCCAGTGTCGGCCGGGGCCGGGTCCAGCACTCGTGAAGAGGGCTGCGGGGACCAGGGGCGCTGTCTGCCGTGGCGCCACCAGACGCCATGTCTACCGGTGCCGTAGCCGTCGTTTGCAGATGCAGCTGCGATGCCGATGCCGGCCGGCTGTGCCCCGGATCCTGCGAGGGGGGCAAAAAGAGCCCCGGCAGGGCCGGGGCTCGCCGGCCCGTGGGATCGACGAGGTGATCGCGGGCCTGCAGGGATGGACCCGGCGTCCCGGCACAAGTTCCCTGGCGCGACCGGTCAGCACGTCGGACCGCCCGGGCTGTGACGGCCGCCTCGGGCGGGCTGCGGGTTGTGCGCTGCAGCACGTTGTCGATGAAACGCCAGCCCTGCTATAATTTTGCGGCTTTGCCGGGCCGAATCCGTTTTTCGGCCGATCCTCCGACGACCAGAGGTGCGGGCTTTGCGCGATCCCATTTCAGCTCACCGCCGGGCGCTTGCGCAGGCAGTGGTGCCCCAGGTGATCGCGACGGTCCTGGCCGCGGCGGCCGCCCTGCTGCTGAGGGGTGGCGTCTGGTCACTGG
>Ga0233369_1000101_pt1 | contig 43775 bp, 42 predicted proteins | sample ElkDunMinimDraft_26_FD_191537 | JGI IMG/M metagenome (GOLD analysis project Ga0233369, IMG submission 191537) | Fecal eukaryotic communites from dung pellets of Tule Elk in California, USA - Elk Dung D16 | ecosystem: Host-associated > Mammals > Digestive system > Large intestine > Fecal | place... | reverse complement strand
TGCCTGGCATCTGCTAAGCAGTTGGAGCAGCTCGCCTAATTATGGCGCTCGGCGCTCCGTATGGAGTATCAGCTGCACCAGGGTCAGGTCGAGCCAGCGTCCGAATTTGCAACCTACCTGGCGCATCTGGCCCACGTGGGTGAAACCAAGCTGCTGATGCATGTGGATCGAGGCGCGGTTCTCGCTTTCAATAGCGCCTACCATCACGTGTCTTCCAGAGTCCCGGGCGCGCTGGATCAGCACGTGCATGAGGCCGCGGCCGACCCCGCTTCCGCGCTGGCCCTGGCGTACATATACCGAATGTTCGACTGTATGACGGAAACCTTCGTGGGGTCGCCAGGGGCCGTAGCTGGCGTAGCCGGCCACCTGACCATCATCTCCCAGCGCCACCAGCACCGGATTGCCCTGTTCTTGGCGTTCTGCGAGCCACCTGCGGCGGCTTTCCAGGTCAACTGGAGAATCGTTCCAGATAGCCGTGCTGTTCCGCACCGCGTCGTTGTAAATATGCAGGATGCCTTCGAGGTCGGCTTCCTGGGCATCACGTATCAGCACATTGACATCCTTCTGTATGGACAAGGTTGCGTTGGCGCAGAAGACATTGACCCGTTTCTGCCGAATTGGTTGATCGGCGTTGAGCAACAGGTTTCTAGGGGCATGTCTGCAAACAGGAAAGGTCAGCGTGTCCGGCATGTCGCCTAAGGCATTTCCTACTGTCTGACGATGATTCCGGTCAATGCTCGCGTCGCTTGATGGTCGGTTGATCAGATGCAATTCAGCAACTTTAACCTCGTTCGCTTTCGGCCTGTGGGGGGCTATGTTGGTCGCGTCGCATAGAGCTTTCGAGGTTTTCAGATGGATTTCGCCTACAGCCCGCGCGTGGAAGCCTTGCGCGCCCAACTGCGGGACTTCATGGACGCTCACATCCTGCCCCGCATTGCGCTGTGGCATGAGGAGGTCGCGCTGGGGCATTTCCCGGTGCCGTTCATGGCGGACTTGAAAGCGCTTGCCCGCTCGGAAGGGCTGTGGAATCTGTTTCTGCCGTCACTGCGAGCTGATGAGCCGGGCATGGGGCTGAGCAACCTCGAGTACGCGCCGCTGGCCGAGATCATGGGGCGCGTGCACTGGGCGTCCGAGGTGTTCAACTGCAGCGCGCCGGATACCGGCAACATGGAGCTGCTGCATCTGTTCGCCTCGCCCGAGCAGCGTGTGCGCTGGCTCAAACCTCTGCTCGAAGGGGAAATGCGCTCGGCGTTCGCCATGACCGAACCGGACGTGCCGTCCTCAGATGCGACTAACATCCAGACGCTGATCCGGCGCGAGGGTGATGAGTATGTGATCAACGGGCGAAAGTGGTTCATCACCAATGCCTCCCACCCCGATTGCCGGTTGCTGATCGTGATGGGCAAGACCGATCCTCAGGCCGATACGCACCAGCAGCAGAGCATGGTCCTGGTGCCCTTCGATACTCCGGGCGTCGAACTTGTTCGGAATATTCCGGTGATGAACCACATCGCGCCCGAGGGCCACAGCGAGCTGGTTCTGCGCAACGTGCGGGTCCCTGTGGGCAATCTGCTGGGTCAGGAAGGCGAGGGTTTCATGATGGCCCAGGCGCGACTCGGCCCGGGGCGTATCCACCACTGCATGCGCTTGATAGGCATGGCCGAGTTGGCGCTGGAGCTGATGATCGAACGTTGCCAGGATCGCAAGGCGTTCGGCCGCCACCTGCAGCACTACGCCAATGTCGCTGACCGGATCGCCAAGTCACGGATCGAGATCGAGCAGGCCCGACTGCTGGTACTCAAGACCGCCTGGATGATCGATGAAGTGGGCGCCAAGGCGGCGCGCAAGGAAATCGCCATGATCAAGGCGCTGGTGCCGCGTATGCAGACTCGCGTGGTCGATCGCGCCATCCAGGTATACGGCGCAATGGGCCTGACACCGGATACGCCTTTGGCAGACATGTTGACTGGAGGGCGGGCGCTGCGCTTTGCGGACGGCCCGGACGAGGTGCATCTGCGCAGCATCGCGCGCATGGAGATCAAGGCCAGCGAAGCGAGTCGTGGGACAACCGTGGCCTACCTCACATGGCCGGCGCGCCTTTAGAGGGGAGCGGTTGCCTGCCTAGGCCCGTGCCCGGCCCCCCAAAGCGCCCTTATATAAGGTGCCCAACGCGTTGACCCCAGCTGAATCTACTGATCCATGTCATAGGACATCCAGATTTAGTTGAACAGTTGGCTTGCGGGCGAGGGGGGTTGATTGCGGTCAAGGAGGGCCAAGGGGGTGATCCCTACCATGCACCTACATCAGAAGTAGAAGTAGGTAAATCATGAAATCCCGAGGTATTGCAGTCGCCGCCATGCCGCGCCGCTGGATAACCGGCTTTGCGATGCTTCTCTCTCTACTGTTCTGCATCTTCGGCCCAGTTCAGGCAAAAGAGTATGAAGCAGAACGTCGGCGCATCGAGTTGTTCTTTCCGAACGCTACCGGGGTTTCCCAACCGTCGGGCCAATATCAGGTACGTACCCTTACCGACCATACTGGCGCCGTTCAGGGGTACGCCTTCCAGAGCATCTACGTCACGGACATGCCGGCATACTCCGGCAAGCCGATCAACATGCAGGTTCTGCTCGACCCCAAGGGTGTCATCGTCGATGCCTACATGCTTGAGCACCACGAACCCATCGTACTCATCGGCATCCCCGAGCAGAAGGTTCACGACTTCAACGCCCACTATGCCGGCATCCGTGTAAATCAGCGGGTGGTGGTAGGACGTTCCAGCGACAAGAGCGCGGTCACGGTCGACGCCGTCACCGGGGCCACAGTGACCGTAATGGTGATCAATGAGATCGTCATGCGCGCGGCCCATACCGTGGCAGTGGACCTCGGACTGGTCGAGGCGGGCACCACCGCGCGACCCAAGCTGGCCCTGGTGCGTGAAGATGTCCATAAGCCGGCCGGCTGGACCGAATTGGTCGGCAACGGGGCCATCCGCCGCATGCTCCTGACCCGTGGTCAGGTCGATGATGCCTTCAAGGGTACCGAGGCCGAGGGTATTGACATAGCGGGGCCGGAGCAGCGCGACGAGACGTTCATTGATCTTTACGCCACGCATCTGAACCCGCCGACCATCGGTCGCAACCTGCTGGGTGAACGCCAGTACGCCGATCTGATGGCGAGCCTGAAGCCCGGAGAGCATGCCTTCGCGGTGCTGGCCAACGGCGAGTATTCCTTCAAGGGCTCGGGTTATGTACGTGGCGGCATCTTCGATCGGGTGCAGCTGCGTCAGTTCGGCGACACCATCAGCTTCCGCGATCTGGACTTCATGCGCCTGTCAGACGTCTACGCAGAGGGCATGCCGAGCTTTTTCGAAATGGCGATCTTCACCGCCCGTGATCAGCATCGCTTCGACCCGGGCTCGCCTTGGAGTCTGGAGTTGCTGGTACGACGTCAGGTCGGTCCTGTCGAAAGCATATTCACCAGTTTCGAATTGCCGTACCTGATGCCCGAGGAATATCTCGAGCGGGTACCCCTGACTGCCGAGGAACAGGCTGCCGTCGACGAAGCCAATCGGCCACTGTGGGTCAACATCTGGTACCAGAAGAGCTTCCAGATCGGTGTGATCCTAGTGGCGCTGATGCTGCTGACGGTCATCCTGTTCCTGCAGGACAAGTTCACCCAGCATCCCACCCTCCTGAAGAGGCTGCGTCACGGCTACCTGATTTTCACCGTATTGTTCATCGGCTGGTATGCCTTGGGACAGCTGTCGGTGGTCAATGTGCTGACCTTCATCCATGCGCTGGTACAAGACTTCCGCTGGGAGCTGTTCCTGACCGACCCGGTGATCTTCATCCTCTGGGTGTTCACTGCAGCCAGCATTCTGCTCTGGGGGCGCGGCGTGTTTTGCGGTTGGTTGTGTCCCTTTGGCGCGTTGCAGGAGCTGATCAACGAGGCCGCGCGCAAGCTGAAGATCCCCCAGTACGAGGTGCCCTTCGCCGTTCACGAGCGGCTCTGGGCCATCAAGTACATCGTCCTGTTGGTGCTGTTTGGCATCTCGCTGGAATCGATGATGCTGGCCGAGAAAGCCGCCGAAGTAGAGCCCTTCAAAACAGCCATCACGCTGAAATTCGACCGTCAATGGTGGTTCGTTGCCTACGCGCTGCTGCTGCTGGTGATCAACATTTTTACCCGCAAAGTCTACTGCCGCTACGTATGCCCCCTGGGTGCGGGCTTGGCGATTACCGGCCGCTTCCGGCTGTTCGACTGGCTCAAGCGGCGCAAGGAGTGCGGCAATCCCTGCCAGATCTGCGCCAACGAGTGCGAAGTGCAGGCCATTCATCCCGATGGCCATATCAATCACAACGAATGCCACTACTGCCTCGACTGCCAGATGACTTACCACAACGAAAACAAATGCCCGCCCTTGATCCTGAAGAACAAGCGCAAGACGCGCGACAAAAAGGCCCCGGCCGGTCCTGAGCTGATCCCTGCTGTGCACATCGTTGACCCCTGAGCCTGGCCTGATGGCATAAGGCGATTAGACAGTTGTCCCTAAGGAGCAAACCCATGAGTGACAAAAAGAACGATACGGACGTAAAGAATGGTCTGAGCCGCCGCGGCTTCCTCGGCGCCAGTGCACTCACTGGCGCAGCCGTGGCGGCGACTGCATTTGGTGGTGCGGTAATGTCCCGCGAAAGCTGGGCGGCCGCAGTCAAGGATGCCAAGAACAAGATTCACGTAGCGCCCGGTGAACTGGACGAGTACTACGGTTTCTGGTCGGGTGGCCATCAGGGCGAAGTGCGCGTGCTGGGCATTCCGTCGATGCGCGAATTGATGCGTATCCCGGTGTTCAACACCGACTCGGCCACCGGCTGGGGCATCACCGATGAAAGCAAGGAAATCATGGGTGAGTACTACCCGAACGGCGACTGCCACCACCCGCACATCTCGATGACCGACGGCCGCTACGACGGTAAATACCTGTTCATTAACGACAAGGCCAATACCCGCGTCGCCCGTATCCGTCTGGATGTCATGAAGACGGACAAGATCATCAGCATCCCGAACGTCCAGGCCATCCACGGTCTGCGTCTGCAGAAGGTGCCCCACACCAAGTACGTGTTCTGCAACGGCGAGTTCTTCATTCCGCACCCGAACGACGGGTCCAGCTTCGACCTCTCTGCCGATGACAGCTTCACCTGCTTCAGCGCCGTGGATGCCGAGACCATGACCGTGGCCTGGCAGGTCATTGTCGATGGCAACCTGGATAACACCGACGCCGACTACACTGGCCGTTTTGCCGCCGCCACCTGTTACAACTCCGAGCGCGCCCTGGACCTGGGTGGCACCATGCGCAACGAGCGCGACTGGGTGGTGGTGTTCGACGTGCATGCCATCGACAAGGCCATCAAAGAGAAGAAATTCGTGTTGATGGACGGTGTGCCGGTAGTCGACGGTCGCCAGGCGAAGAACAGCCCCTTTACCCGCTATATCCCGGTGCCGAAGAACCCGCACGGCTGCAATACTTCGCCGGACGGCAAGTACTTCATCGCCAACGGCAAGTTGTCGCCGACCTGTACCGTGATTGCCATCGACAAGCTGCCCGATCTGTTCGCCGACAAGCTTGCCGATCCGCGTGACACCGTGGTTGCAGAACCGGAACTGGGCCTCGGCCCGCTGCATACCACCTTCGACGGTCGGGGCAACGGCTATACCACGCTGTTTATCGACAGCCAGCTGTGCAAGTGGAACATCGACGATGCCATCCGCGCCTACAAGGGCGAGAAGGTTAACTACATTCGTCAGAAGCTGGACGTGCACTACCAGCCGGGCCACAACCACGCCTCGCTGACCGAGTCGCGCGACGCCGACGGCAAGTGGATTATCGTGCTGTCCAAGTTCTCCAAGGACCGCTTTCTGCCGGTCGGCCCGCTGCATCCGGAGAACGATCAACTGATCGACATCTCCGGCGATGAGATGAAGCTGGTGCATGACGGCCCGACCTTCGCAGAACCGCATGACTGCATCATGTGTCGTCGTGACCAGATCAAGACCAAGAAGATTTGGGAGCGCAACGATCCCTTCTTCGCCGGTACCGTGGCTCGTGCCAAGAAGGACGGCATCAACCTGGAGACCGACAACAAGATCATCCGCGACGGCAACAAGGTTCGTGTGTACATGACCTCCATGGCACCGGCGTTCGGCATCACCGACTTCACCGTCAAGCAGGGCGATGAAGTTACCGTGACCATCACTAACATCGACCAGATCGAAGACGTGTCCCACGGCTTCGTGATGGTGAACCACGGTGTGAGCATGGAAATCAGCCCGCAACAGACCTCGTCCGTCACCTTCAAGGCCGATAAACCCGGAGTGTTCTGGTACTACTGCAGCTGGTTCTGCCATGCCCTGCACATGGAAATGATGGGCCGCATGATGGTGGAAAAGGCCTGACGGCCGATTGCGGGCCCGGGCGCTAACGCCCGGCTCGCCCATGCCGACCGGCGATGCTGATCGCCGGTCCCTCACTGCCTGATCCTGAAGAGGTACCGAGTTGCTCAGTTCTCAGGCTGCTCACAGGAGCCTCTACGCGCTCCTGTTATGCACAGGCACCGCCCTGGCGGGCCCCCAACCCATTACCAACCTGCCGCTTATGGCGGAAGGCGAAAACCGCTGGACGCTGCCCGCCGGCGAATATGTCGGCAACTTTCGCATCGACCAGCCCCTGCACCTGCGCTGTGAACCGGGCGCCGTCCTGAGCGCGGCGGGGCAGGGCACGGCGCTGTTCATCCGTGCCACCAACGTGACGGTGGAAGACTGCAGTTTCCGTGACTGGGGCCGTAACCTCACCGCGATGGACTCGGCCATCTACCTGGAGGCCGGCAGCGAAGACGTTGAACTGCGCAATAACCGGTTGCAGGGAGTTGGCTTCGGCATTCGCACCGAGCGTTCGCGCAACGTGCGCATCCTAGGCAACCGGGTCGAGGGCGATCCTCGCGTACGGTCCCAGGACCGTGGCAACGGCATCCACCTGTTCTTTGCCAACGAAACAGTGGTAGCGGGCAACCAGATCCGTGAGACCCGCGATGGCGTCTACATCGAGGCTTCAAATAACAACCGCATCGAGAACAACCTGATGGAGGATCTGCGCTATGGCGTGCACTACATGTTCTCCAATGACAACCATGTGACGGGCAACACCACCCGGCGTACCCGCACCGGCTACGCGCTGATGCAGAGCCGCAAGTTGACCGTGACCGGTAACCGTTCCGAGCATGACCGCAACTACGGCATGTTGATGAATTACATCACCTACTCGACCATCGAGCGCAACTACGTCACCGACGTGCAGGCCGGTGACACTGGCGGTGACAGCATGATCCAGGGCGGCGAGGGCAAGGCGCTGTTCATCTACAACTCGCTATTCAACCGCATCGAAGGCAATCACTTCGAACGCAGCAACCTGGGGATTCACCTCACCGCAGGTTCGGAGGACAACCGCATCTCCAGCAACGCTTTTATCGACAATGAACAGCAGGTCAAGTACGTCGCCATACGCACCCAGGAATGGTCGGTGGACGGCCGAGGCAACTACTGGAGCGACTACCTGGGCTGGGACCGCAACGAGGACGGCCTGGGCGACATCGCCTATGAACCCAACGACAACGTCGACCGCCTGCTGTGGATGTATCCGCAGGTGCGCCTGTTGATGAACAGCCCCAGCATCGAAGTGCTGCGCTGGGTACAGCGTGCGTTTCCGGTGACCAAGTCGCCGGGGGTGCAGGATAGCCATCCGTTGATGAAGCTGCCTACCGAGAAACTGTTGGACATCACGCAAGGACCCCACTCATGAGCGCCGTCGAGATTCAGGGCGTCAGTCAGCGTTACGGCAACATGACCGTGTTGCACGATTTGAATCTAAGCCTCGGTGCAGGCGAGGTATTGGGATTGTTCGGCCATAACGGCGCCGGCAAGACCACCAGCATGAAGCTGATTCTCGGCCTGCTGCAGGCCAGTGAAGGCAGCGTACGGGTGTTGGGTCGCGACCCGCGCACCACTGACGTACGTCGCAACCTGGGTTATCTGCCAGAGAACGTGACCTTCTACCCGCAGCTCAGCGGTCGCGAAACCCTACGCCACTTTGCCCGCCTTAAGAGTACGCCGCTGGGTCAGGTGGATGATCTGCTCGAGCAGGTCGGCCTCGCTCATGCCGCCGATCGCCGTGTGAAAACCTATTCCAAAGGCATGCGCCAGCGCCTCGGCCTGGCACAGGCGGTGCTTGGCGAACCGCATCTGTTGTTACTCGATGAACCCACCGTGGGGCTCGACCCTATCGCCACTCAGGAGCTCTACCTGCTGGTCGATCGCCTGCGCCAGAATGGCACCAGCGTGATCCTGTGCTCCCATGTGCTACCCGGCGTGGAGGCGCATATCAACCGCGCGGCAATTCTTGCCAAGGGCCGCCTCCAGGCGGTCGGCAGTCTCAAACAACTGCGTAGCGAGGCCGGGCTGCCGGTGCGCATCCGGGCCAGTGGCCTTACCCAGAGCGACGCCTGGCTGGCGCGCTGGAACGCCGCCGGCCACGCCGCGCAGCGCCATGGCGAGGATGGCGTGGAAGTGGTCGCCGTCAATGGCCACAAGCTGCCCTTGCTGCGCCAGCTACTGGCGGAAAGCGAACCTGACGATGTGGAGATCCACCAGCCGTCGCTGGAGGATCTGTATCGCTATTACATGGAGCGCGCCGGCGATGTGCAGGCTGCGGAGGGCAGGACATGAATCAGGTCTGGAATATTGCCCGCAAGGAGCTTGCCGACGGCCTGCGCAACCGCTGGTTGTTGGCCATAAGCCTGTTGTTCGCAGTACTGGCCGTGGGTATTGCCTGGCTCGGAGCGGCCGCGTCGGGCCAGGTCGGGTTCACCTCGATTCCGGCTACTATCACCAGCCTGGCCAGCCTCGCCACCTTCCTGATGCCGCTGATCGCCCTGCTGCTAGCCTATGACGCCATCGTCGGCGAGGACGAGGGCGGCACGCTGATGCTGCTGCTGACCTACCCGCTGGGACGTGGACAGATCCTTTTGGGCAAGTTCGTCGGCCATGGGCTGATTCTCGGCCTGGCGGTGCTGATCGGTTTCGGTGGCGCCGCGCTAGCGATCGCCTTGCTGGTCGAGGATATCGAACTGGGCCTGCTGCTCTGGGCCTTTGGCCGCTTCATGATTTCCTCGACGTTACTGGGCTGGGTGTTCCTGGCGCTGGCTTACGTACTCAGCGGAAAGGTCAACGAGAAATCCAGTGCGGCCGGACTGGCGCTGGGGATATGGTTTCTGTTCGTGCTGGTGTTCGATCTGGTACTGCTGGCCCTGCTGGTGCTAAGCGAAGGCAAGTTCAGCCCAGAGCTGCTGCCCTGGCTGCTGTTACTCAATCCCACCGACATCTATCGACTGATCAACCTGTCCGGATTCGAGGGCGGCAGCGCCATGGGCGTGCTGTCGCTGGGCAATGACCTGCCCGTGCCGAGCGCTGTGCTCTGGCTTTGCCTGCTGGCTTGGGCCGGCCTGTCATTGCTGGCGGCCTATGCCATTTTCCGTCGTCGTTTGGCCTGACCCTAGGGGAACTGAAAGATGAACAACCTGTACCGTACCGGCGCCAAGGCGCTGCTCGCGATGTTCCTGGCGCTTGGCCTGGTTGCCTGCGGCGACAAGCAGGAAGTCCAGCTATCGCTGGAGCCGGTGGCTTTTCATGAGAGTGATGAATGCCATGTTTGCGGCATGATCATCTCGGACTTTCCCGGCCCCAAGGGTGAGGCCGTGGAAAAGGGCAGCGTGAAGAAGTTCTGCTCCACAGCAGAGATGCTCGGCTGGTACCTGCAGCCGGAGAACAAGTTGCTAGACGCCAAGTTGTACGTCCATGACATGGGCCAGAGCGAATGGGCGCACCCCAGCGACGAACACCTGATCGACGCGCGCACAGCCTGGTACGTGGCCGGCACCGGGCTCAAGGGCGCTATGGGGGGCTCGCTGGCCAGCCTTGCCGATGAGCAGAAGGCGCGACAGCTCGCTTCCGATCACGGGGGACAGGTGCTGCGCTTCGAGGAAATCGATCATGCGTTGCTGCAACAGGGCGCAAACATGCAGCACCACGACATGCAAGCGCCTATGTCGCCAACAGAACACAATGACCACGCGGGTCATTGACCCTTAGTCGATATATCGAGGTAGGCAAAATGATGGGTATCAGCGTCTGGCAACTTCTGATCATTCTTCTGATCGTGATCATGCTGTTCGGCACGAAGCGACTGCGGGGCCTGGGTTCGGACCTTGGCAGCGCGATCGCTGGCTTTCGCAAGTCGGTAAACGATGGTGAAACCACGCCTCAGGTCGAGCCGGCCAAGCAGGAACTCAAATAAGGGTGCCTGGCCCCTCCCTCGCAAGGGGAGGGGCACGAAACACTTCTCGCGTTGCACTCGTTCGCTCTTCAGGCGCCCATGCGACTCATGTTGAGTCGGTTCGGGTGTGATAGCTATTCATTGCTCCGGCCGGCTGTCGCTTTTCCCCTCGCCTCGAAAAAAGCTGATCGACATCAAGTCTGTTCATGCCGGCTAACCTGTAGAAAGGTGACCTGACTCCACATTGGATGGAGCGTCATTTCCGCTGTGTAGGAGGCTGACTGTGCAGCGGGCCTATAAAAAACCTGGAGGCCTTCCGTGCAAGTAGTCGACCGGCGAAAAGCCCTGAGTATCCCGCCTATCTGGCGTCTCGCTTTTCGACCCTTCTTTCTCGCTGGGGCCGTTTTTGCGTTGCTGACGATTCCGCTATGGGTCGCCGCCTGGACGGGTCTCTGGTCCGGCTTTCAGCCCACCGGAGGCTGGCTGGCTTGGCACCGTCACGAAATGCTGTTCGGCTTCGCCATGGCCATCGTTGCGGGCTTTCTGCTGACGGCGGTACAGACTTGGACCGGCCAGGCGGCACCTTCGGGAAATTGCCTGATAGGCGTGGCGCTGGTATGGCTGGCGGCGCGCCTCGGCTGGCTGTTCGGGCTGCCAGCGCCATTGCTGGTGCCACTGGACCTGCTGTTCCTGCTCGTCGTTACTTGGATGATGGCACGCATGCTCTGGGCTGTGCGTCAGCAGCGCAACTACCCCATTGTGGCGGTGCTGACACTGATGATCGGGGCCAATGTGCTGATCCTGGTCGGTGTACTGCAGGGCAAGGACGCGCTGCAGCGCCAGGGGGTGTTGGCGGGATTGTGGCTGGTGGCGGCGCTGATGTCGCTGATCGGCGGACGCGTGATTCCCTTCTTCACCCAACGCGGCCTAGGGCGCCAGGAGCAGGTAAAGGCATGGCCCTGGCTGGACTGGTCGCTGCTGGCCGGCAGCGCGCTCATCGCGATTCTGCATGCTGTTGGCGTGGCTCTGGCGCCCGAGGCGCTGATCGGCGTGCTGTTCCTGGCCATTGGCCTTGGGCATCTGCTGCGCCTGGTGCGCTGGTATGACGCCGGCATCCGTGAGGTGCCGCTGCTGTGGTCGCTGCATCTGGCGATGCTCTGGCTGGTGGTGGCGTGCTTCGGTCTGGCGCTGTGGCATTTCGGCCTGCTGGTGCAGTCGAGCCCCGCCCTGCACGCATTCACGGTGGGCTCAATGAGTGGACTGATCCTGGCGATGATCGCACGCGTGACTCTCGGCCACACCGGCCGGCCCCTGCAATTGCCGGCGGGCGTGGTCTGGGCATTCGTGCTGTTCAATCTGGGTGCGTTCGCTCGCGTGTTCCTATCGACCTTATGGCCCGTGGCTGGGCTCTGGCTGTCAGCAAGCTGCTGGGCGCTGGCCTTTGCAATCTATGTCTGGCGCTACGCGCCGATGCTCGTCAGCGCTCGGGTCGACGGTCACCCGGGCTGAGTGTAGCGCCGACCATCAAAGCTGCCGGCGTGAGAATCGATATATCCAACCGCTGCCTGTCCTGGAGGCAAGGGCAGCTTGCGGCTCGAATGCCGTGAGCAGGAGATGATGATGAAGAACGATTTACAGGACTGCCTGGCGGTCATCACAGGTGCCAGCTCGGGCATAGGGCTGGCCGTGTGCACGGCGCTGCTGCAGCGTGGGGCTCGGGTGCTGGCGATGTCCCGTTCGCTCGGGGGCCTTGAGCCACTGCTGCAAACCTACGCGAAGCGGCTGTTCTGGCTGGCCGGCGACGTCACCGTGCAGGCCGACCTGCAAGCGTTGCGGGCCCGGGCCGCGCAACTCGGGCAAGTGGATTACCTGGTGCCCAATGCTGGCATCGCCGAGCTGGCGGACGGGCTTGACATGGCAGCGTTCGACCGGCAATGGGCGGTCAACGGAGCAGGGGCGTTGAATACGCTGGGGGCGCTGCGCCATGAGCTGACGCAATCTGCCTCGGTGGTATTCATCGGCTCCTTCCTGACCCGTTCGACCTATCCCGGCCTTGCCGCGTACATTGCCAGCAAAGCGGCGCTGGTCGCTCAGGTGCGCACGTTAGCGGTCGAGTTCGCCCCGCTCGGAATTCGCCTAAACGTGGTTTCGCCCGGTCCTACTGCGACCTCGATCTGGGGCAGCCTGGGCTTGTCTGAAGAACAGCTCGAAGGCGTCGCCGATGGCATCGCCCAGCGCCTGCTGCCCGGGTACTTCCTGGAATCTGCCGCGGTGGCCGACGTGGTTCTGTTCCAGCTGTCGCAGGGCGCGCGTGGCGTCTACGGCCAGGATTGGGTCGTGGACAACGGCTTCACCCTGAGCTGAGTACCTCCGTAGAGTGCGCTCCGCATACGGGTGTTAGCTTCTCACCGGCCCGGTTGGGTGCGAACAACCGGCACTTGCGTGCCTCCAGGTGGAATCAGAAATGGCAGCTGCAAGCCAGAATCGCACGGCTCTGGCTTGCGCCTCAGTGTGAGGTTCCTTCGGCATATTCGATCTTGTTGCCGACGTTGTACTTGCCGGAGGGCTTGTTCATCGGGATGCGCTTGATCTCCTCCAGCGTGTCGCTGTCATAGACGATCAGCGCGCCGTCGGTGTCCCAGACGCTGAGCAGCAGCTGCTTGCCATCCTTGGTGAACTCCACGTGGGCAGCGTTCTTGCCCGGCATCGGGCGCAAGGTGTGGGCGACCTCCAGGGTCTGTTTGTCGATCAGGTGTACGGCATCGTTGTTGGCGCCGAAGAACACGTCGGTCCAGGCGTATTTCGAATTTTCATGGCTGCGCATGAAGAAACCCGGCCCCTCGGTGGGAATCTCCTTGATCAGCTGCCAGCTCTTCATGTCCAGCACCGAGATAAGGCCTTTGCTGACGTTCGGAGTAGCGAATACCCATTCGCCGCCACGCTTCCAGTAGATCCCCGAACCCAGGTGTGGCATGCCCGGCAGCGGGATGTCGCTCACCGCCTTGCCGGTGTCCAGATCGATCACCTGGCCACCATGGGCCTTGCGCGAGGTAGCGAGCAGGTGGCGGTAGTCGGGGGTGAAGGAAAAGTCGTCGAGAAAGTCTGCGGCTTGAATACGCCGTGGCTCGAAGTCCGGCTCGCCAGCGTAGGACAGCTCCCAGGCTTCTTTCACATCCTTCAGCGCTACCACGAAGCTGTTGCGCGGTGGCGCGGTATACACGGCGCTGACCCGTGACGGCGTGCCATCCAGGCCCACGGCGGGGATGTGCTTGACCAGCGACAGGTCGCGGGCATCCAGCAGCACCAGGTTGCCCGGCAGGTAGTTGCCCACCAGCACCCAGCGACCGTCATTGCTCACCGCCAGGTTGCGGGTGTTCAGCCCTGCGCGAACTTCGGCGACCATCGTCAGGTTATGCAGGTCGTAGAAACTGACCCAGCCATCGCGCGAAGCGAAATAGACGAAGCGCCCGTCGGGGGAGAATTTCGGTCCGCCGTGCAGGGCGAAATGCGACTGGAAGTTGGCCAGTTCGGTAAAACCGTCACCCTCTAGAATGCGCACGTGATGGTTGCCCGCTTCGACCACCACGAACAGGTTGAGCGGGTCGGCTCCATGTTGCGGGCTGGCTGGCAGCTTGGCGACATCCGTCAGCATCCGGTGGCTGGCGCGAATGTCGGCATCGGTCCAGGACAGCGGCACGGCTGAAGGTTGGTAGAGATGGTCGACCAGGCTATCGATCTTCGCCTCATCCAGTACGGCCGAATAGGCTGCCATCTGGCTGGCTGGGCGACCGTCGCGGATGACCCGTCGCGCCTCGTCCGGTTTGATCCGGCTAAGGCTTTCCGGCAGCAGCGCGGGGCCGGCACCACCGAGGCGATCGACACCGTGGCAGCTCTGGCAATGCTGCTGGTAGAGCGCATGGGCATCCGTTGACTCGGCGGCAGCAGCGCGCGGAATCGCCATGTCCAGTGCGACGAAAGTGGCGGCCGGCAGGGCGGCCGCCGCCAACAGGGCAGTCATTAGCCGCATATGGCCTCCGTCGCTTCGGCAACTTTGCGCAGGCGAGCGGGATACTCGAGCTGGCGACCTTCGAATAGCCCGACGACCTGGCCGATGACCGTCAGCGTGGGCGGTGTCAGCTGTTGTTCCTCGGCCATGCTCGGCAACTCCTTGAGGGTGCAGCGCACCACCTGCTGGTCGCGGCGGGTGCCGTTGCCGATCAGCGCGGCCGGCGTGTCCAGCGGCAGGCCGGCGGCGATCAGGTTGCGCGAAATTCCCCCGAGGCTGGCTAGGCCCATGTAGAACACCAGGGTCTGCTTGCCTTCGGCCAAGGCATTCCAGGGCAGGTGCAGCTCGCCGTTTTCCTGCAAATGGCCGGTGATGAACTGGCAGGAATGGGCCAGGTCGCGGTGGGTCAGCGGTATCCCGGCGTAGGTGCTGCAGCCGGCAGCGGCGGTGATGCCGGGCACCACCTGGCAGTCGATGCCCCGCTCCAGCAGGAATTCCAGCTCCTCGGCGCCACGGCCGAAGATGAACGGGTCGCCGCCCTTGAGGCGCACCACACGCTTGTTCTGCCTTGCCAGGTCCACCAGCAGCTGGTTGATCTGCGGTTGCGGCAGGCTGTGGTAGCCGCTGGTCTTGCCGGCGTAATGGCGGCTACAGGCGGCGGGCAGCAACGCCATCAGGTCGTCGCTGACCAGGCGGTCGTAGACCACCGCATCGGCCTGCTGCAGCAGGCTCCAGGCGCGCAGGGTGAGCAGGCCCGGATCGCCCGGACCTGCTCCGACCAAGGCAACTTCACCGGGGGCGAATGCGGCGCTCAGCGAAGCGGGGAGTATGTTTGGCTGGTCCATGCGGACTCCTGTTATTGCTCATCAGGTTGGCGGTTGCGCTTGGCTGAGTACGGTTCTGGCGACCGCTGGGTGTGGCTGGTTTACAGGGCATTGATTTCCACGCTGGGGATGCGCGCTGGCATCGGCAGGCCGATTTCTTCGTCGCTCAGGTAGCAGCCCGGGTCTTCGGCCCACAGATCGCCGGCCGCCCAGGCACGGGTACGGGTGTTGCCGTTGCAGATCGACAGCCAGCGGCATTCGCCGCAGCGCCCGCCCACGGCGCGCGGGTGCTGGCGCAGTTCGCTCAGCAAGGCATCGGGCTTTTCCAGCCAGAGTTCGCGAAAGGGTTGCCGGCGCACATTGCCTACGGTGTGCTGCCACCAGTAGGTGTCAGGGTGTACGTCGCCGATGTTGTCGATGTTGGCGATGCCGTTGCCCGACGCGTTGCCACCCCAGGCACGCAGCATCTGCTCGAGACGGTCGCGATGTTGTGGCAGCCGCTCCTCGACCCACTGCAGCAGCAGGATCGCATCGGCATCATTGTTGCCGCTGACGAAGTCGGTTTCGCGGCCGTTCTGCACGTCGTCCCAGGCCTGCTCGAACAGCTGGCGCATGGCGTCGCGGGTCATCTGGTGATGCGTGTCGGCCTTGCGGCTGCGTTTGCCCCGGCCGCTGTAGTTCAGGTGCGAAAGATAGAACTTCTGCACATCGTGCTCGCGCATCAGCGCCAGCAACGCGGGCAGTTGCGGGTAGTTGTTCTGCGTGAGGGTGGTGCGCAGCCCGACGCGAATGCCGTGCTGACGGCAGAGGTCGATGGCGTGCATCGAAGCGGCGAAGCTGCCCTTGAGCTGGCGCCATTCGTCATGCACCGCTTCCAGGCCGTCGATGCTGATGCCGACATAGTCGTATTGCGCCGCCACTATCTGCTGGATATTGCTTTCGTCGATCAAGGTGCCGTTGGTCGACAACGCCACGAAGAAGCCCTTTTCGCGGGCATAGGCGGAGAGCTCGAATATGTCGTCCCGCAGCAGCGGCTCGCCGCCAGACAGAATCAGCACGCGCACACCGGCTTCGCGCAGATCGTCTATCACTTTCAGGGCTTCGCTCGTATCCAGCTCGTCGCGGAATTCGCTGTCGGCGGAGGTGGCGTAGCAGTGCTTGCAAGTCAGGTTGCAGCGCCGCAGCAGATTCCAGATGACCACCGGCGGCCGGATTCCCGGCGCTCCCCGAGCGCCGAGCACGGCGCCTGCATCCGGACGGGCCAGGGCGCGCAGGTAATGGCTGATTCGCAACATGCGGTCTCTCCTCGCCAGAGACCGAACAGGCCTCCTTTGCGTGGGAGAATCGCCGAGGTGGCGTGGGGTGACCTTGATCGGAAACAAAAGTCCGGCGGATTGCGTGAAATCCGTGGGTGATGCTTTCGTATCACGCCGATCCAGCGGTGCCTGAAGGGTCGATATGGCGTAGGGTTTCAGCGCCTTGCAGCCTGTTTTGGCGTTCGATGGGTGGCGGGGAAAGCCCAACAACAGCGGCCAACGCTAGCTAGACCCCGCCTGCCTCTAGACGTGGATTTGGCGGCCACCCGCAAACGCCCAGTTCTCCCAGGCCGTTTCCTTGAACACAACCATCGCATTCTCTGGGTTGTGCCCCGCCGCGGTGAGACCGGCCATAAGGTGCTCCAGGAACTGCTTCTTCACCTTGACGCTGCGCCCCGCGGACAAAAGGATTTCGATGAGCACAAAGTCATCTGTTCGGCTGCCTTGAACGTCCGGGTAGTGGCGATCAAAGCGAAAATCTTCTTCCGACAGCTCAAGCACACGATGAAAACGATCGGCTTCAGGCACTCCGATGCTGACCAAGGCATCGTGCACTGCCTGCAGAACCGAGTCCTTGAATGCGGCAGACATTGGGCGAAGGACCGTAAGGGTTACAAGGGGCATTGTCGTCTCCTACGAAGCCTAACGTTTGAATTAACCCGCGCCGCGAAGCGGCATCGGAATGAATTGAAAGCCCCGACACGCACGGGCCTACTGGTCAAAAAGCATAGCTGCAAGAACGCCGAGGCCGGGAAGCACAGAGGGAATGGATGAAGTGAGTAGCGAGGGATGAACCGAGGTTAGCTCGGACGGCGGCGGGTGAATAATTTTTAATGGTTGAGGCTGGGAGCAGGCGTATTTCGCTTTGGTTTGGTTACACCCTAAGCCCCGTCTTTTTTAGTATCCGGCTGCTCACCAGCATCTCATCCGCTCGGCAGGCGTCGCCGAGCAGTTGGCGTATCTGCGCCCGGTAATCTTCGATCTCATCGGTGCTGCGGCCGTGGACCATGGCGAAGAGGTTGTAGCGCCAGCCGTCGCGGCGAGGGCGGCGGTAGCAGTGACTGACGAAGGGTTGGGCGCCGAGCAGGGGGCCGAGGCGGGGAAGGTGGGTGTCATCCACGTCCCAGACGGTCATGCCGTTGTGGCGGTAGCCCAGGCGGTAGTGGTTGGGGACGGCGGCGATGCGGCGGATGGCGCCGCCGGCCTGTAGCTGGTGCAGCAGGGCCAGCACGGTGTCTTCGTCAAGGCCCAGGCGTTCGCCGATCCAGGCCCAGGGGTTGTCCACCAGCGGCAGGCCGGCCTGGGTGAGTTCCACCAGACTGCGTATCAGCGCGGGGTCAGACCGGCCATCAAACTGAGAAATGCAGGCCGACATGGTAGGTCTCCTCCTTGGGCAGGTTGAGCACCGGCAGGCCGGTTTGCGCCTCGATGCGGGCGATGGTTTCGGCGATGCCCTCGGGCGCCGTGCAGCCCAGGACGAACCACATGTTCCAGGCATGCTCGCGGCGATAGTTATGGGCCACTTCGGGCATCGCCTCGAGCTGTGCGGCCACGGTGTCGAAGCGCTCGTCGGGCACCGACAGCGCGGCCAGGGTGAAGGCGCCGCCGAGGCGATCGATGTCGAACATGGGGCCGAAACGGGTCAGGGTGCCGTCATCCAGCAGCGCCTGAACACGGTCGCGCAGGGTTTGCGAATCACTCTTCAGTTCATCGGCCAGCGCCTGCCAAGGCCGCTTTACCAGCGGCAGGCCATATTGCAGGCGGTTGATCAGGCGGCGGTCGAGGTCATCCATGGGCCAGTTCCCGAGCAGCGGGTGGAGCATAGCGGCCACCGCACTGCTTGAAGGCGCGGGTGCTGAACAGCAACTGGTGCGGCACATCGCTAAGCCCGTGTTCGGTCAGCAGCTTTTCGATCAGCTGGCAGACCTGTTCGCGCTCACGGCCATGGACCATGCAGAACAGGTTGTAGGGCCAGTCGGGCATACGGCGCGGGCGCTGGTAGCAGAGGTTGACGCCGGTGGCCTTACCCAGCCGCCGGCCGACCTCGTCGACCTGCTCGTCGGGGATATCCATCACCAGCATGGCGTTGGCGCGAAAGCCCAGCGCGCGATGCTTGAGCACCAGGCCGACGCGGCGGAACAGGCCGTCCTCACTCCAGCTCCGGATCTGTTCGAGTACCGCCTTTTCGCTGGCGCCGATACGCTCGGCCAGCAGCTGGTAGGGGCGAGCGGCAAGCGGCAGCCCGGCTTCAAGCAGGCTGCGCAGTTGCATCGCCTGCCAATGGTCGAGGGTGCCGGTCATGGCGCATCTCCTATGGGAAAGCCGAGGTCGATGCGGTAGGCGCGGCGCATCGGAAGGTCCAGCGGGGTAAGGCCGGTTTCCGCCTCGATCTGCGCCAGTAGCCGATCCAGGTGCGCGCGGTCCGGTCCGGTAATCACGAACCAGAGGTTGTAGCGGTGCTCGCGCAGGTAGTTGTGGTTGACCTCAGGGTAACTGTTGATGCGCGCCGCTACGGCTTCCACCCGTGCGGGCGGCACGGCAAGCGCCACCAGGGTGCTGGCGCCGGCAAGGCTGTGCTCGAAGACCGGGCCGATCCGGGAAAGTCCGCCGTTCTGCTCAAGATGCTGGAGGCTGGCAAGAACTTCCTCCTCGCTGCACTCCAGGGCTTCGGCCATGGCGCGGTAGGGCTCGGCGCACAGCGGCATGCCATGCTGGAAACGGTCGATCAGGCGGCGGCTGAGGCTGTCGAGCTGCATGTCACAACCCCGTCTCGTGGGCGCGGCTGCTGAAGAAGATGCCGCTGGGGCTTTCGGCCGGCAGGCGCTCGAGCAGCTTCAGGGTGTAGGGATCCCAGACCTGGATTTCGCCACCGTCGCGCACTGACAACCAAAGCTGGTCTCCGCGGGCGGTGAACTCCATGTGCAGCACCGCCGGGCCCGGCTCCAGGGTGGCGATGATCTGATGGGTTTCGCTGTCGATGACCTGCACCTTGCCGTTGTCCGGATGGGCGAAGTTGACCCAGATCTGCCGCGCATCGGGGCGCGCCATGACGAAGATCGGCTGGCCAGCGACGTCGATAGCATCGGTCTGCTGCCAGTTTTCGCTGTCCATCACCAACACGCGGTGCTGGCCGATGGCGGGCACGAAGGTCTGGTTGCCGGCCACGGTCCAGCCTTCCAGGTGCGGCATCTTGTAGACCGGCAGTTTCTGCTGGCCACGGCCGTAGCCGTCGAGGATGCGTTCGACGCCGCGCTCGGGGTGCCAGAGGTCCATCTTGGCCATGCCGTCTTCGCCGAACAACCCGGCGATGTAGTAGCGGCCTTCGGGGGTGAGCAGGGCATCGTAGGGTTGGTTGCCGATGTTTTCGAAGCGGGTGATCTGCGGCGGGCGGCCATCGCTGAAGTCCAGCAGCCAGGTTTCGCCGGTGTCGAACAGGCTGTAGATGAAGCGCTGGCCGGGCACGTCGGTTACGCCGACCACGCGGGAGTTGCGGCTGCCGTCGGGCATCGGTGTGGCAGGAATATCGGCGACCTGCTCCAGGGTGTCGGCGTCGAATACCTTGACCCCGCCGGGCTCATAGTTGCCCACGGCGATCAGGCTGCCGTCCTGGCTGATGGCGCCGCCGATGCTGTTGCCGCCCTGGATCACGCGTTTGTCGATGCGTTGACGCAGCAGGTCGACCTTGGTCAGGCCGCCGTCGCGACCGAACACGTAGGCGAAGCGCTGGTCACGGGAAAACACCACCGAGGCGTGGGACAGATCGCCCAGACCCTCGATGCGGCCCAGGCTGGTCATTGTGCTGCTTTCGATCAGCTGCAGGCTGCCGCTGGCGCGCTCCACCACCACACCGAGGTCGCCGGTGCCGCGCAGGGGTTGTTGCGCGCAGGCGCAAAGCATGCCGGCCGCAGCCAGCAGCATGAGGGAACGGGTCATGGCTTTGGATATCCTTCGAGAAGCAGCTCAACCAGCCAGATGATGTCTTGCTCGTCGAGCAGTGCATTCCAGCCGGGCATGGCGGTACCGGGGCGTCCGTGAGTGATGGTGGCGATCAGGCTGTCGCGGGATTTGCCGGCCAATGCGGCGCGGGTAATGGCGGGGCCGAGGCCGCCGGTCATGCGCAGGCCGTGACAGGAACCGCAGTCCTGCACGAGCAGGTGTTCGAGTTGGGCCTGACGTTGGGCGTCGGGTGCCGTGGCCAGGGCTGTGGGAATCAGGAGGAAGGACGCCAGGGCGAGCCCCAAACGTGAAACCGCATGTCGGGACACTGTCATGACGTCCTCCTGGACGTTATTTCTGGCTAAGCACCCACTCCGCTAGGGTCTTGGCTTCTTCTTCGGTCACCGCATTTGGCGGCATAGGGATAGGACCCCAAACACCCTGGCTGCCGTTCTTGATGTGGCCCGCTAGCAGGTCGGCTGCGCCTTCCTGGCCTGCGTATTTGGCAGCGACGTCCTTCAACGCCGGGCCAACCAGCTTGGCATCGATGCTATGGCAGGCTGCGCAGGGCTTGCTCTTGAACAGCGCTTCGCCGTCCTGAGCCACAGCCGGTTGCAGCATCAGCGCTCCACCCAGTGCGAACAATGGAATCAGGATTTTCTTCATGACTACTCCTCAAGGCTAATGGGGGGTCTTAGCCCGCCCTCGGTGGAAACCCAGCAACGGAATGTACTGAGTGTGTGCACGTTAGATTTACCGATATGGCTAAGCAACCTTTTGTTCCCGATCACCTGATTCCATCCGCAGGCTATCCAGCCTGCCTCTCGCGACGGTAGTTCGATGGGGTGAGCATGCGCTATTGCAGCCAGGCGCGTCCTTGATTGGGATCAATCGAAGCCGCGTCTGTTCGGTAGGACCACTAGCTTGAGCGTACTGTTGAAACGGAACGGGCCGGCGTGGCACCGTCCCGTCATTCCCGATCAGAGCTTGGAAGCGGTGATATCGCCTTCAGAATCGATGCCAAGCTTGTAGCCGAGCGATACATGGTGGAACCGCCCGGAGGTGGCGTCATCATGGATCGCGAAGCCGAAGTTGTAGGTACTGCCCGGCACCAGCACGACATCACCTTCGCCGCCGGTGAACTTGCGAGTGAAGACCACGGACCAGGTATCGCCCTCGAGCTTGCCGTCAGCACCTGCCAGCGCCTGACCACCTTCCATCTCGCGATGATTGGCGACATAACCGTCGAAACTCTTGTTCTCGCCGCTGCGCCACTGGTTCAGGTCGTAGTAGATGCCGCCCGCCAGCGAGCCGTCCTTGACGTACTTGGTCTTGTTGGCGTCCGCGCCGGGCATGGTGCGGGCGTCACCGTGGCAGCTGGCCCAGCAGCCGGCCTGGCCAGCCAGCGCGACCTTGTCGCCGGCTTCGAGCATATAGGCGATCTTCATAGGGTTGAGCTCGTCCATGGGCGGATTGCCGGAAGCGGCCGGCTGCTTCCAGGAAAAGCGCAGGTAGAGGTTCTCACCATCATGGGCGGCTTGCACGGTGGTGCTGATGAAAGCCGCCTTGCCGGCAATCGGCGAGGGTTCGATCTTCTTGCCACTGACCATCTTCTCGCCCATGTCGGCAATTTCTTCCGAATGGCAGGCCGCGCAGGTTTCGCCTTTTCTCAGCACGCGCGCGCCGCCGTGCTCGGTGCCCTTGGTGATCCACTCCACCGGAGATACGCCAGGGTAGAACACACCGGTTTCGATGGCAGGTACCGCGCTCCAGTCGGCGGGCGCTGCAGCCATCGCATTCAATGTGGTCAGTGCCAGGGTGGCGCCGACAGCGTTGGCCATCATGATCTTTTTCATTTTCGCTTCCTCATCTTCGATGGTTCGGGCTCGCCTGGACCGGCCGATCACTCGTCATCTTCTTCGGTCATGCCTTCGGGTAGGTGGTGAGCGATCCCCTTGTGGCAGCTGATACAGGTCATGCTGTCTTCGGCAGCCATCTTGTGTTGCATGCGCGCCCGTTGTTTCTGCTTTTCGGAGCTCATGCTTTCCAGGCTGTGGCAGTTGCGGCATTCGCGTGAATCGTTGGCCTTCATGCGCGACCATTCGCGGCGCGCCAGGGTCAGGCGCTTGTCCTCGAACTTCTCACGGGTGTCGATGGTGCCGATGAGCTTGCCCCAGAGCTCCTTGGAGGCCTCGACCTTGCGCACCATCTTGTGTGTCCACTCGCGGGGTACGTGGCAGTCCGGGCAGGTCGCCCTGACACCGGTACGGTTGGTGTAATGGATGGTTTCCTTGTATTCGGGGTAAACGTTGTTACCCATCTCGTGGCAGGAGATGCAGAAGGTTTCCGTGTTGGTGGCTTCCATGGCGGTGTTGAAGCCGCCCCAGAGAATCACCCCCGCCGCAATGCCCACGATGAGAATGGCTCCGAGCGAATAGTGCGTGCTCGGTCGGCGCAGGAAGGAAAGGCGGCTGGCCTTTTGTTTCGGATCTTTTTGGTCTGTCATGGGTGTGATTCCCTGGCCAGTCCCCCCATGCCAGGGCATGAGGGGCGTTGGCGTGCCGTCTCGGGCGGGTTAGTACACGTCGTTCATGGTGTTGAACACGTTGAACTTACCGGTCGGAGTGACGACGGCCGGGTCGGTGATGACGCGCTTGAGCTTCAGGGTCTTGTCGTCGTAGATCACGATGGCCGATTGATCGGTCTTGCCGCCCCACAGGGAGACCCACACTTCATCACCCGCGCTGTTGTACTCGGGTTGAACCGCGCGGCGGATCGCCTTGCTTTCCGGCAGACCGGAATCCTTGGCTACGTTGAGCTGGGTTGGCGCCTTGCTCAAATCGTTCAGGTCGAACACGTACACCGACTCGGCCACGTCCCGCTCGGGATTCATCGGCGCATCCGCCCAGAAGTGCTTGGACTTGGGATGGGTCTTGACGAACAGGTTGCCGGCACCCGGCATCTTCAGTTCCTGCACCACCTTCCAGTTGTGCTCTTTGTACTGGCCGAATTTGGACTCTTCGGACGGCGTGGAAATAAGCGATACCACGTCGTCACCCAGGTGACCGGTGGACCAGACCGGGCCGAACTGAGGGTGCACGAAGTTGGCGCCGCGACCCGGGTGCGGAATCTTCGCGGTGTCGATCAGGGCGGCCAGCTTGCCGGTTTTGGTGTCGACGGCTGCAACCTTGTTGGAGGCGTTGGCAGCGACCATGAAGTAGCGATGGGAGGCATCCCAGCCACCGTCGTGGAGGAACTTGGCGGACTCAATGGTGGTTGTCTTGAGGTTTTTGATGTCGGTGTAGTCGACCAGCATGATCTGCCCGGTCTCCTTCACGTTCACCACCCACTCGGGCTTGATATGCGAGGCGACGATGGAGGCTACGCGAGGCTCGGGGTGGTATTCGCCGTCGACGGTCTGACCGCGGGTGGAGACAACTTTGATTGGCTCGAGTGTTTCGCCGTCCATGATGGAATACTGCGGCGGCCAGTAGGTGCCACCGATCAGGTATTTGTCTTCGAAACCCTTGAACTTGGATACGTCGACCGAACGGGCATCTGAGCCCAGGCGTACGGTAGCGACCGTGGTCGGTTCGGCATACCACATGTCGATGACGGTGGTCAGGCCGTCGCGGCCCACGGTGTAGACGTAACGGCCGGAGTGCGAGAAGCGCGAGATGTGTACTGCGTAGCCGGTATCGAGGATCTTCCAGATTTTGTGGGTGTCGCCGTCCACCAGGGCCAGCTTGCCAGCGTCGCGCAGCGTGACGGCGAAAACGTTCTTCAAGTTGACCTTGTTCATCTGCTTGGTCGGACGCTCGGAAACCGGAACGATCAGGTTCCAGCTGTCTTTCATGTCCTGCAGGGAGAACTCTGGCGGAATGTCCGGCGTGTGCTGGATGTACCGCGCCATCAGGTTGATTTCTTCGGCGGTCAGGATGTCATCGTAGTTGACCATGCCGCCTTCGGTGCCGAAGGCGATGATGCTCTCCAGTCGTTTGGTGCCCAGTTTCAGTGTGCCGCCTTCGGTTTTCTTGCCGGCCTCGGTCTTTTCCCAGTGTGGTTCGAGGTTCTTGCCCGTGGCGCCTTTACGCAGCACGCCGTGGCAACCGGCGCAGCGCTCGAAGTAGATCTTCTTCGCGGCTTCTTTTTCGTCCGCGGTCATATCAGGTGCTGCGGCATGGGCCATGCCGAGCATGGACATGCCGGCGATTAGGCCTGCTATCAGGGGTTTACCAATGGTACTCATGGATGTATCTCCTTTGGAGCGCTGCGGCGGCTCCTGCTAGTTGCGGCGGTGTGGCAGCTTTCTTCTTGTGCGCGGTTCACATCCTAGGGGGGGCGTTTCGGAACGCGCTTGATGCCAGTCAAGGAGTCTTCCGAGCCCACCCGAACGTGACGTCGTGTCGCGGGGGGCAGTGTCACTGGCGGCCTCAGCGAGGACGCGGCGGTCCGGGTGCTTGAATGACAGAGGCGTCGCACGGCTAGGCTCTCAGCCAGACGCCAAGGCCGAGCGAGCACGGGCTGTGTGCATACCCGAAGCGCTAGAAAAAGACATGGAAGGGCTTGCGATGCGACCGTGGATTCGCCATTTGCTTAGGAGCTTGACCGTAATCAAGCTTCGCCGGCGGACGGCTTGAGGGGGCAAGGTGCGGGGGGTAGTTTGGCGGCAGATGATTAACCAACCGCTGCAGTGAGGTATTGCCAATGAATGCGCCCGCACATCTTGTTGTTAGCCTGGACGGCGCTCCGTTCTACCAGGCGCAGGGCAACGAGGAAGCGCTCTTCGAGCAGGCCTGGCGCCATGGCATGCCCGTACTGATCAAGGGCCCCACCGGGTGTGGCAAAACCCGCTTCGTACAGTACATGGCTCACCGGCTTAATTTGCCGCTGTACACCGTGGCCTGCCATGACGATTTGTCAGCAGCCGATCTGGTCGGCCGACACTTGATCGGCGCCCAAGGCACCTGGTGGCAGGACGGCCCTATGACCCGTGCCGTGCGCGAGGGTGGCATCTGCTATCTGGACGAGGTGGTGGAGGCGCGACAGGACACAGCCGTGGTCCTGCATCCGCTGGCCGACGACCGCCGTGAACTCTTCATCGAACGCACCGGCGAGACGCTCAAGGCGCCGCCGGGCTTCATGCTGGTGGTCAGCTATAACCCCGGTTACCAGAACCTGCTCAAAGGCATGAAGCCCAGTACCCGTCAGCGCTTCGTGGCCATGCGCTTCGACTATCCGTCCGCCGTTGAGGAGCAGCGCATCGTCGCTAACGAAGCGCAGGTGAGTGCCGAGCTGGCCGGGCAGATCGTTAAGCTGGGGCAGGCGCTACGACGGCTGGAGCAGCACGACCTGGAAGAGGTTGCCTCTACTCGTCTGTTGATCTTTGCTGCGCGAATGATCGGCGCCGGCATGAGCCCACGCGAGGCGTGCATGTCATGTCTCGCCGAGCCTCTATCCGATGATCCGCAAACGGTCGCCGCGTTGATGGATGTAGTCGATGTCCACTTCGCCTGAGGCTTTTGCCAAGGCAGGTCTGCGTTTGCCGGGCGATCTGGCGATGTGGTTCTTCATCCTGATCGAGCTGACGGTCTTCGCCATCTTCATTCTCGTGTTTGCCGTCGCTCAATGGCTCAGCCCCGAGCTATTTGCCCAGAGCCGCGCCGAACTCGACAGCTCGAAGGGACTGGCGCTGACACTGAGCCTGCTGACGTCAGGCCTGTTTGCCGCGCTGGCGGTCGAGCAGGTGCGCGCGTCGCGCCCTATGCGTGCCGCTGGTTTGATGTCGGCGGCGTTGCTGACCTCCTGCGTCTATGTGGTGCTCAAGCTCAACGAGTACGGGCATCTCGCCAGCGAAGGGCTGGGCATGGAACACAACACCTTCTTTACCCTGTACTGGCTGCTCACCGGTTTTCATTTCCTGCACGTGCTGCTGGGCATGGTGATCCTGGGCTGGATGGCCGAGCGCTGTCGGCGGCGTGCCTATAACGCGCACGAGCACGCCGGGCTGGAGTCGGGGGTGCTGTATTGGCACATGGTCGACATGGTCTGGGTGCTGCTGTTTCCGCTGGTCTACTTGCTCAATTGACGGGGTTGCGATGTCCGCTTCGAAGATGCTGATCTGCTACTGGTTCGGCCTCGCCGCGCTGTCCATCGCCACGGTGGTGCTGGGCAGTTCTGGTTCGACACTGCTGTTGGCCGCCGGGGTGATGGCCATCGCGCTGATCAAGGCCTGGCTGATCACGGACGGCTTCATGGAGTTGCGCCACGCGCCGGCTCTTTGGCGCCTGTTGCTGTTGGGCTGGCCCCTGGCAATGGCAGCAGGCATCGGGCTGGCGATGCTGCTGTAACCCTGGCGCCTGTAGCAGGGTGCTCCTCTCTTTTCTTTACCGTGACGCCGGCGCTGGCGCCCATAGCCACAGCGTTTTTTGGTCGCTCCGTATTGGTTCACTTGTAACGGCGCTAGAAGGCTCAGGCTTCGGCTTTGGCGCGCTCTCGGGTCAGGCAGCAGGACGGCAATACCCGAGTAATGCGTTCAGGTTTTATTGATTCCTATCAAGCGGATTTCGATAGCTTCCTTCTTAAACTGGCCACGCCAAGCCATGAGGAGGCGACCATGTCCGAGACCTTCACCAAGGGGATGGCCAGGAATATTTACTTCGGGGGGAGCGTGTTCTTCTTCCTGGTATTCCTAGGCCTGACCTATCACACAGAGCAGACTTTTCCGGAGCGTACCAACGCTTCGGAGTTGACCGAGGCGGTAGTGCGCGGCAAGGAAGTCTGGGAAAACAATAACTGCATCGGCTGTCACAGTCTGCTTGGTGAAGGCGCCTACTTCGCGCCGGAGCTGGGCAATGTCTTCGTTCGTCGCGGTGAGGATGCGGCCTTCAAGCCCTTCCTCAGCGCCTGGATGAAGGCTCAGCCACTGGGTGTCCCCGGTCGCCGGGCGATGCCGCAATTCAACCTGAGCGAGCAGCAAGTTGATGATCTGGCCGAGTTCCTGAAATGGACTTCGAAGATCGATACCAACAACTGGCCGCCAAACAAGGAGGGTTGAAAGATGAGCATCATGAATCCGCATCTCAAATTCCAATCGCAGGCCGTTGCCAAACCCTACTTCGTATTCGCGCTGATGCTGTTCGTCGGGCAGATCCTGTTCGGCCTCATCATGGGACTGCAGTACGTCATCGGCGACTTCCTGTTCCCGATCCTGCCATTCAACGTGGCGCGAATGGTTCATACCAACCTGCTGATCGTCTGGCTGCTGTTCGGCTTCATGGGCGCGGCCTACTACCTCATCCCTGAGGAAGCGGAGCGCGAACTGCACAGCCCCAAACTGGCAATCATTCTGTTCTGGGTCTTTGCCGTCGCGGGTGTGCTGACCATCCTCGGCTACCTGTTCGTGCCCTACGCCGGACTCGCTGAAATGACCGGCAACCACCTGCTGCCAACCATGGGGCGGGAGTTCCTGGAGCAGCCGACGATCACCAAGATCGGCATCGTGGTGGTGGCCTTGGGCTTCCTCTACAACGTCGGTATGACGCTGCTCAAGGGCCGCAAGACCGCGATCAGTATGGTCATGATGACTGGCCTGATCGGCTTGGCGGTGTTCTTCCTGTTTGCCTTCTACAACCCGGAAAACCTGGCGCGGGACAAGTACTACTGGTGGTTCGTGGTGCACTTGTGGGTGGAGGGCGTGTGGGAGCTGATCATGGGTTCGATGCTTGCCTTCGTCCTGATCAAGATCACCGGCGTCGACCGAGAAGTGATTGAGAAGTGGCTGTACGTGATCATCGCCATGGCGCTCATCTCCGGCATCATCGGCACAGGCCACCACTTCTTCTGGATCGGTGCGCCTGAGGTCTGGCTGTGGTTGGGTTCGATCTTCTCGGCATTGGAACCGCTGCCGTTCTTCGCCATGGTGCTGTTCTCGCTGAACATGGTGAGCCGCCGTCGACGCCAGCATCCGAACAAGGCGGCTTCGCTGTGGGCCATCGGCACGACCGTGACAGCGTTCTTCGGGGCGGGCGTGTGGGGCTTTCTGCACACCCTGGCGCCGGTGAACTATTACACCCACGGCTCGCAACTCACTGCTGCCCACGGTCACCTGGCCTTCTACGGTGCCTACGCGATGATCGTCATGACCATGATCAGCTACGCGATGCCGCGCTTGCGTGGTCTGGGTGAAGCGCCGGACGCTCGTGCTCAGCGCGTCGAGATCTGGGGCTTCTGGCTGATGACCGTGTCGATGGTTGCCATCACGCTGTTCCTGACCGCTGCGGGTGTGGTTCAGGTCTGGCTGCAGCGCATCCCGGCAGACGGTGCCGCCATGTCCTTCATGAATACCAGCGATCAACTGACCATCTTCTTCTGGCTGCGTCTGGTTGCCGGTGTGTTCTTCCTGATCGGCCTGGTCTGCTACCTGTACAGCTTCAGGCAGCGTGGTCAAGTGACTGCTGAGGTGACGGCGGTCGCCACGGCCGCCTGAGGCAGCTCGCGACGTGCACAACGGCCCGGCTGATTTCTAGCGGGCCGTTTTTGTTTTCCTTGCACTACGGAGTGATTGTGCATGGCCTTTACCATCGAAGTCGAAGAGTGGGTCGGCAGTGTCTGGCATCGCTTCATCACCCGTCGCGCAAGCCCAGATTTCCCCGAGGCCTGTGTCGAGCTGGAGAGTTTGCGTCGGCCGCTGTCGGTACTGTTCCGCGCCATGGGCGGTGCCAGCGGCGTCGGCGTGGAAGCCGCCAGTGCGCGCGACTTGATATTGCGGCGCAATCTGCTGCAACAGGTAGCCGGAACCTGCAAACAATTGCCGGTGGCCTGGTGCGACGCGAGCAACCTGCGCCTGCCGCAAAGCCTTGCGGTCTATCCCCAGGTCGCGCTCAATCAGGATCTATATCGCTGGTTGGCGCTGCTCGCCGCGCAGGCCGGCGAGATGCGCCACTGGGCGCGTGACAATCAGCGCTGGACACAATCGATTCTGCAGCGATTCCCCGCGATGCGGCCGCGTTATGAACGTTTGGTCGAAGCGCACCTGCTGCTGCGTCCGGATCCTGATTCATTGCCCAGGGACGAGGCTGCGCTGGAGCGGGCGCTGCGTCAGGCGCTTTGCGAGCCGGGCAGCGTCGAGCTGTTCCCACGCAGCGAAGTGGCACCCTGGCCGTTGCCGATGTGGCTGTACCCCGCCGAAAACCTCGGCGTGCCGCAGGCCACCGAGCTGGCGGACGAAGACCCTGACCACAAGCTGCAGGCGCCACCTACCGAACGGAAAGGCATACGCAAGCGCGCCAAGCGCGTCGAGGACAGCACCAGCAAGGGTGGTCTGATGCTGTTCCGCCTGGAAAACCTGTTCAGCTGGTCCGAGCACGTCGAACTCGATCGTCAGGGAGACGACAGCGAGAACGAGGACGCCTCGCGCGTGGCCGAGGATCTTGATGAAATCGCCATGTCGCGCCAACGCATGCGCAAGGGCGGCGGGCTGAAGCTGCACCTCGACCTGCCGCCGGCCGATGTCGATGACATCCCGCTGGGCGCCGGCATCAAGTTGCCGGAATGGGACTATCGCAAACAGTGCTTGCAGGATGACTTCGTCAACCTGCAGATGATGCTGCCGCGTGGCTCCGAGCCCAAGGGCCTGCCGGTGCGGCTCGGCCCGCTGGCGCGGCGGCTGCGTCGGCAGTTCGAGAATTTGCGCAACGACCGCCAGTGGCTACGTGGGCAACCCCAGGGGGCCGAACTGGACATGCAGGCCTGGTTGGACTTTCATGTCGAGCGTCAGCACGGCCAGTGCGCCGAACGCGGGCTGTTCATGGAGCAGCGGCAAAACCGCCGCGACCTGGCTTGCCTGCTGTTGGCTGACCTGTCGATGTCCACCGATGCGCACCTGAACGACGAGCATCGGGTGATCGACGTGATTTCCGACAGCTTGCTGTTGTTCGGCGAGGCGCTGTCGGCGGTCGGCGATGATTTCGCGCTGTACGGATTCTCCTCCCTGCGCCGTCAGCAGGTGCGCATGCAGGAGCTTAAGAGTTTCCGCCAGCGCTATGGCGACGAGACCCGCGGTCGCATCCAGGCACTGCGCCCTGGCTTTTACACCCGCATGGGAGCCGCTATCCGCCAGGCGACCGAATTGCTCGGAGCGCGCAAGCAGCGTCGGAAGCTGCTGTTGTTGGTGACCGATGGCAAGCCCAACGACCTGGATCTCTACGAGGGTCGTTACGGCGTGGACGATACCCGCATGGCCGTGCTGGAAGCGCGCCGCCAGGGCCTGCTGCCATTCTGCATCACCATCGACAGCGAGGCCGGCGATTACTTGCCCTACATGTTCGGTGCCAACGGTTTCACCCTGATCAAGGATCCGCAACAACTACCGCTTCGCCTGCCACAGCTGTACAAACAGCTGACGCAGGGGTAGCCGGTAGTTTTGATCGTTCGCACGCTTTAGGAACGGCTGATGAACGCTAACGCTTGCGCTGGACAAGCACAGCGGAGCGGGGAAGGGCTTTTGAATACTCAAGACTAAGCTCCCCCGCGGGCAGGTAGGTAGGAATGTCAGGCGACCGCTTATGGTCTCGCTAGGGTGCGCTTCGCGTAGCGGAACGCTAGGGCGGCATCTCAGAAGAGATGCCGCGGCAGCCAGGCGATCATCACCGCACAGAACGCCGTCAGCCCGATACAGAACCATATGAAGCGCCGCTGGCGCCGCTCGGGGGCGCTGTCGGCGTGCTCGGGAAGGGGCATGCCGCAGTTGTCGCATTCTACTTGCTTTGGTGGATTGTCTTGCTGGCAATACAGGCAATACAGGCAGTTAGGCATGGGGAAGTCCTCGTCGTCAGTGGCAGCTTGCCACGCCCGCGTCCGCATCGCGGTTGATGGCAATCAACCGGCAGCAATACCGCTATGCCGCCTGGCGCCGCCCCGTATCACTCGAACTGCTCCAGACGATGCCGGTCGAGGATCGTGATCTGGCGGCCCTCTTGGGTAATGACACCTTCGTCGATCATGCGTCGGATGATGCGCGAAAAGGTTTCTGGCTGGATCGACAGATGCCCCGCGACCAATTGCTTGGCCATTGGCAATTGGAAGCTGTTTCCGTCTTTCTCCTTGTTCAGCTGGGTCATCAAATAGCGCACCACGCGGTGGGTGGCGTTCTTGAGCGAGAGGGTTTCGATCTCGTTGATGCGCTGGTGCAAGCGCACGCTGAGTTTGCCGAGCAGCGCGAAGGCCAGCCGCTGGTTGGCTTCCAGCAGGCGCATGTAGGTGGTGTTGGGAAAACGATAGACCTGCGAAGGGCAGACGGCCTGCGCCGACGCGACGTAGTTAGGCGTGTCCATCAGCATCATCGCTTCGGCGAAGGTTTGTCGGTTGCCGATGACTTCGAAGACCTTTTCCTGGCCATCCGGCGTCAGCCGATAGATCTTTACGGCCCCCGAAATCACGAAATAGAACGAGTGCGCCGGTTCGCCCTGGTGGAAAAGGTTGTCGCCCTTGTCCAGGTTGAGAAGTTGGCTGGCATTCATTAGCTCGTCCATCTGCTCGTCATTCAGGGGTTCGAACAGATGATGACTGCGAAGAATCTGGTTATGTACGCGGTGAAGCGCCATGCGTCGTGTCCTGTCTTCTCGGGGCGAGGGGTTAAAGATTAGCAGCCGGAGCGTAACGCAGTCGTGATCTGGGGCACTGCGACATAGCAGCACGGATCAGTGCCGGAGCGGTTTTTCGATAGCGCTTCAGGCGGTGAAGACGTGTTCGAGACCGGCTTCATGCAGCTCGATAAGGGAGAGCGCGTCGGCGCCCTTGGCCACTCGACGAACAGCAGGTGCAACGCAGCATCGGCTTCGACGGGATGATCAAATAGCGCGAGAGTGCCGTGCGTCTTGCCATTGGAATTACGTATGCGTGGGCGGGGTCTACTTAGACAGTCGTCCCCATACTCCAGGTGAGAAAATCTATGGCTCTGGATCAGAACGAGTTCGAGGTGCTGCTGGCGCAGATAAAGATGCATGCCGAGCGTGCGGCTAGCGAAAATGAGCCTCAGCACTACCAGGCTGCTTTCCAAGTCAGCCTGGAAGTCATGCGCATGTTGGCGGAAGACTCCGGCGCCTGGCGGCAGATGGTCGCCCGCGCCACGGAGGAGTTCGAGGGGGATGAGGGGATATGAAAGGGCTGGCCTTACGCTGAAGTAAGGCCTGGAGGGCGCTGGCCAGCTTCCAGCCTATCGCCGGCTTCCAACCATTTGATAAGCCGTTTCCAGCGCGACCTGCAGGCTGCCGGTATCGATGCGACCCGTGCCGGCGAGGTCCAGTGCCGTGCCATGATCGACCGAAGTGCGCACGATCGGCAGGCCAAGCGTGACGTTGACTGCTGCACCGAAGCCCTTGTACTTGAGCACCGGCAAGCCCTGATCATGGTACATCGCGAGCACCGCGTCGCAATGCTCCAGGTGTTTCGGTGTGAACAGCGTATCGGCCGGCAGCGGCCCGATAAGATCGATCCCTTCCGCACGTAGCTGCGCCAATGCGGGTTCGATGATCTCGATCTCTTCGCGCCCAAGATGTCCCCCTTCCCCGGCGTGGGGGTTGAGACCGCAAACCAGGATGCGTGGGCACGCGATAGCGAACTTACCGACCAGATCAGCATGCAGAATGCGCGTTACCTTACACAGCCGTTCCGCGGTTATGGCCGCGGCGACATCCTTGAGCGGTAGGTGAGTCGTCACAAGTGCTACGCGCAAACCGCGCGTGGCCAACATCATGACCACCTGCTCGGTCCGGGTCAGCTCGGCGAGAAATTCGGTATGGCCAGAAAATGCGATCCCTGCTTCGTTGATCACGCCCTTGTGAACCGGGGCGGTGATCATGCCGGCGAAGTTTCCGTCCAGGCAGCCTTGGCCAGCGCGGGTGAGCGTTTCTAGAACATAAGGTCCATTGCGAGAGTCCAGCTGACCTGGAATGGTTGGCGCTCTCAGTGGTGTGTCCCAAACGTAGAGGCTGCCAGCGGGCGCCGGTTGCTGTGGCCAGGCATGTGGCGATACCGGCAGCAGCTGGATGTCTAGGTTGAGAATTTTGGCGCGCGCCTCGAGCATTTCGAGGCTGGCGATAGTGACCAGCGTGTGCGGCTGCGCTTGGCGCGCCATGAGCAGGCACAGGTCCGGGCCGATGCCGGCAGGTTCACCTGGAGTGATCGCAAAAGGAAGGGTCACGAAACCTCCGGAGATGAGGGGCGATAGCCACGCTGTACGACACTGCAGGTAGTAACCGATACCAGGTTCGGCTTCGGTTACTACCAGGAAGGTGGTCAGCCTGCGGTCAGAGCTTTATTTCCACGTAGGCTTCATCGCGGATCTGACGCAGCCACGCCTGCAGTTCTTCATCGTACTTGCGATTGCGCAGCAGATTAAGCGCCTGCTGCTGGCGGAAGTCTTCGCTGGCGTCGGTGGCGCGACGGCCCAGTACTTCCAGGATATGCCAGCCGAATTGGGTCTTGAAGGGCTCGGAAAGCTGGCCGTTGGCACTGTTGAGCATCACTTCGCGGAACTCGGGTACCAGCGAATTCGGATCGATCCAGTTGAGATCGCCTCCGTTGAGCGCCGAGCCGGGATCTTCGGAAAAATTTCGTGCAAGTTCGGCAAAGTCTTCGCCTGCTTGGATGCGGTCACGCAGGCGCTCGATAAGGCGACGACTTTCTGCTTCGCTACGGATCTGGCTGGGCTTGATGAGGATATGGCGTACATGTACCTCGTCACGCACCTGGGTATCGCCGCCGCGTTTGTCCAGTAGCTTGAGAATGATGAAGCCCGGCGGCGTGCGTACCGGCTGGGTGACTTCACCCACCGCGAGTTCGCCCACCTGGCTATCGAACGGTGGTGGCAGCTGCGCCGCCTTGCGCCAACCCATGTCGCCGCCTTCCAGAGCGTTCTCGCTGGCTGAGCGCGACACCGCCAGGCGAGCGAAGTCCGCGCCTTGTTGCAACTGCTGATAGGTGTCCGCTGCGGCTTTCTCGGCGGCCTGGATGGCTGCGGAATCCGCGGATTCGGGAACAGGAATCAGGATATTGGCCAGGTGGTATTCTTCTGACAGCTGCAGTTTGCCGAGGTCCGAGGCGAGGAAATTCGCCACTTCCTGATTGGATACCTGGATGCGATCGGCAATCCGCCGCTGACGCACTCGGCTGATGACCATTTCCCGGCGAATCTGCTCGCGGGCGGTTTCCAGGCTCAGTCCGTCTGCCTCAAGGGCATTGCGGAATTGGTCGAGGTTCATATTGTTGCGTTGGGCGATGGTGCCCATTGCCTGGTTGAGCTCTTCGTCCGAGATGCGGATGCCGGAACGCTCGCCGATCTGCAGTTGGAGATTTTCGGTGATCAGGCGCTCCAGCACTTGCTGCTGCATCACTTCGCGGGGCGGCATCTCGGCACCGCGTTTCTTGATCGTCTGCTCGACTTCACGCAGCCGCTGCTCCAGCTGACTTTGCATGATCACGTCGTTGTCGACGATGGCCACGATGCGGTCCAGCGGGCGAACCTGGGCGAACACTGTGGTGGCCAGCAGTACGTTGCCCAGCAGCAGGGCGCCCAGCGTTAGCGGGCGAAGGTAGTCAGAAAGCTTGATTTTCACGTTCACGGTAACCTTGTATGCCTTCGTCGAGGAATGTCTCAGTGGCGCCACCAATGACGTTGCCGAGGCCTTTGAATACGATCTGCAGAAAAACACCGTGATCCGGTTTGTCGTTCACATCAGGATTGAGATCGGTTTCGTCGTAATCGATCCAGTAGCGGTTGATCAGGCGCATCTTCCAGCAACAGTTGTCGTACTCGAAGCCGCCCAAGGCTTCCAGGGTACGGTTGCGACTGTAATCGTACTGCCAGCGCCCGATGGCACTCCACTGGGGTACAACCGGCCAGATGAACGAGAAGTCATGCTGGTCGATCTTGTAGTAATTCTTGATGTAGTTGGGCTGGCCCGGCTCGCCGAAGTCGTTGCCATAGGTCCATCGTCCGCTGGCCTGATCATAACGCAGGGTGTCATTGCGGTAGCGATAGCCGATGTTGACGATCTTGTTCGGGTTGTCAGCCGGCTGGTAGTGCCACATGGCGCTGCCTGAGCGTGTGCTGTGGCTGTCCGGGTCCCAGTTGAATGTCGAGGTGAAGTGCCAGTCGCGGTTGTAGCGATACATGTATTCAAGGGCGAACGGCGACACCGATGCCTGTTCGGTTTCCCGAGCGCGATAGTCGATGCCTGGCATCTGCACCTTGCGGTCTTCGAAATAATAAATCTGGCCGATGCTGAAGCGCTGACGCTCGATGCCGCTCGGTTCGATCCAGCGATTGGTCACACCCAGCGAAACCTGGTTGGCATCACCGATGCGATCACGACCGCTGAAACGGTTGTCGCGCCATAACGAGGCGTAGCTGAAGCTGCTTTCGCTGGTATCGAAGATCGGAATGTCGTTCTGGTCTTCGTCGGGTACATAGAGGTAGAACAGGCGCGGCTCAAGGGTCTGGCGGTAAGCCTTGCCGAACCATTGGCTGTCACGATCGAAATACAGGCCCGAGTCGACGCTGAAAATCGGTACGCTGCGGTCTGGAGCGTCTTCGAATCGTCCAGCAAGCTCCGCCCGTCCCCTGCTATCCAGGTCCAGGCGGTATTGGGTATAGGTGTACTTGACAGAGGGTTCGACGAAGCCCCAGTTCCAGTTAAGTGGCAGGCTGACACCTGGCTCCAGATAGATACGCTCGCCGTCGGCGCGGTTCAATCCGCTGACGAAATCGTCGTACCAGGGTTGCGGCGTACCGTCTTCATTAATGAAGTTGCCACTGCGCAGATCCCTTTGGAAACTCACGAACTCGGTGGCATAGTCGAAGCGTAAACCGTTGGGCTGGAAGGGCAGTACACCATTAAGCGTCAGTTGCGGCAGCCGCTCATAGGGTGTGGTATCGACTACGCTGGTCGCCTCGTAGGCTTGGACGTTGAGCGCAGCGGTGTAGGTGTCACCACGCCAGGTCAAGGTTCCGCGCTGGTCGAGGAAGTCCGGCTGGTTGATGCCCAGCTGGGTGTCCAAATCCTGGAAGTAATAGGGGTCGCTGATGGCCGTATAGTCGACTTCAGCCAGCAGGCGCGAATCCAGTCCGCTGCGGTTTTGCCAGCTGTACATCCAGCGATCTTCTTCGTACTCCGACTGCAGCTTGCGGGCATCGTCTCTGTCGTGCAGGAAGGCGGCACCGAACTGGCCTTCGCTGCTGCGCGTCAGGTAGCGGAACTCGCCTTCCATCAATAGCCCGCGGTCGGACATGTAATGCGGGTAGAGCGTGGCGTCGAAGTTCGGCGCCAGGTTGAAATAGTAGGGTGTCAGCAGACTCAGGCCGGTATCGCTGGAGGTACCTATGGTCGGCATGAGGAAGCCGGACTGGCGCCGGTCGTCGATGGGGAAATGGATATAAGGCGTGTAGAACACCGGGATATCCTTGACCCGCAGCGTGACGTTGGTAGCCGAGCCGAAGCCGGTGGCCGAATTCAGAATGATGTTGTTGCCGGTAAGATGCCAGGTATTCTCGCCTGGCTCGCAACTGGTGTAGGTGCCGTCCTTAAGGCGGATGATCGCGTTCTCTTCACGCTTGGCATATTGCGCGCTGCCGCGGACCCCGCCCTCATGGATAACGTACTCGGCGTTCTCGACTTTCGCCTCACCGGTATCCAAAAAGATCTCGGCGCGGTCGCCGACCATCAATGCGCCGCGATCACGCAGACGCACATTGCCGGTCAGCTCGCCGCGGTTTTCGAGCTGGTAAAGACTCGCCTCGTTGGCTTCCGCCTGCATGCTGCCCTGGCGCAAAACGACATCGCCGGCCAGGGTGGCAACCTCATTTTGCTGCTCATAGCGCGTGGCTTTGGCCGATACATAAGTGGGTGCCTCGCTCATCGGTGTGTCATCGAACTGGCCGGGGCGGCTCGGTTCGACATAGGTGCCGGAGCAGTAAGGGCCTGTTTCGGCGAGCTGCGCGTTGGTCAGTTGATCGCGCGGTACCCAGTCCAGATGGCTGTAATCGGCGCTGCGTGACGCCAATGCGCGGCCTTTGCTTTCCGTGACCAGGCGAGTTGTGGCAGCCTCCGGCTTCGCCTTTCCTTTGGTAGGCTGCGTGTCTGCGGTCGTGGAAGTCGCCGCGCTGCCCGCGTGGACCGGTCGCGGCGGCGACTCGGCCGCGACCGGTGCCGTGGCGCAGGACCAGCCGCCGGAGGGGCCGGGCTGGCAAGCGAACTGCTCGTTGGCTGTCGCGATCGACATCGCCAGCGGCTGCAGTACGAGCAAGCCGCCGGTTACCAGCAGGGGGAATTTCTTGCGAGAAACAGGGGATTTGACTGCCATCTTGTTTTTGTTCCGTGCTTGCGGCGAGCCATCGGCCGGGCTGGGGCCGCACGCCTCTCGATGGTCTGAAAAAGTTGCTGGATAATAAAGCATGACCCGACTATCGGCTAGCGCCGCGGAGAACACCCTAATGCCGCATCAAGATAACCGCCTGCTGGAGCTGAACGCCTGGCTGGAACCCCGACTGGCCGAGCTGTTCGAGCGGCGCGGCTGGGGAAAAGTGCCCTCGGCGGCACTGATACCTGCCAGCAGCGACGCCAGCTTTCGCCGCTATTTCCGCTGGGAGGCCGATGGGCGAAGCCTGGTCGTGATGGACGCGCCTCCACCACAAGAAGATTGCCGGCCTTTTGTAAAGGTAGCAGGCCTGCTGGCGGGCGCGGGATTGAATGTGCCGGAAATCGCTGCCCAGGAGCTGCAGCGCGGCTTCCTGCTGCTGAGTGACCTGGGCCGCCAGACCTATCTGGACATCATCAACGAACACAATGCGGACGCGCTCTTCGACGATGCGATCCGGGCATTGATTGCCCTTCAGCAATTGCCGGTTTCGTCTCCCCTGCCAGCCTATGACGAAGCCCTCCTTCGTCGGGAACTGCAGCTGTTTCCCGAGTGGTATGTGCAGCGTCACCTCGGCCACTGTTTCAGCCCGGCTGAGCAGCAGGTCTGGGAGCGGACCTGCCAGCTGTTGATCGACTCGGCGCTCAAGCAACCGACAGTGCTGGTGCATCGCGATTACATGCCGCGCAACCTTATGTTCAGTGCGCCCAATCCTGGCGTGCTGGATTTCCAGGATGCGGTGATCGGGCCGGTGACCTATGACATTACCTCGTTGTTCAAGGACGCTTTCCTCAGCTGGCCCCAGGAGCGGGTGCAGCGGTGGTTCCTGCAGTATTGGGATTCGGCACGTGCGGCCGGCATTCCGGTGCAGGGCAGTTTCGATGAATTCCAGCACGCCAGCGACCTGATGGGCCTGCAGCGTCATCTGAAGGTCATCGGCATCTTCGCCCGCATCTGCCATCGCGACGGCAAGCCGCGCTATCTGGCCGACGTGCCGCGTTTCTTCGCCTACATCGACGAGGTCACGACGCGCCGGCAAGAGCTCGCGCAGTTGAAGGAGCTGCTGCAAGGCTTGCCGCGGGTGAATGCATGAAAGCCATGATTCTCGCGGCGGGCAAGGGCGAGCGGCTACGCCCGCTGACGCTGCATACGCCCAAGCCTCTGGTGCGTGCCGGTGGCGTGCCGCTGATCGAATATCACATTCGTGCGCTGGCCGAGGCGGGTTTTCGCGATTTGGTGATCAACCATGCCTGGCTGGGTGAGCAGGTCGAGGCCTGCCTGGGCGACGGCGGACGTTTCAATGTGCGCATCCGCTATTCCGCCGAGGGCGAACCGCTGGAAACCGGTGGCGGCATTTATCGAGCGTTGCCGCTGCTGGGCGATGAGCCCTTCGTTGTGGTCAACGGCGATATCTGGACCGATTACGATTTCACTACGTTGCAGCCGCCAGAGGGCCTTGCTCACCTGGTGTTGGTGGACAACCCCGTGCATCATCCGGCCGGCGATTTTTCGCTGCGAGAGGGAAAGGTCGGGGAAGGAGACAAGTCGGCCGAGCAGCTTACATACAGCGGCATCGCGGTGTTACACCCGCGACTGTTTGCCAGATGCCATTCCGGCCCATTCAAGCTCGCGCCGCTGCTACGCGGGGCGATGGCAGCCGGTCAGGTGAGTGGTGAGCATTACGATGGCCGGTGGGTGGACGTCGGTACTCACGAACGGCTCGCCGAAGTCGAGCGCATACTCGGAGCACAGCACTGAATGTTCTGGCCGATTACGCTGTTGGGTGCGTTGGCCGGTGGGCTGCTGGCCAGCATTCCGGGCGCCTTGCTTGGAGCACTGCTGGGGCAGGTCATCGATCGTCGTCTGGGGCTGGACTCATGGGCCAGCTTGCGCCAGCGGATGCGCGGCGAAAAGGTGGTGTTGCAGGGAGATGAACTGCTGTTCTTCCTGCTGGGGCGTCTGGCCAAAAGTGGCGGTCGCATCAGCGAGTCGCATATCGAGGTGGCGCGTGGCGAAATGCGGCGCCGGCACTTGGACCCCGTTGCGCAGCGTGCAGCAATCGAAGCCTTTTACCGAGGCAAGGCCAGCGGCGAAGGGCTGCGTGATCCATTACAGCGGCTGCGTGGCAGGTACGAGGAGGCCAAGTCAATTCTTCAGGCCTGCTGGCGAATGGCGCGTGCGCAAGGCGCCATCGATGCGCGCGAACATGAACTGATCATGCTTTGGGGGCGTTGGATGGGCTGGGATTCGGCGGCGATAGCGGCGTTGGATCAGGCAGGTGGCAACCGTCAGGCGGCACCGAGGCAGGTTGGCGGTGCGTACGAACAGGCACTGCGTCTGTTGGGAGTGAGGGCGGACACTGATCCGCAGCAGATAAAAAGGGCCTATCGGCGCTTACTCAGCAAACACCATCCGGATAAACAGGCCGGTGCCGGGGGCACGCCGAGGCAGGTTCGCGAGGCGACTGAGCGAACCCGCGAGCTGCATAACGCCTATACGCTGATTCGTGAGCGACGAGGTTTCCGCTAGGGGCTGTCGGCATCAGACAATGGCGTCGGCGCGGAAAAACCCTGGAGGCGCATCATGTCAGTCTCGCTCCAGCCTGTTCTGACCTTGCGCCATTCCTCTGGTGGGTGCCCTAGAGTTGCTTGTCAAGCCAGCCGCGAACCCGGCGCAGTAGGCGTTGCTGTTCGGTCGTCTGGTTGTCCGGGAGGAATTGCAGACCTACCTGATGGTAGGCGGGATGCTGGTTTCGGCGGCTCGCGTTCAGCCGCTCGCGGGCTTCGTTCTGCTGGCCGATGCTGCTCTTGTAATAAAAATCGCCCGTTGCCAGCTTGAGTGCGGGAGCCAGCTGGGTGAGTGGCTCTTCCTGCCCTTGTGGTTGCCGCGGCTGAATTAGCAGCAGGTGCTGGATATCCTCCGGCGCCAGCTGTCGGAGATAGCGGGCGGCCCAGTAACCGCCGGTCCCTTGGCCAAGCAGAACGATCATCTCGGGCTGGCGGGTGCGGGCGTAAGTCAGTGCCGCCTCGATCCGCTCATCGATGCGCTCACTCACCTGCAGGCCTTTTCCGGACTCGATAACGGGAGCCTCAACCGCTTCGGTTTCTGCTGTTTCGCTCGGCGGCTCTTCTGATGGCGCCATGGTTTCTTCCGGCAGATAACCTGCTTCGTTGGGCGCCTCCGGCTGCTCGGCTGAGTCGGCGGTCGACTCGGATGGCTCGCGCTCTGGTAGTGGCTGCTCCGGCTCCGGCTCCGGCTCCGGCGCAAGCGGCAAGGGAAAGCCCGGCGACTCCGGCAGGCTGACGCTCAGGGTATGCCAGCCGTGGTCGGGCAGCCCGCGACGCAGAGGACCGATGCCGATTGGCCAATCCGCGCTTTCCCCCTCGCCCGGCAGGAGAATGACCACGCCTTTGGGCTCGGCGACGTTAGCCGGCCGCCAGAGCGCGACGAAGGCCTCCTCGGCCGCTTGCAGCCCGACCACCTCCGCCGCGGGTAACTGGCGTACCAGGTCCGCAGCCATGGTTTCGCTGCGAGAGGGCAGTGTGGGGCGCTCGACGGAACGGGTGGTGCTGTCTGGAAGGGCAGTGGTTTCGCCAGCGCTGAGCTGCGCTGCCGCAATCGCGAGCAGGCCAAAGCAAAACCGTAGACGGTGCGGGCGCAACATCGATCTCTCCTTGTTGGTCTCAAGCGGGCAACCGATCAGCGTTCCAGCTCGATCGTGTTTCGGTTTCAGTGCGCTGCAAGGCTAACCGTAACCGGTAGCCGCGCCAAATTTGCTTGGCGCAATACGGCGTGCAATATTCCGAACGCAGACATAGAGTATTCCGAGCGCCGGTGGCGCGGCAGTCGATCATCGCATGCTGCTGCATGCCGCCTCGCTTCAATTCGACCCCGGCCGACGTTGAGCGGCAACCGAGGAGCCTATGAGCCAGACCAATGAAGACCTGATGCAACGCCGCCTTGCGGCCGTTCCGCGGGGTGTGGGGCAGATTCACCCGATTTTTGCCGACCACGCGCAGAACAGCCGCGTGGTTGATGTCGAGGGGCGCGAGTTCATCGATTTCGCCGGCGGTATCGCAGTACTGAACACCGGCCATCTTCACCCGAAGATCATCGCAGCCGTGGAGGCGCAGCTGCACAAGCTGACCCACACCTGCTTCCAGGTGCTGGCTTACGAGCCCTACGTAGAGTTGTGCGAAAAAATCAACGCACGGGTGCCGGGAGATTTTGCCAAGAAGACCCTGCTGGTCACGACCGGCTCGGAGGCGGTGGAAAATGCGGTGAAGATCGCCCGCGCAGCTACTGGTCGTGCCGGCGTGATTGCCTTTACCGGCGCCTATCACGGCCGGACGATGATGACGCTCGGCTTGACCGGTAAGGTCGTGCCCTATTCGGCCGGCATGGGCCTGATGCCGGGTGGCATTTTTCGTGCGCTTTATCCTTGCGCCCTGCACGGCGTCAGCGTCGATGACGCCATCGCCAGTATCGAGCGCATTTTCAAGAACGACGCCGAGCCGCGTGACATCGCCGCTATCATCATCGAGCCGGTGCAGGGTGAGGGCGGTTTCTATGTGGCACCGAAGGATTTCATCGTGCGTTTGCGGGCGCTGTGCGATCAGCACGGGATCTTGCTGATCGCCGATGAGGTACAGACCGGCGCCGGCCGCACCGGCACGTTCTTCGCGATGGAGCAGATGGGCGCGGTGGCCGACCTCACCACGTTCGCCAAATCCGTTGGTGGCGGCTTTCCGATTGCCGGTGTCTGCGGCAAGGCCGAGATCATGGATGCCATTGCGCCGGGTGGCCTGGGCGGTACCTATGCAGGCAATCCGTTGTCTTGTGCAGCGGCATTGGCCGTGATGGAGGTCTTCCAGGAAGAGCAACTGCTACAACGTTGCCAGGCTGTGGCGCAGAAACTGACCGCTGGGCTTGAGGCCTTCCAGGCGCGCCATCGGGAAATCGGTGAAGTGCGGGGGCTTGGTGCAATGATCGCGGTTGAGCTTTTCGAGGAGGGCGATCATGCGCGTCCCGCCGCGACCTTGACTTCGCAGATCGTCGCCCGCGCTCGTGAGAAAGGCCTGATCCTGCTGTCTTGCGGCACCTACTACAACGTTCTGCGCGTGCTGGTGCCGCTGACTGCCGAGGACGAGCTGCTCGACCGGGGCCTGTCGATCATCGGCGAGTGTTTCGATGAGCTGACTTGAGCCGGGCTGGCGCGCCGGGCTTGCAGAATAGACGTCAGGCGCGCCGCAAGGCTGGCCCTCGGGTACAATGCGCGGCATTCCGCCCGCGCTACCCGAGGTCGTCATGCAGTCGTTCGCCATCGCCCCTTCGATCCTTTCAGCTAACTTTGCCCGCCTGGGTGAGGAAGTGGATAACGTTCTCGCTGCTGGCGCGGACATCGTCCATTTCGATGTGATGGACAACCACTACGTGCCTAACCTGACCATCGGGCCGATGGTCTGCTCGGCGCTGCGCAAGCATGGCGTCACCGCACCGATCGATGTGCACCTGATGGTCAGGCCCGTGGATCGCATGATCGGCGACTTTCTCGAGGCTGGTGCCAGTTACATCACCTTTCACCCTGAAGCCTCCGACCACATCGACCGCTCGCTGCAGCTGATCAAGGATGGCGGTGCCAAGGCCGGGTTGGTGTTCAACCCGGCGACTCCGCTGGACGTGCTCAGGTACGTGATGGACAAGGTCGACATGATCCTGTTGATGAGCGTCAACCCAGGCTTCGGTGGTCAGAAATTCATTCCAGGTACCCTTGGCAAACTGCGCGAGGCACGTGCGCTGATCGACGCCAGTGGCCGCCAGATTCGTCTGGAAATCGACGGTGGCGTGAACCCCAAGAATATCCGCGAGATCGCCGCAGCGGGTGCGGATACCTTCGTCGC
>Ga0233369_1000099_pt1 | contig 44075 bp, 37 predicted proteins | sample ElkDunMinimDraft_26_FD_191537 | JGI IMG/M metagenome (GOLD analysis project Ga0233369, IMG submission 191537) | Fecal eukaryotic communites from dung pellets of Tule Elk in California, USA - Elk Dung D16 | ecosystem: Host-associated > Mammals > Digestive system > Large intestine > Fecal | place... | reverse complement strand
CGACGTGGTCGCGCGCTGGGGCGGCGAGGAATTCCTGGTCGGCTGCCGCGGACTGGACCTGGCCGGCGCCTGCGCCGTGGCCCAACGCCTGCGCGAGGCCGCGGCATCGGCCGGTTCGGGCGGGTCAGGCGAGGGCGACACGCTGTCGGTATCGATCGGCTTCGCCAGCCATCCGTTCTGCCCGCAGCCCTCGACCACGCCGGACTGGCAGGACGCGCTCTCGGTCGCCGACCGCGCGCTGTACGCGGCCAAGCACGGCGGGCGCGACGCCTGGGTCGGGGTCTGGGGCCACGACGACTGCCGGGTTCCGGTGGCCGAACTGCTGGCAGACCCCGCGGCCCACGCTGGTCGGGGGCATATCGAGGTGGTGTCGAGCCGGGAGCCGGTGGAGTGGCAGCCGCGCGCCTGAGGCGCGGCGCGCTCAGGCGTCGGCCAGGCGCTCGCGCAGCGCGGCGCGATGGCGCCGGCTCGCCGGCAGCGTGGTTCCGTCGCGCAGGTGGATCCTGGCATCGCCGGTGTCCAGCGGCTCGATCGAGACCAGCTGCGCGAGGTTGACGATGTAGCTGCGGTGCACGCGCACGAATCGCGCCGGATCCAGCCGCTCCTCGATCCCGGCGATGGTGCTGCGCAGGGGATAGTCGTGGCCGCGCACCCGCAGGTTGACGTAGTTGCCCGAGGCCTGGATCCACTCGATGTCGTTGGCGGCGATCAGGAACTCCCGGCCCAGCTTGCGCATCAGGAAACGTTCCGGGCGATCCACCGGCTCCACCGGCTCGCCCGCGTCGGGCGCCGACAGCAGGCGGGCCTCGCCCTGCAGCCGGCGCAGCAACCAGCGGTAGGCCTCGACCAGGAACGCGATCCAGGCGTAGGTCCGCGCGTCCTTGAGGTATTCGTACAGCAGTTCGCTCGGCCAGGGGCCGAAGTCGTAGTGCATGCCGTGCCAGCGGTAGGCCAGCACCCGCAGCCCGACCATCCCGGCCACGTGCAGCAGCGACACCACCACGCTGGCGGCCAGGTGCAGCGGCAGGCGCCGCGGCAGGTTGTGCCAGTGGGTGGGAAAGCGCGCGACCAGCAGCGCGATCAGCGGGATCAGCAGCGCCCACATCACCGCGCTGCTCGCCTCCCAGACCGCCGGCTCCCAGCGCTGGAAGGGATTGTCCTGGTAGCGCTGGAGCTCGATCCAGGTGGTGACGCTGTTGCCGACGGCGTTTGCCGTGAGGATCAGGCCCACGAAGCATGCTTCCGCCCAGTGTCGCCATCGGGCATAGCGGGCATAGGCGGTGGCAGTCGATGACATGCCGCGGATTCTACGTGCCGGGCGGGGGGCACCGTCCCCAGGCACCCGCACCTCGTCCCCGCCCGGCGTCGGACCGTCACTTCGCGCTTGGCGCGGCGTCCGATGGCGCCGGATGCTGGGCACCTTCCACGCCCGGGCCACCCACCATGCAACGCCGCTACGATCTCGACTGGGTCCGCGTCCTCGCCTTCGGCCTGCTCGTGCTCTACCACGTGGGCATGTATTACGTGAGCTGGGACTGGCACGTGAAAAGCCCCACCCCGGTGACCGCGCTCGAGCCGCTGATGATGATGAGCGCACCCTGGCGGCTGTCGCTGCTGTTCCTGGTGTCGGGCGTGGCGACCGCGTTCCTGCTGGCGAAGTCGCGCCAGGACGCGTCGGGCCGGCCCCGGGGCTTCCTCGGCCCGCGCTCGTGGCGACTGCTGGTGCCCCTGGTCTTCGGCATGCTGGTCGTGGTGGTGCCGCAGGCCTACTACGAAGTAGTCGAGCAACTGCCGGGCGGTTACCACGATGGCTACCTCGCGTTCTGGGGGCGCTACCTCGCGGCCGACGACAGGTTCTGCGACGCCGACGGTTGCCTTGCCGTGCCGACCTGGAACCACCTGTGGTTCGTCGCCTACCTGTGGGTCTACACCGTCGCGGTCTGGCTGCTCGCGCGCGCCCTGCCCCGGGGGCTGGCGCGCGCGGGCGAGACGCTGGGCACGCGCCTGGGCGGCCTCGGCCTGCTGCTGTGGCCGGCGCTGGGCCTGGCGCTGGTCCGGCTGCTGCTGGTGGGGCGCTTCGAGTCCACCCACGCGCTGCTGGACGACTGGTACAACCACGCCCAGTACTTCGCGGTGTTCCTGCTGGGCTTCCTGGTGGCCCGCGACGCGCGCGTGTGGGACGGCTTCGCCCGGCTGCGCTGGGCCGGCGCGGCGCTGTGGCTGGGAAGCTGGCTGGCGATCGCCATCTACTTCGCGATGTTCCGCGAACAGCAGCCGCCGCAAGGCCTGCGCCTGGCCATGCGCCTGCTGTGGGGGCTGAACCAGTGGAGCGCGATCGTCGCGATCCTGGGCTTCGCGCGCCAGCTGGCGCCGGGCGACAGCCCCGCCCTGCGCTATCTGGGCCAGGCCATCTTCCCGGTCTACATCCTGCACCAGACGCTGATCGTGGTACTCGCCCACCACCTCAAGCCGCTGCGGCTGCCGTTTGCGGTGGAAGGACCCGTGCTGGTGGCCACGACCTTCGCCCTGGCGTTCGGAGGGTACGAACTGATCCGCCGCATTCCGCCACTGCGGCCGCTGTTCGGGCTGAAGTGCCGCGAGCGCGACGCCGCGGCGGAGGGGCCCGCGCCGGCGGCCGCGCCGGTCCGCGAGCGCTGACCGTGCGCTACGCCGGCTGGCGGTGCTCGACGATCAGCTGGATCGCGTCGCCGCCGCGCCAGTCGTCCGGCGCCAGCCGGTAGGCGATGTGGTTGCGCGGCGCCGGCGCCTCGCCCGACCAGCCGCCGAAGTGGATCGCCGCCAGCGGCGCGCGCACGCCATCGGCACGCAGGCGCAACTTCAAGTGGCGCTCGCCGACGGTCTTCCAGTCGACCAGCTCGAACACACCGTCGAACAGCGGCTCGGCGAATCCCTGCCCCCAGGGCCCGCCGTCGCGGATGGCCTCGGCGTGGAAGCGGTCGAACTCGCCGGCCTGCAGTTCGCCATCGCTGAGCAGTTCGGCCTGCAGCAGGGCCGGATCGAGCATCCTGCCCACCGCGGCCACGAACGCTTGCTCGAAAGCCGGAAACGCCTCGCGGCACAGGCTCAGGCCGGCCGCCATCGCATGGCCGCCGAAGCGCTCGACCAGGCCGGGATGCGCGCTGTCCACCGCCGCCAGCACGTCGCGGATGTGCAGCCCGGGAATCGAACGCGCCGAGCCGCGCAGCTGCTCGCTGCCCGGTTCGGCCGGCGCGAACGCGATCACCGGCCGGTGCAGGCGCTCCTTCATCTTCGAGGCGACCAGGCCGACCACGCCCGCATGCCAGTCCGGATCGAACAGGCACACCGCCAGCGGCGCTTCCCCGGCCACATCCGGTACCCGCGCCAGGGCCGCCTCGGCGTCCTCGACCATCAGCTGCTGCACGCCGCGCCGTTCGGCGTTGATCTGGTGCAGGCGCTCGGCCAGTTCGCGCGCCTGGCGTGGATCGTCGCTGAGCAGGCATTCGATGCCCAGCGACATGTCCTCGAGGCGACCGGCGGCATTGAGCCGCGGCGCGACCGCGAAGCCGATGTCGGCCGCGGTCAGCGTCTCGGGCCGGCGCCCGGATACCTCGATCAGCGCCTGCAGCCCGGCGCAGCCGTGTCCGGCGCGCAGGCGGCGCAGGCCTGCGGCGACCAGCGCGCGGTTGCTCGGGTCCAGCGGCACCAGGTCGGCCACGGTGCCGACCGCGACCAGGTCGAGCAGGCGCGACAGGTCCGGCACCTCGCGCCCGGCGAAGGCGCCGTCGTCGCGCAGGCGCCCGCGCAGCGCCAGCAGCACGTAGAAGATCACCCCGACCCCCGCCAGCGCCTTGCAGGCGAAGGCATCGCCGCGCAGGTTGGGATTGACGATGGCATCGGCCGGCGGCAGCGTCTCGCCCGGCAGGTGGTGGTCGGTCACCAGCACCGGCCAGCCGCGCGCCTTGGCCGCCGCCACGCCCGCGTGGCAGGCCACGCCATGGTCGACCGTCACCAGCAGGCCCGGCTGCAGCGCGGCCAGTTCCTCCACCAGCCCCACCGACAGCCCGTAGCCATGCAGCATGCGGTTGGGCACGGCATGGACCACGTCGCGCGCGCCGAGCATGCGCAGGCCGCGCACCGCGACCGCGCAGGCGGTGGCGCCATCGGCGTCGAAGTCGCCCACGACCAGGATGCGCGCGTCGCGGGCGATGGCATCGGCCAGCAGGCGCACCGCATCCACCAGCCCACCCAGGCCATGCGGCGGCGGCAGCTGCGCCAGGCGCGGACTCGCCAGCTCCGGCGTGGTGATGCCGCGCGCGGCGTAGACCCGGCGCAGCAGCGGCGGCACGGCCTCGGGCCAGCCGCTGCCGAGTTCGAACTCGCGCCGGCGGATACGCGGGAACATCAGGCCTGGAATCCGGTGCGCGGGCGCCGCCACAGGCGCCATCGCTGGCTCCGCGCGAGAGTGAAGACGGTGCCGTCGCCGGTGTCCAGCACCAGCCGCTCCAATTCGCCGGCCTGCAGCGCGGACAGCGCCGGCAGCAGCCAGTCGCGCTCCAGCGCGTCAGGGTCGCGCAGCGTCCACAGGTCGAACAGCGTCCCGCCCTCGCCCGCAAGGAAACGCGGCGGCAGCCCGTCCGCCTCCAAGCCGGCGGCCGCGGCGATGCCGCGGGCCAGCTCCTCGTCGCTGAACAGCCGCGCGTGGTCGCTGCGCACGTGGTCGGGCAGCGTACCGCCGCCCCAGAACCACAACGAATTGACCGGCCGCAGCCCGCTGTCCATTCGCCACGCGTTCCAGGGATGGTTGTGGAGCACTACCTGCGCCTCGGTCAGCAGGCTGCGCCAGCGGCGCCCCTCCGGGCCTTCGGCCAGATGATCGAACAGGTCGGCACCGAGCGCCTCGTCCGGCTCGGTGAACGCGGGCAGGCGCGTGCCCGGCGCCAGCCGCAGGTACCAGCGCGACGGCACCGGCGCATCGATCGGCATGCCCGCATCGCCGAACAGCGGCTTGAGCGCGGGCAGCAGCCGTTCCACGTCCTGCATCGACAGCCCGAGCGTGTCGCCATGGTCGAGCAGGCGCGCGCCGTTGATGTCGGGCTGGATGCGACACGGATCGGCACGCAGCCAGACCGCGCCGGCCGCGTCGCCGGCATCGGCCTGGCGGGTCAGTGCCGCCACCGGCCAGCGGTCGGGTAGCAGCGTGGCGTGCCTGCGCAGCTGCGCGCGCCGGCCCTCGCCGAGGCCGGAGGCCATGTCCGCCCGCCCCAGCGCGGCGGCGACCCGCGCCGACGGTGCGCCCAGCCGGCGCGCCGCGGGCAGCAGCAGGGTCGCGCCCGCCACCGGATCAGTCGCTGTAGCTGACGTCGACGATCTCGTACTCGCGCGCGCCCGCGGGCGCCTCGATGGTGACGCTGTCGCCGGCGTGCTTGCCGATGAGGGCGCGCGCCACCGGCGAGGAGATCGCGATCAGGCCCAGTTTGATGTCGGCTTCGAGGTCGCCGACGATCTGGTAGCGCCTTTCCTCGTCGGTATCGACGTCGGCGATGGTCACCTTCGCCCCGAACACCACCCGGTCACCGGCATCGAGCCTGGCCACGTCGATGATGTCCGCATGCGAGAGCTCGCCCTCGAGCTGCTGGATGCGGCCCTCGATGAAGCCCTGCTGTTCGCGCGCGGCATGGTACTCGGCGTTCTCCTTGAGATCGCCGTGCGAGCGCGCCTCGGCGATCGCAGCGATCACCGCGGGACGCTTGACCGACTTCAGTTCCTCGAGTTCGGCGCGCAACCGCTGCGCGCCGGCCAGGGTCATGGGTGCTCTCATGGTGTGGCTCCTCAAACGTCCCTATGCAGGGTCTGGTGCAGTTCCTGCAGCGACCACACCGGGCCGCTGCCGCGGTACTCCAGAGAGTGCAACAGGGCCTTGGCGCCGGCAACGGTGGTCGAGTAGGTCACCCGCTGCTGCAGGGCCTCGCGCCGGATCGAGAACGAGTCGGCGATCGCCTGGCGGCCTTCCGTGGTGTTGACGATGTAGGCGATCTCGCCGTTCTTGATCAGGTCGACGATGTGCGGACGGCCCTCGATCACCTTGTTGACCTGCTCGCACTCGATGCCGTTGTCGCGCAGCCACTGCGCGGTGCCGGCGGTGGCGATGATGCCGTAGCCGCGCTCGACCAGGTCGCGGGCGACCGGCAGCACGCGCTTCTTGTCCGGGTCGCGCACCGACACGAACGCCTTGCCGCCCTGCGGCGGCGCCTTGATGCCGGCGGCTTCCTGCGCGCGCGCGAACGCAGCGCCGAAATTGCGGCCCACGCCCATCACCTCGCCGGTCGAGCGCATCTCCGGGCCGAGGATCGGGTCGACGCCCTGGAACTTGGCGAAGGGGAAGATCGCCTCCTTGACCGAGTAGTACTCCGGCACGATCTCCAGGGTGGCGCCCTGTTCGTCCAGGCTCTTGCCGGCCATGCAGCGCGCCGCGATCTTGGCCAGCTGCAGCCCGGTGGCCTTGGATACGAACGGTACCGTACGCGAAGCGCGCGGATTCACTTCCAGCAGGAAGATGGTGTGGCTGCCGTCGTCCTCGGTCTGCACCGCGAACTGGGTGTTCATCAGGCCGATCACGTTCAGCGCGCGGGCCAGCGCCACCACCTGCTCGCGCAGGCGGTCCTGCACCTCGGCCGGCAGCGAGTACGGCGGCAGCGAGCACGAGGAGTCGCCCGAGTGCACGCCTGCTTCCTCGATGTGCTCCATCACGCCGCCGATCAGCACGTTGCCGTCCTGGTCGGCGATGACGTCCACGTCCACTTCCACGGCGTTGTCGAGGAAGCGGTCGAGCAGCACCGGCGAGTCGTTGGAGACCTTGACGGCGTCGCGCATGTAGCGGGCCAGGTCGGAGTCGGCGTGCACCACTTCCATGGCGCGGCCGCCGAGCACGTAGCTCGGGCGCACCACCAGCGGATAGCCGATCTCGCGCGCCAGCACCTGCGCCTCCTCGGCGCTGCGGGCGGTGCGGTTGGGCGGCTGCTTCAGGCCGAGCTTCTCGACCAGCTTCTGGAAGCGCTCGCGATCCTCGGCCAGGTCGATCGAATCGGGCGAGGTGCCGATGATCGGCACGCCGTTGGCCTCCAGCGCGCGCGCCAGCTTGAGCGGGGTCTGCCCGCCGTACTGCACGATCACGCCCTTGGGCTTCTCCAGTTCCACGATCTCCAGCACGTCCTCGAGCGTGAGCGGCTCGAAGTACAGGCGGTCGGAGGTGTCGTAGTCGGTGGAGACCGTCTCCGGGTTGCAGTTGACCATGATGGTCTCGTAACCATCCTCGCGCAGCGCGAGGGCGGCATGGACGCAGCAGTAGTCGAACTCGATGCCCTGGCCGATGCGGTTGGGGCCGCCGCCGAGCACGATGATCTTCTCGCGATCGGTCGGCTCGGCCTCGCACTCTTCCTCGTAGGTCGAGTACATGTAGGCGGTGGTGGTGGGGAACTCGGCCGCGCACGAATCCACGCGCTTGTACACCGGCTTGATGCCGTGGGCGCGGCGCAGCGCGCGCACCGCCGATTCGTCGGTGCCCACCAGCTGCGCCAGGCGCGCGTCGGAGAAGCCCATGCGCTTGAGCGCGCGCAGGCGCGCGCCGTCCAGCGCATCGATGCCGGCCTCGGCCACGGCGTTCTCGGCCGCGACGATGTCCTCGATCTGGTCGAGGAACCACGGATCGACGAAGGACAGCGAGAACACCTCCTCCACCGACAGTCCGGCGCGGAACGCGTCGGCCAGGTAGAACAGGCGCTCGGGGCCGGCCTCCTTGACCTCGCGGCGCAGCGTCGCCAGATCGGCTTCGTCGGCCAGATCCAGGCCTGTCGGGTCGAAGCCGACCTTGCCCGTCTCCAGGCCGCGCAACGCCTTCTGCACCGACTCCTGGAAGGTGCGGCCCATGGCCATCACCTCGCCCACCGACTTCATCTGGGTGGTCAGGCGCGAATCGGCCTGCGGGAACTTCTCGAAGGCGAAGCGCGGGATCTTGGTGACCACGTAGTCGATCGCCGGCTCGAACGAGGCCGGGGTCTTGCCGCCGGTGATCTCGTTGCGCAGTTCGTCGAGCGTGTAGCCCACCGCCAGCTTGGCCGCGACCTTGGCGATCGGGAAGCCGCTGGCCTTGGAGGCCAGCGCCGAGGACCGCGACACGCGCGGGTTCATCTCGATCACCACCACGCGGCCGGTCTGGGCGTTGATGCCGAACTGCACGTTCGAGCCACCGGTGTCCACGCCGATCTTGCGCAGCACCGCGATGGAGGCATCGCGCAGGCGCTGGTATTCCTTGTCGGTCAGGGTCTGGGCCGGGGCGACGGTGATCGAGTCACCGGTGTGCACGCCCATCGGGTCCAGGTTCTCGATCGAGCAGACGATGATGCAGTTGTCCGCGGTGTCGCGGACCACCTCCATCTCGAATTCCTTCCAGCCCAGCACCGATTCTTCCACCAGCACTTCGCTGGTCGGCGACAGTTCGAGGCCGCGCTTGACGATGTCCTCGAACTCCTCGCGGTTGTAGGCGATGCCGCCGCCGCTGCCGCCGAGGGTGAAGCTCGGCCGGATGATGGTCGGGTAGCCCACCGTGGCCTGGATCTCGACTGCTTCCTCGAAGGTCTTGGCGACCGCGGCCTTCGGGCACTCCAGGCCGATCTCGCCCATGGCCACGCGGAACAGCTCGCGGTCCTCGGCCATGCGGATGGCGTCGCGCTTGGCGCCGATCAGCTCGACGCCGTACTTCTCGAGCACGCCGTGGTCGGCCAGGTCCAGGGCGCAGTTGAGCGCGGTCTGGCCGCCCATGGTGGGCAGCAGCGCGTCGGGCTTTTCCTTGGCGATGATCTTCTCGACCGTCTGCCAGTTGATCGGCTCGATGTACACCGCGTCGGCGGTGTCCGGGTCGGTCATGATCGTGGCGGGGTTGCTGTTGACCAGCACCACCCGGTAGCCCTCCTCGCGCAGCGCCTTGCACGCCTGCGCGCCCGAGTAGTCGAACTCGCAGGCCTGGCCGATGACGATCGGCCCGGCGCCGATGATGAGGATGGTCTGGATGTCGGTACGCTTTGGCATCTTCAGTGCTTCTCTGCGTTCTGCTTCGCCATCGACGCGACGAAGCGGTCGAACAGCGGGGATACGTCGTGCGGTCCCGGGCTCGCTTCCGGATGGCCCTGGAAGGAGAACGCCGGCGCGTCGGTCAACTCGATACCCTGGTTGGTGCCGTCGAACAGCGAGCGGTGGATCACGCGCACGTTGGCCGCCAGGCTCGACTCGTCCACCGCGAAGCCGTGGTTCTGCGAGGTGATCAGCACCCGCCCGTCATCCAGCGACTGCACCGGATGGTTGGCTCCGTGATGGCCGTTGGCCATCTTCACCGTCCTGGCGCCGGCGGCCAGGGCCAGCAGCTGGTGGCCCAGGCAGATGCCGAAGACCGGCACCTTGCGCGCGATGAACTCGCGGATCGCGGCGATGGCGTAGTCGCAGGGCTCAGGGTCGCCCGGGCCGTTGGACAGGAACACACCGTCGGGCTGCATCGCCAGGACCTCGGCCGCCGGCGTCTGCGCCGGCACCACGGTCAGCTCGCAGCCGCGCTCGGCCAGCATGCGCAGGATGTTGTGCTTGACGCCGAAGTCGTAGGCCACCACGCGCAGCCGCGCCGGGGCTTGCACGAAGCGGCCGCTGTCGAGGTCCAGGCTGCCTTCGTTCCAGGCGTAGGGCGCCTCGGTGGTGACCACCTTGGCCAGGTCCATGCCCTTGAGGCCGGGGAACTTGCGTGCAGCCTCGAGCGCCTTGTCGACGTCGATCTCGCCGGCCATCAGCGCGCCGTTCTGGGCGCCGCGCTCGCGCAGCAGGCGCGTGAGCCTGCGCGTGTCGATGCCGGCGATCGCGACGATGTTGCGGTCCCGCAGCCACTGCGGCAGCGCGACCTGGCTGCGCCAGCTGCTGGGGCGGCGCGGCACGTCGCGCACGATCAGGCCGGAGACCCAGATGTTGGCGGCTTCGTCGTCCTGGTCGGTGCACCCGGTATTGCCGATGTGCGGATAGGTCAGCGTCACCAGCTGGCGCGCGTACGATGGATCGGTGAGCACTTCCTGGTAGCCGGTCATGGCGGTGTTGAACACCACCTCGCCGACCGACAGGCCGTTCGCGCCCACGGAAACGCCCTCGAACACGGTGCCGTCTTCGAGGACGAGGATTGCGGTTTGGGTCACTGGCTTCGCCTACGTGGGGTTGCAAAAAACCACCGAAGCGGCTTTGGACCGTCCGGAGGCGTGAGGAATCAGGCGAGCGAGAATGATACCGGCCCGGACCGGCCTGCGCCAGATGGAACCCGCCCCGCGCGCTGAACGCCGCCGGCTGCCGGCTAGAGCACGTCGCGCACGCGGTACTGGCCCGGCGCGCGGCCGGCCAGGCGGGTGGCCGCATGCAGCGCGCCGCGGGCGAAGATCTCGCGGCTGGTCGCCCGGTGCACCAGTTCGATGCGCTCGCCGGCACCGGCGAACTGCACCAGGTGCTCGCCGACGATGTCGCCCGCGCGCAACGACGCATAGCGCGGCTGCGCGCCGCCACGGATGGCCGCTTCGCCCAGCGACAGCGCGGTGCCCGAGGGCGCGTCCTTCTTCTGCGTGTGATGGGACTCCACGATGTCGCAGTCCCAGCCCTGCAGCGCTTCGGCCGCGCGCTCGACCAACTCGTCCAGCACCGCCACACCCAGGCTGAAGTTGGAGGCCCACAGCACCGGGATCCGCTCGGAGGCGGCCGACAGCGCGGCGCGCTGCGGGTCGGACAGGCCGGTGGTGCCCGAGACGAAGGCCGCGCCGCGCGACACGCACAGCGCCAGCACCGGCTCGAAGCCCTCGGGCAGGCTGAAATCGATGGCCGCGTCGAACTTCGGCACGCCGGCCAGTTCGGCGGTGGAGAAATGCGGCACGCCCTCGACCACGCGCTGGCCGATGCGCCGCTGCACCGCCGCGACCACCTGCAGCCGCGGCTGGCCCGCCGCCAGCCGCAGCAGCGACTGGCCCATGCGCCCGGAGGCACCGTGGACGAGGAGGCGGACGGGCGTATTCATGGGCGCAGGCTAGCCCTGCGCCCCGGTGGCCGGCAAGACCTGCGCCTCAGGGCGAGGTCATCCGTTCCCAGAACCCCTTGACCCCGTCGAGGAACGTGCTCGAACGCGGCGAGTGGCGCCGGGCATTCTCCCCGGTGAAGGTCGCCTCGAACTGCTCCAGCAGCTCGCGCTGCTCGATGGTCAGGTTGACCGGGGTCTCGACCACCACCTTGCAGTACAGGTCGCCCGGCGCGCGGCTGCGCACGGACTTGACGCCCTTGTCGCGCAGGCGGAACACCTTTCCGGTCTGGGTCTCGGCCGGCACGCGGATCTCCGCCTCGCCGCCGAGGGTGGGCACGCGCACAGTGTCGCCCAGGGCCGCCTGCGAGAAGCGGATCGGCACCTCGCAGTGCAGGTCGTCGCCATCGCGCTCGAAGATCGCGTGCGGACGCACGCGCACTTCCACGTAGAGGTCGCCCGGGGGCGCGCCGGCCGGGCCGGCCTCGCCCTCCCCGGCCAGGCGGATGCGGTCGCCGGTGTCGACGCCGGCCGGCACCTTCACCTGCAGGACCTTCTCCTCCTCGATCCGCCCGTTGCCGTGGCAGGCGCGGCAGGGGTTGGCGATGGTCTGGCCGCGGCCGTGACAGTGCGGGCACGGCTGCTGCATCGAGAAGATGCCGCGCTGGAATCGCACCTGGCCACGCCCGTGGCAGGTGGCGCAGGTCTCGAGCTTGCGATCCTCGGAACCTGTGCCGTCGCACTCCTCGCACTCGGCCAGGGTCGGGATCTCGATGCGCTTCTCGACGCCGTGGACCGCCTCCTCGAGGTCGAGCTCGAGCACATAGCCCATGTCCGCGCCGCGCCGCGGCCCGCGCGCACCCGCGCCGCCGAAGATGTTGCCGAAAATGTCGCCGAAGATGTCCCCCATGTCGGCGCCATGGAAGCCGGGGCCGGCGTTTCCGCCGCCCATCCCGTGCTCGAAGGCCGCATGCCCGTGCTGGTCGTACATGCGGCGCTTGCCGCCGTCCGAGAGGACCTCGTAGGCCTCCTTGCACTCCTTGAAGGCGGCTTCCGCGGCCTGGTCGCCCGGGTTGCGGTCGGGGTGGTACTTCATCGCGCAGCGACGATAGGCCTTCTTCAGCTCATCCTCGCTGGCGTTGCGCGCAACGCCCAGGACTTCGTAATAGTCGCGTTTGGCCATGTACGGTGGTTCGTGGTCCGGTATCGGGGACGGGTCGGGGACCCGGGACGGCGCGGGATGCGCGACGGAAGAGCGCGGCCGAAAGCCGCGCTGCATCCATCACCCATGGACCGCAGCCTCTCTCAGGGCTTGCGGTCGTCCTTGACCTCGGTGAACTCGGCGTCGACCACGTCGTCGCCGGCCGGGCCGGAGGCCTGCGAGGCGCCCTCGCCCGCCGGCTGCTGGGCCGAGGCCACGGCGGCGAACAGCGCCTGCGCGGCCTCTTCCAGGGCCTTGGTCCGGGACTCGATCTGGGCCTTGTCGTCGCCCTTCATCGCCGTCTCGACGTCGGCGATCGCCGCCTCCACGCGGCCGATCACATCGCCCGGCACCTTGTCGCCGTTGTCCTTGATCGCGCTGCGGGTGCTGTGCACCAGCGCGTCGGCCTGGTTGCGGGCGCCGACCAGTTCCTGGAACTTGCGGTCGTCCTCGCGGTGCGCCTCGGCATCGGCGACCATCCGCTGGATCTCCTCGTCCGACAGGCCCGAGCCGGCCTTGATCTCGACCTTCTGCTCCTTGCCGGTCTTCTTGTCCTTGGCGGTGACGTGGACGATGCCGTTGGCGTCGATGTCGAACGACACCTCCACCTGCGGCATGCCGCGCGGCGCCGGCTCGATGCCGGTCAGGTCGAAGCGGGCCAGCGACTTGTTGTAACGGGCCTGCTCGCGTTCGCCCTGCAGCACGTGCACGGTCACGGCCGACTGGTTGTCCTCGGCGGTGGAGAAGGTCTGCGAGGCCTTGGTCGGGATCGTGGTGTTCTTCTCGATGATCTTGGTGAACACGCCGCCCAGGGTCTCGATGCCCAGGCTCAGCGGGGTCACGTCGAGCAGCAGCACGTCCTTGACGTCGCCGGCCAGCACGCCGCCCTGCACCGCCGCGCCGATCGCCACGGCCTCGTCGGGGTTGACGTCCTTGCGCGGCTCCTTGCCGAAGAACTCGGCCACCGCCTGCTGCACCTTGGGCATGCGGGTCTGGCCGCCGACCAGGATCACCTCGCTGATGTCGGAGGCGCGCAGGCCCGCGTCGTTGAGCGCGACCTTGCACGGCTCGATGGTCTTGCGCACCAGGTCCTCGACCAGGGCCTCGAGCTTGGCGCGGGTGAGCTTGATGTTCAGGTGCTTCGGGCCCGAGGCGTCGGCGGTGACATAGGGCAGGTTCACTTCGGTCTGCTGCGAGGACGAGAGCTCGATCTTGGCGCGCTCGGCCGCGTCCTTCAGGCGCTGCAGGGCCAGCGGATCCTTGCGCAGGTCGATGCCCTGGTCCTTCTGGAACTCCTCGACCAGGTAGTCGATGACGCGCTTGTCGAAGTCCTCGCCGCCCAGGAAGGTGTCGCCATTGGTGGCCAGCACCTCGAACTGCTTCTCGCCATCGACCTCGGCGATCTCGATGATCGACACGTCGAAGGTGCCGCCGCCCAGGTCGTACACCGCCACCTTGCGGTCGCCACCGGCCTTGTCCAGGCCGTAGGCCAGGGCCGCGGCGGTGGGTTCGTTGATGATGCGCTTGACGTCGAGGCCGGCGATGCGGCCGGCATCCTTGGTCGCCTGGCGCTGGCTGTCGTTGAAGTAGGCCGGCACGGTGATCACGGCCTCGGTGACCTTCTCGCCCAGGTAGTCCTCGGCGGTCTTCTTCATCTTCTCGAGGATGCGGGCGGACACTTCCTGCGGCGAGAGCTTCTTGCCGTCGCTGGTCTGCACCCAGGCATCGCCGTTGTCGTGGGCGATGATGCCGTAGGGCACCAGGTCGAGGTCCTTCTTGACCTCCGCGTCGGTGAACTTGCGGCCGATCAGGCGCTTGACCGCGTAGAAGGTGTTCTTGGGGTTGGTGACGGCCTGGCGCTTGGCGCTGGCGCCGACCAGCACCTCGCCATCCTTGGTGTAGGCCACGATCGACGGCGTGGTGCGATCGCCCTCGCTGTTCTCGATGACCTTGGCCTTGCCGCCGTCCATGATCGCCACGCACGAGTTGGTCGTGCCCAGGTCGATGCCGATGATCTTTGCCATGGTGAGTTCCCTCTAGGAATGTGGTGGGCGGCGCTGGCCGCCGATGTGCCTAATCTGGGGGTCGCGCCCCTGCCTTCAAGGGGCCGCGCGCCGCTCAGTCGTGCTTGGCGACCGAAACCAGCGCGGGCCGCAGCAGCTGCTCGTTGAGCAGGTAGCCCTTCTGGAACAGCTGGAACACGGCGCCAGCCGCGACCTCGGCCGTCTCCACCGCGCTCATGGCGTTGTGGCGCTCCGGATCGAAGGTGTCGCCGGGGGCCGGGGCGACCTCGACCAGGCCGTTGTTGCCGCACACGCGGGTGAGCTCGCGCAGGGTGAGCACCACCCCGTCGCGCAGCGGGTCGTCGGCCGCGGCCGTGTTGAGCGCGGCCTCGAGGCTGTCGAACACCGGCAGCAGGTCGCCCAGCAGCTGCTTGTTGGCGAAGCGGCAGGCGTTGCGCACGTCGCGCTCCAGCCGCTTGCGCTGGTTTTCCATGTCGGCCCGGTCGATCAGCATCTGCGCGCGCAGCTGCTCGAGCTCGGCCTGCAGCGCCTCGATGCGCTCGTCTGGGCTGTTGGTGTCTTCTGCCGCACCGGCGGCGCCGTCCTGCGTGGGTTCCGTGGTCATGTCCTGGCTGCAAATGGCGGTCGCTGGGCCGCCGACCGGGCAGCTATGGGGCCGGCACGTCCGGATTCAAGGCGGCGCCGAGCAAGTCGGCCGTGGCCTGCACCACCGGGATCACCCGGTCGTAGGCCATCCGGGTCGGGCCGATCACGCCCACCACGCCCAGCACCTTGCCGGCCGAGGCGTAGGGCGCGGTGACCAGCGAGACGCCCTCCAGCGGCGCCAGCCCGGTCTCCTCGCCGATGAAGATGCGCACGCCCGGGGCGTGGACGGTGCGCTCGAGCAGCTGCAGGATCTCGCGCTTGCGGGCGAAGGCCTCGAACAGTTCGCGCAGCCGGTCCAGGTCGGACAGGTCCTGGACACCGATCAGGCGGGTCTGGCCGGCCAGCACCATGTCCTCGTCCCCGTCCGGCGCCAGCGCCTGTTCGGCCAGTTCGATGGTGTGCGAGAACAGGGCCTCCATCTCGCTGCGCTCGTCCTGCAGCTCGCGCACCAGGGTGGCGCGGATGTCGGCCACGGGCCGCCCGGCGAACTGGGCGTTGAGGTAGTTGGCCACCCGCTCCAGGTCCTGGGCGCCGTAGACGCGGCGGGTCTGGATGATCCGGTTCTGCACGTCGTTGTCGGAGAACACCAGGATCGCCATCACCCGCTGGCCGCCCAGCGGGACGAAGTCGATGTGGCGGAACGCGAACTGCTCGCGCCGCGGCACCGACACCACCCCGACGAAGTGGGTCATGGCCGAGACCAGTTCCGAGGCGCTGCCCAGCAGCGACTGCGTGCCGCCACCGGCGGCCAGCTCGCCGCGCAGGCGGGCCATCTCGGCATTCGACAGCGGCTGCACCTGCAGCAGCGAGTCGACGAAGACCCGGTAGCCCTGGGCGGTCGGCACCCGCCCGGCCGAGGCGTGCGGGGCCGCCAGCAGCCCCTGCTCCTCCAGGTCGGCCAGGATATTGCGGATGGTCGCCGCGCTGACGTCCAGGCCCGAATGGCGGGCCAGCGTCTGCGAGCCCACCGGCTCGCCGTCGCGGATGTGGCGGGCGATCAGCGTGCGCAGCAGCTGGCGCGCGCGCGGGCCGAGTCGGTCGCCGGGAGTGGGGGGTGCCATCGCCGGATTAGAACGCCGCGTGGGCAGGGCCGCAAGCGGGACGGCAGGCCAGCCCCGCCCGGCCCCTGTCGGCCGCGAAATCGGACTCGCAGCAGTCTCGGCTGCTGCGATTGGCCGCACTACAATGCGGCCCATGCTCAAGCGCCTGACCCTCCGCGACTTCGCCGTGGTGTCCGAATCCGAACTGGAGTTCGGCCCGGGCATGACCGTCATCTCGGGCGAGACCGGCGCCGGCAAGTCGCTGCTGGTCGACGCCCTGGGCTTTCTCTCCGGGCTGCGCGCCGACGCGGGCATGGTCCGTCATGGCGCCCAGCGCGCCGAACTCCACGCCGAGTTCGATCCGGCCGCGGTCCCGGGCGCCCTGGACTGGCTGCGCGAGCAGGAGTTCGACGACGGCAGCGCCTGCACCCTGCGCCGCACCCTGCGCGCCGACGGCGGATCGCGCGCCTGGATCAACGGCCGGCCCGCCACCCTGGCGCAGCTGTCGCAACTGGCCACGCTGCTGGTGGAGATCCACGGCCAGCACGAGCACCAGGCGCTGATGGACAGGACCAGCCAGCTGGCCCTGCTCGATGCCTTCGGCCGCCATGAGCCGCAACTGGCGACGGTGCGCGAAGCCGCCGCCGCGTGGACCGTGCTCCTGCGCGAGCGCGATGCCCTGTCCCGCGCCGGCGACGTGTCGGAGCGTATCGACTGGCTCGCCCACCAGCTGGCCGAGCTCGAGCGCGAGGACCTGCGCCCAGAATCGATCGAGGCGCTCGAAGTCGCGCATCGCCGCCAGGCGCATGCGGCCAGCCTGATCGGCGCCTGCGACGAGGCGCTCAATGGGCTGGCCGGCGACGACGGCCCGTCCCTGGTGCGCCGGCTGCAGCAGCTGCGCAGCGGGCTGTCGCGCGAGCAGGCGCACGAACCGCGCCTGGGCGAGGTCGACGCGATGCTCGACTCGGCCGCGATCCAGCTCGACGAGGCCAGCCTGCTGTTGCAGCGGGTGCGCGACGAGCTGGACATCGACCCGGCCCAGTTCGAGGCGCTCGACGCCAGGCTCGCGCGCCTGCACGAGCTGGCGCGCAAGCACCGCGTCGTGCCGGAGGAGCTGGCGGCCCGCCAGGCCGCCTTCGCCGCCGAACTCGACACCTTGCGCGACTCGGGCAGCCGCCTGGCCGCGCTCGACGGCGAGATCGCCGCGGCCACCGCCCGCTGGCGCACGGCCGCCGATGCGCTGGGCCAGGCGCGGGCCGCCACGGCCGCACGGCTGGCCCAGGCCACCACCGACCTGATCGGCGAGCTGGGCATGGGGGGCGGCATCTTCCAGGTGGCACTGGAGCCGACCAGCGGCGACCGCCCCGACCCGCTCGGCGGCGAGCGCGCGGAGTTCCTGGTCTCTGCCAATGCCGGCCAGCCGCCGCGCCCGCTGCGGCGGGTCGCGTCGGGCGGCGAGCTCTCGCGCGTGTCGCTGGCCATCGAGGTGGCGGCACTGGGATCGGACACCGTGCCGACGATGGTGTTCGACGAGGTCGACTCGGGCATCGGCGGCGCGGTCGCGGAGATCGTCGGCCAGAAGCTGCGCGCCCTGGGCGCGCGCTGCCAGGTCCTGTGCGTGACCCACCTGCCGCAGGTGGCCGCCCAGGGGCATGCCCATTACCTGGTCAGCAAGGCCGACCGCGACGGCCAGACGCGCTCGGCCGTGCGCCGGCTCGATGCGCGCGAGCGCCAGGAAGAACTGGCCCGCATGCTCGGCGGCGTGGAAGTGTCCAAGGAAGCCCGCGCAGCGGCCAGGCGCCTGCTGTCCAGCACCGCCGACTGACGGGACACCCGGGGCGCTGCCACCCGCCGCCGCCCTCGCCTGGGCATCCGCACCCTCCCTTGGCGACGCGCCCCGCCTGCCACCGCCATGACGATGCCGCAGGCCTGGCCCGTACCATCCAGAAGGAGGTAGGTGGCAGGCCGTCGCCTGCGTCCCCGGCGTCACCCCCATCCCTTCGCGGCTGTCCCCCGCCCTCCCTGCCCAGGGGCGCACGAGGCGACCCCCGCCCATCGCTGCGGTGTGATGACGGCGTGAGTTCTTCCGCCGCGGCCGGCAGTATCGTTATTGGTTTGATGACAGATCCACCTCAAGGGGAAGGCGGATGGTGACCCAGACGTTGCAGACACTCGGGAGCGCACCCGGCGCCGTCACCAGCAGGTCCGACGACGCGATGCGGTTGATGCTGTCGGCGTTGCAAGCGGTGGCCCAGGGCGATTTCACGGTCGAGCTTCCGGCCCACTGGGAGGGACTCGAGGGGCGCCTGGCCGATGCGTTCAACACGGTGGTGCGAAGCAACCGGGACCTCGCGCTCGAACTGGCCCGGGTCGGCGAGAAGGTCGGGCGCGAGGGCCTGATCCGGCAGCGCATCGCCCTGCCCAACCGCCACGGCAGCTGGGGCGGGATGGAGGCCTCGGTCAACGAACTGGTCGACGATCTGGTGCGGCCGGTGGCGACCATTACCGAAGCCATTGCCGGCGTCGCCAAGGGCGACCTCACGCGTGGTGTCCCGCTGGAGGCCGACGGCCGTCCCCTGCAGGGCGAATTCCTGCGCTCGGCCACGATCGTCAACCGCATGATCGAGCAGATGGGGGAGTTCAGTTCCGAGGTCACGCGCGTGGCGCTGGAGGTCGGCACCGCCGGCCGCCTCGGCGGCCAGGCCAAGGTCGAGGGCGTTTCGGGCGTCTGGAAGGAACTGACCGACTCGGTCAACCAGATGGCGTCCAACCTGACCGCGCAGGTCCGCAACATCTCCGAAGTCACCATCGCCGTGGCCAACGGCGACCTGTCGCGCAAGATCACGGTGGATGTCCGCGGCGAGATCCTGCAACTCAAGGAGGCCATCAACACGATGGTCGACCAGCTGCGCGGTTTCGCTTCGGAGGTGACGCGCGTGGCGCGCGAGGTCGGCACCGAGGGCAAGCTCGGCGGCCAGGCGATCGTGCCAGGCGTGGCCGGCACCTGGAAGGACCTGACCGACTCGGTCAACGCCATGGCCTCCAACCTCACCAGCCAGGTGCGCAACATCGCCGAGGTCACCACCGCGGTCGCCCGGGGCGACCTGTCGCGCAAGATCACGGTGGACGTGCGGGGCGAGATCGCCGAGCTCAAGGACACCATCAACACGATGGTCGATCAGCTCAACGGCTTCGCCGCGGAGGTCACCCGCGTGGCGCGCGAGGTCGGCACCGAGGGCAAGCTCGGCGGACAGGCGCAGGTGCCCGATGTCGCGGGCACCTGGAAGGACCTGACCGACCACGTCAATTCGATGGCGTCCAACCTCACCAGCCAGGTGCGCAACATCGCCGAGGTCACGACGGCCGTAGCGCTCGGGGACCTCTCGCGCAAGATCACGGTGGACGTGCGGGGCGAGATCGCCGAGCTCAAGGACACCATCAACACGATGGTCGACCAGCTCAACAGCTTCGCCGCGGAGGTCACCCGCGTGGCGCGCGAGGTCGGCACCGAGGGCAAGCTCGGCGGACAGGCGCAGGTGCCCGGAGTCGACGGCACGTGGGCCGACCTGACCGACTCGGTCAACGCCATGGCCTCCAACCTCACCAGCCAGGTGCGCAACATCGCAGAGGTCACCACCGCAGTGGCCAAGGGCGACCTGTCGCGCAAGATCGCGGTCGATGCGCAGGGCGAGATCCTGCAACTCAAGGACACCATCAACACGATGGTGGACCAGCTCAACGGCTTCGCCGCGGAGGTCACCCGCGTGGCGCGCGAGGTCGGCACCGAGGGCAAGCTCGGCGGCCAGGCGCAGGTGCCCGGCGTCGCCGGCACCTGGAAGGACCTGACCGACAACGTCAACTCCATGGCCTCCAACCTGACCACGCAGGTGCGCAACATCGCCGAGGTCACCACCGCGGTGGCCAAGGGCGACCTGTCGCGCAAGATCGCGGTCGACGCGCAGGGCGAGATCCTGCAGCTCAAGGACACCATCAACACGATGGTCGACCAGCTCAACGGCTTCGCCGCGGAGGTCACCCGCGTGGCGCGCGAGGTCGGCACCGAGGGCAAGCTCGGCGGGCAGGCGCAGGTGCCGGGCGTCGCAGGCACCTGGAAGGACCTGACCGACAACGTCAACTCGATGGCGACCAACCTCACCACCCAGGTGCGAAACATCGCCGAGGTGGCGACGGCCGTGGCCAGGGGCGACCTGTCGCGCAAGATCGCGGTCGACGTCAAGGGCGAGATCCTGGAGCTGAAGAACACGCTCAACACGATGGTCGACCAGCTCAACGGCTTCGCCGCGGAAGTCACCCGCGTGGCGCGCGAGGTCGGCACCGAGGGCAAGCTCGGCGGCCAGGCGCAGGTGCCGGGCGTCGCCGGCACCTGGAAGGACCTGACCGACAACGTCAACTCGATGGCCTCCAACCTCACCACCCAGGTGCGCGGCATCGCCAAGGTGGTGACTGCGGTGGCCACCGGCGACCTGCAGCAGAAGCTCACCGTGGAGGCCAAGGGCGAGATCGCGGCACTCGCCGACACCATCAACGGCATGACCGAGACGCTGGCGATCTTCGCCGACCAGGTGACCACGGTGGCGCGCGAGGTCGGCGTCGAAGGCCGTCTTGGCGGACAGGCCAACGTGCCCGGTACTGCCGGAATCTGGAAGGATCTCACCGCCAACGTCAACCAGCTCGCCGCGAACCTCACCACCCAGGTGCGCGCCATCGCCGAGGTCGCCACTGCGGTGACACAGGGCGATCTCACCCGCTCGATCACGGTCGATGTCCGCGGCGAACTCGCCGATCTCAAGGACAACATGAACCTGATGATCGGCACCCTGCGCGCGACCACCGAAAGCAACAGCGAGCAGGACTGGCTCAAGACCAACCTGGCCAAGTTCAGCGGGATGATGCAGGGGCAACGCGACCTGCAGACCCTGGGCCAGATGCTGCTGTCGGAACTGGCGCCACTGGTCGGCGCGCAGCAGGGCCTGATCTACGTGGTGGAGGCCGAGGACGCCCGTCGCCCGCCACGGCTGCGCCAGCTGGCGCGCTACGCCGATGCGCCGGGGGCCCCGCAGCCGGCCACCCTCGCCCTGGGCGAGGGTCTTGTCGGCCAGTGCGCGGCGGAGGGTCGCCTGATCCTGCTGGACGATGTGCCGGCCGGTTCCGTGCAGATCGAATCGGGCCTGTTCAGCGCCGTGCCACGGGCGGTGATCGTGCTGCCCGTGCTGTTCGAGAAGCAGGTCAAAGCGGTGCTGGAACTGGCCACGCTGTCGGGCTTCACGCCCTCCCAGCGCATTTTCCTGGAGCAGTTGTCGGGCAGCATCGGCATCGTGCTCAACACCATCGAATCGACGATGCGCACCGAGCGCCTGCTGGCGCAGTCGCAGCAGCTGGCGGTCGAGCTGCAGTCGCAACAGGACGAGCTGCAGCAGACCAACGAGGAAATCGCGCTCAAGGCACAGCTGCTGGCCGAACAGAAAGCCGAGGTCGAACAGAAGAACCGGCAGATCGAGCACGCCCGCCACGAGCTGGAGGAAAAGGCGGCCGAACTCGCACTCACCTCCCGCTACAAGTCCGAGTTCCTGGCCAACATGTCGCACGAGTTGCGCACGCCACTGAACTCGATCCTGATCCTGGGCCAGCAGCTGGCGGAGAACGCCGACACCAACCTGAGCCCACGCCAGGTGGAGTTCGCCAAGACCATCCATGCCGCCGGCACCGACCTGCTCAACCTGATCAGCGACATCCTCGACCTGTCGAAGATCGAATCGGGAACGGTGACCGTCGAGATCGAGGTCGTGCGTTTCGATCACCTGCGCGACAGCCTGATGCGCGCATTCCGCCACGAGGCCGAGCGCCGGGAGCTCGACTTCACGATCGAACTCGCCCCCGACCTCGGCCCGGCACTGGACACCGATCCCAAACGCCTGCAGCAGATCCTCAAGAACCTGCTGTCCAACGCCTTCAAGTTCACGCCCCGCGGCAGCGTGCGCGTGCGCGCCTTCAAGGCCCGCGCTGGCTGGTCCCCCGAGAACCGCAGCCTGCGCGATGCAGGCACCGTGGTCGCGATCGAGGTCAGCGACAGCGGGATCGGCATCTCCCCGGACAAGCAGAAGATCGTGTTCGAGGCCTTCCAGCAGGCCGATGCGGGCACGTCGCGCCAGTACGGCGGCACTGGCCTTGGGCTTGCGATCAGCCGCGAGATCGCCGGCCTGCTCGGTGGCGAACTGCAGTTGCAGAGCGAGCCGGGCGCCGGCAGCGCCTTCACCCTGTACCTGCCGTTGCGCTATGCCGACTCCGACCGGCCGCCACCCCCGCCCAGGCGCAGCGAGCGCACTGGAACCGCTGCCGAACCGCTGCCGGCCGCGACCGTGCGGGTGGACGACGACCGCCACCTCGAGCCCGACGATGCGCCGGTCCTGCTGCTCGTCGAGGACGATGTCCGCTTCGCCGGCGTCCTGCGCGATCTCGCCCGCGCGCAGGGGTTCCGGGTCCTGGTCGCGACGACGGGCAGCGAGGCGCTGCGACTGGTGCCCGAGCACCGGCCGGCGGCGATCTGCCTGGACATCTTCCTGCCCGACATGCTGGGCTGGACGGTGCTGGCGCGGCTCAAGCAGGACGCCGCCAGCCGCCACATCCCGGTGCAGATCCTCACCGTCGGGGACGGCCGCCAGCAGAGCCTGGAGCGCGGCGCGTTCGCGTACCTGGCCAAGCCCTCGACCACCGACGCGATCAAGGCCTGCCTGCAGCGCATCCACGACTACGCCCGGCCCAGGGTCAAACGCCTGCTGGTGGCCCGGGACGAGGCCGGCGAGCGGCTCGACGTCGACGCACTGCTCGCGCATGACGACCTCGCCATCGAGACGGTGGACAGTGGCAGCGACGCCCTCGCGGCGCTCGCCGACGGGGGCTACGACGGCGTGGTCGTCGACGTGCGTCGCCCGGGCAGCAGCGGATTCGGGTTGATCGAACGCATCCAGGCACAGCCGGAGTTGCAGGACCTGCCGATCGTGGCGTACACCGGCGGAGAACTCGCCGCCGACGCGTCGCGGCGCCTGAGGCAAGCGGCCAGGGGCCGTCCGGTCAGGGAGGTCGAATCGCCCGATCGTCTGCTCGACGAGACAGCGCTGGCCCTGCACCGCGTGATCGCCGACCTGCCGCCGGACAAACGGCGCGTGATCGAAAGGCTGCACGTCTCCGATGAGATCTTGACCAACAAGCGGGTTCTGGTGGTCGACGATGACGTGCGCAACATCTTCGCCATGTCCAGCATCCTCGAGCGCCACGGCATGCAGGTCCTGGCCGCGGGCACAGGCCAGGAGGCCGTCGGGAAGGTCGCGGCCGGCAGCGGCATCGCCGCGGTGCTCATGGACATCATGATGCCCGGGATGGACGGCTACGAAACCATCCGCGAGATCCGCAGGCTGCCTGCATCGCGGTCCCTGCCGATCATTGCGGTCACCGCCAAGGCGATGAAGGGCGATCGCGAGAAATGCCTGGAGGCCGGCGCGTCCGACTATCTCGCCAAACCGGTGGTGACCGAGGAACTGCTGGGAGTGCTGCGGCAATGGCTGCACCGCTGATCGAGGCCGCCGTGTCCCAGGATGCGGCGGGCGCCCCGTCGCTGGCGGCGGCGCCGGTGCGCATCCTGCTGGTCGACGACCAGCCCGCGCGCCTGCTCACCTACCAGACCGTCCTCGGGCCGCTGGGCGAGTGCCTGGTGCAGGCGGCCTCGGGCCGCGAGGCGCTCAGGCTGCTCATGGAGGACGAGTACGCGCTGATTCTGCTCGACGTGAACATGCCAGGCATGGACGGCTTCGAGACCGCAAGCCTGATCCATGGCCACCCGCGCCACGAGAACACGCCGATCATCTTCGTCACCGCGGTCAACCTGTCGGACATGGACCGCCTGCATGGCTACAAGCTTGGCGCGGTGGACTACGTGATGGTGCCGGTCATTCCGGAGATCCTGCGCAGCAAGGTCGAGGTGCTGGTCGAGCTGTACCGCAAGCGCCGCGAACTGCAGCTGCTGAACGCCAGCCTCGCGGCCCGCAACCAGGAACTGCAGCGCGAGAAGGCGCGCGAACTGGAAGCGCTCAACGAGTCGTTGCGGCTGGCCAACGAAGCGCTGGCCAGCCGCAACGCCGAACTGCAGAAGGAGGTGGCCGAGCGCGCCCGCGTGGAAGATCGGCTGCGCGGCGTCGACCATCGCAAGAACGTGTTCCTGGCCACCCTCGCGCACGAACTGCGCAACCCGCTCGCCCCCCTCCAGAACGCGCTCAACATCCGCCGTCTGGAGTCGTCGGCCGACGACCCCCTGCAGGCGACCATGGAACGCCAGCTTGCGCTGCTGGTGCGGATGATCGACGACCTGCTCGACATCGCCCGCATCAGCCAGGGCAAGCTCACCCTGCGGCCGGGCGAGGTCGTGCTTTCCAGAGTGCTGGATGCGGCGGTCGAGATCGCGCGACCGTGGCTGGAGGCGGGACGGCACAACTTCCAGACCAGGCTGCCGGCCGCGGAACTGGTCCTGCATGCCGACGAAGCGCGGCTGGCCCAGGTATTCGCCAACCTGCTCAACAACGCGGCCAAGTATTCCGATCCGGGCAGCCGCATCGAACTGGAGGCAAGCCTGGACGAGGCCCGCGACGAGGTGGTGGTCAGCGTGCGCGACGACGGCATCGGCCTGGCGCGCGAGACGCTGGACGAGGTGTTCGAAATCTTCCGCCAGGTCGACACCACCGTCGAACGCGCCCAGGGCGGGCTGGGCATCGGCCTGACCCTGGTGCAGAAGATCACCGAGATGCACGCTGGCTGCGTGCAGGTCGAAAGCGACGGGCTTGGGCGGGGCAGCACCTTCCGCGTACGCCTGCCGCGTGCGGGCGGCGCGCCCGGCGAGTGTCCCGGGCCGCCCGCCGCCGCCGGTGCGGCTGCGGACATCGCGGCGCCTTCGGGTCGCGGCCGCGTGCTCGTGGTCGACGACAACAGGGACGCCGCGGATACCCTGGCGATGATGGTGCGCACGTTGGGACACGATGTCTCGCTGCTGTACGACCCCCTGCAGGTCGAGGCCGAGGTCGAGCGCTTCGATCCCGACCTGGTCTTCCTCGACGTCGGTATGCCCCGGCGCAGCGGCTACGACATCGCCCGCAGCCTGCGCGCGCAGCGCGCGCCCGACACGCTGGCCATCGTCGCGGTGACGGGATGGGGACACGCCGAGGACCGGGACCGCAGCCGCGCGGCCGGTTTCGACGAACATCTGGTCAAACCACCGCAGCTCGACGCGATCCGCCGCCTGTGCGCGGCCGCGGGCGCAGGCGCAGGCGCAGGCGCAGGCGCAGGCGCAGGCGCAGGCAGGCGGAGCGTGGCGGGATGAAGCCGGGGAAGGCCAATGCCTGGATGGATCGCGTCGCGCACGACCTGCGGGGGCCGCTCGCGCCGATGCAGACGGCGGTGTACCTGCTGCGCGAGGGCGCGATCGCCGACAACCAGCGCGAGGAGCTGCTGGCCGTGCTGGACCGCCAGATCCAGCGGCTGAGCGGCATGATCCGCGAGTTCAGCGATTTCGGACGCTCCGAGACCCGACGTCTGGTCTCGCGCCGCGACCTCATCGATGTCGAGCAGCTGCTCGCGGATCTGGTCTGCCGCCTGCAGGGCCGGGCGCCCCGCCTGAGCATCGACGCGCAGGTGGCCGGCCTGCAGGTCCGGGGCGACATCCTGCGCCTCGCACAGTTGTTCGAAACGCTGCTCGGGACCCAGCTTTCGCGCGACCACCGCGTGCCCGTGCAGGCCCGGGTCGAACGGCTCGGCGGACAATTGCGCATGACCTGCGCGCTGCACTGCTGCGGTGCGTCCGACGCACTGGCCGAAGCGCTGCTGTCCGCGCCGCATCCCGATCCCCCGGACGACACGCTCGGCTTCGGCCTGTTGATCGCCTCTGCGATCGCCGAGGCGCACGGCGGCGAGTTGCGTGGCCGCGCCAGCGCGCCCGACACCGTGGAGCTGACCCTGGATCTGCCCTGCGCCACCGAGGCGCCGGCGGCCGCCGGCCTGGAGGGCTGAACGGCCGGGTCCCCGTTCAGCGGACGATCGCGCCGTGGCCGCCCCTGACAGCCCGGCGGCGGTGGCGCCGTCGCGCCGGCAGCCTGAAGCAGGCGGGGGAACCGGTATCCGCCCTAGCGCTTGCGGCGCACGTAGAGGACCAGCGAATGCTCGTCGAGCACGTAGCCGTGCTCGTCGGCGATGCGGTTGACCAGGCTGACGATCTCCGGGCTTTCGAACTCGGCGATCTGGCCGCTGCTCATGTCGACCATGTGGTAGTGGTGGTCGCCGCGGTCGAGCTCGTACAGCGCGTGGCCGCCCTCGAAGTTGTGCTTGGTCACCAGGCCCGCGGCCTCGAACTGGGTCAGTACCCGGTAGACCGTCGCCAGTCCGATCTCGTCGCCCTGCTCCAGCAACTGGCGGTAGATGTCCTCCGCGGTCATGTGCTGACGCGGGGTCTTCTGCTCGAGCAGTTCCAGGATGCGCATGCGCGGGTGCGTGACCTTCAACCCCGCCTTGCGCAATTCCGTCGATTCCATGGGGCCTCCGTTCACAGCCGATTTAGCGCCAGCGGCCCTGGCGCCGGCCTCGCTGCGTTCGGGAGTGTATCATCGCCGCTCCTACAGCCCGGTTCCGCAGGCCCGTCTACATGCCCTTCCAGCGCCTCCTGATCGTCGCCCTGGTCGCAGCCGTCACCACCGGCTGCGGCATCCTCTACAAGCAGCCGATCTACCAGGGCAACCTGATCGAGCAGTCCGCGGTCGAACAGCTGCAGGAAGGCATGGACAAGCAGCAGGTCGTCACCCTGCTGGGGACGCCATCGATCACCGACCCGTTCCACCACCAGCGCTGGGACTACACCGCCACCCAGCGGACCGACCGCCGCGGCACCACCGAGGTGAAGAACCTCACGCTGTGGTTCGACAACGATTCGCTCAGCCGCTGGGAAGGCGAGTACTTCCCCGAGCAGGACAAGGAGCTGTCCGAGCGCATGCGCCGCTTCGGCAACCTGCCCAAGGAAAAGGGCCGCCGCCGCTAACGAGCCTGGCCGGCCCCGCGTTTTCGCAGCGGGGCCTGTGGGCCGGGACCGGATGGAAGCGAGCGGCGCGTCGGCCGCCCCGCTTTCCAGCCCCCTTCAGCGCGGCCGCGTACGCGCCGCCTGCACCTGGGCGCGACGGCGGCGGCTGTCCTTGGGGTCGGCCAGCAGCGGCTCGAGCAGTTCCAGCCGGTCGCCGTCGGCGAGCACCGCCTCGGGCCCGACCCGCTCGCCGTAGACCGCATAACCCGCCAGCCCCTCGCGCGGCAGCGCCGTGGCCGCGAGCGCGTCGGCCACCGTCGCGCCGTCGGCCAGTTCAAGCTCCTGGGCCTGGAACTGCCCGGCGCCGGCGCGGATCAGCTGCACCCGCACCGGCTCAGGCCTCGGCGTCGGCCACACGCACGAAATCGTCCACCATGCGATCGGCCAGGCCGCGCATGCCCAACGACATCAGCGGCAGCATCAGGCTGCGCTGCGGCTCGAACTCCAGCGACAGCGAGACCTTGCAGGCGTTCTCGTCCAGGGCATGGAACTGCCAGCGCCCGTGCAGGCGCTTGAACGGCCCGTCGCGCAGCTGCATCTCGATATGGTGCGGCGGCGAGAGCGTGTTCTCGGTGGTGAACCACGTGCGGAAGCCCCCCAGCCCCAGCTCCAGCTTGGCCACCACGCGGTCCTTGCCGGTCTCCAGGACCCTGGCGTCCTCGCACCAGCCGAAGCGGCGCGGATAGGCGGAGATGTCGTTGACCAGATCGAACATCCGGTTGACTGAATGTTCGACCAGGGCGGTGCGTTGGATCGTGGGCATGGCTCGCGTGCGTGACCTGCTTCGGGGACAATGGGGGAATGGGCAAGAAGAACGGCAAGGATAAGGCAAACGGCGACCGGACCATCGCGCTGAACCGGCGTGCGCGCCACGACTACCACCTCGACCAGCGCTACGAGGCGGGCATGGCGCTGCAGGGCTGGGAATTGAAGGCGATCCGGGCCGGCCGCGCCAACATCGGCGAAAGCTACGCGATGGTGCGCGAGGGCGAGCTGTTCCTGTATGGCGCGCAGATCACGCCGCTGATCCAGGCCTCCAGCCACGTGCTGACCGACGCCCACCGCAGCCGCAAGCTGCTGCTGCACCGGCGCGAGATCGATACTCTGATCGGCCGGGTGCAGCGCGACGGCTACACCCTGGTGCCCACCGCGATGTACTGGAAGGGCAACAAGGTCAAGCTCGAGATCGCGCTGGCCAAGGGCAAGCAGAGCCACGACAAGCGTCAGGCCGCCAAGGATCGGGACTGGGATCGCGACCGCCGCCGCATCATGCACGGGCGCAACAAGAGCGCCTGAGCGCCGGCAGCCGCGCGGGCCGCGACCGGCTCAGTGCGTGGTTTCGGCCGCCTCGGCGGCCTCGTGCTGCGCCACCGCGCTGGCCGGCAGGGTGAAGCGGAAACTGGCCCCCTCCCCGGCACGGCCCTCGGCATGGATGCTGCCCCCGTGCCGCTCGACGATGCGTCGCACGGTGGCCAGGCCGATGCCATGGCCCTCGTACTCGTCCGCGCCGTGCAGGCGCTGGAACGGACGGAACAGCTTGGACGCATAGGCCGGATCGAAGCCGGCGCCGTTGTCGCGCACCACGAACGCCGCCAGCCCCTCCGCCGCGTCGCCGCGACGGGTATCGCCGACCAGCTCGATGCGCGCATCGGGCCGCCGCGCGGTGAACTTCCAGGCGTTGCCCAGCAGGTTCTGCAGCAGATTGCGCAGCAGCGCCGGATCGCCGCCCGCGCTCAGGCCAGGCTCGACCACCACCTCAACCTGGCGGGCCGGATCGCCCTGGCGCAGTTCGGACACCACCTCGGCGGCGACCCGGCTGAGATCCACCTGGGCATGGCGCAGCGGCTCGCGGCCGATCCGCGACATCTTCAGCAGCGCATCGATCAGCGCGTCCATGCGGTTGGCGGCGTTGCGCACGCGCGTGAGGTAATCGAGCCCGTCCGCGCCCAGCGTGGCGGAGAAACGCTCTGCCAGCAGCCGGCTGAAGCCCTCGACCGTGCGCAATGGCGCGCGCAGGTCGTGCGACACGCTGTAGGCGAACGATTCCAGCTCGCGGTTGGCCATCGTCAGTTCACGGGTGCGCTGCTCCACGCGCGCTTCCAGCGTGCGATTGAGCAGCCGCACCGCGCGCTCGGCGCGGATCCGGTCGGTGGCGTCGCTGACCTGGACCAGGGCCGCGACGTCGCTGCCCTCGTCGCCCGGCACCTCCGACAGCACCACCTGGACCAGGCGGATGTCGCCGTCGCTGCGACGCAGCTGCAGGGTGGCGGGCGTCAACGCACTGCCGGCCAACGCCTCGTCGGCCTCCCCGTCGAGGAAGCGCGCCAGGAACCGGGTGCCCGGCAGCGCGCCCGGCGCCACGCCCAGGATCCGCGACAGCGCCGGATTGGCTTCGACGATCCTGCCCTCGCCGTCGAGCAGGGCGATGCCGGTGCTCGAATAGAGCATCGCGTTGCGCAGGCGCTGCTCGCTGCGACGGTAGGACTCGCTCATCGTCTCGGCCAGGCGCTCGGCCCGCGACTGGGTGTGGGCCAGCGCAAGCACCACCCCGAACAGCAGCAGCGCCAGGGCCACGCCCGCGCCCAGGACCGCGTCGCGGTCGGACAGCGCCTGCCCCGCCGCCGGATGCAGCGGCTGGAAATCGACCTGCCAGCGCCGTCCGTAGGTATCCAGCACCATGCTGTGGTGTAGCTCCGAAGGCTCCCCGTCCTTGTACAGGGCGTCCTGGTAGAGCAGCTTGCCGCCGCCCGGCCCCTCGCCCAGGTCGAGGATCCGGATCGCCTGGCGCCCCGCGTAGACCTGCCGCACGCCGTCCACCAGCGACTGCGCGCTGAAAGGCGCGTACACCCAGCCGGAAAGGGCCGCGCGCCGCGCCGCTTCGCTGGCCGGCTGCAGGCCGTGGGCGTAGACCGGCGCGTACATCAGCAGCCCGTCGCGGCGCGACCCGGGCTGTACCAGCCGCACCGGCGCGGTGAGCCGGACCTGGCCGCTGTCGCGCGCCTCGGCCATGGCCCGGTGGCGGTGGGTCTCGGAGAACATGTCGAAACCGATGGCCAGGCGGTTGGACGGCGTCTGCGGCTCCAGCAGCAGGATCGGTCCGTAGATCTCGCGCGTCCCCTGCGGGCGGATCTGGAACAGCCCCTGGCCCTCGTCGCGCATGGCCAGCTGCAGCGATTCGAGGTCGCCGCGGCGCAGGTAGGGCGCGTAGCCCAGGCCCTTCATGCCGGGGAACTGCCCGGGCAGGTCGAGCCCGCCGACGTAGTCGTGCCACTGGCGCTGGGTGGGGCGTGCCACCGACCAGTACAGCGACACGCCGCCGCGCAGGGCCAGTTCGTAATGCAGCAGCCGCTGGCGCAGCTGGTTCACGATCTCGTTGCTTTCGGCGACGAAGCGGCTGTGCCGCGCCGCCCGCTCGCGCTCGTCCGCCTGGTCGGCGTAATACCAGACCAGCAGCAGCGAACCGATCAGGGTCAGGACCGCCAGCACGTAGCCACGCCGCAACCGCGGACGGCTGCGACCGGGCGATCCGACGGACTCCGGCATGGCCTGCGACATGCGTACAGCATACCGGCTAGGCTGAACGGCTGCCGCGCCGGCCCGGTGCGTGCCTTGCGCGCGGGCCCACCGCCCCTATACTGCCCAGGTCAGCGTGATCGACGTCCCCGGGGGTGCACTGGCTTCGACGGGGGTTGCGAAATCACTTGGCGCATGCCGAGGGGGCAGCTTTCCTCGTTAATCCAGCGGCAAACTCTAGTTGCCAACGACGACAACTACGCTCTCGCCGCTTAAGGCGTAAGCCCCGAACCCACTTGTGCCCATGCTCGTGGATGTAGGGTCATTATCATGGGAATCCAGCCGCGGCGGCCGCCTGTCTGCCACGGTTGAACTCACAGGCTGGTCCCGGCGCGCGCTTCGCACGCCGTGCTGCTCCGGGACGAGAACCAACGGCGGGCTAAGCATGTAGTGCCGGGGATGGAGTGCCTTCGGACGGGGGTTCAATTCCCCCCACCTCCACCATTCGATGGTCCGCCCAGGACCAGAACAGGCCGGGAACCCCTTGATTCCAACGGGTCCCGGCCTTTTTCTTTTCCGGCCCCGCTCGGGTCAGACCGATGCAATCCGTGATCCGACGGGCGCACATTTGGGCGCATCTGCCCGCCTGGATCCCAGATGCCCCACTCGCCGCCGTCCGCCGCGCGGAGCCCGGAGCGAAGCCGGTCGGCCATGCTCGACAGCGCCGGCCTGTACCTTGATGTGTCGCTGAAGGGCGGGAAGTACTGTCGCCAGAGGCGGCTGCCGTACGTCTACCCCGATGCGGGCCCGGCCGATGCGCGCGCGGCGCTGCGGCCACGAACGCGGGACTGCACCGCCGTCACACCAGGCGCTATCGTGCGCTGGGCACAGAAGGCCCTCGGCCCAGGGCGAGGAGGCATGACATGGTCAACCGCGCCATCCACGTTGTTCCTCACCCGGACGGCTGGGCGGTGAAGAAGGCCGGCAGCGAGCGCGCCAGTTCGGTGCACCGGACCCAGGCCGAGGCGCTGGACGCGGCCAGGTCGCAGGCCCGCCGTGAACGGGTCGAACTGGTGATCCACGGGCGCGACGGCCGCATCCGCGACTCCGACAGCTATGGCAACGACCCCAACCCGCCGAAGGATCGCGTCCGCTAGCGTCCAGTCGCGGGCGCCCCCGCGGAAAACAAAAGGCCGGAACCGTTGCCGGTCCCGGCCTCGTCCACTGTCAGCCCGGGTGCGGTCGCCGCCGTGCATCGCTGCGCCGGCGCGACCGTGATCGGTCAGCCCTGCAGGGGAACGATACGGATCTCGACGCGACGGTTCAGCGCGCGGCCCTGCTCGGTGCTGTTGTCGGCCACCGGATGGGTATAGCCGAAGCCGGCGACCTCGAAGCGTTCGCGCTGCAGACCCTGGCCAATGAGGTAGTTGGCCACGTTCTGGGCGCGCTCGCGCGAGATGCGCTGGTTGACCGCGGCGGTGCCGACGTTGTCGGTGTGGCCGCTGACCTCGACGATGGTCTGGTTGTACTCGCGCAGCGTGTTGGCGACATTGTTGAGCGCCGGGTAGAACTGCGGCTTGAGATTGGTGCTGTTGAAGTCGAAGGTCACGCCATCGGGCAGGTTGAGCTTGATGGTGTCGCCCTCGCGGTCGACCTGGATGCCGGTGCCGGCGGTCTGGCGGCGCAGTTCGGCTTCCTGGCGGTCCTGGTAGGCGCCGACCGCACCACCGGCCAGGCCGCCCACGCCGGCGCCGACCATCGCACGCTGGCGGCGCTCGGTGGCGTCGCCGCCGCTGAGCAGGCCGGCGACCGCGCCGATGCCGGCGCCGATCAGGGCGTTGTTGCGGGTGCGGTTGGGATCGTCCGGCGCATTGGTCTGTCCGGTGTAGGTCGCGCAGCCGGCGAGCATGGAAGTGGCAAGCACGGCCGAAATGGCGAGCGCGGTCTTTTGACGCATGGGGCGGTCTCCTGCGGGTGGCTGTCCCGCGCGATGAAGGGATGCAAAGAAGACCATGCTGAACGACAACGCCGGATGACGGATATGGCTGTTTCGCAGGACCCGTCCAGCTTCGTTCACGTTGCGTGAAGCCTGTGGCGGCGCTCTCCCCAGGCCGTGATCGGCGCGTCAGGCCGGCTGCGTGTTGCGCACCGCGCGGTAGGCGGCCAGTGCGCGGTCGCGTCCGGTCGTCAGGTCGACCAGTGGCCGGGCCGGATAGTCCGGCGCAAGCGCACGGGCGCGGGCCGGGTCCTTCCATGGCGCATGCCGCAGGGGCACGGGCAGTTCGGCCAGTTCGGGCACCCAGCGCGCCACGTAGCGTCCGTCCGGATCGAACTTCCCGGCCTGCGTGACCGGGTTGAACACGCGGAAGTACGGCGCGGCGTCGGCGCCGGTCCCGGCGATCCATTGCCAGCCCAGGATGTTGTTGGCCAGATCGGCGTCGACCAGGGTTTCGTGGAACCAGTGCGCGCCCTCGCGCCAGTGCTGGCGCATGTGCTTGCACAGCCAGCTGCCGACGATCATGCGCACCCGGTTGTGGACCCAGCCGGTCCGCCAGAGCTCGCGCATGCCCGCATCGACGATGGGCACGCCGGTGCGCCCGGCACGCCAGGCATCCAGCGCCCGCCGCTCCGGCCGGGCCCAGTCGAAACCGTCGAAGCGGCGGTCGAAGTTGCGCGTCGGGCTGTCGGGAAAGTGGTGCAGCAGGTGGCGGGCGAACTCGCGCCAGCCCAGCTGCCGCAGGTAGGCGTCGATGTCGGCCTCGAGCCCGGCCGTGCGCTGCGCTTCCAGCGCCGCGACGACCCGCCAGGGCGCGATCTCGCCAAAGTGCAGGTGCGGCGACAACCGCGAGGTGCCGACGCGGTCGGGCCGGTCGCGCTGCTCGCGATAACCATGCAGGGCGCCGTCGAGGAACACCTGCAGCGCCTCGCGCGCGCCGGCCTCCCCGGGTGTCCAGTGGGTCCAGAAGCCCTCGTCCCAGCCGTGGCGCGGCGTCAGGCGCAGCACTTCAAGGCGGATGCCGTCGGGGTCGCCTTCCAGATCCGGCAGCGACTGCGGCGCATCCCAGCACGCTGGCGCGCGCCATTGCGACAGCGCCGCGCGCCAGAACGGGGTGAACACGCGGTACGGCCCCTGCTGGCGGGTGGCCAGGGTCCAGGGTTCGAACAGCAGCGCGCCGTTGAAGCTCTCTGCGTGCAGCCCCTGCTCGCGCAGCGTGCGCTTGATCTGCGCATCGCGGCGCTCGATCTCGGGCTCGTAGCGGCGCGTCCAGTACACCGCCTCGGCATCGCAGGCCGCGGCGATCGTGCCCAGCAGTTCCAGGCTGGGACCGCTGAAGATGCGCAGCCGCGAGCCGCGCGCGCGCAGGCTGGCATCCAGCGCCGCCAGCGAATGCTGCCGCCAGGCGTCGGAGGCCGCGCCCGGGCGCCAGCTGCCCTCCTCCTCTGGTGCGTGGATGTACACGCACACCGGCACCTGGCCGGCATCGAGCGCGGCGCGCAGCGCCGGCTGGTCATCCAGCCGCAGGTCGTTGCGGAACCACACCAGCGCATTGGCCATCGCCGCCCTCCGGGTGCTTCGCGTGTCAGTCGATCCGGCCGCGGTACTCGCGCGGGATGCGTCCGTTGAGCTGGACCAGTATCTCGTAAGGGATGGTACCGGCCGCCTGGGCGACCTCTTCCACGGCGATCGCCTCGGCGCCCTGGCGCCCCACCAGCACTACCTCGTCCTCGTTCCAGGCGCTGTCGCCGCCGATGTCGACCATGAACTGGTCCATGCACACCCGGCCCACGACGGGATGGCGGCGACCGCGCACCAGCACCTGCCCGCGCGAGGACAGCGCGCGCGGCCAGCCGTCGCCGTAACCCACCGGTACGGTGACCACGCGCGTATCGCCGCGCGCGGTCCAGGTGGCGCCATAGCCGACCGTGCTGCCGGCGCGCACCACCTTGAAGTAGACCACCTGCGAGACCAGCGACAGCGCCGGCGCCACCGCGACCGTGCGCCGCGAGGCCGGGTCCGGCAGCACCCCGTAGAGCAGGATGCCGGGCCGGACCATGTCCAGCCAGGTGTCGGGGAAGTGCAGCACGCCGCCGGAATTGGCCAGGTGGCGGCGCGGCATCGGCGCCCCGATCCGCTCGAAGTGCGCGCAGGCCTCGAGGAAGCGCCCCAGCTGCGACGCGGTCATCGGCGCCTCCGGGTCGTCGGCGCAGGCCAGGTGCGAATAGACTCCCACCACCTCGCACCAGGGCGAACGCGCCGCGGCCTCGATGAAGGGGCCGGCCGAGGCGGCGTGCACGCCGATGCGCTCCATCCCGGTGTCGATCTTCAGGTGCACGCGCGCGCGGCGGCGCAGCGCCTGGGCGGTCTCTTCCACCTGCCCGAGCTTGGACAGGGACGAGACGGTGAGCTCCAGGTCGTGGACGATGAACTGCGACACCTGCGGCCCGAAGATGCCGCCCAGCACGAGGATCGGCAGGTCGATGCCGGCCTCGCGCAGGGCGATGCCCTCCTCGAGGAAGGCCACCCCGAGCTGCTGCGCACCGGCGGCCTGCAGCCTGCGCGAGACCTGGACGAGGCCGTGGCCATAGGCGTTGGCCTTGACGATCGGCATGACGGGCACGCCGACATGGGCGGCGATCGCCCGGTAGTTGCCGGCGATGGCGTCGAGGTCGACCCGGATGCGGCTCGGCCGCTGGCTGAAGGGAGCACTCAAGGCAATGGCCGGCTGGCGGATGACCGGGATTCGCGGCCTGCGGCCGCGGCTCGATTCTATCGCCGGCGGGCCCGGCACGCGGCCCCTGCCATTGCAGCGCGGAAGAGGGACGATATGCTGCCGCTTCGACCTCAGGACGAGATCGCGACATGCATGGATACGTACGGTTCACGGCGGGCTGCCTGCTCGGCCTGGCCCTTCTGGCTCCCCCACCCGCCGGCGCGACCACGCCTTTCGTCGACGGTGCCGTGGTCGACATGCCGCCCGGCATCTGGCACGGGCGCTACGAATTCCCGGGCGTCTACTGCCTCACCTTCCCGGTGGCCGGCGAGGCCACGCGACTGAGCAGCCGACTGCTCGACAACGACGCCGTCTCGCTGACGCGCGTGGACTACGGCCCGCTGCAGATGTCGCTCGTCAGTTCCACCATGCCCGCGTCGCTGACCGACGAACGCGAACACCTGGACCAGATCGCGCGTGCCGCGGACTCGGCTGCGAGGCTCCCCGACGGCCTGTACAGCGTCGGGACGGAGGACTCGCCGATGGGGCCGGTGGTGCGCCGGCGGCTGACCAACGTGGCCTCGCGCGGCCCCCGGCACACGGCCCCGTTCCCGATCGACCTGGCCTTCCACGACCTGCCGCCTGAGCGCATCGCAACGGTCGCCGAACTGCGGCTGTTCTCGCGCTGGCCCGACCGCTACGAGGTCGCCGCCCATGTCACCGTCCCGGAAACCGGCTCCCCGGCGGAGGTCGAGCAGGCGCGCCAGCTGGCGGAGGCGTTCGCCGATGCGGCACTGCGGTCGCTGCAGGCCTGTACGGCCTTGCTGCCGCCGCGCGTCCCCACCGGTCCGTGATGCGCGGCGGCGTTATTCGAAGCTGCCGACCGAGTCGTGGGCCAGGTTGTCGAAGCGGGTGTACTCGCCGAAGAACTTCAGCTTCACCGACCCGGTCGGGCCGCTACGCTGCTTGCCGATGATGATCTCGGCAAGGCCCTTGTCCGGCGAGTTCTCCTTGTTGTAGTAGTCGTCCCGGTAGATGAAGATGATGATGTCGGCGTCCTGCTCGATGGCGCCCGATTCGCGCAGGTCGGCCATGACCGGGCGCTTGTCGGTACGCGTTTCCAGCGAGCGGTTGAGCTGCGACAGCGCGATCACCGGGACGTTGAGTTCCTTGGCCAGGCCCTTGAGCGAGCGCGAGATCTCGGAGATCTCGGTGGCGCGGTTCTCGCTGTTGCCCGGCACCGCCATCAGCTGCAGGTAGTCGATCACGATCAGGCCGAGGTCGTGCTCGCGCTTGAGGCGGCGCGACTTGGCGCGCAGCACGTCCGGCGACAGGCCGGGCGTGTCGTCGATGAAGATCTTGGTTTCCTTGATCATCCGGATCGCGCTGGTCACGCGGCTCCAGTCCTCGTCCTCGAGCTGGCCGGTGCGCAGGCGCGTGGCGTTGATCCGCCCGTTGGAGGAGATCAGGCGCAGCGCGAGCTGGCTGGCCGACATTTCCATCGAGAACACGGCGACCGCCTTCTTGGTCTTGATCGCCGCGTACTCGGCGATGTTGAGCGCGAAGGTGGTCTTGCCCATGGCCGGACGCGCGGCCAGGATGATCAGGTCGGTCGGCTGCAGGCCGGCCGTCATCTGGTCGAACTCGGTGTAGCCGGTGGGCAGGCCGGTGATGCCGCCGCCGTTGGCGTGCCGCGTCTGCAGCACGTCGAAGGCCTCGGCCATGGCCTTGTTGATCGGGGTGAAATCCTGGCGCCCGCGCGAGCCCGCCTCGGCGATCGCGAACACCTGCTGCTCGGCCTTGGCCAGGATCTCTGCGCTCTCGCGGCCCTCGGGCTGGAAACCGTCGTTGACGATCTCGGTGCCGATTTCGATCAGCTGGCGCAGCACCGCCTTGTCGCGCACGATCTCGGCATAGGCCTTGATGTTGGCCGCCGAGGGCGTGGTGCTCGCCAGTTCCACCAGGTAGGCGCCGCCGGCCACCTGTTCGGACAGGCCGTTGGACTCGAACCATTCGCCGAGGGTGACCGCGTCGAACGGGCGGTCCTTCTCGGCCAGCTCGCGGATGGCGCGGTAGATCAGCTGGTGGTCGCGCCGGTAGAAGTCCTTGTCGGTGAGCAGGTCGGCGATGCGGTCGAAGGCGTCGGGGGCCAGCATCAGGCCACCGAGCACCGCCTGCTCGGCTTCCACCGATTGCGGCGGCACGCGCAGCTGGTCGATGCGCGGTTCGGTGCGGTTGTCCGGTCGGAAACCGGAGCGTGCGGACATCAGCGGTGTCACTCCTGGCGATGGGGCAAGAATGCCCTCGAGGGGGTACCTGTGGGGGGCATCGTAGCGGGGCTCGCTGTGGGTACGCGACGGAACAAGCTGTGGATAAGCCTGTTGTGCGCCCCCGGCGTCTCAGCCGCCGCGACCTCCGCCCGGGAACGGGACCGGCCCAAAACAGGACAGGCGCCTCGCGGCGCCTGTCCTTGACCAGCCTGGGTTGCCGCGATCAGGCCGGTTCGGCCTCGACCACCACCTTCACGGTGGCCTGGGCGTCGGCGTGCAGGTGGATGACCACCTCGAACTCGCCGGTGTTGCGCAGCGGGCCTTCGCCCATCACCACTTCCGACTTGCCGACTTCGGCCACGGCCTTGGTCAGGGCCTCGGCGATGTCGCGCGGGCCGACCGAACCGTACAGCTTGCCTTCGGTCGAAGCGTTGGCGTAGATGGTCACGCTGGCGCCGTCGAGCTTGGCCAGGCGCGCCTGGGCCTCGTCGGCCTGGGCCTGGGCCTTGGCTTCGTATTCGGCGCGGCGCGCTTCGAACTCGGCCAGGTTGGCGGCGGTGGCCGGCACGGCCTTGCCCTGCGGGACCAGGTAGTTGCGGCCGTAGCCCGGCTTGACGTCGACCTTGTCGCCGAGGTTGCCGAGATTGACGACGCGCTGCAGGAGGATCAGTTGCATGGAATGTCTCCGTATTCGTTAGCGACACCGGAGTGCCGCAACGCTTGCTGTCCGAAACGGACGGATGGATGGCTGCGACCGGGCCGGGCGACGCGCAATGCGTGCCGCCCGCTTGCCCGCAGGACCGGCGCAGGGCGCCGGACCCGACCTCGCCTCCCAGCGGGAGGCGGCGACATCAGACGTTGTGGTTGTCCGTGTACGGGATCAGCGCGAGGAAACGCGCGCGCTTGACCGCGGTCGCCAGCTGGCGCTGGTAGCGCGACTTGGTGCCGGTGATGCGGCTCGGCACGATCTTGCCGTTCTCGGTCAGGTTCTGGCGCAGGGTGTTGAGATCCTTGTAATCGATCTCCTTGACGCCCTCGGCGGTGAACTTGCAGAACTTGCGGCGGCGGAAGAACTTGGACATGGCGTTGCTCCTCAGGCGGCGGCGTCGGTCGACTCGGCCTTGGGGGCCTCGCCGTCGGTGGACGTGGTGGTTTCGTCATCGCGGCGGCGACGCTCGGGGCGGTCGGGCTTGTCGCCCTTCTCGTCCTTGTTCTTCATGATCAGCGACTGCTCGGTGTCGGCCTCGTCGCGACGCATCACCAGGTGGCGCAGGATGGCGTCGTTGAAGCGGAAGGTCTCGACCAGCTCGTTGAGCACGTCCTGGCCGGCCTCGATGTTGAGCAGCACGTAGTGCGCCTTGACCAGGTTGTTGATCGGATAGGCCAGCTGGCGGCGGCCCCAGTCCTCGAGACGGTGGATCTTGCCGCCGCCGTTCTCGATGAGCGTCTTGTAACGCTCGATCATGGCCGGCACCTGCTCGCTCTGGTCCGGATGGACCAGGAACACGATTTCGTAATGACGCATGGAGTGTCCTTTCGGGTATTCGGGCACCCTCGCGGGCCGCCCGGAACAGCTCCCCGGCGCCCGGGCTGGGCACGGTGGAGCAAGGGCCCCTGCCGGAAGTGGCGCAGGGAGCCGCGTATTATGGTGGATCAGTGGCTTGCGGACAAGGGCCGGCCGACCAGCGGGCGGCGACCGGCCCGTCAGCCGGCCAGGTCGGCCTCGGTGGTGAAGCTCTCGCCGCAGCCGCAGGCGGCGGTGGCCCGAGGGTTGGCGAAAACGAACTCGTGGTTCAGGCCGCGGCGGACGAAATCGATGGTGGTCCCGTCCACCAGCGGACGGCTGTCGGCGTCCACGTACACCCGCACCCCGTCCTGCTCGCTCACGCTGTCGCCCTCGCGCTGCTCGCGGGCCAGGTCGACCTCGTAGCCCCAGCCCGAACACCCGGTCCGCTTCACCCCGAAGCGCAGGCCCAGGGCCGCAGGGTCGGTGGCGAGGAAGTGGCGCACGCGCGCCAGCGCGGATTCGGTGAGCTGGATGGACATGCGTCGATTCTATCGCGCCGCGCATGAAGGGGACCTTGGGCAGGCGGCGTCGCGGTAAACTGACCGTTCCATTACGGCCTCTACTGCAGGATCCCAGGCATGACGGTTTCTAGCGTCGAACACGCGCTCGCGGGCAGGATTCCCGCCGGCGGCGAAGTCACGGTCCGCGGCTGGGTTCGCACCCGGCGCGACTCCAAGGCCGGACTCAGCTTCGTCAACGTCAGCGACGGCTCCTGCTTCGCGCCGATCCAGGTGGTCGCGCCGGCCAGCCTGGCCAACTACGAGTCGGAAGTGAAGCGGCTGACCGCCGGCTGCTCGGTGATCGCCACGGGCACTCTCGTGCCCTCGCAGGGCCAGGGCCAGAGCTTCGAGATACAGGCCGAGTCGATCGAGGTGGTGGGCTGGGTCGAGGATCCGGAAACCTATCCGATCCAGCCCAAGCCCCATTCGCTCGAGTTCCTGCGCGAGGTCGCCCACCTGCGCCCGCGCACCAACCTGTTCGGCGCGGTCACCCGCATCCGCCACTGCCTGGCCCAGGCCGCGCACCGCTATTTCCATTCCAACGGCTTCTACTGGGTCAATACGCCGATCATCACCACGTCCGATGCCGAGGGCGCCGGGCAGATGTTCCGCGTCTCCACCCTGGACATGGCCAACCTGCCGCGCGATGCGGCCGGCAATGTGGATTTCTCCCGCGACTTCTTCGGCAAGGAAGTGTTCCTGTCGGTCTCGGGCCAGCTCAACGTCGAGGCGTTCGCGCTGTCGATGAGCAAGGTCTATACCTTCGGCCCGACCTTCCGCGCCGAGAACAGCCACACCACGCGCCACCTGGCCGAGTTCTGGATGATCGAGCCGGAGATCGCCTTCGCCGACCTGGCCGAGGACGCGCGGGTGGCCGAGGACTTCCTCAAGTACCTGTTCCGGGCCGTGCTGGACGAGCGCGCCGACGACATGGCCTTCATCGCCGAGCGCGTGCAGAAGGACGCGATCACCCGGTTGGAGAAGTTCATCAACGCGCCGTTCGAGCGCATCGAGTACTCCGATGCCGTGACGCTGCTGCAGAAGTCCGGGCAGAAGTTCGACTTCCCGGTCGAATGGGGCCTGGACCTGCAGACCGAGCACGAGCGCTGGCTGACCGAGCAGCACGTCGGCCGGCCAGTGGTGGTGACCAACTACCCCGAGCACATCAAGGCCTTCTACATGCGCCTGAACGACGACGGCCGGACCGTCGCGGCGATGGACGTGCTGGCGCCCGGCATCGGCGAGATCATCGGCGGCAGCCAGCGCGAGGAGCGCCTGGACGTGCTTGACGCGCGCATGGACCAGTTCGGCCTGGACCGCGAGCATTACGGCTGGTACCGCGACTTCCGCCGCTACGGCACCGTCCCGCACGCCGGTTTCGGCCTGGGCTTCGAGCGGCTGATCGTCTACGTCTGCGGCCTGTCCAACATCCGCGACGCCATCCCCTACCCGCGCGCGCCGGGCAACGCGGAGTACTGAGGATGCTGCTCGCCGGTCCGGTCGTCCTGTTCGCCGCGCTGTGCTTCATCGGCGTGGCGATCGGCGGCATCACCGCCTTCGTGATCTTCTGGCCGCTGTCGCTGGTGCACCTGCGCGATCGCCACCCGACGGTGCACGCCGGCCTCGGTCCCGGCCCGTTCCTGGGCGGCAAGGCGCTGCGCTGGCTGCTGGGCGGCGGCTACCGCGAGGTCCGCGACGCCCAGTTCACCGGCCTGGCCACGCCCGCGCGCGTGGCCGCCTACGTCATCATCGCGGCCGCAATGGCGTCCGCCCTCCTCTGGTCCTGGGCCCTGCTGCTGCAATGAACGATCCCATTCCCGCGTATGTCTCCGAACAGTGGTGGCTGGCCTCGCTGGGCCGCACGGTCGTGTGGGCGCGCCTGCGGGTGCGCGAGGCCGGCACCGCCGAAGTCTTCGACAGCGACGGCAACACTCTGGTCTACGACAGCGAGGACACCGCGCGCGCCATGCTGATGGACGCCGATTTCGTCTCGTTCGACGGGCTGGACGAGGACGATGCGCTGCAGCGCGGCTTCTCCCTGTCCGAGCTGGTCCCGCCCGGCGGCGGCGACGATGCCGCCCTGCGGCCGCGCATGGTGCAGTCGCTGGGCGCGCGCGCCTGATCCATCGCGGGCGACCGCGGGCATGCCGTAGGATCGGCGCATGTACACCCCGCCCGCCTTCGCCGCGACCGACCTGGTCCAGCTCGACGCGCTGCTCCAGGCCCACCCCTTCGTGACCCTGGTGACGGTCGGCGCCGACGGCGCGCCGTTCGCCAGCCACCTGCCGGTGCTGCACCGGCGCGAAGGCGCGCGCGTGCTGGTCGAGGGCCACTGGGCCCGGCCCAACCCGCAGGCGCGCCACGATGGTCCGGCGCTGATGATCGTCCACGGCCCGCAAGCCTATGTCTCGCCGGCCTGGTATCCGGACAAGGAGGCCGCCGCGCGCGTGCCGACCTGGAACTACGCCGTCGCGCACCTGTCGGGCACGCTGCAGCCGTTCGAGGACGAGCCGGCGCTGGCCAGCCTGGTCGACCGCATGAGCCGGCGGTTCGAGGCGGAGGCCGGCCAGTCCTGGCGCTACGAGCATGATCGCGAGGACCATCGCCGGCAGCTGCGCGGCATCATCGGCTTCCGCTTCGAGCCCGCGCAGGTGGCGATGAAGTTCAAGCTCAACCAGAACCATCCGGCGGCCAACCGCGCTGCGGTCGCCGAGCAGCTGGAGCGCAGCGGCCGGCCCGGCGACGCCGCCGTCGCCGCGCTGATGCGGGCGCACTGAGGAGTCGCTCGCCATGGACCTGGACCTGACCGGCCGCCACGCCCTGGTCTGCGGCGCCTCCGCCGGCATCGGCCGCGCCGCGGCGCAGGCGCTGGCCGCGCTCGGCGCGGATGTGACCGTCCTGGCCCGCCGCGCCGACGCGCTGCAGGCGGTGGTCGAAGCCCTGCCCCGCGCCGCCGGCCAGCGCCACGGCCTGCTGGTCGGCGACATGGCGCGGCGCGAGGCGCTGCGCGCGGACGTGGGCGCGCTGGCCGCCGCCAGTCCGGTCCACATCCTGGTCAACAACAGTGGCGGTCCGCCGGGCGGCCCCGCGCTGGACGCGGGCGAAGCCGCCTACCTCGACGCCTACGGCCAGCACCTGCTGGGCAACCAGGCGCTGGTCCAGGCCGTGGTGCCCGGCATGCGCGCGGCCGGCTGGGGCCGCATCGTCAACGTCGTGTCCACCTCGGTGTATGAGCCCATCCCCGGCCTCGGCGTCTCCAATGCGGTGCGGGCGGCGGTGGCCGGCTGGGCCAAGACCCTGTCGCGCGAACTCGGGCCGGCCGGGATCACCGTCAACAATGTCCTGCCCGGCTACACCGACACCGCCCGCATCGAGCAGATCCTGCGCGATCGCAGCGCCGCCAGCGGCCGGACGCGCGAGCAGGTGCTGGCCGACATGCTCGCCAGCGTGCCGGTGGGCCGGATGGCGCGGCCGGAGGAAACCGGAGGCGTGATCGCCTTCCTGTGCTCACCGGCCGCGGCCTACGTCACCGGCGTGAGCCTGCCGGTGGACGGCGGCAGGATGCAGTCGATCTGATGCGCGGCCCGGTCGGTGCCGCGCCGGCTCGGCGGGCTTGCGCCGATGCCTGAAGGTCCGGAAATCCGCCGCACCGCCGACCGGCTGGCCAAGGCCGTGGCTGGACGCCCGCTGGTCTCGGCCTGGTTCGCCTTCCAGGCGCTGGCGCCCTTCGGTCCGAAGCTGGCCGGACGCCGGATCCGGGCCATCGAGCCGCACGGCAAGGCGCTGCTGACGCGGTTCGACAACGGCTGGACGCTCTACACGCACAACCAACTCTACGGGGTGTGGCAGGTGTGCCGCGCCGGGGAGCGCCCGCCGACCGCGCGCTCGCTGCGCGTGGCTCTGGAGACGGCCGACAGCGCGATCCTGCTCTACTCCGCCTCCGACATCGCGATGCTGCGCGACACCGAGCTGGCCTCGCATCCATTCCTGTCCAGGCTCGGGCCGGACGTGCTCGATCCGGGCCTGGATGCCGCGGCGATCGAGGCGCGCCTGCAGTCGCCGGCCTTCGCCCGCCGGCGCCTGGGCGGGCTGCTGCTCGACCAGGGTTTTCTCGCCGGCATGGGCAACTACCTGCGCACCGAGGCCCTGTTCGAGGCGGGGGTCGCCCCGCAGCGACGCGCGATGGACCTGGCGCCCGCCGAGCGCGCGGCGCTGGCCCGCGCCCTGCTCGAGGTCCCCCGGCGCAGCTACCGGAGCCGCGGCATCGAGCCGGCGCGGGGCATGCGCGGGGACTACCTGAGCGACACGCCCGACGGCTTCCGCTTCCAGGTCTTCGACCGCGCCGGCCTGCCCTGCCCGCGCTGCGGGACGCCGGTCGTGCGCGCCACCGACGCCGGCCGGCGGATCTACGCCTGCCCG
>Ga0233369_1000098_pt1 | contig 44076 bp, 44 predicted proteins | sample ElkDunMinimDraft_26_FD_191537 | JGI IMG/M metagenome (GOLD analysis project Ga0233369, IMG submission 191537) | Fecal eukaryotic communites from dung pellets of Tule Elk in California, USA - Elk Dung D16 | ecosystem: Host-associated > Mammals > Digestive system > Large intestine > Fecal | place... | reverse complement strand
CAGCGCCGTACCGAGGAAGCCCGATGCTCCGGATACACAGAACCGCATGCCCCCATCTTGGCGGGGGCATGCGGTTCTGTCCGTTCGGGTGACGGACGGGCGTCAGCCCAGCTCGTCCTCGAAGGCACCGGCCTCGAGGCGCTTCTTGACGGTCGTCACGAACCGGCCGGCGTCGGCACCGTCGACGAGACGGTGGTCGTACGTCAGCGGCAGGTACGCCATCGAGCGGATCGCGATCGTGTCGTTGCCGTCGGCGTCGCTCAGCACCATCGGGCGCTTGACGACCGCGCCGGTGGCGAGCATCGCCGCCTGCGGCTGGACGAGGATCGGCGTGTCGAACAGCCCGCCGAACGACCCGATGTTGGTGATCGTGAACGTGCCGCCCGAGAGCTCGTTCGGCTTGATGTCCCCGCTGCGCGCCCGGTTGGCGAGATCGGTGATCCGCTGCGCCAGGCCGGCGAGGCTCAGGTCACCGGCGTCGTGGACGACGACCGAGAGCAGTCCGCGCTCCGTGTCGACGGCGATGCCGAGGTTGATCGACGCGTGGTAGGTGATCTCCTTGGCGTCCTCGTCGTACGAGGCGTTGACGTTCGGGTGCGCCTTGAGCGCCTCGACCGTCGCCTTGGCGATGAACGGCAGGTACGTCAGCTTGACGCCCTCACGATCGAGGAACGAGGCCTTGTGCTTGGCCCGCAGCGCCGCGATCCGGGTGAGGTCGACCTCGTGCACCTGCGTGAGCTGTGCGGCGACCTGGAGAGACTCCTTGGTCTTGATCGCCGTCAGCTGACGGATGCGGTTCGCCTTCTTGACCGTTCCGGCCAGGCCGGACGTGTCGGGGCCGGTCGACGAAGCGGCGGAAGGAGCGGCTGCCGGGGCGGCAGAAGCCGCGGCTGCGGCCTCCTTGGCCTTCGCTGCTGCGTCGAGGATGTCCTGCTTGCGGATCCGACCGCCGACGCCGGTGCCCTCGACCTCGTCCAGTGCGACGCCCTCGCGCTCGGCGAGCTTGCGCACGATCGGGGTGACGTACTGGCGACCGTCGGACTTCACGGCGCTCGGCGCGGTCGTCGACGCCGCCGACGGCTCCGAGCGGTTCTCCGCCTTGGCTGCCGGGGCGGCAGCGGCCTGGGGCTGTGCCTCTGCCTTGGGCTGCGGCTCCGGCTCCGGCTCAGGCTCCGGCTGTGCCTCTGCCTCGGGCTCTGCTGCCGGCTCCGGCTCAGCCTCGGGCTCTGCTGCCGGCTCAGGCTCTGGCGACGGGCTGGACGCCTGCGGCGCCGAGCCTGCCTCGCCGATCAGCGCGAGCTGGCCGCCGACCTCGATCGTCTCGTCCTCGCCGGCGGAGATCTCCAGCAGCGTCCCGGCGACCGGCGACGGGATCTCGGTGTCGACCTTGTCGGTCGAGACCTCGAGCAGCGGCTCGTCGACCGCGACCTCGTCGCCGACCTGCTTGAGCCAGCGCGTGACGGTGCCCTCGGTGACGCTCTCCCCGAGCTCGGGGAGGGTGACCGGCGTGGCGTCGCCTGAGGCGGCGGGTGCGGTGTCGGCGGCAGGCGCTTCCTGCTGCTGGCCCTGCTCCTCCTCCTGACCCTGCTCCTGCTCGGCGGCCTCGGCGGGCGTCGCGTCGGCGTCCGGGGGAGTGCTCGACTCACCCGCGGGCTCCTCGGGGGCCTGCTCGTCCTGCTGCTGCTCGTCCTGCGGCTCCTCGGAGGCAGGCGCCTCGGCGGCCTGCTCCTCCTGCGGTGCCTCAGCGGCCGGTGCGGCGTCGTCCGTGGACTCGCCTTCCTCACCGATCGTCGCGAGCACGGCGCCGACCTCGACGGTCTCGTCCTCGGCTGCAGCGATCTCCAGAAGGACGCCGGCGACCGGCGACGGGATCTCGGTGTCGACCTTGTCGGTCGAGACCTCCAGCAGCGGCTCGTCGACGGCGACCGTATCGCCGACCTGCTTCAGCCAGCGCGTGACGGTCCCTTCGGTGACGCTCTCTCCGAGCTCTGGAAGCGTGACGGGCGTTGCCATGGGTGACCCCTGTCTTGATCTCAGGCGTGTGCGTGGAGTGGTGACCCGGCGAGGGCCAGTGCGGCCTCGCCGAGAGCTTCGTTCTGGGTGGGGTGTGCGTGGACGTAGGCCGCGACGTCTTCCGGGAAGGCGTCCCAGTTCACCCACAAGGATGCCTCGCCGACCTGCTCGCCGATCCGGGCCCCGATCATGTGGACACCGACGATGGGGCCGTCGGTCTCGCGGACGACCTTGACGAGGCCGGCCGAGCGGAGGATCTGCGTCTTGCCGTTGCCGGCGAGGTTGTACTCGTACGTGGTGATCGCGTCGTCCCCGTAGGTCGTGCGCGCCTGCTCCTCGGTGAGGCCGACCGAGGCGATCTCCGGCTCGCAGTAGGTGACGCGAGGGATGCCGGCGTCGAGGACCGGGCGAGGACTGCGTCCGGCGATCTCCTCCGCCACGAACAGGCCGTGGGCGAAGCCGCGGTGCGCGAGCTGGAGCCCGGGCACGACGTCGCCGACCGCGTACACGCCCTCGACCGACGTACGCAGACGCTCGTCGGTGACGACGAAGCCGCGCTCGACGGTGATCCCGTGGTCGGTGAGCCCGAGGCCGTCGGTCCTGGGCCCGCGTCCGACGGCCACGAGGACCAGGTCGGCCTCGAGGACGTCACCGCTCTCGAGGGTGACGAACGCCGTGGTCTCGTCCTGCTTGACGTCCGTGATCGAGGTGCCGGTACGGAAGGCGATGCCGCGCTTGCGGAACGCTCGCTCGAGCTGGGCGGACAGTGTGGCGTCCTCCGCCGGAACGAGGCGGGGGAGTGCCTCGACGATCGTCACCTCGGCTCCGAACGAGCGCCAGACCGACGCCAGCTCGACGCCGATGACGCTGCCCCCGACCACGACGACGCGCCGGGGCACCTCGGTCAGGTCGAGTGCGCCGTCGGAGGTGACGACACGGCCGCCGATCTCGACGCCCGGGAGCGTACGGGCGTACGAGCCGGTGGCGACGACGAGATTGCGCCCGGTGACGACGGTGTCACCGACGGCGACCGAGCGCGGGCCGACCAGCCGTCCGGTGCCGGTCACGACGTCGATCTCGGCGCTGCGGACCAAGCCCTGCAGGCCGCGGTAGAGACGGTCGACGACTCCCGTGCGGTACGCGTTGACCGCGGGCATGTCGATGCCCTCGAACGTCGCTCGGACGCCGAAGGCGGAAGAGTCGCGGGCAGCGTCGGCGACCTCCGCCGCGTGCAGCAGCGCCTTGGTCGGGATGCAGCCTTGGTGGAGGCACGTGCCGCCGAGCTTGTCCTGCTCGACGAGGGCGACGCGCAGGCCCAGCTGACGGGCCCGCAGCGCAGTCGCGTACCCGCCGCTTCCACCGCCGAGCACGACGACGTCGTGATCGTGAGGGGCGGGGTGGGTCACGAAGGCCTCCGGATCGTGTCGACGGCGAGGTCGTCGCCGCGTCTGACGACCCTCATCTTGTCACGCGCACAAGGGGGTGCACAGGTGGGGGCGCTACCCGCCGGTACGGCAGACTGGGCGTGAGAGCACGCCGCAGCAGCGCCGTCCCGAGCCGCAGGAGCACACCCGATGGGCCTCTTCCGCCGCAAGAAGCGAACCCGCACCGGTGGGGGTGCCGTGGTGTCCGACCGGGCCGCTGACTCGACCGACCGCGCGCACCTCGAGAAGTTCATCGCCTCGCGGGCGGGGGTCGAAGGTTTCGTCGAGCCGCCGACGGCGGTCTCTCAGGTGACGCTGCTGCTGGTCGCCAAGGACGGTGAGTGGACGCGCCGCCGCGTCCCGTCGGCTTCCTGGGCCCACGACTTCGGCAACAAGCACCAGGTCCCCACGTACGACGCCGCCGTGGTCGGCTACCCGCAGCGGATGCGCGAGTACAACCGCCGGGTCGCCGCCGAGCGCAAGCGTCGCGATCGCGAGGCTTCCGGCGGCTGACCCCGGCGGCTGACCCACGGCCTACATCAGTCGATCTTCTTCGCCAGGCTCTCGGCCAGGCCGACGAGCGTCCGGACGCTCGCGCCCGTACCGCCCTTGGGGACCTCGTCGTAGGCGCCCGCGTCGTTGAACGCCGGGCCCGCGATGTCGAGGTGTGCCCACGTGGTCTCGCCCACGAACTGCTGGAGGAACGCGGCGGCGAACAGCGCGCCGCCCGCCGGCTTGGGGTTGTGCTGGCGCAGGTCGGCGATGTCGGAGCTCGTGACCCGGCTGGTCACCTCGTCGGTGATCGGCAGCGGCCAGAACGCCTCGCCGACCGTCTCGCCGATCTCGACGACCTGGCCGCGCAGCGCGTCGTCGTTGCCGAGCACTCCCGCCGTACGCTCACCGAGCGCGACGACGCACGCGCCGGTCAGCGTCGCGACGTCGACGAGCACGTCGGGCTCGGCCTCGTTCGCGACGACGAGACCGTCGGCGAGGACCAGGCGGCCCTCGGCGTCGGTGTTGTGGACCTCGACGGTGGTGCCGCCGCGGATCTCGAGCACGTCACCGGGGCGCAGCGCGGAGCCGCTCGGCATGTTCTCGGCCATCGGTGCCACGCAGGTGAGGCGTACGGGCAGCTCGAGCGCGGCGATCGCGAGCGTGGCGGCGATGACGGACGCGGCGCCTGCCATGTCGCACTTCATCGTCATCATGCTGGCGCCGGGCTTCAGGCTCAGGCCGCCGGAGTCGAAGGTGATGCCCTTGCCGACCAGCGCGAGGTGCGCGGAGGGGTTCTTGGGCTTGTACGTCAGCTGCACGAGTCGTGGCGGGTGGGTCGAGCCCTGACCGACGCCGAGGATGCCCCCGCAGCCCTCCTTGGCGAGGCGGGCCTCGTCCCAGACGGTCACCTTCACGCCGGCGACGTCCTTGGCCGCCTCGACGACCGAGTCGGCGAACGCTGCGGGGGTGAGGTCGCCCGGGCCGGTGTTGACCCAGTCCCGTGTCCGGTTGACGGCGGCGGCGGTGGCCACCGCGGCGTCGAGCGCGGCGAGGGCGTCGGCGTCCCGGGAGAGGCGGGTGAGGATGACGACCGCGTGGGGACGGTCGGCCGCCGCCTCGCGGTCCTCGTCCCGGGTGCGGTACCGGTCGAACCGGTAGCCGCCGAGCAGGGCGCCCTCCGCGATCGCACGGATGGCGTCGGCGTCGGCGGTCGGCAGCGCGAAGGTCACGGTGGTGGCGTTGTGGACCGCCTTGACTGCCTTCGCGGCCGCCTTGCGCAGCGTCGTCGGCGTGGGGTCGTCACCGAGGCCCACGGCGATGACCGTCGCTGCCTTGATGACGCCTGCGGTCGGGAGGACGGCGACGTCGCCGGGCTTCCCGCGGAAGCCGAGCGTGGTCAGCGTCGGCTTGAAGGAGCGCCCGAAGGCGTCGCCGACCGCGTCGGCGGGACCGACGGCCTTGAGGTCGGGGCCTACCCCGACGACGACCACGTCTGCGCGGGTCGTGGTGGGGGAGGCGGAGCTGAGGGTGAACGAGGGCTCTGCATGCTTCGAGGCCATGGCCGTCAGCCTACCGAGGGTCGGGATAGGTTTCGGGCATGACGCTTGCCCAGTCGCCGCTGCACCGCCGTCACGTCGAGCTCGGAGCCAAGTTCGCCGAGTTCGGCGGGTGGGAGATGCCGTTGGAGTACGCGGGCGGGGGAGTCCTCGCCGAGCACAAGGCCGTCCGCGATGCCGTCGGCGTCTTCGACGTGAGCCACCTCGGCAAGGCCACGGTTCAGGGCGCCGGTGCGGTGGACTACCTCGACCGGTGCTTCACCAACGCGTTGGCGCGCATCGACGCCGGCCAGGCGCAGTACACCCTGTGCTGCGACGACGACGGGGGTGTCGTCGACGACCTCATCGTCTACCGCCGCGCCGACGACGACGTGCTCCTCGTCCCCAACGCCGCGAACACCGCCGAGGTCGTCCGTCGCCTGCGCGAGCGTGCGCCCGAGGGCCTGACGATCACCGACCGCCATCACGACTACGCCGTCCTCGCGGTCCAGGGCCCGCGCAGCGACGAGACGCTCGCCGCGATCGGTCTCCCCGTCTCGCACGACTACATGTCGTACGTGGAGGCCGAGCTCGGCGGCGAGGCGATCACCGTCTGCCGCACCGGGTACACCGGCGAACGCGGGTACGAGCTCGTCGTGCCGGTGTCAGCCGCCCTCACCGCCTGGGACGCGATCATGGCGGCCGGCGAGGCGTACGGCATCCGCGCGTGCGGACTCGGCGCCCGCGACACCCTCCGTACGGAGATGGGCTACCCGCTGCACGGTCAGGACCTCACGCGCGACATCACGCCCGTGATGGGCCGCGTGGGCTGGGCGGTGGGGTGGGACAAGCCCGAGTTCTGGGGCCGCGACGCGCTGCTCGCACAGCGGGCCGCTGCCGAGGTGCCGCTCCTGCGGGGCCTGGTGGCCGCCGGGCGGGGCATCGCCCGACCGGGGATGGCGGTGTCCGCCGACGGCGAGGAGGCCGGGCGCGTCACCTCCGGGACCTTCTCTCCGACCCTGCGCAAGGGTGTGGCCCTGGCGCTTCTCGACCGGCGCGTGAGCGTGGGTGACGAGGTGACGGTCGACGTCCGAGGTCGTACCGAGACCTTCGTCGTCACGGCACCGCCGTTCGTGGAGTCCTCCACCCGCTGACAGCTCGGGTCCGCCCCAGCCGGGAGCACCGACCGCCCGAGGACGGCCTAGGCTGCGGGCATGGTGTGGACCTGGCGTTTCGAGAGTGCTGACGGAACCGCGGTGACCCCGGAGGAGGACGGCGGCACGTTCGCCAGTCGGGGCGACGCCGAGTCGTGGGTGGGCGAGGTCTTCGCCGACCTGGCCGACCAGGGGGTCGACCAGGTCACGCTCCTCGAGGACGGGCGCCAGGTCTACGGGCCGATGTCACTCCACCCGTAGGGAAGGCGTCAGTACGACCCGCCGTGTGCGACCTGCGGCTTCGGGAGCCTCAGGCGCCGGATCTGCGTGCTGCGCATGATCGCGTACGTGGTCAGGCCTCGTGTGCTGGCCTCCGGGTAGCGCTGGCCGACCTCGCGCTTGACGCGACGTACGAGCAGGAACGAGTCGACGATCGTGCCCACGATGACCGTGATCCACAGGACGTAGATCCCGAGGATGGCCCAGGGGGCGCGGATCAGGCTGACGAGCAGGATGACGACGAGGACCGGCATGAGGTACTCGCCGACGTTGCGGCGCGAGTCCACCACGTTGCGGACGAGCCCACGGACCGGTCCCTTGTCGCGCGGGGGAAGGTAGCGGTCGTCGCCCGTGGTCATCGCCTCACGGATCTTGACACGCTCCTTGGCGCGGCGGTCCCGCTCGGCGCGGGCGACGTCCTTGCGCGAGGCGGGCGTCTTGAGTGCCGCCTTCCGAGCGGCCTCCGCCTCCTTGCGCGTGGGAGTCGGGCGTCCCTTGCCGTCCGGCTTCGGCTCGGGGGCAGTCTGAGCTTCGGTGGCGTCGTACTCGTTCTTGCGTCGGAACACTGGTGCCTCGGGTCGTCGTGATCGGGCCGCGAGCGCCTGACGGCATGGCCGTCGCGGCAGCGGGGGATGCCACCGAGCCTACCTGTCGTCCTTCGGTGCCAGAAGGTCACTGCTGCCCGTAAGGTAGAGGGACCAGTGATCTTGTGAAGGGGACAGACTCCACGATGGGCATCATGAAGCGGATGGGCATGGTCTTCCGCAGCAAGGCCAACGCAGCGCTCGACAAGGCGGAGGATCCGCGCGAGACGCTCGACTACAGCTACCAGAAGCAGCTCGAGCTGCTCCAGAAGGTCCGTCGTGGGGTGGCCGACGTCGCGACCAGCCGCAAGCGGGTCGAGCTGCAGGTCAACCAGCTGCAGCAGCAGTCGGCCAAGCTGCAGGACCAGGCCAAGAAGGCGCTCGCCGCCAACCGCGAGGATCTTGCTCGCGAGGCGCTGACCCGTCGCTCGGGTCTGGACCAGCAGATCGCCGACCTCAACACGCAGCACGCGGCGCTCCAGGCCGAGGAGGAGAAGCTCACGCTCGCCTCCAAGCGGCTCCAGGCGAAGGTCGAGTCCTTCCGTACGCGCAAGGAGACGATCAAGGCGACGTACACCGCCGCCGAGGCGCAGACGCGCATCACCGAGGCGTTCTCCGGCATCTCCGAGGAGATGGGCGACGTCGGCCTCGCGGTGCAGCGTGCCGAGGACAAGACGGCGCAGATGCAGGCCCGTGCGGGAGCGGTCGACGAGCTCCTCGCCTCCGGCGCGCTCGAGGACGTCACCGCCGGCCCGCACGACGACATCAGCCGTGAGCTGGACGCCCTCGCCTCGACCTCGGGCGTGGACGCCGAGCTGGAGGCGATGAAGCGTCAGCTGGGGACCGGCGCCGAGAAGCCCGCACTCGGGACCTCGGAGCCGACCGAGACGAAGCAGGAGGGCCAGGCGTGATCGTACGGATCATGTCCGAGGGGCAGTTCGAGGTGGCCGACGACGCCCTCGACCGCCTCAACGGCCTTGACGATGCCGTCGAGGCGGCCGTCGCAGCTCACGACGAGGAGGCGTTCGGCGACGCCTTGACGAACCTTCTCGACCTGGTGCGCCAGATCGGCAAGGAGGTCCCGGACGAGGAGCTCGTCGAGTCAGACCTCGTCCTCCCGCCGTCGGACGCCTCGCTCGCCGAGGTGGAGGACCTGCTCGGCGCCGACGGCTTCATCCCCGGCTGAACCAGCACCGCTCGTACGACGGACGTTCCCGCGGAACCACGGTTCTGCGGGAACGTCCGAGCCGCATCATGCGTTGAAGCAGGACAGGTGGGCCCCTGCCCGACGGGGCCCCGTAGAGAGGGAACATGTCGAGTACGCGATTTCGCAGCGACGCAGGTCTCACCCGGCGGATGGGTGCAGTGAGCCTGGGTCTGGTCGTGCTCTACCTGGCGTTCGGCGCCGTGCTGATCACCGTGATGCCCAATGCCGCGGTGGCCGCGGTGGTCGTGATCGCCATGGGCTGGGGCCAGTGGTACTTCTCCGACAAGCTGGCGCTCGCCTCGATGCGCGCCCGCGTCGTGACTCCGGAGCAGGCGCCCGAGCTTCACGGCATGATCGACCGCCTGTGCGCGCTCGCCGACATGCCGAAGCCCACCGTCGCCATCGCCGACACCGACCTCCCTAACGCTTTCGCGACCGGTCGCTCCCCGAGCCACTCCGCCGTGTGCGTGACCACAGGCCTCATGCGCCGTCTGGACGCCGAGGAGATGGAGGGTGTCCTGAGCCACGAGCTCGCCCACGTCGCCAACCGCGACGTCGCCGTGATGACCGTCGCGTCGTCGCTGGGGCTCCTGGCCGGCTTCCTCATCCGGTGGTTCCCGTTCATGGGCAACAGCCGTGACCGCAACAACAACGCCGCGCTGATGTTCCTCGTCGTCTGGATCGCGAGCATCGTCGCGTACGCCATCAGCTACCTGCTGACCCGCGCGCTGTCGCGCTACCGTGAGCTGAGCGCCGACCGCTCGGGCGCCTACCTCACCGGCAAGCCGTCCGCGCTCGCGTCGGCGCTGACCAAGATCACCGGCGACATGGGCCGCATCCCCAGCAAGGACCTGCGGCAGGTCGAGAACATGAGCGCCTTCTTCTTCGCGACTCCGGCCTTCTCGCGCGACTCGCTCGCCGGCCTGATGAGCTCCCACCCGCCCGTCGAGCGCCGCCTCGAGCAGCTCGCCAAGATCTCGGCCGACCTCGGCCGTCCCCTCTGAGGCCGCGATGGGACTCTGGGACTCGCTCATGGGCCGCTCGAAGCCGGCCCAGGCCAACCTCGACGCGCTCTTCAGCCTGCCGTCCGCGGCGATCACGCTGGAGGCCGCCGCAGGCATCAAGCCGACCGGTCTCGGCTCGGTCTGCTACCGCCAGACCGAAGGCGCCGCCTTCAGCACGATGCAGGCCGACGTCCAGCAGCTGCTGGACTCCGACGGAGGTCCGCAGGTCGAACGCTCCGTCGACCCGTACGGGTTCACATGGCTGGTCGTCCGCCACGATCCCGAGGACGTCGGTGGGCTCGTGACCGACCTCCACGCCGTCAACAGCACGTTGGTCGACAACGGGTTCGGCCCGCAGCTGCTCTGCTCGGTGGTGGACTTCGCCACCGCCGACGGACGCCCGCTCGGTCTCGTCTACCTCTACAAGCGCGGCACCTTCTACCCGTTCGTGCCGGTCGCCGAGCCTCGCCGTGACAACGCGCTCGAGCTCCAGGTCCGCGGCATCGTCGGCGAGGACCTGCCGGTGGAGAAGGACCTGAGCCGCTGGCTCGCCATCTGGGGCGCTCCCGGGCTCGGCGGCGGCACTCGATAGATTCGACCCCGGTGCGTGCCTGTCATCGACGCACCGTCGACCACGTCTTGCGAGGACACCCCATGAGCATCGACACCCTTGATCGTGAGTCGCTCGGCAGCCTGCTGTCGACCCAGCGTGCGGCGTACGAGGATCTGCGTTCGCGCGGCCTGGCGCTCGACATCACGCGGGGCAAGCCGTCGCCGGCGCAGCTCGACCTGTCGCACGAGCTGCTGTCGCTCCCGGGTGACGGGGACTACCGGTCCGCCGACGGGACCGACACACGCAACTACGGCGGCCTCGAGGGGCTCGTCGAGCTCCGTGAGATCTTCTCCGAGCTGCTCGGGGTGCCGGTCGCGCAGCTGCTGGCGCAGGGCAACTCGAGCCTGACGCTCATGCACGACACCCTGGTCTGGGCGTTGCTCCACGGCTTCCCCGAGTCCTCGCGGCCCTGGGCGGCTGAGGAGACGGTGCGCTTCCTGTGCCCGGTGCCGGGGTACGACCGCCATTTCACGCTGCTGGAGTCCTTCGGCATCGAGATGATCCCGGTCGACATGCGCGAGGACGGACCGGATCTCGACCAGGTCGCAGGGCTGGTCGCGACCGACCCGACGATCAAGGGCATGTGGCTGGTCCCCACGTACGCCAACCCGACCGGTGGTGTGACGTCTCCCGAGGTCGCCGCACGCCTGATGGCGATGCCTGCGGCGGCGCCCGACTTCCGGCTCTTCTGGGACAACGCGTACGCGGTGCACCACCTGAGCGACGAGGAGTCGGCAGCCTCGGACGTGCTGAGCGTCGCTGCGGCGGGCGGTCACCCCGATCGCGTGCTCATCTTCGCGTCGACGTCCAAGATCACCTACGCGGGCGCCGGGGTGGCGTTCTTCGGCAGCTCGCCGGCGAACGTCGCGTGGTTCAAGAGCCACCTCAAGTTCGCCTCGATCGGCCCGGACAAGGTCAACCAGCTCCGGCACGTGCGGCTGTTCCGCGACGCCGACGGTGTCCGCGCGCTGATGCGCCGGCACCGTGACCTGCTGGCCCCGAAGTTCGACGTCGTCGACGAGGTACTCCGCGACCGTCTCGGTCCGCACGACGTCGCGACATGGACGCGGCCGACCGGCGGCTACTTCGTCAGCCTCGACGTGGTCGACGGCACCGCCGCACGGGTGGTCGAGCTCGCGAAGGGCGTCGGAGTCGCGCTCACACCCGCGGGCGCCTCCTTCCCGTACGGCAAGGACCCGCGCGACCGCAACATCCGCATCGCCCCCTCCTTCCCGAGCGTCGACGACGTGAGGGCCGCCATGGAGGTCCTGGCGACGTGCGTGCTGCTCGCCGCCGCCGAGAAGGCCCTGGCCTGATCCGGTGCGCGTCCTCGTTGCCCCGGGTGCGTTCGGGGGCACGCTGAGCGCGTCCGCGGCAGGGGAGGCCATCGCCTCCGGCTGGGCGCGTACGTCCCCTGGCGACACGGTGGACGTCGTGCCGATGGCCGGCGCCGACCAGGGCTTCGTCGAGGCCCTCCACGCGTCGTGCGGCGGTGACCGGCTCGAGGTCGACGCGCGAGGGCCGTTCGGCGGCCCCGTGCGCGGGCTGGTGCTGCTCCTGGACGACGCCGGCCTGCGTACCGCGTACGTGGACTCTGCGTCGGTGTGCGGCCCGGACGGCGAGGCGCGGCGGGCTCCCGAGGACGCCTCGACCGCCGGTGTCGGTGACTTGGTCGCGGCGGCGATCGAGGCCGGCGCGGCACGTGTCGTGGTGGGTCTGGGCGCCGGCATCGCGACGGACGGCGGCGCCGGGATGCTGGGTGCCCTGGGCGCGCGAGCGGACGTTCCGCTCGACGCAGGCCCCGCAGGGCTCGTCGGCGTCACCTCGGTCGACCTCGACGCCGTACGCGCGCAGCTGGGGCACACCGAGCTCGTCGTGGCGACGGACGTCGCCAGCCCGCTCCTCGGTCTCTTCGGGGCCGTCCGGGCGGACGGGCCCGGCAAGGGGTTGGACGAGGCCGCGGTGGCCCGTGTCGACCGCGTGCTGGACGCCTACGTGGTCGCGGTGTGCGGAGGGGAGCCGGCCCGACGCCGCATCGCCGACCTCCCCGGTGCCGGCGCCGGGGGAGGGCTCGGGTTCGCCCTGCTGGCGCTCGGCGCGTCGGTCCAGCCGGGCGTCGCCACGGTCGCCGACCGGGTCGGCCTCGCGACGGCGGCGAGGGTGAGCGACCTGGTCCTGACGGGCACGGGCGCCTACGACGTGACTTCGCGCGAAGGCACGGTCGTCTTCGGTGTCGCCTCGGTGGCGGGGGACGCGCTTCGGCCGTGCGTGGTCCTGGCCGACCGTGTCGAGGTGGGAGCACGAGAACGCCGTGCGATGGGCGTGGAGGCTGCGTACGCGATCGCCGACCTGGAAGGGGCAGAGCGCTTCGCAAGCGATCCGGCGGGGGCCCTGGTGGGTCTCGCAGCGCGCGTCGCCCGCACCTGGTCCCCGCTCTGAGGACGACCGGGTGCTGGACGTCGGGTCGGTCCCTCAGGGCACGACGTACGCTGGGAGTCAGCCTTGCGGCGCTCCGGTTCCCCTTGCGTATCGTGGTGTCGTACGGTGGGAATGAGATGACGAGGCTTCCTGTTCGTTCTTACGGACGAGCCCCGCACCAGAGACTTCGGGAGAACACATGACCGTGCAGAGCACCGACGGCACCGAGACCATCACCGGCGTCGAGCTGACCGACGGCGCCGCCGCCAAGGTGAAGAGCCTCCTCGAGCAGGAGGGCCGCGACGACCTTGCGCTCCGTATCGCCGTGCAGCCGGGTGGCTGCTCCGGCCTGCGCTACCAGCTGTTCTTCGACGAGCGCACCCTCGACGGCGACGAGACCCGCGAGTTCGACGGCGTCTCGCTGGTCGTCGACCGCATGAGCGTCCCGTACCTCCACGGCGCGCGCATCGACTTCGTCGACACCATCGAGAAGCAGGGCTTCACGATCGACAACCCCAACGCCACGGGTTCGTGTGCATGCGGTGACTCCTTCCACTGAGAAGCACCGTCACTGAGAAGCAGCGTCACTAGAAGGCGCAGGCACCAAGAAGCACAGGCGCAAGCCACGACGAGGGCCGTCCGGACATACCGGACGGCCCTCGTCGCGTCCGGGCCGTGGGCGACTATCGTGAGCAGGCACGCGTCCCGTTCCGAGGAGCTCCCTTGAAGATCGCAGTTTCCGGGTCCATCGCCAACGATCACCTGATGACGTTCACCGGGAAGTTCTCCGACTCCCTCGTCGTGGACCAGCTCGACAAGATCTCGTTGTCGTTCCTCGTCGACGACCTCGACGTACGCCGTGGGGGGTGTGGCGCCAACATCGCGTTCGGCCTGGCCTCGCTCGGCGAGGAGCCCGTCCTCATCGGTGCTGTGGGCGAGGATTTCGACGACTACCGCTCGTGGCTGGAGCGTCACGGCGTGGACTGCTCCGGCGTCCGGATCTCCGAGACCCGGCACACCGCTCGCTTCGTCTGCACGACCGACGCGGCGCAGGCCCAGATCGCGACCTTCTACGCCGGTGCGATGGCGGAGGCCCGTGAGATCGAGCTCAAGCCGATCCACGACCGCGTCGGCGGCTGGGACATCGTGCTCATCGGGCCGGACGACCCCGAAGGCATGGTCCGGCACACCGAGGAGTGCCGGGTTCGCGGGTATCGCTTCGCGGCCGACCCGTCCCAGCAGCTCGCGTTCGCCGGCGGCGACCTGATCCGTACGCTGATCGACGGCGCCGCGTACCTGTTCAGCAACGAGTACGAGGCTGCACTCACCGAGAAGAAGACCGGGTGGAGCGCCGGTGAGATCCAGCAGCGGGTCGGCACCCGGGTCGTGACCCGGGGCGCTGAAGGCGTCAGCGTGTACGAGGCCGACGGCACGGTGATCGAGGTTCCGGCCCTCGCCGGCATCAACGCCGTCGATCCGACCGGTGTCGGCGACGCCTTCCGTGCAGGCTTCCTCGCCGGTCTCGGTGTGGACCTGCCGCACGAGCAGTGCGCCCAGCTCGGCTGTGCGCTCGCAGCGAGCGTCGTGGAGACCACGGGAACCCAGGAATACCGCCTGGAGCGAGGGGCCCTGCTGTCGCGTCTGAGGGACGAGTACGGCGACGAGGCGGCCAACATCGTAGATGAACGCCTTCCGTCCTTCTGAGGGGACCTCTGCAGGTCGGGCGGATCAGCCTGGAGTAGGCTGCTTTCGTTCGCAGTGAGGACGGTCCACGTCGCGTCAGCGGCGTCGGAAGCACACTGTGGTGTGAGTCGATACGAGCCAGAAAGGCGCCTGGTGGGTCTGGAACTCTTCGCGCGCGGTAAGCGAGCACAGGACGAGCGTCGGCGGCCCAAGAGGTCGAAGGCGGTCGGGCTCGGCTTCTCCGTTGCTGCGATCGTGCTGCTGAGTGGTTGTTCGCCTGATTCTCCGAACGAGTGGGAGCGTCTCGCGCTTCCGCCGGGTGCGACTGATCGCGTCGACTACATGTTCGTCCTATGGGTGGGCGCCTGGATCGCGAGTGCCGCGGTCATGGTGCTGGTCCTCGGCCTGATGTTCTGGGCGATGGTGCGATACCGCCGCCGCCCCGACAACGAGGTGCCGAGCCAGCTGCGCTACCACCTGCCGCTCGAGGTGCTCTACACGGTTGCGCCCGTCATCATCGTCGCGATCTTCTTCGCGCAGACGGTGAAGTCGCAGACCGGGATGCTCGAGAAGGTCGAGGACCCCGATCACACCATCACGGTCGTCGGCAGCAAGTGGCAGTTCACCTTCAACTACCTCGACGAGGAAGCGACCGGCGGCACTCCCGTCTTCGACACCGGTGAGCCGTCCAACCCGAGCGAGCTGTGGCTCCCGGTGGACGAGTCGGTCCGCTTCAACCTGATCTCTCCGGACGTCAACCACTCGTTCTGGATCCCCGAGTTCTACTTCAAGCTGGACGTCGTGCCCGGCAGGCAGAACTCCTTCGACGTGACGCCCACCCGTGAAGGCGTCTTCACCGGCCGGTGCGCCGAGCTGTGCGGGCTCTACCACACCCGCATGATCTTCAAGGTGCACGTCGTCCCGCGTGAGGAGTACGACGCCCACCTCCAGCAGCTCCAGGCGGCCGGTCAGATCGGCGAGCCCGAGGGCGGTGTCGAGGCCAACCAGATCGCCGGCCTCGCAGAAGCTCAGAAGGCTCAGAACGCAGAGAACGGAGAGCAGGAGTGACTGCGGTTGCTGAACCCTTGAGCGAGACCACGCAGCGGCGTCCTCTGGGCAAGCGCGTCGTCTCGATGCTGACGACGACCGATCACAAGCAGATCGGCACGATGTACCTCGTCGCGTCGTTCGCGTTCTTCCTGATCGGCGGCATCCTCGCCCTCCTGATCCGTGCTGAGCTCGCCGCTCCGGGCACGCAGGTCGTGGACGAGGAGACGTACAACCAGCTCTTCACCATGCACGGCACGATCATGCTCCTGATGTTCGCGACGCCGCTGTTCGTCGGCTTCGCCAACTGGATCATGCCGCTGCAGATCGGCTCCCCGGACGTCGCCTTCCCACGCCTCAACATGTTCAGCTTCTGGCTGTTCCTGTTCGGCAGCTCGCTCGCGGTCGCCGGGTTCTTCGTTCCCGGCGGTGCGGCCAGCTTCGGGTGGTTCGCGTACGTGCCGCTGTCCGACGCGGTCAACTCGCCCGGCGTCGGCGGCGACATGTGGGTGCTGGGCCTCTACATGTCCGGCTTGGGCACCATCCTCGGTGCGGTCAACTTCGTGACCACGATCTTCACGATGCGCGCCCCCGGCATGACGATGTTCCGGATGCCGATCTTCACCTGGAACATCCTGGTCACCAGCCTCCTGGTGCTGATCGCCTTCCCGATCCTGGCGGCTGCGCTGCTCGCGCTGTTCGCCGACCGTCAGCTGGGCACGCACGTGTTCGACGCCTCGACGGGCGGTCCGATCCTCTGGCAACACTTGTTCTGGTTCTTCGGGCATCCAGAGGTGTACATCATCGCGTTGCCGTTCTTCGGCATCATCAGTGAGATCCTCCCCGTCTTCAGCCGTAAGCCGATCTTCGGCTACATCGGCCTCGTGGCGGCGACCCTGGCCATCGCGGCGCTCTCGGTCGCGGTCTGGGCACACCACATGTTCGTGACCGGCGCGGTCGACCTCGCGTTCTTCTCGTTCATGACGTTCTTGATCGCGGTCCCGACCGGCGTGAAGTTCTTCAACTGGATCGGCACGCTATGGGGCGGGTCCATCAGCTTCGACACGCCGCTGGTGTTCTCGCTCGGCTTCCTCACGACCTTCCTGTTCGGTGGACTGACGGGCGTCATCCTGGCGTCGCCGGCCCTCGACTTCCAGCTGTCCGACTCGTACTTCGTGGTGGCGCACTTCCACTACGTCGTCTTCGGCACGGTCGTGTTCGCGATGTTCGCGGGCTTCTACTACTGGTGGCCGAAGTGGACCGGGCACATGCTCAACGAGCGCCTCGGCAAGATCCACTTCTGGCTGCTCTTCGTGGGCTTCCACCTCACGTTCCTGGTGCAGCACTGGCTGGGTGTCGAGGGCATGCCGCGTCGTTACGCCGACTACTCGTTCGAGGACGGTTTCACGGTCCTCAACCAGGTGTCGTCGATCGGTGCCGTCGTGCTGGCGATCTCCACGCTGCCGTTCTTCTACAACGTGTGGGTCTCGCGCAACAACCCGAAGGTCGGCGTGGACGATCCGTGGGGCTGGGGCCGCTCGCTCGAGTGGGCCACGTCGAGCCCGCCGCCGCGGCACAACTTCACGTCGCTGCCGCGGATCCGTTCCGAGAGCCCGGCGTTCGACCTCCACCACCCGGAGCTGTCGATGCTGGAGCACGAGGACAACGACCTCGACAGCCCCTTCGCCGACGCCCCGAACCTCGAGGGCCACGAAGAGGCACTCCGAGACCAGGCTGACGACTCTCAGGAAGGTGGCGCCCGGTGAAGGCTGAGGCATGGATCATCGCGTCGGTTTCGATCTTCCTCGTGATCGTGACGCCGATCTACTGGATCGCGTCCGAGGACCCGACCGGCACGACCGCCCTGGTGATGGCAGCGCTCCTGGGCCTGCTCCTCACCTTCTTCCTCGCGGTCGTCGCGAAGCAGATCCCGGCACGCCTCGAGGACCGCGACGACGCCGAGATCGCTGAGGGGGCCGGCGAGTACGGCTTCTACCCGCCGTGGAGCTGGTGGCCGCTGTGGGCCGCGCTGGCGATCCTCGTGATGCTGATCGGCGCCATCTTCGGGTGGTGGCTGTTCGCCATGGCGAGCGTCTTCGGAGTCATCGCCCTGTGTGGCTGGGTCTTCGAGTACTACCGCGGACTGTTCGCCCACTGACCCGCCCGTTGGGCGACGTACGGCCTCTCTGGAAAGCGATTGCTATCCTGAGAGGCCGTACGTGTGTTCGAGGGGGATCATGAAGGTTCAGGGACGCCAGTCCGTGATGCAGTCAGGACGCCGATGGGTCGGCGTCCTTCTCGTGAGCGTGCTCGTCGCCGGGTGCAGCTCCGCGGGCGGTGACGAGTCCGATTCCGACAGCGCGGCGGCGGGTGACGCGACCGCGTCCGCCTCACCGACGCCTGCCACGGAGCTGACCTTCAACGTCGACGAAGGCGCGAGCGGGGTCCCGGTCGACACGGCTCTGACCGTGGGCGTGAGCCACGGGCAGATCACGGCTGTCACTGCCCACTTCGGTGGCAAGGCGACCCGCAAGACGACGCTCGACGGTGACCTCACGCCCGACGGTGCCTCGTGGACTGCGGCCTCTCTTCTCGAGCCGGGCAAGCGCTACACGGTCTCGGTGACGACGCGTGACGAGAGTGGCAAGGTCTCGACGGAGTCGCGAGCCTTCCGGACGCAGCAGCTCACCCTCGATCAGCAGGCGTACGCCTCCCTCTCCCCGATGGACGGCGCGACCGTCGGCGTCGCGATGCCGGTCATCGTCCGTTTCGACATTCCTGTGAAGCGTCGCGCGGAGGTGGAGAAGCGCCTCGTCGTGAGCTCGACCCCCAAGGTCGAGGGCACGTGGAGCTGGATGAGCGACTCCGAGGTGCACTACCGGCCCCGCAAGTACTGGCCGGCCGGCACGAAGGTAAAGGTGCACGCCGGCATCAACGGTGTCCGTACCGCCAAGGGCGTCTGGGGCCAGGAGGACCGCGACACCGCCTTCACCGTCACGAAGCGGGCAGTCACCACAGTCGTCGACGTCTCGCGGCACAAGGCGACGGTCAAGATCAACGGCAAGGTCGCCCGCGTGCTGCCGGCGACGACCGGCAAGCCGGGCTTCCAGACCCGCAACGGCACCAAGGTCATCATGGAGAAGCACCCGACCAAGCGGATGGATGCCGCCACGACGGGCATCTCCGAAGGTTCGTCGGAGTACTACAACATCGAGAACGTCCGGTACGCGATGCGCGTCACCAACTCGGGCGAGTTCATCCACGCAGCTCCGTGGTCCACAGGGTCACAGGGCAGCGCCAACGTCAGCCACGGCTGTACGGGACTGAGCACGAGCAACGCCGCGTGGTTGTACGGCATCTCTCACATCGGTGACCCGGTGAAGTTCATCCGCTCCGACCGGAAGGTCCTCGAGCCGCAGAACGGCTGGACCGACTGGAACGTCTCGTACGCCGAGTTCGCCAAGGGCTCCGCGCTCTCCTGATCCGCCCGCCCTCGTTGGTGTGTGGGCGTCCACGAGTGGCGTGGAGGTGGACGCTGACGTACCGACGTGCGCGAGGCCTGTGGTGGTGGTGTGTGGGCGTCCACGAGTGGCGTGGAGGTGGACGCTGACGCACCGACGTGCGCGAGGCCTGTGGTGGTGGTGTGTGGGCGTCCACGTGGGGCGTGGGGGTGGACGCTGGCGTACCGGCCGCTGGGTCCGGAGACGAAATGGCGAAGGCCCCGCCCCCCCGAGTGGGGGAGCGGGGCCTTCGCCGAAGCGAGGTGCTCAGTGGTGCTTGGGCACTCCGGTCTCGCTGACGCCGGTGAAGTCGTCCGGGAAGTTGTCCGGCGGGTAGACGTCACCGTGGAAGTGGTGCTCGGCCTCGTCGACCTCGGCCTGCGTCGGCTTGTCGATGTCGTGGCTGAAGAAGAACCGCTTCGCCCACGCCTGGAGACGTGCCTTGCGACCCTGCGGGTTGCGGACACCGTCGGCGTCCTCTGTCTCCGGAGCGGTGAGCTCCGGGACCCGCGGGCGGGCCGAGAGGGCATAGGCGGCGTCGACCGGCAGTGGTGCGTGCGCCTCTGCGTACGACCCCTCGGGGGAGCGGACGATGACGCCCGTCTCGTACCCGTGGAGCAGCGTGTCCTTGTCCTTGCGCTGCAGGCTGATGCAGATGCGGCGCGTGACGATGAAGGCGATCACCGGACCCACGAAGACCCCGATACGGCAGATCCACGTGATCGTGAAGATGTCCAGGTTGAACTTCAACGCGATGATGTCGTTGCCGCCCGCGATCCAGCAGATGCCGTAGAACGTCATGCCGGCGACGCCGAAGGCCGTACGGGTCGGCGCGTTGCGCGGGCGCTGGAGGAGGTGGTGCTCTTCCTTGTCCCCGGTCGCCCAGGTCTCGAAGAACGGCCAGATCGCCAGGACCGTGAACAGCAGGCCCATCAGGAGCACCGCCGGGATGAAGACGTTCAGCGAGAACGTCTCCGGACCGATCGTGAACTCCCAGTTGGGCATGATGCGGACCGCGCCCTCGACCCAGCCCATGTACCAGTCCGGCTGGGAGCCGGCGGTGACCTCGGACGGGTTGTACGGGCCGTACGTCCAGATCGGGTTGATCTGGAGCACCGCCGCCATCAGGGCCGTGAAGCCGAAGACGACGAAGAAGAAGCCGCCGGCCTTGGCCGCGTACACGGGGAGCATCGGGAAGCCGACGACGTTCTTCTCGGTGCGTCCGGGGCCAGGCCACTGCGTGTGCTTGTGGTAGACGAGCAACAGCATGTGGGCAGCGATCAACCCGAGCAGGATCCCCGGCAGCAGGAAGATGTGCGCCATGTAGAGACGCGCGATGATCAGCTCGCCAGGGAACTCCCCGCCGAAGACGAAGAACTCGAGATAGCTGCCGACGATCGGGATCGAGCGGATCAGGCCGTCCACGAAGCGGAGGCCGGTGCCCGAGAGCAGGTCGTCAGGGAGCGAGTAGCCGGCGAAGCCCTCGATCAGACCGAGCGCGAACAGCCCGATGCCGATCAGCCAGTTGACCTCGCGGGGCTTGCGGTAGCCGCCCGTGAAGAACACGCGCAGCATGTGGGCGATGATCGCCGCCATGAACAGCGCGGCCGACCAGTGGTGGATCTGGCGGACCAGCAGGCCACCACGGATGTCGAACGAGATGTTGAGCGTCGAGGCGTAGGCCTGCGACATCTCCAGGCCACGCAGCGGCTCGTACGAGCCCGTGTACGGGACCTCGGCCATGCTCGGCTGGTACCAGAACGTGAGGAACGTACCGGTCAGCAGCAGGACCACAAAGCTCCACAGGGCGATCTCGCCCAGCAGGAAGGACCAGTGGTCGGGGAACACCTTGCGGATGTTCTTGCGAACGGCCCCGGCGAGGCCGAGGCGGTCGTCGAGCCACTCGACAGGACCTGCCGACTTCTTGCCGAAGCCGGTGTCCTTGAGAGGTGTTGCAGTAGTGCTCGCTGTGTCAGTCACGGTGCTGGTTCACCTCAGGGAAGCTCGGGCCGACCGGCTCGTGGAAGTCGCTGGTGGCGATGAGGTAGCCGTCCGAGTCTACAGCGAGCGGAAGCTGCGGAAGCGGACGCTTGCCGGGGCCGAAGATGACCTTGCCGCCGTCGGCGAGGTCGTACGTGGTCTGGTGGCACGGGCAGAGCAGGTGGTGCGTCTGCTGCTCCCAGAGGCTGATCGGGCAGCCGACGTGCGTGCAGATCTTGGAGTAGACCATGATGCCGTCCACGTCCCAGTTGGCCTGACCCTTGCGAGGCTTGATGTCGTCGGGCCGGATCCGGACCGCGATGACCGACGCCTTGGCCTTGGCCTGAAGGAGCTCGGTGCCGTGGAAGACCGCGTGTCCGTGGCTGTCGGTCTCGAAGAAGACTGCAGGCTGGGCGTTGACCAGCTGGCCGACCTCGATGTCGCTCGGACGGAGCGGGATGCCGGAGACGTCGTTGACGACGCGCATCCCCTTGCGCCAGACCGTGTGGAACAGCTTGTTGCCCGGGAGGGGGCCGAGGTCGCGCAGCATGACGATCGCCGGAAGGCCGAGGATCGCGACCGCACCGATGAGCGACCGGCGGATCAGCGGGCGGCGGCCGAAGCCGGACTCCGCGACACCCTCGTCGAGAACGCCGAGAGCGGCCTCACGGTCGTCGTCGGACGAGCGCGCCGGGTGGCGCATCTCGATGATCTCGTGGTCCTTCATCAGCTTCTTGGCCCACTGGATGGCGCCGATGCCGATGAGGAAGAGCGCACCGCCGAGGGTGAGGCCGAGGGCGAGGTTCAGGGAGAACCAGCCGAAGATGACCGCGTCCTTCGGGATCGTGAAGTAGGCGACGCAGAAGCCGATCGTGAGGATGATCGCCGCGGTGAACATACCGGCGACCTGTCGCTCGGCGCGCTTCTCCAGCTTGGGGTCCACGTCCGTGGGGCGGGGGAGGTGCTCGGGCAGCCCCGGGTTCTCGATCGGCTCGGCCGGCTCGATGTCGTTGCGCGGCGGACGAGCGACCTCGTCGCCCGTCGGCTGTGCAACGCCGTCACTCGGCTGTGCGTCGTGGGATTCGGAGCTCATGACCTCTTCTTCTTCACCCGGGCGCCGTGCGCTGCCAGCCAGACTGAGACTGCGACGAGGCCGCCGATTCCGATGATCCAGGCGAACATGCCGTCGACGACGGGGCCGAGGCCGCCGCCACCGAAGCCGCCCTGCGGCTGCGCCTGGACGTTCTTGATGTAAGCGATGATGGCGCGCTTGTCCTCAGGCGTGACGACGTCGTCGCTGAAGACGGGCATCTGCTGCGGACCCGTCTGCATCGCCTCGTAGATGTGGCGAGCGCTGACGTTGCGCAACGGCGGCGCGTAACGACCGCTGGGCAGGGCGCCGCCGGCGCCGACCGAGTTGTGGCACGCCGTGCAGTTCGTACGGAAGAACTCGCCGCCGCGGGTCAGATCCTCCTGGGAGATCTCCGAGACGTCGGTGTACTCCTCGTCGGGGATGGCCGGGCCGGGGGCCAGGCTGGCGATGTAGGCGGCCAGCGCCTCTGTCTCGTCCTCGTCGTAGACAGGCGGCTTGTTGGGTGCCTGGGGAGCGGTCTGTGCCAGCGGCATACGACCGGTCCCGACCTGGAAGTCGACCGCCGCGGCGCCCACGCCGATCAGCGACGGGCCGTAGTTGCCGCCGCGCTTGGTCATGATGCCCTCGGCGTTCATGCCGTGGCAGCTGGCGCATCCGACGAGGAAGAGCTGGCGACCCTCGTCGATCTTGGCGGTGTCACCCGCGGTGTCGGCCTCGGCCTTGCCGGGGGCGAACGCGTAGTACAGCGCGCCCGCGAGGAGCAGGCCGAAGAGCAGCACCGCGTAACCCGCGAGCGGGTGCCTTCGGTGGGTGGACAAGAACCGCACGGAGTGAACCTCGTTCCCCTTGCCAGCGACGTCCCGGAGGGGACGTCATCTTTCGATTAAAGCCTTGATTGCGTTCTTCTGTTGGCGGTCGGCCACCGGGCGTCGAGGACGGTCCGGCGGCGAGCCGTTACTGCAGGGCGTAGATCGTCAGGAACAGACCGACCCACACGATGTCGACGAAGTGCCAGTAGTACGACACGACGATCGCCGAGATCGCCTGTTCGTGGGTGAAGCGACGCGCCATGAAGGTACGGCCGATGACCAGCAGGAAGGCGATCAGGCCGCCGATGACGTGGATGCCGTGGAAGCCGGTCGCGAGGTAGAAGGTCGACCCGTAGCCGGACGAGGAGAGCGTGATGCCGTGGTGCACGAGCTCGACGTACTCCAGCGCCTGACCGGCGACGAAGACCGCGCCCATGATGTAGGTGAGCGCGAACCACTCGCGCAGGCCCCACTCCCGGAACTGCCAGATCTTGCCGGTCCGGCCGACCTTGCCGCGCTCGGCCGCGAAGACGCCCCACTGGCACGCCACCGACGAGAGCACGAGGATCGTGGTGTTGGCCGTGGCGAAGGGGACGTTGAGCTTGGCGGTCTCGAGCTCCCAGAGCTCAGGACTCACCGCGCGGATCGTGAAGTACGCGGCGAAGAGCGCCGCGAAGAACATCAGCTCGCTCGAAAGCCACACCACGGTTCCGACCGTGACCTGCGACGGTCGGTTGGGCTGCCCGTGCAGGCGGGATGCTGGGATCACAGATGTCGTCGCCACGGGTGTCATTATTAACCCCTCAGGTACGCGAGGCATCCCCGACCCCTGCCTCACGCGTCTCCGAGTCGCTACGATCGCGCTGTGAGTGATCCCAGCACCGAAGTCGCTTCTGCACGTCAGACCCCTTTGCGGGTGCTCGTCTACTCAGACGACGCCGAGACCCGGGCCCAGGTGGTCACCGCATTGGGCCGTCGGATCCATCCTGATCTCCCGCCCGTCGAGTACGTCGAGTGCGCCACCCTGCCCGTCGTCCTCCAGCAGATGGATGCCGGCGGGCTCGCGCTGGCGATCCTCGACGGCGAGGCGACCCCGGCCGGCGGCATGGGGGTGGCCAGGCAGCTCAAGGACGAGATCTTCCGGTGCCCTCCGCTGCTGGTGCTGACCGGTCGCGCGCAGGACGCGTGGCTCGCGACGTGGTCGCGTGCCGACGGCGTCTCCCAGCACCCGGTCGACCCGATGCGCCTCGCCGACGCCGTGATCTCGCTCCTCGCCCCCGCCTCGGCGGCGACGGCATGACCGAGGGCCCTCGTTGGCCGGAGGTCTTGGGGGCGCTCGTCGGTGGTGAGGACCTCACCCGGGAGCAGGCGTCCTGGGCGATGGAGGAGATCCTCGGTGGCAACGCCTCGTCCGCGCAGATCGCCGGGTTCGCGGTGGGTCTGCGTGCCAAGGGTGAGACGGTGGCGGAGGTCGAAGGACTGGCCGCCACGATGCTCGAGCACGCGCGGACGATCCGCATCCCCGGGCGTACGGTCGACATCGTCGGCACGGGGGGTGACCGTGCCAAGACGGTCAACATCTCCACGATGTCGGCGGTGACGATGCGCGGTGCCGGTGCGCTCGTGGTCAAGCACGGCAACCGTGCGGCCTCCAGCGCGAGCGGTGCCGCCGATGTTCTCGAGAAGCTCGGCGTCCGCCTGGACCTCACTCCCGAGCGCGTCGCGGAGCTGGCGACCGAGACGGGCATCACGTTCTGCTTCGCGCCGGTCTTCCACGCGTCGTTCCGCTACACCGCCGCTCCCCGCAAGGAGCTCGGCATCCCGACCGCCTTCAACTTCCTGGGCCCGCTGACGAACCCGTCGCGTCCTGCCGCGATGGCGGTAGGGGTTGCGGACGCCCGGATGGCCGCCGTGGTCGCAGGGGTGTTCGCGCGCCGCGGCGTCGACGCGCTGGTGTTCCGCGGCAACGACGGCCTGGACGAGATCACCACGACGACCACGTCGCAGGTGTGGGTCGTCGAGGGTCCGGAGGGCGACCGGTCCGTGTCCGAGCAGACGCTGGACCCCCGCGACCTCGGTATCGCCCTGTCGTCGGCCGAGGCGCTGCGCGGGGGAGATCCCGCGTACAACGCCGCGGTCTTCAGGCGCGTCCTGGAGGGCGAGGAGGGGCCCGTACGCGACGCCGTGGTGCTGAACGCGGGGGCGGGGCTCGCGGCGTACGAGGGGGCCACCGACGACCTCCTGGCACGGATGGAGCGCGGCACCGCCCAGGCCCGCGAGGCGCTCGACTCCGGAGCGGCGTTGCGCGCGCTCGACGAGTGGGCCGCGGCGTCCCAGCGCGAGGTCTGAGCGAGACCCACGCGCGGCCGGGCGGACGCTACTCGAACTCGCCGCCGATGCTGAAGGCGGACTCCAGGTCGTGCTGCGAGTACGTGCGGAACGCGATGTGGGTCTCGGTCGACCGGACCCCGGCGACCTTGTTGACGCGGTCGGCGACGACGTCGGCGATGTCCTCGGTCCGACGGACTCGCACCAGCGCGATCAGGTCGATGTGCCCGGTCACCGAGTAGACCTCGCTGACCCCGTCGAGCGCGGCGATCTGCTCCGCCACCTCGGGGATGCGGTCGACCTCTGCGTTGATGAACACGATGGCGGTGATCACAGGCCCTCCTGGCGGACGAGTCGGGGGTACGCGGGGCAGCCTACTCGTCATCGGCGGGGCCGGTGCTCGGTGCGCCAGCCGTCGCTGCGGGCCTCGTCGAAGGGTGCGGCGAGGGCTCGCGACCGCTCGGCGGCGGCGACGATCGGCAGGTGTCGGCCGGCGCCGCGGACCGGGCTCGCCCACTCGCCGTCGAGGTCGACGAGCCGGAGCCCGTCGGACTCCATCCAGCGCAGCACGAGCTCGCTCTCCGAGGCTGTCGCGGCCGGGGCCTGCTCCGGGACCACGGTCTCTGCGGTGGCGCGGAGGGCGTCCACCCAGGGTCGGGAGGGGGTGGTCGCCGGCATGACGCCCGCAGCGACGAGCCGACCGTGGCGGACCACGTGGACCTCCCAGTCGCGCCGGGAGGCGTCCAGAGGGCGCGCGGCGACGACCTCGGCGCACGACAGGAGGGCGGACAGGCGCTGGCTACGGTGGGTCGCCTGCAGGAGCGTCACGAGACGGTCGCGCTCGTGCGCCGCGTCCTCGAAGCGGCTCTGCGAGGCGAGGGTCCGCATGCGTCCGGTGGAGGCGTCGACGACCTCGACCGGGTCACCGAGGAACGCGGCGCGCACGCGGTCCACCTCCTGCGCGTACTCCTCGCCGCTGCTGGAGCCGTCGCACGGAGCCAGGCAGCTGCCCATCTCCGCGAGAGCGCACGCCGTACGGGAAGGCCGCAGCGGGAGGCGACCCGAGCACTGACGGATGCGAAAGGCCTCGTACAGGGCCGAGGCGGCCCGCTCGGCGGTCGCGCGCCGGGTGAACGGGCCGAGGTAGTCGGCATCGTCGTCGGTCTTGCGGACGAACGACAGCCGCGGCCACGGCTCGCGGGTGAGCTTGATCCAGGTCGCCCGCTCGGGGTGGCGGGAGCGCCGGTTGTACGGAGGCTTGTGATGAGCGATCAGGCGCAGCTCGCGCACCTGGGCCTCGAGCGCCGTCGCGCAGGTGATGCCCTCGACGCGGGTCGCGAGGGCGATCATCTCGCCCATGCGGGTGCGGGTCTCGCTCGAGGTGAAGTACGACCGGACACGGGCGCGGAGGTCCTTCGAGGTGCCGACGTAGAGCACGTGCTCGTGACGATCACGGAACAGGTAGACGCCGGGGGAGTGCGGGAGGTGGTCGGCGAGCCGGCTCTTCTTGCGCTGGGCGGCGCTGACCCTTGCGCTGAAGGTCGCGAGCTCCTCCATCGTGGTCACGCCCATCGTGCCGACCCGCTCCAGGAGCGCATGGAGCACGTCGACCGTGGCCCGGGCGTCCGCGAGGGCGCGGTGGTTGGGTGTGGTCGACGAACGGAAGTGACGCGCCAGCGTGCCGAGCTTGCAGTTGGGGACCTCGTCGCGGACCAGCACCCGCCGGGCCAGCCGGGCGGTGTCGAGGGTCTCGAAGCCGGGCCACGTGAGGTCGAGGGTGGCGGTGAAGTGCTTCAGGAAGCCCACGTCGAAGGGGGCGTTGTGCGCGACGAGGACGCTCCCGCGTGCGAACTCGAGGAACGAGGGCAGAGCCTCGCCGACGCGGGGGGCGCCGACGACCATCGCGTCGGTGATGCCGGTCAGCACCGCGATGAAGGTCGGGATCTCGCCTTCGGGGTCGACGAGCGTCTGGAACTCGCCGAGCACCTCGCCTCCGCGGACCTTGACGGCACCGATCTCGGTGATCATGGAGCCGGCGGCCGCCGAGCCTCCGGTGGTCTCCAGGTCGACGACGCAGAACGTCACGCCAGAGAGATTGCGGCCGAGCTCGTCGAGGGTCCCCTGGACAGCGGTCGGTGGGACGGGGGAGGGGGCTCTCATGAGGTCGACGCTAGGTCGCGGCTCTGACACACCACCGCAATCGCGGCGATGCACGGCGTGTCGCCGCTCCCGCCCTTTCTGTCAGCCTGCGGTCGTAGCGTGCCGGACATGGACAAATCTCGTGTGCTCCACCAGCAGCCGGGACCGGCGACGGGCCACGGCGAGTCCCTCACGATCGACTGCGCCCGGTGCCTGGCGCGCCCCAGGGCGTGCGGCGACTGCGTCGTCACGGCCCTGCTCGGACCCCCCGACGACGCCCTACAGCTCGACGCCGAGGAGGGGGCGGCGCTCGCGGCGCTGAGCTCTGCCGGGCTCGTGCCGCCGCTCCGTCTCGTGACCGCGGTCGAGAGCGAGCCGCCCGCCGACCAGTGAGCAACGACACGGTCCACAGAAGGTGTGGCGGACTCGTTGATTCTTCGCCCCGACCTTGCGTAGGGTGAGGCTCGCGTGTCTGAGGAGTTCTCTACCCCGGAGGGCGCAGGCACGCCGCCTAGTTCGGCCGAGATCCCCCGATCGACGTCGGAGCCGGGGACCCACATGTTCCTGGGGTGAATTCGCGCTGCATCATCGCGCGTTAGGGCACGTTCTTGGCCCGAACCCGTCAGCTCACCCGGTAGGCGACGAGAACGCGAAGGAGACCGTCCCACGTGCGGAACGGCCGGAAGCTGTCGATGAGGGCAGCCGTCGTCGCAGGCTCAGCAGTGGTTCTCGCCGCGACGCTCAGCGCGTCGCCGAGTGCAGCAGACCCCCAGACGCCGAGCCTCGCAGAGGCACAGCGGAAGGTGGCCAAGCTCAGCCACGAGGCCGAGCAGGCGAACGAGCGCTACCTCGAGCTCAAGACCGAGGTCGAGGGCGCGAAGAAGCAGATCAAGAAGCTTCGCGCCGATCTCAAGGCGCAGGAGGCTGAGGTCGACGAGGTGCGCAACGACCTCGCCAAGACCATCACCGACCGACTCACGAGCTCGCCCATGGGTCCGACGACCCAGCTGCTCGCGAGCGGCAACCCCGACGAGTTCCTCAACGGTCTGGCGGCGCTGCAGTCGTACAACAGCACCCAGGCCGATCGCCTGGGAGCGTTCGAGCGCGAGGCCGACGAGCTCCAGGTCCGCCGCAAGCAGCTCTCCTCCAAGCTGGAGGTCGTCTCCGACGCTCAGAAGGAGATGAAGAAGCAGCAGGCGACGCTCGACAAGCGCGTCGCGCAGGCCGAGTCGATCGTCGAGCGCCTGACGCCGGCAGAGCGCGAGGCGGTCTACGACGGCGATCACGGCGGCACCTCGCGCGGCGACGACCGCGCCTCCTCGAGCGCCCCGAAGGTCAATGCCTCCGGCCGCGCCAAGAAGGCGATCGACTTCGCGCTCGCGCAGCTCGGTGAGCCCTACTCGTACGGGTCCGCGGGCCCGAGCAGCTGGGACTGCTCCGGACTGACGATGAAGGCGTTCGCCGCAGCGGGAGTGTCCCTGCCGCACTCGTCCTCGGCGCAGTCGGGCATGGGCACGTCCGTGTCGCGGTCGTCGATGAGCCCGGGCGACCTGGTGTTCTACTACAGCCCGGTCAGCCACGTCGGCATCTACATCGGCAACGGCAAGCTGGTCCACGCACCGCGTCCGGGCCGCAGCGTCGAGGTCGTGTCCGTGGACGTGATGCCGGTGAGCGGCGTCCGTCGCGTCGGCTGACCTCCTCACAGCACGAAGAAGCCCCGGTCCACCTCGCGGTGGGGCCGGGGCTTCTTCGTGCGTCCGGGTGAGGTCGGCTACTGGTAGAGCGCCTCGACGTCGTCGCGGTGCTCGCGCATCACGACGTTGCGCTTGAGCTTCATCGTGGGCGTCACCTGCCCGCCCTCCTCGGTCCAGTCGATCGCGAGGATGCGGAACTTGCGGATCGACTCGGCGCGAGAGACGTGGGCGTTCGCCTCGTCGACGGCCGACTGGACCGAGGCGATGACCTCGGGATCGTCGGCGAGCTCCGCGAGCGAGGTGTCCGCCGGGCGTCCCTGCTGCTCGAGCCACGGCCCGACGGCCTCCGTGTCGAGCGTGATGAGGGCACCGACGAACGGCTTCCCCTCACCGACGACGACGGCCTGGCTCACGAGGAAGTGAGCGCGGACGCGGTCCTCGAGCACGGCGGGGACGACGTTCTTGCCGCCGGCGGTGACGATGATCTCCTTCTTGCGACCCGTGATCGTCACGAAGCCCTCGGAGTCGATCTCGCCGACGTCCCCGGTGTGGAACCAGCCGTCCTCGTCGAGGGCGGCCGCGGTGGCCTCGGGAGCGTTCCAGTAGCCGCGGAAGACCTGACCCCCACGGAACAGGAGCTCGCCGTCGTCGGCGACACGCACCTCGGTCCCGGGGAAGGGGCGCCCGACGGTGCCGATCTTGGAGTCGGACACCACGTTCGCGGCCAGCGCAGCGGTCGTCTCGGTGAGCCCGTACCCCTCGATGACGGTCATCCCGACACCGGAGAAGAAGTGCGCGAGCCGCTCACCCAGCGGGGCGCCACCGGAGATCGCGTGCTCGACGCGGCCACCCATGGCCGTACGGAGCTTGGTGTAGACCAGCTTGTCGAACACCGCGTGCTTGGCCTTGAGGACCGGGCCGATGCGCTTGCCGGACTCGCGGGCGCGGCTGTACGCGATGGCCGTGGAGGTCGCGATGTCGAAGATCTTGCCCTTGCCGGAGGCGTGGGCGTTCTGGCTGGCGCCGTTGTAGACCTTCTCAAAGACCCGCGGCACGGCCAGGATGAACGTCGGCTTGATCTCGACGAGCTCGGGCAGCAGGTTCTTGACGTCCGGGGTGTGCGAGAGCTTTGCGCCCGCGCGGATCGACCCGACCTCGATGATCCGGGCGAACACGTGCGCCAGCGGCAGGAAGAGCAGCGTGACGGCGTCGTCGCGGTCGAAGATCTCGGGAAGGATGTCGATCGCTCCGCCGAGCTCGAACATGAAGTTCGCGTGGGTCAGCTCGGCGCCCTTGGGGCGTCCCGTGGTGCCCGACGTGTAGATGATCGTCGCGAGGTCGGACGGGGCGACGGCGTCACGCCGCGCGGCCACGTCGGCGTCGGTGATCCCCGAGCCGGTCTCGACGAGGCGCTCGAGCCCTTCGTCGAAGCACCAGATGTTCTTGAGCGCGCCGAGCTGGTCCCGCGACTCCTCGACCCGCTTGATGTGGACGTCGTTCTCGACCACACAGCCGACGGCGCCGGAGTCGGACAGGATCCAGGCGATCTGCTCGACCGACGACGACTCGTAGATCGGGACGCTCACGGCACCGATCCACCACAGCGCGTAGTCGACCTGGGTCCACTCGTACCGGGTCCGGGCGAGGATGCCGATGCGGTCACCGGGTGCGACGCCGGCGGCGACGAACCCCTTCGCGAGCGCGACGACCTCGTCTCGGAACTGCGACATCGTGACGTCGACCCACGCGCCGTCCATGTTTCGCTGGAACGAGACCCGTCCCGGGTCCTTGTCCAGCCACGCCAGCACGTCGTTCGTGATGCTCCCGGTGTCCGGGACCTGGTACGTGGCCGGGGATGCGTAGGTACGCACGCTGCCTCCGTTCGAGAAGTACGGGTACGCCGGCACGGCGTACTCCCCCTCGGGCAGGTTACAGTCATCGACCGGAGCACCCCCAAGGAGATCCGATGCCGGCCGTCGATGTGATCGACCAGACGTACGCCGCGGTGCCGCCGCGGGCGCTGCGCGAGGTTCTCTGTGCCGAGCCTGCGTGGGCGCGGGTGCTGCCGGACCTGCGGCTCGACTGCTTCGAGGACCGTGGTGTGCGCGGCAAGCGCTGGACCGTCTCCGGTGGCCTCGACGGCACTGCCGAGGTCTGGCTCGAGGAGGTCGGGGAGGGCACGGTCGTGCACGTGTTCCTCCAGGCCGATCCCGCCACCGCGCCGCGCTCCGAGCGTGCGCGTGCCGCGCTCGACCGGGCGTACCGGATCCGGCTGAAGCGGTGGGTGACCGGCGTCCGCGACAGGCTCGACGCCGCCCGTGAGGTCGGCATGCCGCCGGCCCACGTCGAGCGGCAGCTGCGCGGGCGCGCGGAGGCCGAGGACAGCGCGCGATAGGGTCGGCCCACCGACGATCGAGCAGGAGGCTCTCGATGACCGACCAGACGACCAGCGACATCGTGGTCGACGCCGAGCCGAGCGCGATCATGACCGTCATCGCGGACTTTCCCTCGTACCCTTCGTGGGCGACGGGGGTCAAGGAGGCCCGTGTGGTCGAGCTCGACGAGTTCGGCGCACGCGCGACGGAGGTCCAGTTCGTGCTGGACGCCACGCCGATCCGCGACACCTACACACTGGGCTACACCTGGGACGGCGACCACAAGGTCGAGTGGAAGATCGCAGAACCGGGGTCGATGCTCAAGGGCATGGACGGGGCGTACGTCCTCGACGCGCTCGGTGACGGCAAGACCCGGGTCACGTACCGCCTTGCCGTCGAGGTCTCGATCCCGCTTCTCGGCATGCTCCGCCGCAAGGCTGAGAAGGTCATCATCGACACCGCCCTCAAGGGACTGAAGAAGCGCGTCGAGTCGACGCCGGCGTGACCGAACGCGAGCGCGGTGCGACCCGCGTGCTGCTGCTGACCGGCAAGGGCGGGGTCGGCAAGACGACGACCGCGGCCGGTACGGCGATGCTCGGCGGCGAGCGTGGCCTGCGGACGCTGGTGCTCTCCACCGACGCGGCGCACTCGCTCGGTGACGCGTTCGGCGTGGAGCCGGCCCGCTCCGGCGGGCATGTCGCCGTCGCCGAGCACGTGTGGATCCAGCAGGTCGACGCACAACGTCGGTTCGAGGAGTCGTGGGCCTCGATCCACGAGTACCTGCGGACGATCCTCGATGCGGCCGGCGCAGACCCGATCACCGCCGAGGAGATCACGGTCCTCCCGGGCGCGGAAGAGGTCATCGCGCTCCTCGCGCTCCGTGACGAGGTCGCGTCGGGCGCGTGGGACCTCGTCGTCGTCGACTGCGCCCCGACGGCCGAGACGCTGCGGCTCCTCGCGCTTCCTGAGGCGCTGGGCTGGTACCTCCATCGCCTCACCACCTCCGGCAGCCGCGTGGTGAAGACGGTGACCCCAGCGCTGGCGCGCGCCGCGGGTGTCCCCATGCCGGAGCCGGCGGTCGCCGAGGCGGTGCAACGGCTGCATGCCGATCTGCGGGAAGTACGTACGCTCCTCACCGCTCCCGAGACCTCGGTGCGACTCGTCCTCACCCCTGAGTCGGTCGTCGTCGCGGAGGCGCGGCGGGCACTGACAACCTTGTCGCTCTACGGCTACACGGTCGACGGCGTCGTCGCGAACCGCGTCTTTCCCGACTCCGGGGACGACCCGTGGCGACGCAGGTGGGCGGAGGCCCAGCGAGAGACGCTCGCGGAGGTCGACGAGTCGTTCGCTCCGCTGCCGGTGTGGCGAACCGAGTACGCGGAGAGCGAGCCGGTGGGCGCCGAGACGCTCGCACGCCTTGCCCAGGCCACGTACGACGGGCTTGACCCGCTGGCGGTCCGTGACGCGCCGCCGGTCATGGAGGTGGTCCGTCGCGGGGACGACGTGGAGCTGCGTCTGGCGCTCCCGTTCGCCTCAGGGGGAGAGGTCGGCCTCGCCCGCCACGGCGCGGACCTGGTGGTCACCGTGGGGTCGTACCGCCGCGTCCTGACGCTCCCGACCATGCTGGCGCGCTACACGGTGAGCGGTGCGCGGGTCGACGCCGGGCATCTCGCCGTACGGTTCGCCCCGCCGGTGATCGAGCCGGTGCGGTGAGGACTACCGTGGTCGTGACCGCCGTCGATAGGATTCGGCGACCCCACCCGCGCTGCACCCCACTGTCGTCCGGACGAGGAGAGGCATGACTGCACCGACCGGCGGCGACGACGTCGGGACCTTGGCGCACGAGGCGATGAAGCTCGCCCGCGTGCTCGCCCAGCAGGCGCGAGAGGGCCGCGTCGCCGCGGACGCCGCAGACGCCGGCTCGGACCCGGCTTCGGACCCGGCGGACGCTGCCTCGCCGGCGGCCTCGCACGAGCACCGTCCCGAGGTCTGCGACCACTGTCCCCTGTGCCAGCTGCTCTCGCTCGTGCGCGACGCACGGCCGGAGGTGGCCGAGCACCTGACGGCGGCGCTGACCTCGCTGACCCTGGCGGCTCGTGGTGTGGTGGAGTCGTGGGCGTCCCCCCGAGCGGGAGAGGGCGGCGGCCAGCGGGCCGACGGCCCAGTGGAGAACATCGACGTGGAGGACGGGCCATGGGAGTGACGGTCGGAGTCGACATCGGCGGGACGAAGATCGCCGTCGCGGTCGTCGACGAGGACGGCCTCGTCGTGGCCCAGGACCGGCGCAAGACACCGGCGACCGACCCGACCCTGATCGTCGACGCGGTCGCGGAGTCGATCCAGGAGCTCAAGCGGGACCACGCGGTCGAGGCGGTCGGCGTCGGCGCTGCCGGGTTCGTCGACGCGGCCCGCCGTACGGTGCTCTTCGCCCCCAACATCAAGTGGGTCGACGAGCCGCTTGCCGATCGGCTGGAGGCGCTGGTGGACCTTCCCGTGGTGATCGAGAACGACGCCAACGCCGCGGCGTGGGGCGAGTTCCGGTTCGGCGCGGGCGCCGACGTCGACGACATGCTCCTGGTGACCGTCGGCACCGGGATCGGTGGCGGGATCATCCACGGCGGGCGGCTCGACCGTGGCGCGTTCGGCGTCGCCGGCGAGATCGGCCACCTCAGGATGGTCCCCGCGGGGATCCGCTGCGGGTGTGGCCAGTACGGCTGCTGGGAGCAGTATGCGAGCGGACGGGCGCTCGTCCGCGAGACGCGTGACCGGATCCGCGCGAAGGTCGACCTGGCGCAGCCCTTGGCGACACTCGTCGACGGCGACGTCTCCCAGATCACCGGGCAGATGGTCACCGAGCAGGCGCAGAAGGGCGACCCGATGGCGATCGACCTGATCGCCGACGTCGGGCGTTGGCTCGGTGAGGGCATCGCCAGCCTCGCCGCGGTGATCGACCCGAGCCTGGTCGCGATCGGCGGCGGCGTCGCCAAGGCCGGGGACCTCCTCCTGGAGCCGGCCCGGGCGGCGTTCCTGCGCTCGCTCTCCGCGCCGGTCTTCAGGCCCCAGGCAGAGCTGAGGCCCGCCAGCCTCGGCAACGACGCCGGCATGATCGGCGCGGCCGATCTTGCCCGAGCGCGGTGACGGATGGCTGAGCGTCTCTCGATCGGCATCGACATCGGCGGCACCCGGGTCAAGGCCGGTGTCGTCGACCCCGACGGCCGTGTCCTCGAACGTCTGAGCCGTGCCACCCCCACGACGAGTCCCATGGCGGTCCTCGACGCGATCGCTGAGATCGTGGCGACGCTGCGCCGGCGGCACCACGTCACCTCGGTCGGCATCGGTGCCGCGGGCTTCGTCGATGCGACGCAGTCGACGGTGCTCTTCTCGCCGCACCTTGCCTGGCGGCACGAGCCCTTGCGCGACGCGGTGCGCCGTCGTACCGGGCTGTCCGTCCTCGTCGACAACGACGCCAACGCTGCGGCGTGGGCGGAGTGGCGCTTCGGTGCCGCGCAGAACGAGGAGGACATGATCTGTCTGACCCTCGGCACCGGCATCGGCGGTTCTCTGGTCATCGACGGACGACCGCACCGCGGCAGGTTCGGCATCGCCGGGGAGTTCGGGCACATGATCGTCGTGCCGGGCGGCCGTCCGTGCGAGTGCGGCAACCACGGGTGCCTGGAGCAGTACGCGAGCGGCAACGCGCTGATCCGCGACGCTCGGGCGGCCGTCGACCGCGGCGAGGAGTACGGCAAGCGCCTGCTCGAGCGCGTCGACGGTGACGTCGAGGAGCTGAACGGCCTCGTCGTGTCCGAGCTGGCCCGGGAGGGCGACGAGGACGCGACGCGTTCGCTGCACGAGGTCGGCGCCTGGCTCGGGGTCGGGATCGCCAACCTGGCGGCCGCGTTCGACCCCGGTCTGTTCGTGGTGGGCGGGGGAGTGTCCGACGCCGACGACCTGCTTCTCGAGCCCGCGCGTGACGCCTTCCGTCACACGCTGACCGGGCGTGGGTTCCGTCCGGAGGCGCTCATCGTGCGCGCGCACCTGGGCAACGACGCGGGGATGATCGGCGCCGCGGACATGGCACGCACGGTGCGCCGTCGTGCACGTCGTGGCCGTCGTCGCCGGCCGCTCACCGAGGGGTCGCTGGCGCGGCTCAGCGGTCGACGAGCGTGATCTCGAAGGCGTAGAGGTCGGGCCGGTACGCGTGCTCGCCGTACTCGACCGCCCGACCGGCGTCGTCGTAGGCGGTGCGCTGCATCGTCAGCAGGGGCGCCCCCTTGCGCTCGGCCAGCACCCGCGACTCGCGGGCGTCGGCCCGGCGCGACCCGATGCGCTGCTTGGCGACCCGCATCCAGATCCCGGCGTCGCGCAGCGCGGCGTACAGGCCGACGCGCGTGAGGTCGATCGCGTCGAGGTCGAGGAGCGACGCCGGGAGCAGGTTGTGCATGAGGGCGAGCGGCTCGTCGCCGATGTAGCGCAGGCGCTCGACGGACCAGACGGGCGCGCCCGGCTCGAGCTGGAGCTCTCGGGCCACGTCCTCGTCCGCCTCGACGCGCCGGAGGCCGAGCACCTCCGTACGAGGGTCCTGGCCGGCGGCGGTCAGGTCGTCGTACAGGCTGGTGAGCTCGACGGAGCGGCGGACCTTGCCGTGCACGACCTGGGTGCCGACCCCGCGCTTGCGGACGACCATGCCCTTGTCGACGAGCACCTGGATGGCCTGGCGGACGGTCGGTCGGGACAGCCCGAGCCGTCCGGCGAGGTCGAGCTCGTTGTCGATCTTGTCACCGGGGGCGAGGGCGCCGCTCACGATCGCACCCTCGAGCTGCTCGGCGATCTGGAAGTAGAGCGGGACCGGACTCGACCGGTCGAGCGAGATCTGCGGCCCGGCACCCATGGCAGCACTATAGGGCGCTACCGCCGGACTACGTCTATATGTCCTGACAAACTGTTGACACCTCTGTGTGACTGTCGCCACACTGGCGGCGTCGGACTGGGTGCGGACGAGGGCAGGGTGGACATGGTGCGTGGCCGGATCGCTGGAGCCCCGATCTCGTGGGGCGTGTGCGAGGTCGAGGGATGGGGCCTTCAGCTGCCGAGGGAGCGCGTGCTCGGCGAGATGCGGCAGGTCGGCCTGACGGCGACCGAGTTCGGTCCGGAGGGGTGGTTGCCCGGTGAGCCCGAGGCCCGCGCCGCCGCGCTTCGTGCGTACGGGCTCGAGGCGGTGGGGGGATTCCTCCCCGTCGTGCTCCACGATGCCGACACCGATCCGGCTGCCGCGTTCGACGAGTTCGCCGAGACGTGCCTCGCCGCCGGTGCCGGCGTCGTCGTTCTCGCCGCCGCGACGGGGGTCAACGGGTACGACCTCCGTCCCGAGCTCAGCGATGAGCAGTGGGCGACGCTCTGCGAGAACCTCGACCGTCTGCACGACCGAGCACAGGCGCGTGGGCTCCTGGCGGTCCTCCACCCGCACGTCGGCACGATGGTCGAAGGGGCCGAGGACGTCGAGACTGTCCTGACTCGCTCACGCATCGCGCTGTGCGTCGATACCGGACACCTGATGGCGGCGGGCGTGGACCCGGTCGCTCTGACGAAGGCCCACACGAGCAGGGTCGCGCACGTCCACCTCAAGGACGTCGACGCGCGACTGGCCGACGACGTGCACGAGGGACGAACCCCGTTCAGCGACGCCGTCCGGGCGGGGCTGTTCCGTCCGCTCGGCCAGGGCGACGTCGACGTCGCCGGACTCGTCGGGCTGCTGGAGCAGCATGGCTACGCCGGGTGGTACGTCCTCGAGCAGGACGTGATGCTGGACGGCGCGCCGCAGGGAGAGGGGCCGCTCGTCGACGTGCGGGCCAGTCTCGCCTACCTCGAGGAGGTCGCCTCGTGACGCCGAAGGAGACGAAACCCTTCGAGGTGCTCACCATGGGCCGGGTCGGCGTCGACATCTACCCCGAGCAGATCGGTGTCCCGCTCGACGAGGTGACGTCCTTCGGCAAGTTCCTCGGCGGCAGCGCGACCAACGTCGCCGTCGCCGCCGCACGGCTGGGTCGCCGGTCGGCGGTGATCACCCGTACCGGTGAGGACCCCTTCGGCCGCTTCGTCCACCGGGCACTGGAGGGGTTCGGTGTCGACGACCGCTTCGTGAGCGCCGTGCCCGACCTTCCCACTCCGGTGACGTTCTGCGAGATCTTCCCGCCGGACGACTTCCCGCTGTACTTCTACCGACGGCCGACCGCACCGGACCTCCAGATCCGCGCCGACGAGCTCGACCTCGACGCCGTACGAGAGGCCGAGGTGTTCTGGGTGACGGTGACCGGCCTGTCCGAGGAGCCGAGCCGGGAGGCGACGCTGGCCGCACTCGAGGCACGCGGCGGCCGGGGCGTGACGGTTCTGGACCTCGACTACCGGGCGATGTTCTGGGCGTCGGCGGACGAGGCGAGGGCACAGGTCGCCCGGGCGCTGCCGTACGCGACCGTGGCGGTCGGCAACCGCGAGGAGTGTGAGGTGGCCGTCGGCGAGTCCGACCCGGAGGCCGCAGCGAAGGCCCTGCGCGACGTCGGCGTGCGGCTGGCGGTCGTGAAGCAGGGTCCGGCCGGCGTGCTCGGGGTGGATGCTCACGAGCACGTCACCGTGCCGCCCGTGCCCGTCGACGTCGTCAACGGCCTCGGTGCGGGCGACGCCTTCGGGGGAGCGTTGTGCCACGGTCTGCTCGCGCGATGGGACCTGCGGCGGACGTTGTCGTTCGCCAACGCCGCCGGGGCCTACGTCGCGGGTCAGCTCGCCTGCGCCGACGCGATGCCGGACACCACACAGGTCGTGGCGATGCTCGGAGGCGACGCATGAGGGCGCGGGTCGACGGCACCACCGTCGCCGAGCTCGTCGACGCGCGGGTCCGCGACCCGGAGTGCTTCGCGCGGCTGGCCGGTGAAAGACGCCGGCCCGAAGGGCTCACCGGCAGCACCGGGCGTCTCCTCCTCGTCGCGGCGGACCACCCGGCCCGTGGCGCCCTGCGCGCCGGTGACGTCCCCTTGGCGATGGGGGACCGTGCCCGGCTGCTCGACCGGATCGTCCGAGCGCTGGAGCGCCCCGGGGTGGACGGGTTCCTCGGCACCGCCGACCTCGTGGACGACCTGCTGCTGATGGGGGTCCTCGAGGACAAGGTCGTCTTCGGGTCGATGAACCGCGGCGGACTCGCCGGCACGGCGTTCGAGATCGACGACCGGTTCACCGGCTACGACGCCGCCGCGATCCACCGCGCCGGTCTTCAGGGCGGCAAGATGCTGCTGCGCATCGACCCGGACGACCCCGCTACCGTGCGGACGATGGAGGCGTGCGCTCGAGCGGTCGACGACCTCGCCGCGCACGGCGTCACCGCACTGGTCGAGCCGTTCATCTCACATCGCGACGGGCACGGACGGGTCCGCAACGACCTGTCGACGGAGGCCGTCGTACGCTCGGCAACCGTGGCTGCCGGACTCGGAGGGACGTCCTCTCGGACATGGTTGAAGCTTCCGGTCGTCGACGACATGGAGGGGGTCCTCGCGGCCACCACCCTCCCGGTCGTGCTGCTCGGCGGGGAGGTGTCGTCCGACCAGGGCGCGCAGTTCGCCGCCTGGTCGAAGGCGCTCGCCAGCCCGCAGGTCCGGGGGATGGTGGTCGGCCGTTCGCTGCTCTACCCGCCCGACGGAGATGTCGAGGCGGCCGTCGACGCCACCGTGGAGATGATCGCCCGATGAGCCAGCACGTCCTGCACAGCACCCCCACGGGGCAGGTCGCGCTCGACGTGACACCCGAGAGCGCCGGCTGGACGTACAGCGGCCTGCGCGTCGTCCGCCTCGACGCAGGGGAGTCCTACGAGACGTCGACCGGCGGCGCCGAGGTGCTCGTGCTGGCCCTGTCCGGGTCGTGCCGCGTGCGGTGCGGAGACGACGAGCTGGTGGTCGTGGGGCGTGCCGACATGTTCTCGGGTCCGAGCGACTTCGTCTACGTGCCCCGCGGATCCGAGGTCACGATCCTGAGCGACGACGGGGGCCGGTTCGCGCTCGCGTCGGCCCGCTGCGACCGTACGCTGCCGTTCCGCCACGGTGCGGCCGCCGACGTCCCGGTCGAGCTTCGCGGGGCCGGCAGCGCCAGCCGCCAGGTGCACAACCTCTGCCTCCCCGGCACGTTCGAGGCCGATCGGCTGCTCGTGTGCGAGGTGCTCACCCCGGCCGGCAACTGGTCCTCGTACCCACCGCACAAGCACGACGAGGCCGGTCCGGGCGAGAGCGCGCTGGAGGAGATCTACTACTTCGAGGTCGCCGAGGGGCCGGACGGAGAGGGGCCGGGCATCGGTTACCAACGCGTGTACGGCCACGACGGCGCCCCGATCGACGAGCTCGCCGAGGTGCGGACGGGGGACGCCGTCCTCATCCCGTACGGATGGCACGGGCCGTCCATGGCCGCACCCGGCTACGACCTCTACTACCTCAACGTGATGGCGGGGCCGGGGGAGGAGCGGGCGTGGCTCATCACCGACGACCCGCAGCACGCCTGGGTCCGTGACACCTGGGCCGCGCAGACCGTCGACCCACGGCTTCCGATGGGAGGACCCCGATGAGTACGACCCGACTGACCGTTGCCCAGGCCGTCGTCCGGTTCCTGGAGGCGCAGCACATCGAGCGTGACGGCGAGGAGTCGGCGTTCTTCGCCGGCTGCTGGGGCATCTTCGGCCACGGCAACGTCGCCGGGATCGGTGAGGCCCTGCTCGAGCGTGCGCGGTCCGGCGACCCGTCCCACCTGCGCTTCCACCACGGCCGCAACGAGCAGGCGATGGTCCACGCGAGCGTCGCGTACGCCCGCCAGCGCGACCGCATGGCGGCCTTCGCCGTCACGTCCTCCGTCGGACCGGGCGCGACCAACATGGTCACGGGAGCGGCCCTCGCCACGATCAACCGGCTCCCCGTGCTGCTGCTGCCGGGTGACGTCTTCGCGACGCGGGCCGCCGGCACGGTGCTCCAGGAGCTGGAGGACCCCAGCAGCATGAACGTGTCCGTCAACGACGCGTTCCGCCCGGTCTCGCGCTACTGGGACCGCGTCGAGCGCCCCGAGCAGCTCCCGTCCGCGCTGCTGGCCGCCATGCGGGCCCTCACCGATCCCGCCGACACGGGCGCCGTCACCCTGTGCCTGCCGCAGGACGTCCAGGCCGAGGCGTACGACTGGCCCGACGCCCTGTTCGCCCGGAGGGTCTGGCACGTCGCCCGCCCGCTCCCCGAGCCCGGGCTCATCGAGCGCGCGGCTGCGCTGATCCGCTCTGCGCAGCGCCCGCTCGTCGTCGCGGGAGGCGGCGTCATCTACTCGGGTGCCGACGACGCGCTCCGCCGGTTCGCCGAGGCGACCGGCATCCCGGTGGCGGAGACACAGGCCGGCAAGGGGTCCCTCCCGTACGACCACCCGCAGGCCGTCGGCGCGATCGGCGCGACCGGCACCGCGGCGGCGGACGCGCTCGCCCACAAGGCGGACCTCGTGCTCGGGGTCGGCACCCGCTGGAGCGACTTCACCACTGCGTCGCGGACGGTGTTCGCGCACCCGGACGTCGCCTTCGTCAACCTGAACGTCGCCGCGCTCGACGCGCACAAGCACGCCGGCCTGGCCCTCGTCGCCGATGCCAAGCGCGGCTTGGAGGCGCTGACGGAGGCACTCGCGGGGTGGCACGCGCCCGCCGAGCACACGGCCGACGCGACCACGCGCGCCCGCGCGTGGGACGAGGTGGTCGAGGCGGCGTACGGGCTTCAGAACGAGCCTCTTCTCGCCCAGTCGGCGGTCATCGGCGCCGTCAACGAGGCGATGCAGCCCCGCGACGTCGTGGTGTGCGCAGCCGGCTCGATGCCCGGCGACCTCCACAAGCTGTGGCGCACCCGCGACCGGAAGGGCTATCACGTCGAGTACGGCTACTCGTGCATGGGATACGAGATCGCAGGGGGTCTCGGCGTCAAGATGGCGGCCGACGACGCGGACGATCCGCGCGACGTCGTCGTCATGGTCGGAGACGGCTCGTACCTGATGATGGGGACCGAGCTGGTCACCGCCGTCGCCGAGGGTGTCAAGATCATCGTCGTGCTCGTACAGAACCACGGTTACGCCTCGATCGGCGCGCTCTCGGAGTCCCTGGGCTCGCAGCGCTTCGGCACGAGCTACCGCTACCGGACGCCGTCGGGTCTCGACGGCGACCTGCTCCCGGTCGACCTGGCGGCGAACGCCGCGTCGCTCGGGGCCGACGTCATCGTCGCCAAAGGGCTCGACGACCTGCGCGCCGCGCTTCACAGCGCGAAGGCATCCGACCGCACCACCGTGATCCATGTCGAGACCGACCCGCTCGTCCCCGCGCCGGACAGCCCGGCCTGGTGGGACGTGCCCGTCGCAGAGGTCGCGGAGCTCGACTCGACGCGCGAGGCGCGCGCGACGTACGAGGAGCACAAGCTCGCCCAGCGCCACCATCTCGAACCCCACCCCAACCAAGGAGATCCCCTGCCATGAAAACTCTCAGACTCGTCGGGCTCGTCGCGGCAGCAGGTCTGGCGCTGACCGCGTGCAGCGGGACGGGCCAGGACGACGACGGCGCGTCCGGCAACAAGAAGGACTTCACGTACGCCGTGATCACGCACTCGAGCTCGGGTGACGCGTTCTGGGACCGCGTCAAGTCCGGTGCCGAGCAGGCGGGCGACGACTACGGGGTGACGGTCCAGTACGACAGCGACCCGGACCCGGCCGGCCAGTCGCAGAAGATCGACGGCGCGGTGGCCGACAAGGTCGACGGCATCGTCGTCTCGATGGCCAACCCGGACGGCCTGGAGACGAGCATCAAGGCAGCCGTCGCCGCCGGCATCCCTGTGGTGACGATCAACTCCGGCGTCGACCGGTTCCAGGAGTTCGGTGCGATCACCCACATCGGGCAGAGCGAGACCATCGCCGGTCAGGCCGTCGGTCAGCGGCTCAAGGACGAGGGTCTGTCGAACGTGATCTGCGTGATCCAGGAAGCCGGCAACGTCGGCCTCGAGGAGCGCTGCAAGGCCGTGGGCGGGACGCTCGGCGGCAAGGTGGAGAACCTTCAGGTCGACGGGACCGACGACGCCGCCGTCCAGGCGAGCATCACGTCGAAGCTCCAGGCCGACTCCTCCATCGACGGCGTGCTGACGCTCGGTGGCCAGTACGCGATCGACGCGGTCGGCGCCGTCGAGCAGGCCGGCAGCAAGGCGAAGGTGGCGACGTTCGACCTCTCCGAGGACGTCATCACCAACATCCAGGACGGCAAGATCCTCTTCGCCGTCGACCAGCAGCCCTACGTCCAGGGCTACCTCGGGGTGACGACCATGTACCTCAAGGACCTCAACGGCAACGACGTCGGTGGTGGCCAGCCGGTCAACTCCGGTCCTGCGTTCGTCACGCAGGAGAATGCCGACGACGTGCTCGAGTACGCGAAGAACGGTACGCGCTGACGCGCAGGTGGGGCCTCGTCCGACGACGGGGCCCCACCACCCCCGCCAGCCACCGCGACAGGAGAAGGACGATGGCGACAGCTACAGCACAACCAGACGAACGGCTCGCCACGACGGGGCCGGTGGCGCGCCTGCTCAAGCGCCCGGAGATCGGCGCGCTGATCGCCGCTCTCGTCGTGTTCCTCTTCTTCGCGCTGACGACGGAGACCTTCGCGACCCCGGCCGGTGCCAGCACGTGGCTCCAGACGTCGTCGACGATCGGCATCATGGCCGTCGCCGTGTCGCTGCTCATGATCGGTGGCGAGTTCGACCTCTCGGCGGGCGTCATGACCGGGTTCACCGGGCTCACGGTGGGCGTGCTGACCACGCACTGGGGGCTGAACATCTGGGTGGCGATCCTCGTCGCACTGGTGCTGGCGCTGGCGGTCGGTGCCCTCAACGGCTTCATGGTCATGCGTACGGGGCTGCCCAGCTTCATCGTCACGCTGGGGACGTTCTTCGTGCTCCAGGGCATCGACCTCGCCCTCGTCAAGCTGATCATCGGCCAGGTCGCGATCCAGGGGATGTCCAACGTCCCGTTCTACGACCAGCCGCAGAAGATCTTCGGGTCGACCTTCTCCGTCGGCGGCGCGACGATCCACGTGTCGGTGATCTGGTGGATCGTCGTCACGATCATCGCGTCGTGGATCCTGATGCGTACCCGCGCCGGCAACTGGATCTTCGCCGTCGGCGGAGCCCAGGGCGCGTCCCGCCAGGTGGGTGTCCCGGTCTTCCGCACCAAGATCGGCCTGTTCATGACGACCGCCGGCGCCGGCTGGCTGGTCGGGATGCTCGTCCTCTTCCGCACCTCGACGGTGCAGAGCAACACGGGCATCGGCCAGGAGTTCATCTACATCATCTGTGCCGTCGTCGGAGGGTGCCTGCTCACCGGCGGGTACGGCTCGGCGATCGGTGCCGCCCTGGGCGCACTGATCTACGGCATGGTCAACCAGGGCATCCCGTACTCGGGCTGGGACAGCAACTGGCTGAAGGCGGTCCTCGGCGTGATGCTTCTGGGGGCGTGCCTGATCAACAACTGGGTTCGCAAGAGGGCGGAGAACGCACGATGAACCACGCGAGCAAGGACGAGCCGACCAGCGTCAGCACGACCGAGCCGCCGCCGCCCGGCACGCCGATCATCGAGGTCCAGGACCTCGGCAAGCACTACGGCAACATCAACGCGCTGAGCGGC